>Ga0247833_1002889_pt1 | contig 24093 bp, 22 predicted proteins | sample LaCruzMarch2015__7_FD_187117 | JGI IMG/M metagenome (GOLD analysis project Ga0247833, IMG submission 187117) | Freshwater microbial communities from meromictic Lake La Cruz, Castile-La Mancha, Spain - LaCruzMarch2015_8m | ecosystem: Environmental > Aquatic > Freshwater > Lake | place: Spain... | reverse complement strand
GGGTCTCTCTTCTCAATTAAAGTTTGAAAATAATATGGTTTGTTTAATTTCAGTCCATCAATATTTCTTACATCCTCCTCTTCTTCTTCTTCTTCTTCTTCTTCTTCAGGTAATTCCTCTTTTTGCTCTTCCTTTTCTACATTTGTAATTGTCTTACTTGGTATTATTTTCTCATCTGGTTCACTATTAATCATAATTTTTTGTTTATTCTCTTCTAAAATAGATGTAGTAGTTTTTGATTTATTAACAACATCAGGTGTGGTTTGTTTTTCAGATGAAACGGATTTTTCACTTTCTTTGGGAGTTTCACTTTTCTTAACAACTGCGGTAACAACATCAGGAGTTGTTTGTTTTTCAGATGAAACGGATTTTTCACTTTCTTTGGGAGTTTCACTTTTCTTAACAACTGCGGTAACAACATAAGGAGTGGTTTGTTTTTCAGATGAAACAGATTTTTCACTTTCTTTGGGAGTTTCACTTTTCTTAACAACTGCGGTAACAACATCAGGAGTGGTTTGTTTTTCAGATGAAACAGATTTTTCACTTTCTTTGGGAGTTTCACTTTTCTTAACAACTGCGGTAACAACATCAGGAGTGGTTTGTTTTTCAGTTGAAACGGACATCTCAGAACTACCTATATCAGAAAATGAACCCAATACATTTTCTGCTTCTTTTTTGAGGGAAGAAGCAAAACTTGCAGGAGATGTTTCAGTATCACCCTTTATAACTTTAGCAGTTATATTTGGAATAGAATTATCTGTGCGAATTGATTCTTCAGAATTGTCAGATGATATGCCAGATGGAACAGTTATACCAGCATAAGTTAATTTTTTAGGTTCAGCTGATTCAGTTGTAATTGACTCCTCAGAAGAAGAATATGGTTTACCACCTTCAGCTTCATAACTTTCTTCTGATTCGTCTTCATCAAAAAATAAACTTAATGCACCTTTGGGTTTCTCTTTTTCAATTTCAACAACCCTATAGGGAGTATATTGAACACTTTCATCTCCTTGGATTTCAATATCCTCGCCTTCTTCTACAGAAGCTTCCATAGATGATGTAATATCTGGAAATGATATATCAACAATTTCTTCTGCTCCACATAATCTATTAATTTCAGAAATAGGATATTTAGTAGATGTTTTATCTTGTGTCAAACGTACAATTGTATCTAAATAAATAGGTAAAGTATATAAATAATTAATATTATTGATATTTTCAGTAACAAATTTAAGTGTTGCTGTTTCTAAATCAATCGATACTTCGGTTTTAAACCCAGGATTTTCTTTAATTTTAATGTCAGATTTCCTTGCGCCTCGTTCAACTTCTAATTCATTCGCAACTTTTCTTACTAGGTCAATAGCTTGTTCTCTAGTTAGATCTTCAGGAAAATTATCAAGAAGCTCTTTGATAATTTCATTTCCTCTTAATCCTTGTTCAGATTTTTCAAGAATAAAAGCTTCTTGACTTGTAAATTTACTGTAATTTGATACACGTTTGAAACGCAATTTAAGTTTATTACCCTTTAATTTATCAGTTTGATTAATAAAAATACTTGAAATACAACCCTTATATGTTTCAATATCAAAATTTTTAGTAATATTTATATTACTTTCATAAGTCATTTGTTTAATTTCAACATTTTCATCATTCAAACTATTAAATAAATTTAATTTATATCCACTTTGCTCTAAGACAGCTCTGATTTCTTGTATAATTGGATTAATTAAATTTCTAAAAATTTCATCAACATGTGAAACATCAACAAGTGTATCAAAATCAGCAGTCATAGTAATATAACCTTCCTCATCAAATTCACAGTTAAGTATTTGCAAATCAACCGTTTCAATATATATAGAAACACACTTATTACGTCCAATTGCTTTTGTCAATCTAATAATTGTAGCCTTTTTAAGATAAGGAATTTTTCTGCCATCAGTAGATATCTTATCAGTATAAAGTCTATAAATATTTTCTTGTCTTGACGATGGATTGTATTTAATTAAAGGATTTGTTTCTGTTGCATGAACAATTTTGAATATTATTTCAAGAGGTATTTTAACATCAAAATCAGGTTTCATAACTGCCTTAATAAATTTTATACCCTTTGAAATATAGTTTAAGTTATTCGTTCGTAAATCATATACATTATAAAACATATCAATAACTTTAAACAAATTACGAGTTTTTTCATTGTCAATTTTCTTAGTAGATTGTAATAATTCTTCTCTTTTTCTATCTAAATCTTCTAATGTATTAATATTTTTATTGTAAAGAAATGGATAATAAATTTTAAGAGTAGTTTGTTCAGATATATCATTTTCAGCAGCATAACTTAAAACATCTTCTGCAAGACATAAATATATACTATTGTTAAAAATACCTCCAGTATTAAGTAATAAATGATTATTAAGTGTTGATAATGTCTTACGCGAGTTTTGTTGCAAAAATTTATCGTATTCTTTAACATCAAATGGATTGGAAATAAACGGATATTCATTTTCAACAATAAAAAACTTTTGACCTAAAACTTTATTTATAATATATTTTTTATCATCTAATTTCATTTCAAAAATATCATCATAAGAGTAAACTTCCTTATCAGTTGGTTCTTCAATTTTATTTCCCTCTAAATCTGTGTTAATATTTGAAAGAAACTGATCAAGTCTAATTTTAGTAAGTGAAAGTTTTTTATTTTGTGTTAATGATTGATAAACAGCTACAGAATTTAATTTTTCAATCTTTTTACAGAAAAGATAAACCTCTTCAACCGCTATATCCTTTTTAGTTAACTGATTAAGTATTTTAAGTTTAATTGCAGCAATAGAATCGTCAGGATGAATTCTCTCATCACAAAAAATTATCTTAGTATCAGTTTCAATTTCATCCCGTTCTTCATTTGGAAATATTTTTTCAATTAATTGTTCAGATTTGTCTTCTTTTTTTTGTCCATAAAATACATAAACTGTATCAACTTTATTATTGACTATATGCTTTACTTTGTAAATAATATTATCTAAAGGTTTGTCTATTTTTTTTATTGAAGTTATAGATTGTGACATATATATTAATGTATTATATTTTTAATTTATTTTAATACAAATTACATTAAATTAAAAATAATTAAATTTTATTTATCTGGGTTGGCAGTCCATGTCCAAATAAAATCATATAAATTAAAGCAAAAGACCCAATTAAAATACTTCTATTTACAGACATTGTTTGGGATTGACTTAATCCAAATCTCATTATTATAAAAAGAATAATAGTAATAATAAACGCATGGAAAACATGTATCAAAGAACCTTCCATTTATAAATTATATAGAGAAAAAAACTAAACTAAATCATAATATGGATTATCATTTATTTTCATTCCACAGTATTCTTCAGGATATTTTTTATAATCAACTGGAGAATAAATGCCAGCTTCTTTTGCATTTTGTAATACCCACTTAAAGTTTTCCCAGAATTCTTGTCCATGACCAACCGATTTAGTAGCTATATGAGATAACTCATGAAGAGCAACAAATGTTAAAGTATTAATATCAATTAATTTTGAACCATTCTTTGATTTATTTAAACAAAAAGCTAATTTTTCTCCCTTATTTTCACTATATGCTGTTAATTCGCTGGTAGGAAGAGTTTCATTAATTTTTTGTGGCTTAAATCCTTCAACTAATCTAATTGTTCTTTGGTCTTGAGGGTGTTTCTCTTTTATAAAAATTACAGTATCTTTCATTTTTTGTGTAACATCTGCTAAAAGATTAGCTGCTAATTCCATTTTTTCTCTCTCTCTAACACAATATCTATTACCATCATTTGATGCAATAATACATTTTAAATCATATGCGTCTGATTGATAGTAAATAACAAGACAGAAAAATAATACAAATACTAAGAATATATAAAAAAATATACTATGTTTTTCCATATATTAATATTATATATTATTTTTATTATATATATATATATGCCTGCTCTTAAATTTGAAAATAATACTGGTCAAAGTAAATTTACAGGAATAATTAATCACGGAGGGTTTGAATATAATTACGTAATTTATCTAACGCCATTAACTAATCCAAATGAAAAAAATGAGATAGTTAGTTATTTTGGAAATAGAACATATAAAGGAAAATTATGTTTAGATATACATGAAACAGATATTAGTAATATGATTGATGTTGATGATTTGAGCGCATTATTAATTGTAACTGTTAATGGTATTAATAATGTTGCCTCTGGAAGTTTACAAATATTTGATTGGTGTAACACTAGAAAAGGTTATGATGTATGGATAAATGATGTATGTAAAATATCACCGGATGATGTGATTTTACAAGAAAAAACTATTCCAGGTTCAACAGGAGTTCCTGTTGATATAATGTTTATTTTAATGGAACAACTAGTTGCACAAAATTTACACAAAACAAATATAAAGTTGTTTGTAGAAGATGAACCGTCAAATGCTGGGTTTTTAGTTCCTCGTTATAAAAAAATAGGATTTGAAATAGACAAAGTATGTAGCAGAAAAAACCCAGGTAGTATTGTTATGGAAAAAAAACGATTACAGCCAAATCTAAATTTTATAGATTTTTCATTTTTAAATTCAACTCAACAAAAACAAATTATTGGTGGGAGATATATAAAACGAAAAACAAATAAAAGAAAAATAGTGAAGAAAAAAACTTATAAAAGAAAATATAAAAAATAATACAATATTACTATAATATATTATTTAAAAAATTGATTAATATATATATATATTCATTAAATAATATATTAATAAAGAAATGAATAGATTGAACTATATAGGTTGTAAACATACATTATACAATACTTTATTAGAAGTATGTAAAGACAATATTGATGGTATGAGTAATAAATCATTTATGGATTTATTTGCAGGAACAGGAGTTGTTGGTTTTAATATGCAAGAAAAATTTAAATCGTGTGATGCAAATGATATTGAATATTATAGTTATATAATTAATTATGCGTTACTAAAATGTAATTACACTGAAAATATAAAAAAAATTATAGATGATTGTAATAAAGTCGAATTAGTTGATGGTTTGATATATAAAAATTTTACACCAAATGAACAATGTGAAAGAATGTTCTTTACAAATAATAATGCTAGAAAGACAGACGCAATTAGACAATATATTCAAGAACAATTAGATAATAAATTAATAACATTAAATGAATTTAATTTTGTATTAGCATCACTTATTGTTTCAGTTGATAAGGTTGCAAATACATCTTGTGTGTATGGTGCTTATCTTAAAGACTATAAAAAAACTGCTCAGAAAGATTTAGTTTTATTACCAATTCATCAAAAACAAAATATAACAGAAAATAATTCAGTATTTAATGAATTTGCGGAAAATTTTGCTAAACCAGACTCAAAATTTTACGATGTTGTTTATATGGACCCTCCATATAACCAAAGACAATACAGTGCAAATTACTCTCCATTAAATTATATAGCACATTATGATAAAAATATTGTGTTGAATGGAAAAACTGCTCTAATTGATGGTTATAATAAAAGTAATTTTTGTAAAAAAACTGAAGTTAAAGATACTTTTACAAAATTAATAAGTGGAATTAATTGTAACATATTAATTATTTCATATAATAATGAAGGGTTGTTGTCAGTTGATGAATTTAAAGAAATACTTCTTAAAAAAGGATTTGTTAAATTATATAAAATTCAATATAATAAATTTAAAGCTCAACAAAGCGTTGACAAAAAATACGTAGAAGAGTATTTATGGGTCGTTGATACAACTAAAAAAGGTAATTTTATCGAAATTGAATATGAATTAATCAAGCAAATTTAAACCACCTTTTCAAGATTATGCACATTAGTTATTTCAAAATATTTATTTTTTTGTCCGTCATGAAAATAATGTAATAAATTACACAAATTCCATCTAAATTTTATATTATCTCTATGATTATGTACTTGAAATTCACCTATAGAATAGTCATTTATATATATTGATGTGCTTTCATTCCAATCTTTATTTTTTTTTATATTTCCAAATTCAATATTATAATTTTCCCACTCTATATCATTTACTTTTTTAATAAAGCATAACACATTTTTTGCCTCATTATAAAATATAATAGGACAATCAAAAGTATGCTCGAAATATACTTTTAACATATTTTTAATATTTTCTGTAATGTAATTTTTTATTTCTGGAATAGTTATATTTAAATCTATTTTAAAGAATTCACAAAATTTCTTTTTGGTTGGCTGTCCAATCACTTGTGGACATACCTTTAACACACCTTTATTTTTTGTTGTTTTTGCACTTAATTGTACGTTATTATCATATTGTCCAGTAAAATCATATCTCGCACCATTTTTAGCTGTATGTAATAGTTTGTGTGGAAACAACATTTTTAGATTTTGTATTTTTTGTTTAAGGAGTTCGGCCTTTTCCAAACTATATTTAAATTTACCATCATAAGGTGTTTCATATAGTAAACAAATTGCCATTTCAAATATTTTTCCTAAATCTTCAGTTACAACTTTTGGTTTTGGATTAGTAGGATGCATTATCTTTTTACTCATTTTAATTAATATACATTTAATTTATTAATTAAAAACTTATTCAATTTGTTAAGATAATAAATTGAATTATGAACGTCCACATATATTATTAGATGAAGATGTGAGATATTTTAATGTAAAATAATAGTTTAGGGTATTGTAAGCGAAATGAGATTGATGATTGGTATAAAATAGACAAAAAATTATGGGCATTAAAAATGAAGAATAAAAAAGATTAAAATTGATTTAAAATTATTTATTATAGATAATTCCATAAAGAAATAATGACAACATTTGATACTCATTCGAAGTCAAAATTTTGGTCAAATCGAAATACTTTAAAGCCGAATGAAGTGGCATTAAATTCACATAAAAAATTTTGGTTTGATTGTGGTGAATGTGAGCATCTTTTTGAAATAGCATTAAATTGCTTAAATAAAGGGTCTTGGTGTTCTTATTGTGCTAATAAAAAACTTTGCGATTTAAATAGAAATTGTAGTTTATGTTATGATAAATGTTTTGCTTCTGTAGAGTATTCAAAAAATTGGTCTGATTTAAATTTTGAAGAACCATTTGAACTATTTAAAAATTCACATAAAGAATATTTATTTGATTGCCCTATATGTAAACATACCTTTAAACAAAAACTATCTCATATAACTAGAGGAAATTCCTGTAACTATTGTCATAATTTAATGATATGTAAAGAGGAAATGAATTGCCACACTTGTCGGAATAAATCTTTTGCTTCAATAGAGAGAAGTAAAAACTGGTCAACAAAAAATAAAAAACAACCTATCGAAGTATTCAAAAGTAGTGCTGAAAAATTTATATTTGATTGCGATAAATGTGGAAATGATTTTCCAAGTAAATTATGTCATATTACGGATGGTTCTTGGTGTCCAAATTGTAGATATAAAACAGAAGTTCTTGTTTATGATAAATTAAAAACAAATTATCCTTCAATAAAGAGACAATATAAGGTAGATTGGTGTAAAGATAAAAAACATTTGCCTTTTGATTTGACAATTGAAGAGAAAAAAATTATAGTGGAAGTAGATGGAGAACAACATTGGAAACAAGTTGCTAAATGGAAAACGCCTGAACACAATAGAAGACGAGATATGTATAAAATGAAATGCGCAAATGAAAATAAATTTTCAGTTATTAGAATTATTCAGGAAGACATTTATAAAAATAAATATAATTGGTTCAATGAATTATGTGATAATATTGAAAAAATAACAAATGATAATAGAGTTCAAAATATTTATATGTGTAAAAATAATGAATATAAAGATTTTGAGATTATTTAGTTAATACTGACGAGACCATAAATTTTATTTTTTATAAAAAATTTATTGAGGACCACTGCCAATTTCTAGCGGCGGTCTCATGAAGTCACTCTCAATTGTTGATAAATTCCAGGGCCCCACATTAAGTTGTGGATTCGGTGGCTCTGAGCGTATTTGAAGGTTAGCATTTCTCAAGGTTTGGCCGACAGTATCAATACCAATATGGTAGCCAGCCTTGAGTAAGTTAATGTTAGCAAGGTCGCCCTTACCGGAAGGGTTTAATTGAGCCCATTGGCTGTTAGTATCCTTAGGTAAAAGTTCGGCAGGATTTTGAATATTAGGTTTGGAACAAGAGGAAGGGATGCCAGGCATGGAAGTTTGGACACCATTAGCAGAAGCGAATACTTCATTATGTCCTAATGGTTCAGAAGGACGGACAGCTCCAGAATATGCGGCATTTGTATTTTGATATTGAGTTTGCATTTGGGTATTAGCTTCTTGTCCTGTCATTCCTTTTGCTCCTAAATAACCAGCAAACATATATACACAATAAGCGACGATTAACAAAATAATTATAGCTCCAACTCCGTAGTCATTCCATAGTTTCTTTAAAGAGACACTCATTATATAAAACTATTGATAAAATAATTTTATCAATTTATTCTAAACTTTCTTAAAGTCCTTCTAATTCACTTTCTGAAGCTTCATCAATTTCGGCGTCAAAATCACTATCATCATCATTAATATTTTCAATCATATATGTTTTCTTAATATTCTTTGCTTCTAAATAAGCTAAAATTGCATTCTTTTTTGCTTGTTTTGCCTTGTTTCTTGCTTCCTTATATAATTCAAAATAAACTTGATTAGGTTTTTTAAGTGTCATACTTTCTACATTGTCTAAATTCAAATCATTATTGTTAATCTCTCTTAATTCATGTTTGTTTTCCTCAATATCATTATTTAAATTTTCAAATTGTATATCTAAACATATATTATCATGTTCATTTTTTTCTTCAGATACAAGTAAATCAAGAGGTTCTAATTCTTCTAAAGAATCTAATGTTTCATCCATTTTTTGCAAAACACTTTGGGTTTGTGGATCTTTTACTTCTTTTGGTTCTTCATTTATATTTTCTAAATTAACTTCATTCTGAATTATTGGTTCTGATTTTAAATCGTCTAAAGATTTATTTTGAGATGTTTTATTATTTTTAATTAAACAGCTGTCAAAAATGGGTTCATTATCAAGAACCATCATTTGTTTCAACTCAATTTCAATTTGAAAATTTCTTGATGTAAATTTTATACCTTGTATTTCTAAAATTGAAATAATTTCAGTCTCTGGTGTAATATCACTTACTCCTAAATTAATTTCATTTTCATTATATATTTTAATCACTGGATTATCATCCTTTGTATTTTTAATATTGGTTCTTAATAAATAATATTTACCTGACTTATAAACACGTATTAAAGGATTAAAAGCATTTTCAATGTCATTTTCTTCTAAATTGCCTTGGAACCATGCATCTTTTTTTTCATAGATAAGTTTTTTACATTTATCTTCTAAATTTTCAAACCAATTAATGAGTGTTTCAGAGTTTTTATCAAACATTAAATCACTATAATACTTTTTTCCTGTTTTAACAATACCTTGTCGTGTTAAACTTTTTGATGATTGTATGTATAGTGGTTTCTTATTAAATTCAATTTTTGTAAAGTATGCTCCTCCTTGAATTCCAACAGGATGTGCTAAAGAAATTTTGGAAAATTCAAATGTATCATTTGGTTCAATAATATTATCCATATTACTGAAAATAAAGAAAAATTAAAATTTATTAACACGCATAAATATTATATTATTTCTCTTATAATTATTTATGAAAGATTCAATTGTGCAACAATGTTTAGATATTTTAAAGAGAGAAGATATTAAAACAGAATTTAAAATATTGTTAAAACCAGTAATTGATTTTATTTTATATGAAATTAATCCTTATATTTATATTACCATGGGATTAGTATTTCTAATTTTTATAATGATATTAGCAATTCTTATTCTTTTAATACTAATGATACGAAATAAAGAAATCCCTTAAGGGAATAACTTAGGTAGTTCATAATTAAATAATTGCGGAGGATTTTAGGCGATTAATTAATTTTTATTCTCAGTGTTCTATATAAATGGCAAGACAAAGAAGCAGAAGCAGAAGCAGAAGTAGAAGTAAAAGTAGAAGTATGGCTGGAGGGTCATACACCTCAGCAGCAACTTATGGAGAATATGTAAATGGACCAGGTAATTCTCAATATAATAGAGTTTTTGACCAAGCTGGAGCTTATGGACAAATTCCCGGTAATATTATTATTGGTGCTCAAGGACAAAATGTTCCCTCTACATCTCAAATTCCAACAGGAGAACAATTAGATTTAATTCAAAAGGCTGGTAGAAGAAGACATAGAACCAAAGGTAGTCATAGAACCAAAGGTAGATATAGAAAGGGAGGATTTTTAGGTGAAGTTATTAACCAAGCTATAGTTCCATTTGCTCTTCTTGGAATGCAAAATACTTATAGACGTGGAAGAAAGGGTGGTAGACACACTCGCAGACATAATAAACGTTAAAATCTAATTATACTATTCTCTCTAATATTAAATTTGTATTGTTATATATTTAGTGTTTAATTGATTAAATTTTTTTATTAATTAAGAGTAATAATGAGTTCAATAGGTTTTGAAAACGAGATTAAACAATGGGTTCAACTAGATAATCAACTTAAGGAGTTAAATGAACGCACAAAGGTTTTGAGAGAGAAAAAAAATACTCTTGAAAATAATATCACAATATATGCAGCTTCAAATAATCTCTCTAATTCAACTCTTCAAATAAGTGATGGTAGATTAAAATTTACAAATACAAAGGTGCACGAATCACTTACATTTAAATATTTAGAAAAGACGTTGGGAGAAGTTATTAAGAATGAAAACCAAGTAAAGCTTATTATGGAGCATATTAAACAAAAAAGAGAGATTAAAATAGTTCCAGAAATAAAGCGCTTTTCTAATAATTAATTTATATATCAATAATTTATATGAGTGAATTAGATTATATTGGAGCAGATGAATTAGTTTTTAATAATGATATTGAAGGAGGAATACATTCTGGAGGTTTTAGTGTAAAATCTATTATGATGAAAGCTGGTATGTCACCTATTATGACCATTAATAATCCTCAACTAGGAGGAGGTGATAAAGTATCAGACTTATTTGAAAATCTGGTTATTCCTAACTGGACACTTTCTTACAATAATAGAATAGTAGGAGGGAAATATAAGGAAGTTGAACCAAAGGTAGATTCGCTTGAACATAATGATAATCATATGGAAGATGATGAAGTTGTCGATGATGATTTGCATGAAAAATTATTAGACCTTGTAAAAGAGCATAATAAAACGCAAAAAACAAAGAAAAAAATTACTAGAAGAATGAGAAATAAAAAGAGAGGAACTAAAAAGAAGAAAGTATAATTAATTATATTAATAATGTAATATAACTAATATGATTTATCGAGTATGTGAACATTACTATAATGATGATTTACAGATTATAAAAAATGATACTGAGAAACCACATGAATGTTTTGTTTGTTTTCAGACTGATACAGATGATGACTTAAAACCTATTAGTCTTAGATATCAAGATTTATATATTAAAAATTGTAATTGTGACGGACAAATACATAAACAATGTCTTGAATTATGGTGTAAACAAAAATTAAAATGCCCAATATGTAGAATAGAATTAAGAGAGAATATTAAGTTTAAAAATGTTTTACTTACAATTACATTTAGAACAGATATTATGTATTTACATTTAATTAGAGCGTTAACACGTGCTGCAAGAGTTATAAAATTATTTTTATTTATTTATACTTCTCTTCAATATATATATTTTATGATAGACGTTAATAGAAATATCGATGAAAATAATTCATATCTCCCTTATTCAGGATTTGATTTTGTTGATAAACAGAAAATAATTAAACTTCACCCCAAGTATTATAATTAAATGGTGAAACTAATATTTGGTCTAGATTGTTCTTCATTATATCAACTTTCTTTTGAAAATCAATATCCTCTTGTGTTTCTGGATATGGACTAGCAGTTTTCATTAATTCTTCCTCTTCACTTGTTATTTTAGGTTTATATCCATAACAATTTGCACCGAATTTAACATTCGGATTTGCAATATAACCGCCATTTATACCTGGTCTTCCACAATCATTTTCGTGTTTAGGAATTTTCTGAAGATTATCATAAGTGTTCTTTTGAGTTGGGAATAAAGCTAGCTGATTTGCTGACCATCCATAATTACACCATTCCGCACCATTATTGTAAGTTTTCTCTATTTGGTCGTATGTAGCTAGTTCAGCACCATAAGCTGTACATAATGACTTTGCGTTTTCATATGTATAATAATTACCAGGAATATTAAAAACTTGTTTTTTAAATCTTATTTCGGGAACTGGTGCAGGTTGATAAGTACTTTGATCAACGACTATATCTATAGTCGTTTTTGGAGTAAATAAACCTTGAACATATGCTGTCACATTAATACTAAAAAAGTATTGTAAAGCATTTATTAAAATTAATATTACTAAAATAGCAATAATTATTCCACCAAATATTCCACTACCATTAGTATCCATACTTGATGCAGTTTCACTTCCAGTTCCTAAAGATGGTGAAAAAGCATAATATGCTACAACAATTAAAATAATAACAACAAAAATCATTGGGTTCATTATATAAGTGTTTAAATAATTATACATATTAACTGGATCAGTTGTTGTTGTTGTATTTACTACTTCCATTATATTATATAAATAGTTAAAAAATTAATACTCAATTCTTTTTTCTATAAAATAATACATATGCTTTTGGTGAAATAATTGAATCAGTTAATCCCACTTCAGAAACAGATGTATCATTAAAGTGATACCACTTTCCATTAGCATTTTTTACATATGATGTATAATGCCCACCCATGACACCTCCACTGTGATTACAAACACCATATAATTCATATTTATATGTCTCTTTTTTATATCCAATAACATATGATGATAAATCTAAATTATCTAAAGGAAAATTTACATGTATTTGATTTTTTTGGAACCGATTATTAAATCGCTTTAAATCGATTGCTAAAATATTTGGAAAAGACCAAAATAATAAATTTTTCTTTATATTTACAATTTCATTTGTCTCTTCATCTTTATAATTTTCTATAACTTCACCTTTTACATAATAATTAAAACAATCAATCAACGATGGAGATTTAATATCTGGTGGAATAGGTAAATCAACCATAAAATATGGCTCAGGTGTTTGACTTAAAATTTTACCGTTGTCTATTCTTGAAATTTCAGATACATAAACTCCATAAAATAAATTCCATATTTCCGAATAATCATTTTTATAACTATTTTCAATCATTTTGAAACATTTTATTGCAAGCATATCTGTTTCGTTTTCTGGATTTCCTGAAATTGTAAATTTAATTTCTCTCGACAATGAATTATGAAAACAATCTATCAAAAACAATAAAAATTCAGATACATCATTTTGAGAATAACCTGTAAATAATTCTTGAGATTTTGCTGATGCAACCTTTTGAACTGTTTTTATAAATCTACTTGGAGAGACAACACAATTATCATTCCATAAAATCTTTCGGAGACCATCCCATTCAATTAATAATGCTGAATCATATTTATTTTTTAAATTTTTTTTATATGTTTCTGCATCAAGAAACTCATTTAATTCATAAGTATGTGATAAAACTTGAATGCACGAATTTATAAAACAAGTATTACCCAAATTTGCCAAACCACTTAATCCTTTATCGCAATATTTTGAGTTATTCATTTTATATAATTGTATTAATTATAATTATATATTTAAACAGATTTATTATAATATTATTATCATGAGTTCTAATTCAAATACTTTTAGAATAAGTAATGAACAATTGTTATTAATTGACATTTTAAATACTATGTATAATGTTAATCTTAGACAAATTAACAATATTACTGACACGTTAAATAACTTATATGATACAAATAATCAAATAAGAAATTTATTAATACAACTTTTAAATTCTAATCAATACTCTGGTTCTAATCAATACTCTGGTTCTAATCAACGACGTAATGGATTTAATGAAAGAAGAAATAGAGAGAATAATCCCGACAGGGATAGAAATAATAATAGAAATAATAATAGAAATAATAATAGAATATATCTTAATAATAGACCATATATTATTGATTCTGTAGCTGAATATACAATTCCAAGACAAAATTATTCAAATCAAAATCAGAACAATACTAACTTGGATTCTTTTGCACAATTATTTCAAAATTTTTTACAGCCAGTAGAAATTTATCCAACACAATCTCAAATTGAAGCAGCTACAAGAAGGGTAAGATATTGTTATATTACAAGACCAATAAATACACAATGTCCTATTTCTATGGATGAATTTAATGATAATGATATGGTCACTGTTATCAGACATTGTGGTCATACTTTTCATACAGAACATTTAATGAGTTGGTTAAGAAGTAATTGTAGATGTCCTGTTTGTCGTTATGATATTAGAGAATATAATTCAAATGCTTCTACAGATTTTTTTTATAACTCTACACAAAACATTCAATCTCATAATACTTCTAGTTCAACCACAGTTCAACAACCTTCTACTACATTATTTGACTCTTCTAATAACAATTTAGAGAGAAATTATATTACCAGAAGCGATATTATTAATAGCAATGTGAGTAATTCTGGTTTTAATTTGTTTAATGATACCAATATTAATAACTTAACTGAAACTATAGATTTATCTGGTAATCAAATAGATACCCTAACAGGATTAGGTGGAACTACTGAATTGTTTTATTTATTAAATATTATGAATAATATAAACCGTAATTCAAGATAAATTATAAAAATATGATATAAAGATTTTTATTTTGTAAATTTAACAATGCGTAGATTTAGGTTTAAAAAAAATAATAACAAAATAATTCATGATAATGATGAAGTAAATTTAGATGAAAATATACATGAAAAGAATGATGAAGAGATAAATTCAAAGAAAAAAATTATTACTGAAAATATTTATAAATTTTTAATAAAAACTTCAACATTTTTATTAAAATCACTAATAATGTTATTTAAAGTGTCGGGAATATATTTGCTATGGATATGTCTGCATTATTTTTCAGCACATCTATACATAAAATTTTGCGTTCCAGATACAATTATTGGATTTTTAATATCACCATTTATGATTGCAACTCCGCATTGTCAAGGTTTAAGATGGATTGTATATAATGCTGCTGGAATTATTAATAATATGTGGATACTTATTGGCACTTGGTTTTATTCAATCATATGAATTTTTAACAGTGATACTCGTGTTGACCAAAATGATTTATAATTATATTTATAAATAATATAAAGACTATACTACTATAATAGTATACTATAGTAAATGAGTAACCATAATAGATTTGGTAATAGATGGACTATTAATGAAGTTTTATCACTTCAGAGGGAATTTGAACTTCTCGGTTTGGGTATTGATGAGATGGCAGAAAAGCATAGAAGAACACCAAACGCAATCATGTTTAAGTTAGCTCATGAGGGATTCGCAGATTATAATGTTTTATATACTAATTATCATGATTTAAATTCAGCAATGCCTGTTAGTCGCACATCAAAATTCGATACTATCAATTTTTTGATTGATATAGGTGATGAAGGTGATGAAGGTGATGAAGATTACGAAGATGATGAAGATGATGAAGATGATGAAGATTACGAAGAAAATGATCACCCTCTCAGCAGACGTGTAGCTAAGTTGGAAACCGGATTGGATGAGATTAAGAAGATGTTGAAGGATATTACGATGCAACGACATACGTATGGTTCAATTGGTGGTTCAAATGGTTGTTCAAATGGTGTTTCGCAAGGGTGTTATATTTAGAGCAACGCTTATTTTAATGTAAAAAATAAAAAATTATTCATTTTGTAATTTTTTATTTTATAATTATTTCAAATACTTACTCTTTAACCAAAGGTATATTCGCTTTTAGCTTCTATTTAACCAAAGGTAGCTTCTATTTAACCAAAGGTAGCTTCGTTTTAACAAAGATTTTAGTTAGACTTTGAAGTCCTAATTTTTCATTATTTGTTTCTCTGAGATATTCATCAAATAATAACGTCTTTACTTCCTTACATCTCATTTGTTCAACCTTTTCTTCAAATTTTTCTTTAATTTTATCCTCATCATCAAATTCACACATTAAATCGCGTCTTAGTTGTTCTAAATCCTTTTTATATTTTACTAGCTTAGGACGTTTATTTTGCATACTCCATATTTTTTCAATAACTAGAGCAAATAACTGCTGTACTGGTTTCATAATTTGATTTGTAATATAGAATGAATAATCTAATTTTAAATTATTTTCTTGGATAAAAGATGGAGTTTCAATTTTATTACCTTGTAAAACTTTCTTACCTGGAACTGAGATATAAGCAAATGGAATTCTATCACCAGAACAAGGTTTATTACCTGGGTCTCTTGCAGTAATTCTATCAGCTAATACTTTATGTGCAATTGTCTTTGGATTTTTATATCCTGAACGCAATGATTTTGTAATTACAAGTTTATCAATTGGATATTTTTCATCAACTATATTTTGTAAACATACTCTTAAGAATTCAATCGCTTCTTGAATATTTTGTTTCTTCATGAGAATATCAATAATTCCACCATAAATATCTTTAACAATAGATGCATTATCTCGGCGTTTCAATACAATACCCATTTCCTTTCTTTTACATTTATTTGGGTCAGTTTCATATAGCATTCCAACATATCTCTTCTTTGATAATAAACAGAATGGCATAAATGTTTTCTCATATTCAAAATCATGAGGTGCCTTTAAGAAATTAGCTGCAATATCTCCTGCTTGTTGTGCTAACTCAATTGTAATTTCAAGCGCTTTTTTACCTCTAATTAAAGTACCATCTAGTTCTTCAAGATTAAATGTATAGAATACTGAATCTGTATCACCATAAATGTATTCAGCACGAGTTTTAACCTGTCCATAATTAGTAGTATTACAAATCTTATTTCCATAACATTCCTCGATTATGCGCTTACCATATGTCAATAATTTACGTCCGACTGCAGTTGTACAAGCAGCAATATCTTTTTCATAAAATGAACTTGTTTTAGCACCACAACCTCCATATAATGAATTAGCTGTTACCTTGTAACCGAGCTGTCTTTGCTCTAAAACATTCTTCATAAACTCATCATTTTGAGTTGGTATCATTTTTCTTGTATCTTTTCTTGCTTTTAATAGCTTCTTTAAAATTTCTGGCATGATGGCTGATTCTCCATCAGGAAATTGTGCATATCTACAAATTTTAAAACCACATCTTATTTTTTCTGCTGCTGCCTTTGGATGTTTTCTGAAATATCGATATGTATCATATTGCACATTTACATACTCATAACCTGGTAAATTATCATATAAATAATTACCTTTCCCTTCGGGGTCTTTATATCCCCATTCGTCAATTAGATTACCAGCTAAATCATATTCTTGTGTCCAAACCTTACTATCATGTGACAAATTTTCACTAATCATTGAACTTGGATATAATGATGCATAATCATTACAAGCTACAGGATTATCAAGATATAAATCGCATTTAGGTGGCAAAACGAGTGCACCTTCATATCCTTCATCTAAATCGCCCTTTTCAATTACTGGAATAAGGGTTTTAATCTTACGACATTCATTCGCAATAAGACTTTGTAACTTAATACCTTGACCTCGCATGACAAGGAAATTAATTGGAACGCTGCAAATTTTTGCCATCTCAATAAAACCAGTTAAAACATCTGATTTATTAAATAGATAATGCACTAAGTTACAATCCTGAATACAGTATTTTGCGACAATAGATCTATCACTTGCTGTTCCATTTGATAGCCTGAAAATATCTTTTGGGGTTACATCATCCTTCGCTAAACACCATCTAACTTTTTTATTAAAGTCTGGATTTACCATACCATTAATCTCAAATTTACAGTTTGTCTTGTCAATATTTGTAACTAAAAACTTCGCACCTTCACAGTAGTAATCGACTGAATGACCTATTTCTTCAAAATGAATATTGCTACCAATTAGAAGACCAGTTAAATTGCTTGTGTATATAACAGTTTTATTATCAATATGCTCTATTTTTTTAACAAAATCACCAATAAAATAACCAGCAACATAGTCTAATTTATAACTTGTTAAATTTTCACCTCTTCTATAAAAGTTATACAAATCAACTTGTAGTCTACCATTTATTTTAATAAATCGCAAATCATGCTGACCACTTGCTATTTGAATACTGCTTTCTTCAATCTTATATTTTCCAGTATCTTTATCTTTTGTACCACATACTTCATCGTTATTTCGCGAAAGTTTCAGAAAATCTTCAGTGCAACCATTTTCTTCAGCTCTTCTAAACATAAACTCATAATCAAAACCAAATATATTATAACCAATAATGATGTCTGGATTTTCCCTTTGAACTAAATCTTGCCACGCAAGTAATACTTCGCGTTCTGTTTTATATGATTCAATAATACTATTTTCCATTTGCAACTCACAGCAAGTATCCAATACAATACAATGATTTAAGTGCGGATCCTTATTTCCATAGTTCATAAATGTTGAACCAATAAAGGTCACTTTATCACCTTCTAACTTAGGAAATACTGAATTTAATGAAATATTCAATTCATTCAGCTTTCCTTCTCGCTCATATTTTTTATCTAAAATGACATCCACAATTGTTGCTTTTTTATCAGAATATTCCTTTACATTCCTTAAGGAATTATATGCTTTGCTTGAGGTCCCTTCAAAAGCCACATTAACTTCTCCATTTTCATTTGATTGTCCTTCTCCATCTTCTTCTGCTTCAAGTTCAACTTCTTTTGAAATTTTCTCAAATATTGCTTCTAATGAATTTGCTTGATTAAATTCTTCAGTTTTTTGTATACTTCTTACTTTACATTCAAGCCATTTATTAATTAAACCAATAACATCTTCCTCTCTTCTAGGAATTTTCTTTGGATAAACTAAATCAATTCCCTCAATAGTACCATAACCAAATGCTGCAAGCACAATATTTTTTAGTCTTTCACTCATTAACTTTTTATCAAATTGATCTATACACATATTTTCAAAATATTCAACAATATTTGTTGCTAACTTTTTATAAGTTTTAATAGGAACAGGAAAGTCTCCATGACTACTACTCGCCTCAATATCAAAACTCATAATCTTATAAGGAACTCTTGTTTCCTTATCATTTAACGGAATAATATTTTTAAGATTTGTTGCAAATTGGTAATCACAATTTACTGTTTTTAGTTCATTTTTAAATTCAGCTGCTTTTTTCTTTGGAACTGCAATCCATCCTGAAGGACTAATATCCTTGATATGAAAATAACGCAATAAAGGTGGAATATTCGCTTCATATAGTTTAATATTTGTGTCAAAATAGTTATAACCATCTTTTAATAGTGTATGACCAGACTGATAATCTGAATACCATAAGTTCTTTGCCTTATTAAAGGCGCTTAAATTAGCAAATTCAATAAATATAAACTTATGCTCTTTTTTATTATCAAAACCGTATAATTTTTTACGTCTAATTATTTTTGAATCCGTAATTGAATCATAATAATATTTTCCCATTTTGTCTCTTAAATGTTTTATAAAATTTTCTTTCATTTCAATTGACCAACTATCATTTACCATAACATAGAAGAATGGTTTAAATCCGTCTACTGTTACTGAATAAGTTTTACCGTGTTCATCTACACCAAACATTTGAATCATAAACACATTATTGTCTTTAAACACGTTTTCTTGACCTGTGTCTCTAGATGAATCGTAAACATTATACACATTGTAATCAAATACTCTAAAGATATGTTCCATTATATTATTAATAATTTATATTTATCTTGTTTATTTTTAATCAATTTTTTTAAATATAATTAATTTTATAATATAATAATATAACTATGAAAACAAGAAAGAGATTTTATTCAAAAAATAAAACCAAAAAAAGGTTTCTATACAACCCAAATAATCCAAAAAAATCATTTGATGTGTATATTGATAAAAATCCAAATGATACAATTCATATTAAATATACAACTGTTGATGATGTTAAAAATACAATTAAAAAATTAGAAAAATTATATAAAAGTAAAAAATACAGTCACAAACGCATTTGGCAAGTAGGAATGATTATGAAAGTAAGAGTAGAAGTTTTGAAAGATAAAAAACCTAGACAATTTGAGATTGCAAATCAATATTTTAAATTTTTAGGGGAGAGAACAAAATTAAATGAAAGTGAAAGATATAAATTTATATTCAAAATATAATATATGAAAAATATTATTTTTATATATTTTATAATCTTTTTAGTTTTAATTTCATTTATATTATTTTATTTATATTATAAAATGACAGATAAACCTATTTCTGCTATTGCTGTTTTTTTTGGAGAGATTAATGGTTATATAAAAATTGTAGAAGATTTACATGAAGGTATAGTTAGAATTGATTTACATATAAATGGACTTAAACCTAACAGTCTTCATGGATTTCATGTTCATGAAGCAGGAGATTTAACAGATAAATGCACTAGTATGTGTGCTCATTTTAATCCATATGGTAAGACACATGGTTGTCCTGGTTTAAAAGAGCGACACGTTGGTGATCTAGGAAATATAAGAACTAACTCCAAAGGTGAAGCTAAATATTCTTTCTATGATGATATTATTAAACTTAGAGGTACTAAGTGTAATATAATTGGTAGAGGACTAATAATTCATGAAGACGAGGATGATTGTGGACAGGGTGGTAATGCAGAAAGTTTAAAAACAGGAAATGCTGGAAAACGTATTGCTTGCGCTGTAATTGGTTATTCTAAGGATAATTTTCAAAAGTTATGAAATGTTAAATTTTATCAGTTTGTGCTGAGATTAAAAATGAAATTCCTATTATTAAATTATTATTTATTGCGACCATAATTGCAATATTGTCTTTGAGAGAAACCCTTTGGCTTTTTGCAATTTATGCTGCGTTTATATTTAAGGGACCATTTACCACCACGTCTTTTTCTTGTTCCTCTGTTTTTTCTTGTTCCTCCCATTTTTAAAAAATCTTTGGTTTTATGCGATTTAGTTTGAAAATGTTGTGTTTCAGATTTTGTTATCTCTTTCTCTCCAGTTTTTAGTTTAATCCATTCAACAAATGAATCAATAGTTCTATCTTTGGTTGATATATTAGAGTTTTCATAATCTTCATTTATTTTACCTGTATTTTTCATAAATTTAATAGTAGGAAAACTACTTGGCTCTTCACCAATATGTTTAAGTTTTCCAGCTAAATCCTTATCAATTGATACAATTACAATATCATCTCTATTTAAGAAATCTTTGGATAAAACATTTTGAAGTTTAGACCATTCAGGACGTGTAGCATTACACGGTCCACAACCTTCCATAAAATATAAAATAAATATTTTATCATCTTTATGAGTTAAGTGTTTATTTAACTTATCAATTAAATTAGGATTACCTGTTTGATAATTTTTTTTATTTATTTCAAGATAAACCATTATATAAAATATATAGAAAATAATATCATATTTTATATATATAATGACACTAACTATGCTATTAGCAATTATTGTATTTATGATAGGTATATATTTTTACGCAAGATGTTCTGACCCTAAATATGCCGAAGGATTTACAAATCAAAATTATAAACCTAGATGTCCTAATTTGCTTATTCAAAAAGGTTCAAGATTTTATTTATATAATTCAAAGTTAGCACAAGTTCCTGGAGTTAATCCAATAGAGTTTGATAATTTAGAAGATTATACCGAATTTTTAGATTGGCAAAGAAGTCAAGGAATTAGATGTCCCGTACTATATTTACAGTCTACTTATGACGCACAAGGTAATCCTGTCTATAAAGTGAGACCAAGTGTCTCAGAACCACAAGCTGGACTCCCACCTTCAGCAGCTGCTCCAATGGGAATAGCCTCACAAGTTCCACCTACTCTTGAAACATCTTTAGGATATCCCGATGCTTTAGCATATCCAAACCCTACTCTTTTAGTTGATGCTACAAGAAATGACCCACCTTATAATAAAGGTGGATATCCAGCACACGACCAAACAGATTATTATATTGGAACTACAACACCGCTTGATATGATGGATGTTCAGCAAGAACAAGATACAGTAAGTCCAAATCCAATGGATCCTAATTGGGGTGGTTCAGCTTACACTCAATCATTAGTTGATAAGGGTTATTACAAGGAAAATGAAGCTAATATTTATAATAAATAATAAATTATTTATTAAGTAAGTTAAATTTTTTATTTTTAAATATTATTATCTATTATAAATGGAGAATATTGATAAAATATTTTATATAAATTTATCATTTAGACGAGACCGTAATGAACATATTTTAGAACAATTTAAAAAAGAAAATTTGCCATTAGATAAAATAGAGAGATATGAAGCAATTGATGGTTTGACTTATAAATTTAATGATGAAGAATTAAAAATGTTTAAAAATGTAGACTTTCTAAAATATTTAATAACGCCATCAGATACTATAAAAAAAATTATAGGAAATCAACTGAGTCACTATTATATTTTACAGACTATGTTTGAAAGAGATTATGATAATATAATTATTTTACAAGATGATATTGTACTTAAAGACAAATTTTTATATTATTTGAATAAAATTATGGTTGATTTACCTGATGATGCTGAAATTATAAATTTTGGGTTACATGAATATGCTGATTGTGAAAACTTTATTTCATATGATTTATTTAATGATAATAAAAATGCAAATTTGCTTAAAAAACAAATTACAGAATTTGTTTATTTATATAAAATTTTTAATCCAGATACTTGTAAAAGAATCAATCCAGCATCATTAGGTTTTATAGTAACAAAAAAAGGTTGTAAAAATTTACTAAATTATTTTAATAATACAGGATTTAATCATGAAACAGATTGGAATTATAATCTATATTTACAAAATAAGAATATTTTTTACGGAAGCAAATATATATTAGCTACAGGTAATTCAAATTTCAAATCTGATATATTTGTTGATAGAGATAATCTTAAAATGGAACAATTAGTGGATACTAGATTTTTTTTTACTGATAAGAATAATGTACACAGTTATTTTGAAGTCTATGAAAAAATTTTGTCTCCATATAGAAAAATATTTAAAAATATTTTAGAAATTGGTATAGGCGATTTTAATGAAAAAAATGGTGGAAGCATAATTTTATGGAGTTTATATTTTAAAAATGCAACCATAAATGCTATTGATGTATTAAATAATAATAGAGTTTATGATATATTAAAAAATAATAATAATATAAAATTGTATTTGGAAAAAAATGCTTATGATGAAAATTTTGTAAAAAATCAATTCAACGATGTATTATTTGATTTAGTACTAGATGATGGACCACATACTTTTGAAAGTAATTGTAAATGTATAGAATTATATTCATCTTTATTAAGTGAAAAAGGAATATTAATAATTGAAGATGTCCAAAATATTGAGTGGATAAAAAAATTTATAGATATTACACCAAATCATCTTAAAAAATTTATTCATGTTTATGATTTAAGACATATAAAAAATAGATATGATGATATTTTATTTGTTATAAATAAGAATGAAATAAATAATAATTATAATTCTTATATTACAAATTTAATGAGCGAAGAAATTAATGATACAAATATTCCTTTAGTTATTTCATATGAGAATAATTTTAAAGACAATAAAAATTCAAAATTATTTGAACAAACGTTAAATAATAATAATTGGAAGTATATTTTTATTGGAGAAGGCGAAAAATGGTATGGTTTTATCAATAGGATTAATGGTTACTTTAATTATTTAAAAACATTACCGTCTGAAAAAATTGTTATATTAAGCGATGCTAGAGATGTATTTTGTTTAAGGGAACCAACTACATTTATAGATCATTTGAACAATGTT
>Ga0247833_1002887_pt1 | contig 24121 bp, 22 predicted proteins | sample LaCruzMarch2015__7_FD_187117 | JGI IMG/M metagenome (GOLD analysis project Ga0247833, IMG submission 187117) | Freshwater microbial communities from meromictic Lake La Cruz, Castile-La Mancha, Spain - LaCruzMarch2015_8m | ecosystem: Environmental > Aquatic > Freshwater > Lake | place: Spain... | reverse complement strand
CCGGCAGACGGCCGAACATCGCCCAGATCGTATGCGTGATCGTCATCGTCTGCGGAAAGAACCGATTGCCGAGCAGCACGCTGAGCCGATTGGCCTGGGCACTCGCGGGATCGTGAATCACAGCCTCGAGCGCCGCGTGGATCGACTCCCGCTTGTAGAGCGTGGGCAAAAACTGCCGCCGCGTCGCCTCCACGCCCAGGTAGCGCAGGAGCGGCTCGTCGTGCACCCAATAGACCGCGGCATCGTCGCCAGCCACGTGCATCCCCCGACTCCCCGCCGGCAGAATGAAGAGGTCACCGGCCTGCCAGGTGATCTCCCCGCCCCCTGCCGCCGTGGCATCCCCCTCCACCTGCGTCGTGCCGGTGCCCCGCATCACGAAAAAGAGCTGGCTCGTGGCATTGGCGTCGGTGATGATCGCGTCGCCCGGACAGACGTGGATAAAGTTGGCACAGAGTCCTGGCGACGTGGCTGGTCCCGGGCAGCCCAGAACAGAACTCATATCGAGGGGCACCGTCCGAGTGAGGCCCTGCTCGTGCAGTTCGGCTCCGAACCTGGCCCCGGGGATCGCCCCCAGCGTGCCGTCAGCGAGCGGATTCGATGCGTAGCGATAGTCGTGGAACCGGGCCGATTCCGTCAGTCGGTCGCCGCTGATGCGTGTCTCGGCATGAACGGGTTTCATCATTTGCACACTCCTTCACTCAACAGACCTCGTCAGAATACCTCTGCAGATCAGTAGACGTCCTCGTGGCTACCAATGCCCAGCAGCGCAATCGCCTCACCGCCCTCCTCGGCGGTGCGTGCAACGAGACGAAAAAGGATCCGAACATCATAGCCGGCACTGCAGGCCCATGAACCCTCGAGCTCACCTTTCAGCTTATGTGACCGCAGGCGGGAATCGAAAAGATCGGTCTCCAGAAGCTCGAGTGCGGTCGCGACCGCCTCCATAGCCTCAGGATGACGCTTCAAGAATCGTTTCGCTGCTCGCACGAATGCGGGAGTCTGGAGAAGCTCCCTTTTCATGACACTCCCTTTTCATGACATCAGGTCGCGCATGAGGTCACGGGCTGTCGTGCGTTCGCCCTTGCCCTCCGCAAGCTCAGACTCCGCCTCGCGGACATCCGCAATCAACTCCTGCCGCCGTAGCGCCGCCAGTCGCTTCCTGACGACATCCATCAGCTCGGCTTGTTGCTCCGGAGGGAGCTGACCAATGGCGTCAAGCAGACTGTCGAATGTGGGAATGGAGATCATCGGTATGAGCGTGGCGGTGAGGTCAGTGTGTGTATTCTCTCGCAACGCATTCTACGCGTCGCATACACCCGAACAAAGCTGGTATATTTTGACGGGATCTTTTTGATCCAGCCTGTTTATCATCGATGGAATCGGACTCATGGCCCCAGGCCACGCTTCGCCCCGCATCGTGTCGCTCCTGCCGGCGGCCACGGAGATCGTGGCCCGCCTGGGCCTCCGGGCGAACCTCGTCGGACGGTCGCATGAATGCGACGAGCCGGCCGACGTGGACAATCTCCCCGCCCTGACGGCTGCCCGCATCGATGCCTCGGCCCCGAGCCGCTCGATCCATGAGCAGGTGACGCAGGCAGGCCGTGCTCTGGACGGGTCACGCCCGCAGACCTCGGCCGGTGCGGCCTGCAGCACCGGCGGCTCCGCCGCGCTCTTCACGCTCGACATCGACCGGCTCGCAGCCCTCAAGCCTGATCTCATTCTCACGCAGGCTGCCTGCGATGTCTGCGCGATCTCCGCCGCCGACGTGGAAGCTGCGGTGCAGAAGGCGGCGGTGGATACACGGATACTTTCGCTCTCACCGACCACGCTCGCCGACCTCTTCTCCGACATCATCGCCGTCGGCAGGGCGACGGGCCGACTGGCTCAGGCCCGCGAACTCGTGGCCCGGCTCCGGGCGAGGATCGACTCGCTTGCATGCCGCGTGGATACGTTCGCCGATCGGCCCCGCGTCGCCGTGATCGAGTGGCTCGACCCACCGATGGCCGCGGGCAACTGGGTGCCGGAGATGGTCCACCTGGCGGGCGGCGTGGATGTGCTCGGGAAGGCCGGCGGCCACTCCCACTGGATCACGTGGGACGATGTCGCCGCCACCGATCCCGACGTGGTGATCCTCGTGCCCTGTGGGTTCACCCTCGACCGCGTGGTCGCGGAGGCCGGCTCACCAGCGGTATGGCCGCACCTCGAGCGACTGCGTGCCTGCCGGGAAGGCCGTGTCTTCGCCATCGACGGCCATCACCTCTTCAACCGACCGGGGCCGAGGCTCGTTGACTCACTCGAAGTGCTGGCAGAGATCCTTCATCCGGGACGGTTTGCGTTTGCCGCAACCCGCCGGTTTACCGCATCGCTACCGCTCAGGGCCTGACAAGTCGCAGGGTTGCGTTGGGGGGGGTTTTCTCCCCGTGGCCGCGAGGGCTTTCTTCGTGGCCGCGAGTTTTGTCTTCGTGGCCGCGAGTTTTTAACTTGCGGAATCCGTGCCGATTCACAACAAGATAAAATCTTGTCGCCACGGGGGAGCCGATTCACAACAAGATAAAATCTTGTCGCCACGGGAGAGGCCAACTCACAACAAGATAAAATCTTGTCGCCACGGGGGAGGCCGGGCCTACCTGAGATCCTCGGGTTTGACGCCCTTCTTCGCGCCGTTGAAGCCGAACTTTGTCGGCTCGAACGTGCCCACGGGATCGACAGCCATCGCCGTTGGAATCTGGCTCTCAAGCCCCGCCGCCCAGTAGCAGGCGTTGACGAGCATCCGCCGCACACCCTGGCTAGCCATGTCGGTCGATGAGCCCATCGTGGTCGTAAACACCCGGCCCGCCGGACCGCCCTCCACGCTGTAGGTCTTGGTCCACGCCACCGGCATCATCGGCTCGTTTTTCTTGGCGTCTTCCCCTGCGACCACCGGCGAATCGGGCGTCATCCCCTCGAGCACCTGCCCCAGCACCAGCGGCTTTGAGTCGCCCGGCAACGGCAGCCGCACGCCGTAGACATCCGTCGGCCCCCAGATGTCGCCGTCTTTGATGCCGCGGAGAATCGGATGATCCTTGGCGTCGGGGGCAAGAAGCCCCCGGGTGCTCTCATGGCCGTGGTGGCCGTGGTGGCTGATCCAGTGCTCGCCGAGCACGAGCCTCCCGAAGCCGTCGTGCCACTCCTTCTTCTCGCCGTTGTAGCCGTTGCCGTAGTGCGTGTAGGCCCGGTCCTTGGGAATGTTGAAGGCATGGGTCGCCGTCCGCATGCCGATCACCGGCTTGCCCGCCTTGAGATAGTCGTCGATCTCCTTCATCTGCTCGTCGGGCAGATTGCGAAACCGGGTGGCGATCACCAGCAGGTCGGCTTTCCGCAGCGACTCAAGGCCGGGAATGTTGTCGCCCTTGTTCGGACTGATCTCGCCGGTGGCCGGGTCGATCGCATAGAGCACCGTGCAGGTGAAGCCATGGTGCTTGGCGAGCATCTTCGCCAGCTGCGTGAGGGCTTCCTCGCTGCGGTATTCCTCGTCGCCGCTGACGAGCACCACCTGCTTCCCCTTTCCCGGCCCCTCCTCCCCCGCGAGTGTCAGCCAGGGATCAGCCGCCGGTGCGGCACAGCAGGCGAGCAGGACGATCAAAGCGGCGTACAGGCGAATCATGAAGCAGGCTCCTCGTGGACGCGGGCCAATGGGGGGATCACCGACTCACGTCAGAATACCCCGTACCACATGCCCGTGCACATCGGTGAGCCGGAAGTCACGCCCCTGGGAGCGGAACGTGAGCCGCTCGTGATCGAGGCCCAGGCAGTGCAGGATCGTCGCCTGCAGGTCGTGCACATGCACCTCATCGCGGGCGATGTGAAAGCCCAGTTCGTCGGTCTCGCCGTAGCTGACCCCCCCTTCACGCCACCGCCGGCCAGCCACATGGTGTAGGCGTTGGGATGGTGGTCGCGGCCGGTCGGCCTGTCACACCCGGCGTTCGGCCTGCGTGCTCCGCAGGTGGATCGTCTTCCGGTCCAGATCGTGGTGCGCCTCGATGAACCGCACGGTGCCGCTCCGGGCCCGCATGATCACCGAGTGGGTCGTGGCGACCGAGCCGCGGACGCTGACGCCGTTGAGCAAGGGGCTGGTGCTGATGCCGGTTGCCGCAAAGACGATGTTGTCGCCGCTGGCCAGATCCCGCGACATGAACTGCGTGTCGAGCCGATCGCCCCAGCCCATCGCGACCAGGCTTCGCCGCTCCGCCTCGTCGCGGGGGCTGATCTTGGCACGCATGCCCCCGCCCAGACACCGCAGCCCGGCGGCGGCGAGCACCGCCTCGGGGGCGCCGCCGATGCCGACGTAGAGATCGATGTTGCTGGTCTGCATGGCGGGAGCGAGCGCGGCGGCGATGTCGCCATCCTGGATCATCCGCAGGGCCGCCCCCTTGCGGCGGATCTCCTCGACGAAGAACTCGTTGCGGGGCCGGTCGAGCACGCAGACCATCACGTCTCGGACCTCCTTCCCGAGGATCTTCGCCGTGGCGTCGATCACCTCGCCGATGGGTGCGTCGACATCGATCGGCAGTGACGGATCGGCAATCCATGCCTTCCGCACCTCCAGCGGATAGGCGAGCTTCTTCATATAGAAGGCGGGGATGTCGAGGAGCGCGGAACTGCTGCCGTCGTCCACCTGCGCAGCCGCAATGCAGCTCAGCGAGTTGGGCATGCCTTTGGCCACGTTGGTCGTGCCGTCGACCGGGTCGAGCGCGATCTGGAATCGCGGTGCGCCCTCTCGCCATGTGCCAACCCGCTCCCCCTTGAAGAGTCCGGGAGCCTCGTCCTTGATACCCTCGCCGATCGCCACCTCGCCCCGCATGTCGGTGAGGTCGAACATGCCGCGGATGGCGTCGCAGGCGGCCGCATCGGCGAGTTCCTTCTGTCCCTTCCCAAGCCACTGGAGCGTATTGAGCGCGGCGATCTCGGTCGCCCGCAGGAAATCAAATTCGATCTGCCGTTCAATGTCTGTGTGGTGCAGCATGGTCTGTCGAAGATAGCCGCGGGCTTAGGGGAAACAAAACACCAATCGCACCGGTGTTTCTCACCATCCGGGCGAGCGTTTTCTGCCAATCGTTCGACCCGGCACGAGGCCCCGTCGGGAATATTCGACACCGCCCACGGCCGAGGGTATGAATGGAGGGCGATTTCCCCGCCGATCTCCTTCCCGCGTCCCCGGCAGCCCCATGGCAGAATTCCCACGTTTTTCGAATCAGTCCCGTTCCCCGGGCCTCCCGGCCGGCGGCCTACCGATCAAATGGCTCGTCGCGGCTGCAGCCGCAGTGCTGCTGTTCTCAGGCTTGGCCCGCGGCGTCTACACCGTCGGCCCCGAGAGTGTGGGCGTGATCCAACGATTCGGCCGGTTTGTCGGCACCGTCGGCCCGGGCCTGCGGTTCAAACTGCCCTTCGGCATCGACACTGTCACGATCCTGCCGGTGAAGCGGCAGCTCAAGATGGAGTTCGGTTTCGGATCCTCCGGTGCCAGCAATCCCGATCAGGCGGCCTCTGCCACCGAGCAGAACCGGGAGAGCGACATGGTGACCGGCGACTTGAACGCCGCCCACGTCGAGTGGGTCGTGCAGTATGAGATCAGCGATCCCGAGCAGTTTCTTTTCAATCACCGCGAGCCCGGTCCGACGCTCCGCGATCTCGCCGAGAGCGTGATGCGGGAGGTGGTGGGCGACCGCACCGTTGACGAGGTGCTGACGATCGGGCGGCAGGGAATCGAGAACGACGCGATCACGAAGCTGACGGCGCTCGTTCAGGACCTGGGCATGGGCCTCCGCGTGCAGCAGGTGCAACTCAAAAATGTCCACCCGCCCGAGGCCGTCCAGCGTTCGTTCGAGGAGGTCAATCGCGCCCAACAGGAGCGGGAGCAGATGATCAATCAGGCCAATGGCGAATACAACAAGGTCGTGCCGCGGGCCAGCGGCGAGGCCGACAAGAAACTCCGCGAGGCGGAGGGCTTCGCACTGAAGCGGGTGAACGAGTCGCAGGGCGACGTGGCCCGCTTCAAGGCCTTGCTCGAACAGTATGAAAAAGCCCCCGAGGTCACCCGCCAGCGGCTCTATCTGGAGACGATCTCGGAGGTGCTGCCACAAATCGGCAGCAAGGTGATCCTCGACGCCGATGCCAAACAGTTTCTACCGCTGATGAACCTGCGTCAGCTGGAAGCCACCAAGCCGTAAGTAGACACGCCGTACCACGCCGTAATGAGATACGCCGTAAACAGACACCAAGCCGTAAGCCACCGCCTGCCTCCGTAATGAACTAGCCTCGACGATTTAGCCCCAGCGATCTTGCCCGCACAACGACCATGAATAACCTTCCCATCAACCATCCACTCGTCCAGCGTGCTCGGCAGGTTGCCGACCTGCTCTTCTCGCCGCTCGGCGGTCTGCTGACGGTGATCGCCGTGATGCTGCTCTTCGGCTGTGCCTACACAGTCGATCAGGCCGATCAGGTCGTGATCACGCAGTTTGGCCGACCGGTCGGTGCGCCGATCAACGCCGCCACACCGGGGGCGGGGCTGCACTTCAAGCTGCCGTTCGTCCAGACCGCTAATCGCTTCGAGAAGCGGATCCTCGAATGGGACGGCCCGCCGAACGAGATGACGACCCGCGATAAGCTCTACGTCGTCGTCGACACGTTCGCTCGATGGCGGATCGCCGACCCGCTGAAATACTTCGAGAGCCTGCGGGACGAGCGGAGCGCCATGTCGCGGCTGGACGACATCCTCGGGAGCGAGACACGCAACGTCGTCGCCCGCCATGACCTGATCGAGGTCGTTCGCTCCGACAAGGCCCGGCGTCCGGAGCAGGATGCGGTGCTGGCGAAATCGGGCGCCGCGATGGGGGCGCTGCCGCCGATCAAATTCGGCCGCAAGGAACTGGAGCGGGAGATCCTCGCGGCCGCGCAGCCCAAGGTGGGCCTCTGGGGGATCGAACTGCTCGATGTCCGGGTGAAGCGGCTCAACTACAAGGCGGGCGTGATCGAGAAGATCTACGACCGCATGATCTCGGAACGGATGCAGATCGCCGAGCGGTTCCGCTCCGAGGGAGCCGGAGAGGCGGCCAAGATCGAGGGCCGCAAAGACAAGGATCTGCAGCAGATCCAGTCGGAGGCCTATCGGGCAGTTCAGGAGATCAAGGGTGCGGCCGACGCCAAAGCCTCCGAGATCTATGCCGAGGCCTACACGGCAAGCCCCAGGGCGGCCGATTTCTACGCCTTCGTGAAGACGCTCGACACCTACAAGGCGACGCTCGGCCGCGACAGCACGCTCATCCTCACCACCGACAGCGACCTCTTCCGACTGCTCAAGCGGGCCGATGGCCACAGCACCACGACGGGGGGTCCGTCCGTCCCGTCCACGCCAGCAGGAGACAGCGTCCGATGACGATCAGCACCGTCAGGATGATGGTGATACTCCTCGCGATGATCCTGCCGGCGGGCATGCGTCGCGAGGCCCGGGCACAGGGGCCCAGTGCAAAGGGAAATGCCGCCGCCAAACAGCGGGGTAAGCCGACCAATCCGCTCGAGATCAAGCGGCTCGATGCCCGGCTTGATGAGGTTCGCGAATCGTTTCTCCGCGACACGACGAACCTGATCATGTCGTATGAAAACCTCGGTCAGTTCGAGCGGGCGAAGACCTTGCTCGAGTCGCTTCAGAAACTCGACCCCCGCAACGAGCCGATCAAGGCGAAGCTCGGGGAACTCAACGCGAAGATTCTCGAGAACAACGAGTTCGACGTGGAGATCGACCCAGACGCATCCTGGCAGCCGATCGGCACCGTGACGAAGGACCGTCCGATTCGCATTCGCGTCACCGGCGACTACAAACTCGCCGCTTCACTGACCGTGGGGCCGGACGGCGTGCCGACCACCGACTTCGCTGAGGATCTGGTGGCCCACGTGCCGCTGGGTGCCGTCATGGGGGTGATTGCGCCGGCCGGCTCATTGGCCCAACTCGGTAGCGGGAAGCAGGGGGATAAGCCGCCACGGCCATTTGCGATCGGTAGCGGCTTCGACAAGGCTGCCGAGCGTGACGGGGTGCTGTATTTGAAGGTGAACGTGCCGCCGGAAACGAAGTGCACCGGCAGTCTGACTGCGAAGGTCAGCGGCCCCGACCGGCCAACCCCGTGACCCACCCGCCGGCAACCGGGTCGGCGGGCAGTCCGGGCCGCCGCAAGCCGAGCCGGCCACGCTCACGCTGGCTCGTCTATCTGCTGCGTTGCCGGGATGGCTCCCTCTACACAGGCATCACCAACGACCTGCCGAAGCGGCTCAAGACCCACGCGGCCGGGAAGGCGTCGCGGTATACCCGCAGCAGGCTCCCGGTGCAGCTCGCCTACACCGAGCCGCAGCCATCGAAGTCGCGGTCGCTCAAACGCGAGGCGGCGATCAAGAAGCTGACCCGGCGGCAGAAGGAAAGCCTGCTCGGCGGAAAGGTGGGGTGAGGACGGCCATACAACCCCGGAGCGTAAGCGATTGTGTAGGCGCGACGTTTGATGCGATACCCCCGTCGCATACAAGCCCGGAGCGTAAGCGATTGTGTAGGCGCGACGTTTGACGCGGCGCCGTATGTGGCATCCGATCCCCCGGCTTACGCCGAGGGCTTGTATGGGAGGGTTCATACAAGCCCGGAGCGTGAGCGATGGGATCGGCGCGACGTTTGACGCGGCGCCATGTGTGGCATCCGATCCCCCGGCTTACGCCGAGGGCTTGTATGGGAAGGTTTATAGAAGCCCGGAGCGTAAGCGATTGTGTAGGCGCGACGTTTGACGCGACGCCGTACGTGGCATCCGATCCCCCGGCTTACGCCGGGGGCTTTTATGGGGATGCGTAAGCGATGGGATCGGGGTAACGTTTGGTGCGGCGCCGTATATGGCATCCGATCCCCCGGCTTACGCCGAGGGCTTGTATGCCCGCACGGAACGGAGCGACGGCTTGGCGGGCATGGCCTCGCCTCCTGTCGTGACGGCGCCACTCTTAAACGCCTCGATCCGCTGCGACAGATAGATACCCGAATGCCCACTGCACAGATACGCCAGCACGCACGAGACCGCATAGAAGAGAACGTGCTCACCGCCAAACAACTCGACAGCCATCACCGTGCATGCGATGGGCGTGTTGGTGGCGCCGGCGAACACCGACACGAACCCCAGCGCCGCCATGAACCCCACGGGGGCGCCGATCAGCACGGCCAGCGTGTTGCCGAGGGACGCGCCGACGAAAAACAGCGGGGTCACCTCGCCCCCCTTGAATCCCGAGCCGAGCGTGACTGCGGTGAAGACGATCTTCCACCACCAACTCCAGACATCGGCACCGCCCTGCCGGAAGGCACTCACGATGGTCACATCCCCGGGGTCGGGGGATGTCACGCCAAGCCCGAGATACTCGCGGGTGCCGAGCGTTGCGACCAGCGCGATGACCATGCACCCCCCCACGACAGGCCGCACGACGGGCCAGCGGATGTACCGCTCGAACAGTCCGTGCAGCCCGTGCGTAAGTTCGGCAAACAGGACGCTGGCGAGCCCAAACACCACGCCCCCCAGTGCGGCAGCAGCCAACAGGTGCCACCCAAACGGGCCCGGGCCGGCGGCGGCATCGATCGGCAGCAGCGGGGCGAGGCGATAGGGCGTGTGGAGGATCCCCCAGGCGGCGCATGCCCGGTCGCTGGCGATCGCGGCAATCAGACAGGGCAGGATGGCGGCGGAGGCGATGCGGCCGATCGCCAGCACCTCCAGCGCGAAGATCGCCCCGGCGACGGGTGTTCCAAAAACGCCCCCAAAGCCGGCCGCCATGCCGGCCATCAACAGGGTTGACGTGTCGTTACGATTGAGCCCGGGAATCAGCCGGGCCAGCCCGCCCGCCAGACTGCCGCCCATCTGCACGGCAGTGCCCTCGCGGCCCGCGGAGCCACCGCACAGGTGTGTCACCACCGTCGCGATCAGCACCAGCGGCGCCATGCGGAGCGGCACGCCGCCGCCCGGCTCGTGGATCTCGTCGACGATCAGATTATTGCCCGACTCAACCGATTTTCCGCAGGTCGCATAGAGCCAGCCGATGCCCGCCCCCGCAACCGGCAGCGCCCAGAGGAGCAGCGGGTGATCGAACCGCAATTGGGTCGCCACATCCAAGACGGAGAGAAACAGGGCAACCGCAGAACCGACGGCCGCCCCGAGCGGCGCGGCCAGCACCAGCCACTTGGCGAGGGAGGCGACGAAGGCCACCTGTTCACGTCGATCGAGCCGAAAAGGCATGGCTGACCCACCCTCGAGGATTTGCATGCCGCGTGGCCGACGTGCACTACGGCTTGTGGAGCACGAAACCCTCGATCGCCTCGTATTCGGGGAGGCCGAGTTTGTCGTAGAGGCGGGCGGTATCACGATTTCGGTCTTCGGCCCGCTGCCAGAACTCGCGGGGGTCGGTCGGCCCGGGAAACAGCGCGCGGTCCTTCTGGCTCTCGTGCTTGAAGATCGCCATCCGCTTGCGTTCTACCTCGTTGGGTGAGAGCGGCACCGCCATCTCGATCTCGTGCGGCTCCCACTCTTGCCAGGCGCCCCTGTAGAGCCAGAGTTCGCACTGCTGCGCCCACTCCCGACTCTCCACCTGCTTGAGCGCCTCGATCACCGCCGCCAGGCAGACGCGGTGCGTGCCGTGCGGATCGGAAAGGTCGCCGGCCGCGTAGATCTGGTGCGGCTTCACCTGCTCGAGCAGGTTCACCGTGATGGCGATGTCCTCGGGGCCGATCGGCTTCTTGCGGACGCGTCCGGTCTCGTAGAAGGGCAGGTCGAGGAAATGGATGTGTTCGGGTTTCACGCCGGAGTAGCGGGCGCCCGCCCGGGCTTCCGTCCGCCGGATGAGCCCCTTCACCATCTGCAACTCTGGCAGGTCGACGGCCCCGGCGGGCTTGGTCTTGAGAAACGTGCGAACCCGGTCGGCAATCTCGCCTGCCTTCGTGCCCACGCCAAACGCCCTACAGAATTCCTCCACGAAATCGACGTGCCGATCGGCCGATTCATCCCAGACCGCGATGTTGCCGCTGGTCTGGTAGGCGACGTGCACCTCGTGCCCCTGCTCGCAGAGGCGGATGAACGTGCCTCCCATGCTGATGACGTCGTCATCGGGATGCGGGCTGAAGACGATAATCCGCTTCGGGAACTCGTTGCCGCGAGACTGGCTGTCGGCTGTCTCGATGCCCCGCCGCCGGCGAGGGGACCCCGGCTTCCCACCAGGCCATCCGGTGATCGTGTCCTGCATGCCTCGGAAGACTTCGATGTTGATGTCGTAGGAACGGCCACGGTTGCTGACGAGATCCTGGAGTCCGTCCTTGTTATAGTCTTCGTCGGTGAGCTTCAGGATCGGCTTGCCCTGCCTGAGCGACAGCCAGATCACCGCCTTCCGCGTGAGGGCATCGGTCCATTCGAGGCCCATGGAGTCGAGGGGCCCGACCACCCACGGCGACTCAAACCTGGTGAGCCGGGCCGCGGCGGCCCTGTCGAGCACGAAGCGGGCATCGGGGTGCTGCTGCAGCGAGCTTGCTGACACGTGGCTGCAGGGGGGCTGCTCGACCGCCTTCTGCACGATCGGCGCCTTGTGCTCGCCGAAGGCCAGCAGGACGATCCTGCGGGCGTCGAGGATCGAGCCGACGCCCATTGTGATCGCCTGCCGTGGCACGTTCCATTCACCGAAGAAGTCGCTCGCCGCGTCAGACCGCGTCACGCTGTCGAGCGTGATGAGCCGCGTGCGGCTCTCGACGGCGCTCCCCGGCTCGTTGAAACCGATGTGCCCGGTGCGGCCGATGCCGAGAACCTGCAGATCGATCCCACCAGCCTCGCGGATCAGCTCCTCGTAGCGGGTGCAGGCGGCGGCCACCTGTTCGCGGGGAAGCGTGCCATCGGGGATGTGGATCGCGTCACCGGGGATGTCGATGTGGTCGAAGAGGTGCTCCCGCATGAAGCGGTGGTAGCTCTGGAGGGCCTCGGGCTGGATCGGCCAGTATTCGTCGAGGTTGAACGTGACCACCGTCTTGAACGACACGCCCTCTTCGCGGTGGAGGCGTATCAATTCATCGTAGACGCCGACGGGCGTCGAACCGGTGGCAAGACCCAGCACGGTTTTTCTGCCGACAGCCGCTCGGGAAATCACGAGTTCGGCGATCTCGCGGGCCACGGCTCGGCTCGCGTCCGCCGGTTGGTCGTAAACCGTCACGGGGATCCGCTCGACGGTGTGCACATGGGCCGCAGGGCCACGATAGATCGGCGAGGAATAGATCGGCGAGGAATAGATCGGCGAAAGATAGATCGGCGAGGGATGGATCGGCGAGATTGGTTCAGACCCAGCGGCTGTTCGGATGACCGTCATAGAATGTCCAATCCTAAAATGTCCAAACGTGGCGTATCCAAGCGTGGCATATCCAAACGTGGCATATCCAAACGTAGCATGGCTTTCGCCGGCATGAGTGCCACGACACGCCGGATTCTAGCACCGGGATTGTACTTGAAGTCTTGATCCGCAGAACCTGATCAGGACGGCGATTTGGTCTGACGCCAGCCGAGCGGAAAACAGTCTCGGGCAGTCCTGTTGGCTTGCCGGCCTTCAACGGCTCATGGTGGGGGCGTGCAGATTCATCCGGTGCCCCCGCTCCTGCAATCCATCCTGTTCGGCCGTCGGCGGCGGATCTCGGAAGGACGCCGGAGTCGCCGCCGCCGTTCGGCAGGCGGCCAACCGGGCATCCAACCGCTCATTGAGGGCCTCGAGTCGCGGGCCATGCTCGCGGCCGACGACATCCTCGTCGGCCTGGTGGGCAACCGGGTCGTGCTCACGCTAGACCCGCAAGGCGCGGCGATCACGAACCTCGTCACCACGTACAACGCACCAACAGCCAGGCTCACGATCACCGCCGCGACGGCGGGCTCGCTTGCCATGGCAGCTCCGATCAACGGCATCACCCTGGATACCGCGGCCGACACGATCACGGTGGATCTGAAAAAGATCACGAAGTTCGCGGGCCTCTCGATCTCCGGGGGAGCAGGCACGGATTCAGTCAGGATCGGCCCTGGCGGTGTGAACCTCGCCGCCATCGGCCGAGGGGCGGCTGCACAGGGCTTCTTCATCGACACCGGCGCCGGGGCGGCCGACAGCATCGCCATTGCCGGTCAGATCGTGGCGAAGGGAGCGGGCGGTGTGAGCCTCATAACGATGGGCACGGGCGTGACGCACGGGATTCTGATGGCGTCCAACGTGGTGACTGCCTGGGGGTCTCAGGCGTTCCGAGGCGGTGTGACGCTCCTGAACGGCGTGGCCCTTCAGGCCGGCGGCGACATCTCCTTCTCGTCCACGATCGACGGGTTCGGCAGGCTGCGGCTCTCCGCCGGTCGGACGATCACAATGGCCGGTGACGTCGGTAGTTCGCTGCCCCTGCAGGGCATCACGCTGGCAACAGCCAGCCGCGTGGTTGTCGGCGGAGGGCTCGTACTCGATGGAGCGGGCACCGCCGCCGGCGCGAACGGTTTCGTGATCGGCGCGAACGTCCACAACGTCGTGTTCTCTGCCCTTTCCGATGCCCGCACGATCAGCGGCTTCGGGGGTGCCGGCATCCGCTTCGCCGGCGGATCGCATGGATCCCGGATCAAGGGCGTGACGAGCGTGGGCAATGGCGTTGGGCTGCTGGTCGGCCCCGGCGCCTATTGGGGCACGGTCATCTCCGGCAGCTCCTTCAGCGGCAACGTCGGCAATGGTGTGTCGCTCCAGGCTGCGCGAGGCCTCACGATCGGCGGTCGGAGTTCGGGAGCCGGCAACACGATCGTCTCCAACGGCGGGTTCGGCGTCGCTGCGACGGGACCGTACGCCGGTTCGTTCGTGGTAGGGAGCGAGATTGGCGACAACGCACTCGGACAGGTCCAGAACTACCTTGCAAGCACCCTCTCGGGCAACCTGCTCATCCAAAACACCACGGGGCTGCTGCTCGAACTGAACGAAGTGGGGCGGGCCGCCTATCGCGCGCAAAAGGCGCGGAGCTATTCTTTCGACGTCGGGGTCGAGGCCTTCGTGGTGTCGGCCCGTTCGACCGGGTGGCTCGACACTCGCACCGCCGCGCTCGACATCGACGCCGCCGTGGGATTCCTGGAGGTGTCGCCGGGGGCGATGAATCCGGCGGGGATGCAGCGGATGATGCTCGGCGAGAATCGCCTCGCCACGTCGCTGACGCCGTTGAACACGCTTCCCGGGATCGAGTTTGCGAAGAGCGTGCAGTATGTCGGTAGCGACTCGTATGGCCGCCAGTATCGGGCTGTCGTGGGGCTCTCGACATTCGCGGGCATGATCCCGCTGGCCGACCTGCAGTCTGCCCCGGGCATCGGCCGCGACAACAGCCCTGTGCCGGTGGGCGGCGGAAATCAGGGACGGGAGCGAATTCAAATCCCTACGGTGGAATCACCCGCAGCACACATCGCTCCCGTGCTCTTTTTCCCAACCCAGGGTCGACCTGATCGACGGAGAGACGATCGCGATCGCGGGATTCTTATTGTTTGGCGTAGGCACGGGGTGGTACGCTGGAAACATGACGACCGTTACCGAAATAAAGGCTGCCATCGAATCACTGAGTCCGCGAGAATACTGCGAACTTATGTCTATGCTGCATCCTACCGTTGACGACGACTGGGATCGGCAGATGAAGGACGATGCGGCGACCGGCCGCCTCGACCAGCTTACTGAACAGTCGAGGGCTGATGCTGCCGCAGGCATGTGCGTGCCGCTCGAGACGGTGCTGGAGGATGACCGCAATGAGAGGGCGCCGTGAGGATTCCCAGCGTCGCCTCTCGCGACTTCTGGCGACTCTATCGACGTCTGCCTCGCGATGTGCGTCGCCTGTCGGCAAAGTCTTATAAGGTGTGGCAGCAGGACCCGTTTCATCCGTCGCTGCACTTCAAGAAGGTCGGCGACGATCTCTGGTCAGTTAGAGTTGGAGCCCACCATCGCGCACTCGGGCGATTCCACGACCACCGCCTTGTGTGGTCATGGATTGGTACGCACGCCGGGGGCTGCGTCGGCGTCAGTGCTTGGTCCGCTCGCCCACTTCAACAAGCCCCTGCCCACTCCGGAGTTCTCGAACGATGTCTGCCCAGAGCGGCTCCAGCCACTGGAAAAGCGTTGGATTGGTCGTGTTACCGATTCGTAGCCAGACAACTTGAGGGCCGCCGGTTTCTGATATGTGGCGAACCGCGAAGTCTTCGTCTTTCGTGACGATGCACCAGCCGCCAGCTATCGCGAATCGCCAAATCTGTCCGTCGTCAGCATCCCGCAGCCCAACGTCACGACACGCTATCGCTTCTTCGCCGAGCGTCCTCAGAAATTGTGCCAGCGACGGTGGCAACTGAGCGTCGACGAGGAACCGCATGTCACCGGCCTATCCGACGAAGACAGGATGGTCGACATACTGGGCGGCGTACTCGAGGCACGCGCGGATGTCTTCCCGCTCCAAATCGGGGTAGTCAGCAAGAATCTGGTCTTCTGATGCCCCGGAAGCGAGCATTTCAAGAACGTCTTTGACCCGAATACGCATGTGGCGAATGCACGGTCTCCCCCCGCACTTTCCGGGCTCGACGGTGATTCGCGACTGAGAGGGTGATGTTGCCATGGTTCCATCATACGTCCAGCTGGAGTGATTGGTAAATCTCCTGTCATCCAATAGGCGGATGTCCCCGGCCGCCGATGGGCTTCCCGCTGACACCTGACCTCACTCCTTATCCACTCCGACCTTGTCCAGCGCGACGATCAGAAAGGTCGCCAATGGCCCGAGCACGAGCGATAGCAGGCACCAGATCAGCCCGCTTCTGCCTTTGCTCTGGGCAAGCCCCGCATTGATGAGGGATAGCGTGCCCAGACCGACGAAGAAGTTGGTGCGGTCGTCCATGGGTCGGCTCTTCCTGGGATCGGATTCCCTTCAGATCCGTTGCGGATCCCGTCTCAGTGCCATGCCAAACCCACCCGAGTTTGGGTTTGGGACTTTGTCCTCTCCGAAAATCATCAAAAACAACTAGGACAGGTGTGATTCGAACACACGACCAAGGGATTATGAGGACGAAAGCCTACTCGGACCAAATCGTCAGAAAAACCGAGCGGTTTCCGGTTCCGCCCGTGCAGGCGTGCGGTTTCGGAAAAAAGTTGGATCACGTCACAACCGTCTCGGAATCGTTTGCAAATCGTCTCGTTTTGCCCGTTATGGGGTTAACCCCATAACCGCTCTGACCCGGCTTTCCACAGCCTTGGGAACCACCCACCCACGACTTCTCGGGGATGGAGGTGTTACGCCCAGGATCACAGCGGGAGAAACTCCACCCGATTCCGCATGTCAGCGAGCGAGATCAGCGTGGCAATGAGTTCCAAATCGTGGACCGCACCGCCGATGGTGACCCGCAATTGGTGACCATAGACCATTCCGGCAAAGTCTCGATGCTGCCGCTGCCAGTCGGCAGCCAATACGAGAAAATCCCGATCTTGTGTGAATACGACGCGGCCAAGCTCAAAGGCCCGCTCCAAAAGCCGGTCATCGTCCCAGTCGGCTCGTCTATCCTCTTGGGCCGTGAGTACGTCGATCTGCCGTTGCCGTAAGCCCACAGCTATGGCCACCGGCACATGGTGGTCCAGATAGAAGGAGAGGCTCACAGCCGCCGAGTGCCCGAGAGTTTCGCTCGAATCGTAGAGGAACCCTGCTGGGCAGCAAGCCTATCCACGTCGCTCAGTTGCTCACGAATCTCGGCATCGAAGGCTTCTTGGTGGTCGTGGTAATACGTGAGGGCCGCATAGATCTGACTCAGTGTCAGATGGGGGTGTTGTCGCTGGATTTCCTCCGCATCCCAGTGGTGGGCAAGACGGTCAAGAACAATCTCGATGACTTTGGTGCGGGTACCTTCGACGAACGGCACCCCGGCGGGAGAAATGTCGATGTGCGGGTATGAGACCGTTGCCATAGGGGGAAGACTCCAGATCATGGCACCATGCCGAACCGATGCTCGGTATTCTACCAAGCAGTGGCACCAACCACCCGAAAATCATCAAAAAACAACTAGGCCCGGTGTGATTCGAACACACGACCAAGGGATTATGAGTCCCCTGCTCTAACCGCTGAGCTACGGGCCCGAAGGGACACGGATTGTACTTCTTTTGGGCGACTGGATCGTGGGGGTCCTGCAGTCCCCGGGTTCGCCGCAACCGCGGGGGCCAGAAGAACAGAAGCGGCGTTGCTTTATACGAGTCGTAGCGAGTCCGCCAAAAAGGATCCCATCGCTTACGCTCCGGGCTTGTATGCTTGCTCCCGACCAGTCTGACGGGCATGTCGAGCACAATCCCACGTGCATGCGACGGGCTGATCATCTGCTGGCAATGCAACCGGGAGCGCGACATGGACAGGACTTACTCCAGTGGCTGGATCATGGTGACCGGCGCGATCTGCGCCACCGCGGCTCTCCGATTCACTGGCACGACGGACGCCGCAGACCGGAGCCGTCATGACACGCGGCTCATACCAGTTGCCGCGGAAGTGGAAGCGGAAACCGAAACAGTCTATGCCGTTGTCTCGTCACACCCACAGCCAATGCTGGCCAACGTATCGGACGACTACCAGGTCGTGCGGCTTTGGCCGCGGTCGGACGCCCTCGCGGCTGCGAGAGAAGCGCTTGACCAGCAGTGCGAGGCCACCGAGTTTGCCGAAACGCCGTTTCGGGATGTTGTGGCAGCCGTTGCCGATAAAGCTGGCGTTCGTATTTCGCTCGATCACAAGGCCCTTGAAAACGCCGGCTTCGACATCAGCACGCCGATCAACGCAGACCTTGGGGGCCTCTCTTTCCGCGCCGGCCTCAGGAACGTGCTCGCAGACATTGATCTGGCCTACGTCCTCCGGAACGACCACGTCGTGATTACGACCGCGGACACCGCATCGAGCACCATGGATACGGTTTTCTATCCCGTGCTTGCCGGCGTCAACGTCGACGAGGTCGCCGTGCTCCTCGAGGAAACCGTCTTTCCCGAGAGTTGGTCTCATGTCGGAGGAGCGGGAACGATCATCGCCGCGCCCGTGGGATTGGGGCATGGACTTGTCGTCAGCCACAACAGCGACGCCCACGAGGAAATCGAAGCGGTGCTCCGCAACCTCGACGGGGCACTCTGGGTGCAGGAACAGACTGATGAAGATAAGAAGCCGGTGTTCGTGCGGGTCTACGCCGTCGACGACGACGATACACGCACGGTCCTGCAGGAGCGGCTACTCACACTCTGCAACGACTCCCTGCCCCATGGTGCCGACGCCGAGGCCCGCATCGAACTGATCGGCAAGTCTCTCGTCGTACGGTCACATTCCAGGCCTTTTCAGGTCATGGCAGCGCAGATCATCGCCGCCGTCGTCGGGGAGGAGTTGGAGTTGGAGATCGAATCGGATGAAGCCACACCGGCCTCGGTATCCGATGGCGACACGTGAGAACTACCGATCGCGACACCGATGCTGAAGGTCGTGATCTTCAGGGCCGTGATCTGCAGGGGCGTGATCGCTGGGATCGACCGCTGTATCCTACCCCCGGCAGGCGGCCGCACCGCCTCCTCAGACGCATGACGCCTGTGAGCTCTATCCGTGCATGAAGTTGATCTCATTCTCACGCTCACCGGCGGCCTGACTGCGGCGCTCGTGCTCGGCTACATCACGCAGCAACTCAGGCTTTCCCCGATCGTCGGATACCTCCTGGCCGGCATCGTCGTCGGCCCCCACTCGCCCGGCTTTGAAGCCGACCATGCGCTCGCCCAGCAACTTGCGGAGGTCGGCGTCATCCTGCTGATGTTTGGGGTCGGCCTGAACTTCCACATCCGCGAGCTGCTCGAGGTGCGCCGTGTCGCAATCCCCGGCGCCCTCGTGGCAAGTGGTGTCGCCATCCTGCTGGGGCTCGCCGCGGCGCGATTTTCTGGATTGAGCTGGGCCACAGGCATCGTGTTCGGCGGAGCGGCCTCCGTGGCCAGCACGGTCGTACTGGTCCGCGTTCTCTCCGACAATCGCAACCTGCACACCAGAGCCGGCCACATTGCGGTCGGCTGGGTGGTCGTGGAAGACCTGCTCACGGTCGCCGCATTGGTCGTTCTGCCCGCCATACTCGGTGGCCGCGAGGCGACGCCGGCAGGCGTGGCTCTGGCGCTTGGCACTGCCGGCCTGAAGATCGCCTCGCTGGTAGCCGTCGTCGTCCTCGCGGGCGGTCGCTTCATCCCCTGGTTCATGGAGCGGATCGCCGCGACCCGTTCCCGCGAGCTTTTCACGCTCGCGGTGCTGGTGATCGCACTGGGGATCGCCGTCGGATCGGCGAAGCTCTTCGGGGTCTCGATGGCGCTGGGCGCGTTTCTCGCCGGCACGATCGTCGGGCGGAGTGACTTTGGTCTCCGGGCCGCCTCCGACGCATTGCCGATGCGCGACGCCTTTGCCGTGCTCTTCTTCGTGTCGGTGGGCATGCTTTTCAACCCCTCCGCCCTGCTCGATTCGCCATGGCTCCTCGTGGCGACACTGGGAATCGTGATGGTCGCCAAACCGCTGGTGGTGCTCGCCTGCGTGCTGGTGCTGGGATATCCGACGCAGGTCGCCTTGACCGTCGCCGTCTCCCTCGCCCACATCGGTGAGTTTTCCTTTATCCTTGCCGCCCTCGGCAGGCAGTTGGGCGTGATCCCCGATGAAGTGGTCAACACGCTCGTCGCCGCCTCGATCGCCTCGATCACGCTGAATCCCCTGCTCTACCGGTTGATCACGCCGGTCGAACGCTGGCTCGCCCGGCATGGCACGCAATCCTTCGCCATCGACGACGACGCCAGTCTGGAAGAGCCGTCGAGCCATCGGGCGATCGTGGTGGGCTACGGGCCGGTGGGACAGACGGTGACGCAACTACTGCTCGACAACGGCATCGAGCCGACCGTGATCGAACTCAACCTCGAGACCGTGCGGCGGCTGAAAGCCTTCGACGTGCGGGCGATCTACGGCGATGCCGTCCGGCCTGAAATTCTCTCCCAGGCCGGAATCGCACGGGCTGAAAACCTGATCCTGACCAGCGGCGCAGGCGCCGTCGACGAGGAGGTCGTGCGGGCCGCCAAGGAGCTCAATCCGAAGATCGTCATTCTGGCCCGGTCCCAATACGTGCGGCAGCTGCCCAGGCTGCGACAGGCCGGCGCAGAAGATGTCTTTTCTGCCGAGGGCGAGGTGGCCCTCGCGTTTACCGCGCGGATTCTCGAACGACTCGGCGCGACAGCCGAACAGATCGACCGCGAACGCGAGCGGGTCGAGGCCACCTTCCGCAGCGGCTAGGGCTTCAACGCTCAACGTCCACGGGGGCACGAGCCGTCGCGGGTTCGCCCCAGTCAGTCGGCAGGCGACCCCTTCATTGCGTCACGCGGAGCGTCTCCATCCACGCGACCACGTCGACGAGTTCGTCGGCCGAGAGCGTCGTCGCCAGATCCGCCGGCATCAGTGATACCGGCTGCTTCACCAGTTCCTCGACCTCCCCGGCCGGAAGTGTCACATCGATCGAGTCAACGCCGCGGATCACGACCTGCTCCGGTGACTGCGACACGAGTAGGCCCGTCACGCTGCGACCGTCCTCCATCAGCGCCGTAAACGTCTCGTAGCTGTGACTGATCGCCGCCGACGGCGCCAGCACCGATTCGTAGAGCGCCTCACGCGACAGCTTCGCGCCGACACCGGAGAGATTGGGGCCGACCGACTTCCCCTCGCCATTGACAACGTGGCACTTCGCGCATGTGCCCGCCCCGGCGAACACGGCCTTGCCATTCGTGGCATTGCCCTTCCGCTTCATAAGTTCGGCGACCGGCGGCAGCTTCTCGCCCCCTTTGGCCTTCGGCATCGGCAGCACGTCAGCAGCCGCCTGTCGGATATCGCCCCAGGGACACGACGCAATCGCCACCGCCGCCACCTGCGGCAAGACACCAGAGAGATCACCAGCCTTGGCCATGGCGACAAGGTCCTTCGCTCCCTGCTGCGAGCGGGCCAGAGCACGAACCGCCGCAGACTTCAGTTCCGGCGACGACGTGGCATCGGCAAGGATGCCCTTGAGGAACATGGTCGTTTTGCCCGTGCCACGGATGCCGAGGGCGTTGAGCAGACGGCTGGCTGCGACAGGATCCGCGCCTTCCAGCACGGCATTCACGAGGTCTTCCCGGCCAGCATCGACCGCCGCACCAGCCGCGGCCGCGGCCAGCTGTTCGCTCGTGCCTGCGGCGGCAGCCAGCGTCACGAGATCGTCCTGCCGTTCCTTGAGCCCAAACCGCCGCACGATGTCGATGAACTTTTGCGTGCCCGGCACGAAACCGGCTGCTTCGTCGATCCGTCTGGCCAGCTCAGGATCGGCGGCCGCGGCCGGATCGAGGTGCATGACCAGTTCGGGCAGGATCACCTGGCGTTTCTCGGCCGGCCCGCCGAGCTGTGTCACGAGCTGTGGCGAAAACTCAGCCACGCGGGCCCGATCCTGGAAGTCGAGCGCCCGGATGAGCGCCAGCGACTCGCTCGTGGACGTGGCCGGATCACCGATCAGTTCGCAGATCATCCCCGCAGACGCCGTCCCCCGGCTCCGCCAGACGATCTCCCGCGCCGCAGGCGTCTTCCATTGGCTGTCGACCTTCGCCAGCCATGCCTCCAGTCGGCCGTTCCAAAGGTTGGCCGCGAACAGGCCCTTCTCCCCATCAGCACTGATGCCGAGGGCTTCGAGTTCCCAGCGGTCGCCAGCCGTGTGCTGCGAGGCAAGCGCCGCCCAGGCCCGATCGGCCCGCTCGCCGCCCACGCCCTTCAGTGCAATCCCGCACTCGCGACGAACAGCCACGGAAGGATCCGTGACGAGCTTCTCCACGAGGCCAAGCACGTCGCCCTTCGTGAGCCGGCACATCCGCAGGGCGATGACCCTGAAGGCCTCGTCCTTGTCTGCGGCCAGCCGCGTTACCCAGGCCTCGGCCTGCCCCGGCAGCATGCCCGCTGCCCACGCGAGCCGGGCCCTGAGCTTTGAATCGGTGGCCGACTCAAACGCTTTCGTCAGTGCGGACGCCGCATCAGGCTCTTTCCCCAGTCGCTCGAGCGCCGTTGCCCGGGTGCAGAGGTTGGGGCTTCCAAGCGCCGCCACGCATCCCGCAACGGTGCCGAAGTCGGCCTGCGGCACGCCCCACCCGGAGCCCTTCGGCGCAATCCTATAGAGACGGCCCTTCTCGGTGTCGCCCATGCCGTGGCCGCCCACGCCCGGGTCGTACCAGTCTGCCACGATCAGCGAGCCATCGGGCGCCACGCAGACGTCGCTCGGCCGGAACCAGCGGTCAGCCGAGCCGTCGATAATCGTCTCCGCCGTCGCAGTGTAGCCGGCGCCGGCCGGCTCAACGTGATACGCCCGCACGACGTTCGGCCCCGGATCGCAGTGCACAAGCGCCCCGCGAAACCGCTCGGGCAACAGGCTGCCCTCGTAGACACAGATGCCGCAGGGCGAACCGCCACCCGTGATGAGCAGGTTGGGCACGACACCCGGATCGTTCTGGTGCCAGTGGCGGTTGGGAATTTCGGGTTCGATGTTCGGCCGCGGCAGTTGCCAGCTACCCCCCATCTCGTCGCCATAGCCGTAGTTGCCAAACTCCATCACCCAGTTGATCCGGACAGCCTTGTTGCCGTCGTCGTCATTGTCGCTCTGCCAGAGTGTGCCGAAGGAGTCGACGGCCACCTCGTAGTTGTTGCGGAAGTTGTGGCCGAGCACTTCGAAGTCCGTCCCGTCGGGCTTGCAGCGGAATACCATGCCCTGCCGGTACGGCTTGCCCGAATCGTTCACCACGTTCCCGAACCGATCCTTCACCGGGTTGCCGTCCTTGTCGTGCACCGCCTTGCCCGTGTTGCCGAAATTAAAGTACCAGCGACCGTCGGGGCCGACTGTGAAGGCATGCACGGAATGGTCGTGCTGCGGTGTGCCCGTCTTCGTGAACAGAGATTCCTTGCGGTCGGCCTTCAGGTCGCCGTCGTCGTCGTGGAAAATAAAAACATCAGGCGCGCAGGAGACGATCACTTTGCGGCCCGGTCCTTCGCCGATCACACAGATGCCAAGCGCGCTATCCACGTCTTTGCCCTGATGAAATACCGTCTGCGTGTCGGCCTTGCCGTCGCCGTCGGTGTCTTCGAGGACGAGAATCCTGTCGCCCTCTTTTCTCGTCTCCTTCTTGCCCCGGTAGTTCATCACCTCGCAGACCCAGACGCGGCCTCGCGAGTCGACATCGATGTCGGATGGGCTCGAAAGCAAGGGCTCGGCGGCGAAAAGCGTGGCCGTCAGGTCATCGCGGAGCTTGAGCGTGTCGGGCGTCGCCTCGCCGGCCATGGCGGTTGTCACACAGCACAACGACAGGCCGATGGCGAGCCAAGGCCGAATGGACGAACGCATATCGATGCTCTCCTGCATGATGCAACGAACGGGGGTGGATGACGCATGCGGCTCTAGCCCCGCACCGACAACCGGATTATTTCAGCATAGCATCGCCGTGAACAGATCGGGATTGCACCACAACCATACTATCCCCCGGCTTACGCCGAGGGCTTGTATTGAAACATTCATAGAAGCCCGGAGCGTGAGCGATGGGATGTCGTCCTTCCGATCCCCCGGCTTACGCCGGGGGCTTGTATGGGAAAACTTCCGTCTGCTCGCGTCGGCCCTACTTCCCCCGAAACAACCGGCTGGCGGCGATCTCGTGGAATAAGCTACGGATCCCGTGCCCGTGCTCCCGCGATGCCGCCACGATCCGTTCGATCGCCGGTCGGTCTGAATAATGGATGTCGGTGCCGGTCGCATACATGAGAATCTGCTTTACGAACGACCGGGCGAGCGCGTCGGGATCGTCGAGCATCAGCCCACGGAGCCCATCGACATCGGTAAACGTCCGGCCGTCGGCGAGTTGCCCGCTGGGATCGACAGGCTTGCCCAGCCGGTAGCCCGGCTTCCAGCCCGCGGCAAATTCCACGCCGGCCGGATCACCGCCGCCAAACGTGCGATAGCGGTCCCGCCGGCCGCCGATCACGTCGAAGCTCTCGAGCGCGAACCCGGGCGGATCCATC
>Ga0247833_1002882_pt1 | contig 24143 bp, 27 predicted proteins | sample LaCruzMarch2015__7_FD_187117 | JGI IMG/M metagenome (GOLD analysis project Ga0247833, IMG submission 187117) | Freshwater microbial communities from meromictic Lake La Cruz, Castile-La Mancha, Spain - LaCruzMarch2015_8m | ecosystem: Environmental > Aquatic > Freshwater > Lake | place: Spain... | reverse complement strand
ATTCTTTCTGATAGGCTTCGTATCCATGATATTGATTTTTATAATGAAATTCTTGGTGTCTGTGCTGGGTTGTGGAATTTCTATTTGGCTAACTGATTGTTTTTTAATGTCGAAACATGTCTATTAATTTTTTAAGCGAAAAAAACAAATTAAGTGGCTTCGCAGAAGATAGTTTTGGTTTTAATGGTATTCGTGATTTTTTAAACCCTCTGGCTGGAAGCAGAAAGAAAACCATTAAAACACCAGCGGATATAAAAAAACATGCCGGAAAATTAGTAATCTACATTAATCCACCCATTAACACTGAAGATCTATACGAAAAAATCCAAAATGCAGGGGTTTCAAGTTTTTATCTAGGTAAAAAGGGATTAGCGTTTGTAGAAGATATTAGAGATTGGAGGAGATATTAATGTATTACATTGAAATCACCTTACTGCCTAATCCAGAAGTGGGCGTTCATTTCCTCTGGTCAAAAGTCTACCAACAAATCCACCTAGGCTTGGTGGCGATGCAAGACGACCAAGGCCGTGTGCCGATTGGCGTGGCGTTTCCTGAGTATGTGCAGGGCGGTCGTTCACGGCTTCCTGCCGCCGACGACGCCCTCGCCTCCCGAAGTACCGAAAAGTTCGGCGTATTGGGTAGCAAGTTGCGTTTGTTTGCCGAGCACGAAGCCACGCTCAGCCAATTTAACGCCAGCCACTGGTTGGCGCGGTTGAGCGACTACGTGCATTGCACCAGCATCCGGCCCGTGCCGGAAAAGCCCGTCGGCTACGCTACATACCAACGCGAGCAACCCAAAGCCAGCAAAGAACGCCTCGCCAGACGCTATGCCAAACGGCATAAACTCAGCTACGACGCGGCCTTAACTTGCTACCAACCGATGCCGCAAAAACCCCTGACCACGCCGTTCATCCGCCTAGAAAGCCTAAGCGGCGGGCAGCGGTTTTGTTTGTGGATTAAAAAAACCGCAGTTGAAAAACCCAGCAAAGGCGATTTTGGCAGTTACGGCCTAAGCGCCGTAGCCACCGTCCCCGATTTTTGACCCAAGTTTTTTGCGCTTTTTAAAAATAGAGAAATATCAATCAGTTGTAAGCAGGCGTTTTAGCAATGGGTAAAACCGTTAAAAATGCCTGTATACTGCGACCCGACAGGCTTTCAGAAGATTGAAAGCCTGTTCACTGCCGCACAGGCAGCTTAGAAATAGTTAAACAAAACGCGGCAATGATGGAGTTAGTTCACTGCCGCACAGGCAGCTTAGAAATAATGTTAGCGTTTTACCTGAAAACTTAACTAGTTCACTGCCGCACAGGCAGCTTAGAAAAGATAAGCTGGCAGATATACCAAGTCAATGCCGTTCACTGCCGCACAGGCAGCTTAGAAAGATTTGATTTTTTAGCAGGACAATAAGCGGATGTTCACTGCCGCACAGACAGCTTAGAAAGCTAGTAAACTTCTTAGTCCCATGAGCGTCCTGTTCACTGCCGCACAGGCAGCTTAGAAATCGATATAATTTATCACATTAAACGCGTGTCTGTTCACTGCCGCACAGGCAGCTTAGAAATGTTAGCTTAGGCACGGCGACAGGTGGAAAGTGTTCACTGCCGCACAGTCAGCTTAGAAAGAAATTGTTAAGGGCATGAAAAGCCCTGTGTTGTTCACTGCCGCACAGGCAGCTTAGAAAAGAAAACCAGTTGAAATTATTCGAGTCGTATAGTTCACTGCCGCACAGGCAGCTTAGAAAGCTTCAACTAATGCCTGCACGTCTGGCGATTTGTTCACTGCCGCACAGGCAGCTTAGAAAGTATTAGCCGCTTTCCACTCAAAATACGGTACGTTCACTGCCGCACAGGCAGCTTAGAAAAATAAAAGTATCATATCATCCGCCCTAGGCTTGTTCACTGCCGCACAGGCAGCTTAGAAATGGTTTCAATTCTTTGGTGGCGTCAACTTTTGGTTCACTGCCGCACAGGCAGCTTAGAAAATTTAGCAACTTCATCCTGTAAAGTTTTTATTGTTCACTGCCGCACAGGCAGCTTAGAAAAGCCAATGCGACAAAGTTACTGTTAGCCGCCCGTTCACTGCCGCACAGGCAGCTTAGAAATGTATAATTTAAGGGGTTAAAATGCGAAAAAAGTTCACTGCCGCACAGGCAGCTTAGAAAAAAAGAATACAGCAAGGTGTTTAAATGAGCGGGTTCACTGCCGCACAGGCAGCTTAGAAATGTTATTGCGGACTTTATATCCCCGACCGTATGTTCACTGCCGCACAGGCAGCTTAGAAATGCTGGCGAAACTTCCTCTATGTTGGTTAAGTGTTCACTGCCGCACAGGCAGCTTAGAAAAAACAATCGGCGCGTATGGATGGCGAACAATAGTTCACTGCCGCACAGGCAGCTTAGAAAATCTTTGGGCGCAGTTTCAAAAGGGTGCCATTGTTCACTGCCGCACAGGCAGCTTAGAAATGTCGCAAACAGGCACGGCTACGTTAAAAGTCGTTCACTGCCGCACAGGCAGCTTAGAAAAATAAAACCACGCCTACCATGTTACGAACTAAGTTCACTGCCGCACAGGCAGCTTAGAAAAACAACTACAGTAACAACCGCAACATTGGATGGTTCACTGCCGCACAGGCAGCTTAGAAATTTTGTAACTTTTCTTAAAAAAGGGTATTTTTTGTTCACTGACGCACAGGCAGCTTAGAAAGCAAAATACCAGCCCTTTCAATCATTTCCTCTGTTCACTGCCGCACAGGCAGCTTAGAAAGTAACAGAGCTAAGATTTCCTCCAACCTCGCCGTTCACTGCCGCACAGGCAGCTTAGAAAAATATAAAGCGACTGGCGCAAGCGGTACTAAAGTTCACTGCCGCACAGGCAGCTTAGAAAAAAAACTACGAATGATAACTGTGAACGGTGTCGTTCACTGCCGCACAGGCAGCTTAGAAAATCATCGAGGTGTAATCAATGGCAACAGCATCGTTCACTGCCGCACAGGCAGCTTAGAAAATAATTCGCCATCCTTTTTGCGGTTTTGCGATGTTCACTGCCGCACAGGCAGCTTAGAAATATACAGGTGCAAGAATTGACGCAGGCTGACAGTTCACTGCCGCACAGGCAGCTTAGAAATAAACATCATCACACAATGGGTGCGGTTTTTTGTTCACTGCCGCACAGGCAGCTTAGAAAGCCAACGGGACGTTAAACTGGAAGAACTCCTCCGTTCACTGCCGCACAGGCAGCTTAGAAAAAAACAAAATCTATCAACTATTCCGCGATCCGGTTCACTGCCGCACAGGCAGCTTAGAAATTATAAAGCGGCACAAGCTCCACATTATTCTGGTTCACTGACGCACAGGCAGCTTAGAAAAGTATTAGCTGTTCCTTGGTCGGCTGGTCTAAGTTCACTGCCGCACAGGCAGCTTAGAAATTTGATTATTATTATTACTTACATATAAAGTCGTTCACTGCCGCACAGGCAGCTTAGAAAAGCACCGGCCCGACGTAACGCGAGGCAAATACGTTCACTGCCGCACAGGCAGCTTAGAAACATAAGCAGGCGCGCCGGATGTTATAGCTCCAAGTTCACTGCCGCACAGGCAGCTTAGAAAGTGCTAATAGTCGACGCAACTGTTCCTTTGTTGTTCACTGCCGCACAGGCAGCTTAGAAAAGATAACCAAAATCAAAACCGTACAGCAACACGTTCACTGCCGCACAGGCAGCTTAGAAATGCATAATAAATAAATCACTATACTATGTTAAGTTCACTGCCGCACAGGCAGCTTAGAAAAGTTACAACAAGGTGAACTTGCCTAAGCCCATGTTCACTGCCGCACAGGCAGCTTAGAAAGTTGTGGTTGATCAACATTATGCCGCCATCCGGTTCACTGCCGCACAGGCAGCTTAGAAAATTAGGTGTTTTTCCTACGTTATACGGTGGAGGTTCACTGCCGCACAGTCAGCTTAGAAATGCAATATCTTGGTTAGTGGCTGGCGGAGGTTGTTCACTGCCGCACAGGCAGCTTAGAAAAGTGGCGGTCGTCTTTTATGCGGTAATCGTTGGTTCACTGCCGCACAGGCAGCTTAGAAAAAGCTATCCCCCGCGTATAACTATTTGACGATGTTCACTGCCGCACAGGCAGCTTAGAAATAGTTATACATCATCAAACACCGTGGTTTGTGGTTCACTGCCGCACAGGCAGCTTAGAAAATGCTGGACATTATTGAAGGTGTCAAAGCTGAGTTCACTGCCGCACAGGCAGCTTAGAAAGAAAGCGGGGTTAATATTCCAGAAGGCTTGCCGTTCACTGCCGCACAGTCAGCTTAGAAATTACATAAATTGTAAGGCATCCTTACATCAAAGTTCACTGCCGCACAGGCAGCTTAGAAAATTTTTTAATAACAATCGAAATGTTCCCGTAGGTTCACTGCCGCACAGGCAGCTTAGAAAATGATGAAACCGTACCGCGATGGCATAGCGGAGTTCACTGCCGCACAGGCAGCTTAGAAATACAGTTGTCAGTGCGCCAAAATCGGTATCTGGTTCACTGCCGCACAGGCAGCTTAGAAATAAAGATTTTACATTTGAGCAATCGCCTACAGGTTCACTGCCGCACAGGCAGCTTAGAAAATACATGGCAAGACTTGCCCTATATGCAAGTTGTTCACTGCCGCACAGGCAGCTTAGAAAACATTGCGCCTTGTAGCTGTGAAATAGTGGCCGTTCACTGCCGCACAGGCAGCTTAGAAATGAACATCTTCGTTTAGCCACGGGCTGTTAATGTTCACTGCCGCACAGGCAGCTTAGAAACTATATCTTGGGTGTCCAATGGTTGGGGATCGTTCACTGCCGCACAGGCAGCTTAGAAAGTTAAATGGATATGCTTAGATACCAGCTTCCTGTTCACTGCCGCACAGGCAGCTTAGAAATGATATGTCCGGTGTTGTTGGTGTTTTGCAAGGTTCACTGCCGCACAGGCAGCTTAGAAATGAAGTTAATGACAAACCCGCAGCAATAGCGGGTTCACTGCCGCACAGGCAGCTTAGAAATGATAAATACAGTTTTGGGCATACTTTCCGGAGTTCACTGCCGCACAGGCAGCTTAGAAAGGATTATCGGTCGATGTGGCATCAGGGTTAAAGTTCACTGCCGCACAGGCAGCTTAGAAAGACAAGGCATATCGCACGATAACAGCGCGTTAGTTCACTGCCGCACAGGCAGCTTAGAAAAGTTGTGTAGAACTCAATGTTTGTTATGTTCCGTTCACTGCCGCACAGGCAGCTTAGAAATATTGGAAGCAGTTCAGGTTGTTTGTAGATCAGTTCACTGCCGTACAGGCAGCTTAGAAATTTGCAACTACTGGGCGGGAAAACATACGGGCGTTCACTGCCGTACATAATACCTTAGCCGACGCCATTTTAGATCGACTAATGCACAACACCCATCGGATAAATTTGAAAGTGGAATCTATGCGAAAAAAATTGAATTCCTTGACCTAAGTTGAACACTTGGAGTAAAAATCCACTTCCATCGATGCGTGGTACTAATATTGGCGTATAGTCACTTCAAACTTCTGTCTGACGATCTTCAGGTTGAAGTTGGTTATAACATTTTGAAACGGTTTTCATGTGCACACCATACTAGCATTTTGGTTTTGCACTTCACTTTATAAATCCGCGAAGTTTTTTAATAACGTAACCAAAAGAGGATAATAAAATGTTTTTAGAAGATTTAGATATTGGTGATGTAGTGTATGCCGCTAAACCCATTGTGAATGATGGCTCAATACCTGATAGCACTGAGGGACAAATACTCGCTGAAATAGGCGCTCGTGGTGTCATTACCAAGATTGGACATCTTGAAGAAGACGCAACTCGTATCATTTGGCTAGTGCGCTTTGAAGATAAAGACAGGAACCTCGGCAATCCCATTGGCTGTTTGGCTGAAGATTTGGTTGTTGAAGATAAACGAGAAGAAATAATTTCGTAGCACAATAACCACATCATACCAAATAACATTGGTTCTGGTGTAAAGTGGTGTTTGTATTGATATTCCCCTTTGCTAAGGGAGGGCAGTATTACTGTCCTCTTCTCTGGCCTGAAAAGAGTAGAGTTGAGCCTTGCTCAGCATCAAAACAGCAAAGTCGCGTAAATCTCGCGTACTCAAATTTTTGGTTGGCATTTTGACGTTGCCCCTGACTGTAGTCGTCTTAGGTTTCGACCCTTCGCGGACAGTCAGCAGGATTTAGTCAAAAGAATATTGCGTTTAAACAAACGACACCAAAGTCCCATACGATTTCTTGAAAAGCCACTGATGACGTGGCTTTAGGTAACCTTCAAGCTTCCCAACCTTGATTTTTATTAAATTTCAGATTGAAAAATAGTGTCCAAATTCCGAGAACCGTATAGGACACGCACTATTTCAACGCCAAGGGGCTGTTCTTTGTACAGGATGACATAATTTTTAACGGGGAAGTAACGCATTTCTGGGGCAATATCAGGGCGGGCTTCCTAACTTTGGATTTTCGCCCAACAAGTTACATTTGTTGTCTATGACATCAAGCAGTTTATCGGCGGCGTTAGGATTGTCTTCGGCAATATATGCCCAGATTGAAAGTAAATCTAAATGGGCTTGTTGGGAATGGATGACCAATGTCATAGATTTGTCTTTCCATGTTCTTCTTCGTAATTCCGTCTGGCTTCTCGTTTTATTTCTGCCATGTTGAGGCTACCCGCAGAACCGCTATTTATCCCTTCTTGCCATAAAGCCCGCAATTCTTGGGTTTTTTGTTCATTTACGCTTTGTTTTATTTTCCAGTCACGCAATGCCTCACGGATAACCTCGCTTGTTGAAGCATAGTAGCCGCTATCCACTGCACCCCTTACCAATAAGGCTAAGTCGGGGGTTAATGCAATACTGATTTTTTCAACTGTAGACATTTTCAGCCTCTAAAAAATTAATGGTATGACTTATTCTTACCAAGTTGAGATTTAAAAAGCAATCTTTTCTAATTTTAATTTCATCGGCTGTTGGGACTACTTTTTATTGGTGCGTTCAATTTGTAGAACAGCGTCAAGCAATGCTAATGGATTGCCTGCATCGGATGCGTAGATTTTGCGTGTCCTTGGGTCATAGGACACCATAACGAACGGGAATGGGCGCACCCCAGTATTCCGGGGTGCTTGACGCTTGGAGCGGTAGGCTCTGCATACCTCCCTCTTTTCGGCAAGCTGCTGATTGATTTTCTTCCAGTCAAATACATAGTCGGGATACAACCGGCGCATGTCACGCTTGTCCTGCGGCTCAAGCGTGTAGTTGCGAATACGCATGATGTTGAAATTGCTTCTGCCGACTTTTACCGTGAGATAACAAAAGCCCTTTCTGGTTGTGATGAAGGCGCTGCCTTGCTTGCATTTCATCGTTGCTTGCTCCATGTCAGGAATCGGCTGCACTGGCGGCATAAGCGAGAAGACAAACGCCCAGGCGTTAAGCTGCAATTACGCTGATATGTGCTTTGGGGTGATCTAGTGGTTTATCTCTGACAACAATTTCGACATCTTGGCCTAGTGACATCAAGCATCTTAAAAGGCGATCAGTTGAAAAGCCGGATAGACGCCCGCGCACCAATGCGGAAACCTTGGGTTGATCTAACCCCATGAGTTCGGCGGCTTCTGATTGGCTTAATTCTTTTCGTTCAATAATTTCTGCAATCTGTTGCGCTAGGCGGACACGGGCGAGGGCTTCTTCGGCATCTGGTCGCCCCAAATCGGCAAAGATATTGCCACTACTTGCATGGACGGGTATTTCTTCGTTGTCTGTATGGCTCATTGTGCGCTCTCCAGTGTTTCGGCGTTCCATGCGTATAGGGTGATTTTAGTGTCCATGACATGCCATATATGGCATGTCATTTGGTGATTGTACAGTGGGAAAAGCGATTTTTGAAAAAATATTTTTTAGGCGAACGAAGCAATGCCCAGATATAGCTGGGCAGAGAATGACTTTAGAGTCGTGGTTTTATAGTGTGTTTTTGACTGCTTTCAGCTTTTCGACAAGGCCATGCAGTTCATATTTTGTTGATTTTCCAGGCTCAGAGACACGGTCAGTATTACGCTCGAATAGTGTCTCGTCTTGGGTTTTGTTCATGATACGCCGCCCTGTTTATTGGATAGCAGCCATTTCTTGTAATCGGATTCCGCTCTTTGCAGTCGGGTTTTGATAAGTTCAATATCATGCTTTGGCGTGGCTATCCCTTTATGGGATTTCTTTTGGAAGGCATGTAAAACGTAAACAACGTGTGAAAATCGCACCGTATATACGGTGCGGTAAGTGTTGCCGTCGAAATCGTCAACAACTTCAAGAACTCCGGCGCCGCTAAATCCCTGTAAGGGCTTTGCTATGGGTGATTTACCACCTTGTTGCGCCTTATCAAGTGCATAACCTATGACATCTTGAACGTCATTGGGGAAGTCTTTCAGATCAGACAGGCTGCTACCAATCCAAAACAGTGGTTTTTCTTGTTCATTTTTGCTCATAGCGTTAGACCGTTAATTGATGCTAGAAATAGGGCTTTGAAGTCCAATGGTACGAAAACGTACGTTAGCGTCCAACATCAGTCAAAAGATATTAATTCCAGCATCCTAATTATTCGCCAGCAATTTGTATACTGTAGACCGACCAATTCCGAGTTGCTTAGCAATCGCAGTAGCCCCTACACTTTTTTCGTGCAGTTCCAGTATTTTTTTCCTGTCAACCGTAGGTTTTCGGCCAAACTTCACCCCTTTAGCTTTTGCCTCAACGCGGCCTTCATTGGTACGCTCAAGAATGCGTTGCCTTTCCGCTTGGGCAACCGCTGATAAAATGGTGACGACCATTTTACCCATCGTACCTTCGGTGCTGATGCCGTCGTCCAAAAAACGAATAGAAACACCCATTTCATCGAACTCTTTGATTAACGCGATCATGTCCGCCGTGTCCCTCCCTAAGCGATCCAGCTTTTTGACTAAGATCACGTCACTTTCTTCGACCTTAACACGCAACTGTCCAAGTCCATCCCTCTGGATATGGCTGCCAGAGATTTTATCGGTGAATATTCGTGTTGGTTTGACCCCAGCTTCTTTAAGAGCCTTGATCTGTATATCTAGCGATTGTTGGCTCGTAGAGACACGGGCATACCCAAAGAGTCTCATAGCGTAAATTGTCTCCTAAATCGATTAATAGACGGTCTGTCTATTAATATACTGAAAAACGATTTAATAGACAGTTTATTCCAGAGCAAATACACTGTCTACAAACTTATAATATTGTAGACATTACAGCTTTATATTTCATTCGATTTTACCTCTGGTCTGGAGCAATGGATGTACCTCAGTGCAGCGCCATGTGCGCGATTGGAAACGGACTCGAACTAAAAGCCCCACTATCAAACCATAAGTATCTACACATCTTTGATTAATTATTTTAAATCAAGTAGTTAGTATATTTGGCGAAAAAGTGGCAATTTGAAAAAAATCATATTGTTGCAAAACTTGTGTAGATACTTATGCTATCAAACAGGCGTTCGTGCCGCTAAGTTTGGCTGAAAATAGGGCTGCAAAAGGGTTTGCAAAAAATCCTATGGTGCGTTACGTACCTTTATGCAGAATAACCCGTCAATGTAATGAAGTCGCGCACGGAAACAATCTTAGTGCCTTCGTTACGGTCAAGCGCGAGAAGGTGCGGCTTATCACCCGTCACCAGATAGTTTGCTTCACCGCCGGACGCGATGGACAGTAAATAATTGTCGTAAGGATCGGCTGAAACATCAACCGTGAGTAAGTTATCCACCAAAACGGCAAGCTCGCGCAAATCATTGCTAAGGCGGCCTGCCAATGACGGCTTGAGACGCGCACTGATTTTGGGATAGCGCGTCACCCGCATCAATTCCTCAAGCTGTGGGTCTGCCGTCAACAAGTCGAAACGGCCACGCCGCCACTGGGTGACCAGTTGGGCTGGCAGAGAGATTTCTACCAGTAAGGCACTCACCAAGACATTCGTATCCAAAACAACCCGCATGGATTAAAGTTCTTTCTTGGCGTTGCTAACGAGCTTTTTGCGGATGTCGTTGCGGACGGCTTCCGTGGCTTCGGCTATCAGGTCTTGCAAAGCCTCCGGCGCAAGGTCGCTAAATTCGGCGCGGGTTTCAATCAGCGTTTGATCAAACACACGCCAACGAACCGCATCCTCAATGAATTTGGAAAGGTCACCTTTTTTCAAGCCGCGTTGGGCTAACAGGCTACGCACGGCGATGTCAGTATCTTTAGAAACTTTGACCGTCCAGCGCGTTGTGTTGTCAGTTGGCATGAACCACCTCAATAATAGACGCTTATACGCCTATCAACATAGCATCTTAGCAGTAAAAATCGAGTCCTTTCTGCCCGCCTTTAACTATTGATAACGGCCTTTATCAAGAGTAACGGCGGGGAGGCTTACCTCCTGATTAGCGTCTTAATCGGCTTTGCCGCAAATCGCGCCGGAGAAACACAAGAGTTCCCCGTTGTGGCAGAGGGTGCTAATAAACAAAAGGCTCTAAAGTTTCACTAGATTGAATGGTGTTATCCACAAAATCTGTGGATAACCCTGTCACTATTTGGCCATATTGCCCACTAACCATCGGTAACTTTTAAGATTTGGTTAAATTTTGCCGTAAACCGCAACGTTTTGCCCAAAGCTATGTCACTAAAATTACCAATCAAGTGGCTTGGGTCAGCAAGCTGATTAAGGCCAAACAGTTCACGTTTAAATGCCAAGACTTTAATGCCACGCTTGCCGAGGCTTCGTCGTCGGACATGATTTATTGCGATCCACCTTATATTGATCGGCATGTCGATTATACAATGGCGGGAATGATGCCCAAGAGCGGGAATTGTTTGCTAAATTGTCGGCTATTTCTGGCAAGTTTATTTTATCGACATGGCATCATAATGATTACCGCGAAAACGATTATATTAAGACGCTATGGTCGCAACATCAGGTTTTGACCCGCGGGCATTTTTATCATGTGGGTGGAAAAGAGACGAACAGAAAACCCATGATTGAAGCATTGATCACCAATTTCATCACCCAACCAGAAGTTGGCGCTGAAATTCCGGCACAATATTCGCTTTTTGATGCGCCATTATTTTATGGTGCGTCATAGCTTTTAGCTCCATACACCCACATCACGATAACCGTGTTGTCTTTGCCGGACAGACAAAAGTTTCCCTAGCCAAATACTTAACTGTAAAATCCGCTTTTTTATCATTTTCAATGGAGTAACAACCCAATGGGTAGAGCCTACCAAAACCGTAAAGTGTCGATGGCCAAGACGTCTGATGCTAAGGCAAAGGTTTACAGTAAATATGGTCGCGAACTTTATGTCTGCGCCAAAGCAGGGGGCATAGACCCAGATGGCAACTTGGCATTACGCGGTCTGATTGAGCGGGCGAAAAAATCCCAAGTGCCTGCCCACGTTATCGAAAAAGCCCTAGACAAAGCCAAAGGCGGCGGCGGTGAAGATTTCGCACCCGCCCGTTACGAAGGCTTTGGCCCTGGCGGCTGTATGGTGATTATCGATTGCTTGACCGACAACCCAAACCGCACTTTTAACGATGTGCGCCAATGTTTCACTAAAACCAAGGCAAAAATTGGCATACAAGGCGCGGTCAGCCACATGTTTGACCATAGTGCGATTTTGGCGTTTAAGCATGATGATGAAGATACGGTTCTTGATGCCTTGCTAACGGCTGATGTCGATGTCACCGATGTGGAAAGTGAAGAAGGTAAAATCACTGTTTTCACACCACCTGCTGATTATTTTAAAGCCAAGCAAGCTTTGGCGGATTTGTTAGGTGAGGTTGATTTTGATGTTGACGAAATCCAATTTTTACCTAAAGGCACCACGGCGATTAGCGGTGACGACCTGATTTTGTTTGAAAAATTTTTGGATATGCTGGATGAATTGGATGATGTGCAGAACGTCTATCATGATGCGGAGTATTGAGGCTTTGCTAAACCTCCTCCAGCCCTGATCAATTAAAACACCAACTGTTGTTTAATAAATGTTATTGTCTACGGATACCCTCTGGGGCACAAAAGACACGAAAAACTATCTTGCCTGTTTGATGTCAGTCAAGCCGAAGCTCATGTGAATTAACAGTGTCCTTTTCTTGTCTTTTGTGGCTCAGAGGGCATTCTTCTTAATGTGGACAAATCCTTCATGCCACAATAACCACCTAAACCCGCGCCAAGGATTTTCGTATGATCCCAGAACTAGGCCACTTTTCCCTCATCCTCGCCCTGTGCATGGCGTTTGTCCTTGGCACGTTGCCGATTATCGGCGCGTTCCGCAACATTTCCGGCTGGATAGCCGTCGCCAAACCCGCCGCATTCGGGCAGTTATTGTTTATCGCCATTGCTTACGGCTGCCTCACTTACAGCAGCGTAGTGCATGATTTCTCCGTGGCTTATATCGCCAGAAATTCCAACACGGCTTTGCCGACTTTATATTTGGTGTCCGGCGTTTGGGGCGCGCATGAAGGCTCGTTGTTGCTGTGGGCTTTGGTGTTGTCATGTTGGACGGGTTTGGTGGCGCAGTTCAGCAAAGCCATTCCCGAAACCACGGTGGCGCGGGTGTTGGGCGTGATGGGTTTGGTGTCGATTGGCTTTTTGCTGTTTTTATTGCTGACTTCCAACCCGTTCGAACGACTCTTTCCCGCCCCGCCAGAAGGCCGCGATTTAAACCCCTTACTGCAAGACCCTGGCCTCGCCATCCATCCGCCGATGTTGTATATGGGTTACGTCGGTTTTTCTGTCGCCTTTGCGTTTGCCATCGCCGCATTATTGGAAGGAAGGCTTGATGCCGCTTGGGCACGTTGGTCGCGTCCGTGGACGAATATGGCGTGGATGTTCCTGACCATCGGCATTGCGCTGGGCAGTTGGTGGGCGTATTACGAACTCGGCTGGGGCGGCTGGTGGTTTTGGGATCCGGTCGAAAATGCCTCGTTCATGCCGTGGCTAGTCGGCACGGCCTTGATGCACTCGCTGGCGGCAACGGAAAAGCGCGGCGTGTTTAAAACCTGGACGGTGTTATTGGCGATTTTTGCCTTTTCACTGAGCTTGCTCGGTACTTTCCTCGTCCGTTCCGGTGTGTTGACCTCTGTCCACGCCTTCGCCAGCGACCCGACGAGAGGCTTGTTTGTGCTGATCTTTTTGGCGATTGTCGTTGGCGGTTCGTTGCTGTTGTACGCCATCCGTGCGCCGTATGTGAAAAGTAGCGCGACCTTTGAGCTAGTCTCTAAAGAATCAGCAATATTACTGAATAACGTTTTGCTAGTCGTCACCGCCTCCAGCATTTTGCTAGGTACTCTTTACCCACTCATTATCGATGCCTTGGGCTTAGGCAAAATTTCCGTCGGCCCACCGTATTTCAACGTTGTGTTTATCCCGTTGATGGCTCCCTTGTCAGTTGTCGTCGGCTTAGGAGTGTTAATGCGTTGGAAAAAAGACAGTTTGTCAGCCCTAGGCTTACGTTTACGATGGATTATCGGCGGCTGTCTACTGGGTGGTCTTTCCATCCCCCTGCTAATGCCATTTTACTCGTGGGGCGCGGTGTTGGGTTTGACGCTAGCTTTATGGACGGTAGCCATCGCTGTACTGGCATTTATTGACCGCTTAGGCGTGAGCCGACCCCGTTCCCAACGGGGCTTCGGCATACACACCATCCCTGGCGATAAAGGTTTTTCCATGCAACGTCTGGCATCTATCCCATCCGGCTTTTACGGCATGACCTTAGCACATTTGGGCATTGCCGTATTCGTCACTGGCATCACCTTAACCAGCGTCTACAGCGTCGAAAAAGACGTACGCATGGCACCCAACGAAAAACTGGACATGTCCGGCTACATCTTTGAATTCCACGGCGTAAAAGAAACCCAAGGCGCCAACTACGTCGCCCAACAAGCCTTTTTGACCGTCAGCCACAACGGCGAACAAATCGCCCAACTCGAACCGCAAAAACGCGTCTACCAAGTACAAACCATGCCGATGACCGAAGCGGCGATTGACGCAGGCTTATTCCGGGACTTGTTCGTTGCCATCGGCGAACCGCTAGGCGATGAAGGCGCGTGGAGTTTGCGGATTTACTATAAATCCTTCATTCGCTGGATTTGGCTGGGGGCGTTGTTTATGGCGGCAGGCGGATTGTGTGCGGCTTGTGATCGGCGGTATCGTTTAGTTAATAGAACAATGCAATAAAAATGTTCATTGCCTAAATACCAATAAAAAAGAACAACAACATGTCCTACGAAAAACTTAAAGAAAAATATCAAGCAACTGATTACTGTAATGACATTGCTTGTAATCCATTAAGTTACATTTTGCGGAAGGCAGAAATAGGCTACAACTTAAGTTCCATTGAATGGGAGTGGTTGGAACAAGGGCAATTGCGAAAGACGATTGAGATAATTGAATCGCAGGAGAATTATAGGAGTGAATTGCGCACCGCCATATTAACCGAACAACGCCAACTAAACGATCAATATAAGGATTTTGCTAATTCTGTTACTGTACCCAGCATTAACTCTTGCTTATCGTTTGTTTTATACAAAATTAATACTGAAGAAAAGCTGACGGAAAACGAAATTGATGAGTCCAGCAAAGAGAATGGACATCGAACAAATTTTAATGCCTATAACGAATATATTCTGCTTAAAAACAAATATGGTCTTATTGAAAATATCCCATTTTCTTTTGATGCGCTTAGGATTTTTAGCAAGATTGACAATGATAAGAAACTTCCCGCCCTTGATATTGAATGGCTAATCGAACATAGGGCATATTCGGTTTTCACAGCTTTAAAGGTTGCGGTATCCAGCTTAAAAGTTAAATATTGGGTTATCAATCATACCGATGATTGCTCCGCTGAACTATATCTGCTTTTGCAAAAACTAGAAGAAAACCGAGGCCTAACGAACCAAGATATTGCTTATTTAAAATCCCAGCAATTGGATAAAACTATAGAAATTGCTCAGAAATTGGAGTTTACATGGTTAAAACGGTTTTATAAGGCAACACAAGTTGAAGATTCATCCCCTAACCATCATCTTTTCACGTTACTAAAAAAACTACGCGATGGTTTGCCTGCAAGCGAACCGGATATTAATTATCTGAAAAAGCGTAAGTTACTAGAAACCATTGACATTGCTCTTAAACCACATCGTCAACTTCTGGAAAATAAAATCCGTTCTGGGACGGGTATAAATCCAGAAGATCAAGCTTGGTGTGAAAAATTTCAATTCCTTGACCTGCTTTTTATGGCGCTTAAAGCTAATTACGAGGTGCTGGATTATCCTAACCAATCTGCACAAAGTCCTCTTTATCATATTCTGCAAAAATTGGAACAGAAGGAAAGGCTTAATGATGACAATATCGTCTGGCTTGAAGGGGAAGAATTATTCAAGCCAACCAAGAAGATTTTCACTAGCCATTATGAATTGGAAGCTATTTTTGCGGAACAGGAGCATCGGCGCACCAAGAACAAATGGTTTTTAGCCAATGCCAGCAGTTATTGGCGCAAAGCAGATAAGCCTGAAAAAGCCCTGCATTTAACCGAGCAGATAGATTTCACTAAAATTAAAGAAGCTAAATTAAAGCAAGCTTTGCTGACTACACGCGGCGGGGCTTTACGTGATGTTGGTGATTTAGTAAGTGCGGAAAGATGTGCATTGCAAGCTATAGAATTTTGGTCGAAAAGCCACAATCCTTACACCTTGTTAGGCGCAATTTGCTACGATACATGGCGTATTCATGATGGTTATCTTTGGTTTGAAGAGGCAAGAAAACGAGGGGCAACCGATAAAGATGAAAATGTTGAACTCAAAAACATTATTAGAAAAAACAAAGATAACAAAAAATTGCAAGGGTTGATTACAATCTTATTAGATAAAAATCCAGAACGTTATGCTTGGCTAAAAAAATATCGAAAATAACGTTAAATTTAGAGCACAAAGTTTGGTCACTACAAATGGAAGAACAACGCATCAGGGTAAAAATTCAGCAACTTACTTCAGAAAAACTACAACAGGGTTTGTTGTTGTTCTTGGATTATTTACTTGCCAAACAAATTAGCGAAGCAAAAACCAGAAAGACACCTAAATTCGGCTGCGCAAAAGGGACATTTAAAATGGCGGATGATTTTGATGCAACTTTGGATGATATATAAGCCCATACGATTACCAGAAAACTTAGAGAAATAGACAATGCCAAGCTTACAAATTGAAGATATGAATGCGGATGCAGTATCTGCTTATCAACATGCCAGCCTTGTGCAAAAAAAGCATATCAAAACTTTGCTTGAGCATTTAATTTGGCAGCAAACCGAGCAGACTGAGCCATCAACCAAAACTGCTTACGCGTTTTTAAATGCTGATATTTGGGAAGGCGATGCCCCAGCGGATTTGGCGGACAACCATGACCATTACTTATACGATTAACCATGAAGGATCGCCGAATTTTTGTGGATACGGGGGCTTATTTGGCTTTTTTCCATAAAGCCGATCAATGTCATCAGTTGGCTTGTAAGGCGTGGCAAGAATTAGAGAGCCAGCAAAGGATCATCGTAACCACCAACCATGTACTTGATGAATTGGCGACACTTTTAGGGCGACGAACTGAATATGCCTTTGCGGCTAGGAAAATAGCGCAAATTTACGCTTCTGAGTTGGTCGTTATTGAGCGAAGCAGTGAATTGGATGAGTACGAAGCATTGGCGATATTCCAAAAATATGCCGACCAAAAAGTGAGTTTTACCGATTGTTTATCGTTTTGACGATGCAACATTTGGGAATAAAGCAGGTTTTTAGCTTTGATTATCACTTTTCACTATTAGGTTTTGATATTTTTCCGTCTTATTCCGTTTTTACCAAGAATATTCCCAATGCTTAAATACCTCATCCCCCTAATCCTGTTCATCGTCATGGCGGTTTTTCTCGCCCTTGGTTTGAATTTAAAACCTAACGAAATTCCCTCGCCTTTGCTGGACAAACCCGCGCCTGTGTTTGCTGCGCCGAAATTGCTTGCGCCTACTGAAAAACTCGCCACTGCCGATTTAAAAGGCCAAGTTTGGTTGTTCAATGTCTGGGCTTCGTGGTGTGTGTCTTGCCGTGAGGAGCATCCGGTGTTGAATGAATTTGCCAAGCAAAAAGCCGTGACGATTATCGGGTTGAATTACAAAGACGATCCCGCCGCCGCGAAATCGTGGTTGGACACTTTGGGTAATCCGTACAATGTCAGCATTATGGATCAAGACGGGCGCATCGGTTTGGATTGGGGCGTTTATGGGGTGCCGGAAACCTTTGTGATCGACAAAAAAGGTGTCGTGCGTTACAAGCACACGGGGCCGGTGATGCCGGATGATCTTCAAAATGTATTCCTGCCGTTAATCTCCAAACTTCAAGCGGAAGCTTTATGAAAACCGGATTATTGATCTTATTTTTAGTGCTGTCGCCATTGGCTCAGGCTATCGATTCACGCCAATTCGCTAATCCTGAGCAACAAGAAGCTTACGAAACCTTGACGTCGGAATTGCGCTGCTTGGTCTGCCAAAACCAGACCATCGCCGATTCCAATGCCGAACTGGCGGCGGATTTACGGCGGCAAGTGCAGGAAATGTTGGAACAGGGCAAATCGCGCGAGCAGATCGTCCAGTTTATGACCGACCGTTACGGCGATTTTGTGTTGTACAAACCGCCATTTAAAGCCAAAACCAGTTTGTTGTGGATAGGGCCGATTGCGTTTTTATTGCTAGGTTTAGTGGCGGTCTATTTCGTCATTCGTCAGCGTAAACACCGGGCTGTTACCGAGCCGACACAAGCCGAAAAATTGGCGAAAATCCGCCGTATCTTAGATGAAGGGGATGCTTCTTGATTACCGTATTTTGGCTGCTAGTCGGCCTATTGATGATTATCGCTTTGGCGATTTTGTTACCCCCGCTGTGGCGGCAACGTACTGTGGTCGCGGCCGACATGGACACCCGCAATATCGCTATCGCCAAAACGCGGCTGGTGGAATTAAAGGAACAATTACAATCGGGTGCACTCACCCAAGTGCAATACGATGAACAACGCACCGAGCTGGAATTGGCTTTGGCGGATGATTTGGACATCGCCACAGCAAACGCAGTACCCGCGCAAGGCCGTTGGTTGGCTTATGTATTGGCCATTTTATTGCCCTTGTCAGCATTGGCCTTATACGCGGGCTTAGGCACGTATCAAGCGATAACACCCACGCCAGAAATGCTGGGTACAGATCAAGCCGCCACGCCGAACATTGAAGACATCAACAAAATGGTCGCCAAACTCGACGAGCGCATGAAAACCAACCCTACCGATGCCGAAGGTTGGACGATGTTGGGCAAATCCTATAAATATTTGCAACAATTCCCCAAAGCCGCCGATGCGTTTGCAAAAGCTTATGCCTTATTGGGCGAGCAGCCTGAAATTATGTTGTTGTATGCCGACGCGCTGGCCTTTGCCAATAATGAACAAATGGGCGGAAAACCTGCGGAGTTGGTGTTTAAAGTCTTGGCACTTGAGCCGGACAATATCACCGCCTTATGGTATGGCGGCATGGCTAAAGCACAGGCCGGTGAAGCGGCGGAAGGGGTGAAACTATGGCGCAAGTTGTTGACGCTATTACCGCCTGATTCGCAAGCACAACAGGAAGTGAAGACGCTGTTAAGCAAATTGGAAGCGACGGGGGCAGCTGCTGCCCCTGCTGGTACTGTATCAGAAACCTCACCTAACTCAACCCAAACTACTGGTGTTGAGCTGCAAGTGCAAGTCAGTCTTACGCCTGAACTTAAAGTGGCGGTTGCGCCTACGGATACGGTGTTTATTTACGCCCAAGCGTTATCAGGGCCAAAAATGCCACTGGCAATTGTGCGTAAGCAAGTTTCAGATTTGCCGTTAACTATCACGTTGACCGATGCGCTGGCGATGATGCCAAACATGAAACTGTCAAACTTTGCCGAGGTGAAATTATTGGCGCGCGTGTCCAAATCCGGCAATGCGATGTCTCAACCTGGGGATTTGCTTGGCACGGTTGAATCGGCGGCAACAACGGACAAAACCATCCATAGCATCATCATTAACTCCCAAGTCAAATAACAATGGAAGATAGGATTATCGAGCTGGAAATCAAAGTGGCGTATCAGGATGATTTGCTGCAAGCTTTGAACAACATCGTCAGCCAGCAACAGCAGCAAATTGACCGCTTGGAAATGACTTGTACATTGCTCAATGAACGCATTAAAAGCATTTCCAACCATCGCCAAGAAGGTGAAATTACCAACAATAGCCATGAAATACCGCCGCATTATTAGTAAATCATCTGTTAAGGCGGTTTGTTCCAAAATCGTTGAAACATTGTCGTTTTATAATTTATTCAATAGGGTTATGTTGGAGCAATATTTATGACCGCACTTTCTTTTACTCAAATAGAAATTGATGGATTTCGCGGTTTGCGTTCGCTTAAGCTTGAGGGTTTAGGGCGCGTCAATATATTGGTTGGCCGTAATAATTCGGGTAAAACCAGTGTCTTGGAAGCCTTGTCCATACTCTGTCAACCACAAAACCCTGACGAATGGGTTTCTATGGTGCGCCGTCGTGATTTTGGTGGGCTTGATGAAACGATTGTTCAATCACTACGCTGGTGCTTTACTCATACGGGCGCGTTTCTTGATCCAGAAATACTCTTTGAAGCTGCTTGCCAATTCAAATGTTATGGCAGTTTTCCTCTACGGGAATTAAATGTTACATACAGTGAGTTTATAGGGATGCCTAGTCCCGAAGAGCTACGCTTTAGTCGCCGCCGCTTAAGAAGTGATTTAAGCAATGCTGAACCCATACGCGGTGCAGAATTAACACATGACTATCTAGGGACACTGGGGAAACAACTAACTTTGTTCCCCGATCTTGAAGAACGGACAACTACTAAAACTATTAGAGTATTTGAGGATTTTTATCCATCCCCATTATTCTTTTTACATAAGAAATTGCCAGGATATTGGCTTGATTCAGAAACCTTAGCGCCTTACTCCTATCAGTTAAACAGGGCTCAGCTACGCTCCCAGTCCAAGCAGCTTTTTAAAAATGACTCTTCAGTGTTGGCATTACTGAAAGATTTTGATGCCGACGTTGAAGGGATTAGTATGGCCTCATTCAGCGGCAACCGCGCGGCTATTTACATAAAACATCGTAAGCTTGGAATTGCGCCTTTATCTGTGTTTGGTGATGCCATGCGTCGTGCTGTTCTCTTGGCTGCTACGCTACCTTCCCTCAAGGCGGGTGGTATTTTATTAATTGACGAAGTTGAAGTTGGTATTCATGTCGGTGCGTTGGCTAATGTTTTCAAATGGCTGGTGGATGCGGCAAGAACACTTGAAATTCAAATATTTGTGACAACCCATAGCCTAGAAGCATTGGACGCGATTATTTCGGCTAATGCAGAGCCGCTTGAGGACGATATTGTTGCATTCCACTTAAATCAGACCGAAGAGGCGACACAAAGCAAGCGTTTTTCAGGCGAGTTATTGCATCGTTTGCGCTTCGAGCGTGGCTTGGATTTGAGATAATCCTCATGCGTAAATATGGTTATCTAGTTGTTGAAGGCCCACATGATGTCGAATTCGCTTATCGCTTGTTAACTCCGTTTGGAATGAAGCGCATAAAAAATGAAAGCGAGCTTGATACATTTTTCGCACCACTTATTCCTCGCCAATATCCACCCAAAGGTGATCTTCAACGGCGAATGCCAACACCTTTATTTCTCCAAAATGAAACCCACACGGTAGCTATTCATAGTGCGATTGGTGATTCACAGTTAATCAATGTAATGGTTGATAATGCAGGAATTCTTAATGATTTAAATGCAGTTATAGGCATTGGCATTCTCCTGGATTCAGATAAAGAAATTTCTGCCCATCAACGTTACACAGACATTAAACAAACGCTAGCAACAAAGTCATCACAGTTCAAGCTGCATGATGAACCAGGCAAAATCCATTCTACTAATGGAATGCCAAATGTAGGTGCTTTTGTTTTACCTGATAATACCAATGATGGCACACTGGAGGATTTGCTGATTGATTGTGCTGGTTTGGTGTATCCGCAATTGCTCACGGTGGCAAAAGACTATGTGAATGCAGCAAAAAATGCTGGTATTAATGCGAATGAACTAAAAGAATTCAACAAACCTGCAGGTAACAATAAGGCGATTATCGGTGCAATGGCAAATATTTTTCGTCCAGGTAAATCTGTTCAAGTGTCGATTCAAGATAACTCTTGGCTGAAAGGTCATGCTCTTGAGCTTTCTCGAATTAAATCTGTGCAGGAATTTCTTAACGCTTTGTTTGAACTGAAGTCCTTATCCAAACTATATATCCTATGAATAAAATCCCTATTGGTATCAGCAGTTGCTTAATCGGCCACAATGTCCGTTTCGACAGTGGTCACAAGCGCGATTCTTACATCGTCGGCACCTTGGGCGAGTTTTTCGAGTTTTACCCGTTCTGTCCCGAAGTGGCTATTGGCTTGGGCATTCCCCGCCCAACCATCCATTTGGTTAAACGAAATGATGAAATCCGCTGTGTCGGCGTTAAGGACAATGACAACGATGTCACTGACCGTTTGCGTGATTACGCCACTAAAGAACAACCGGCTTTTGTGGATTTATGCGGGTACATTTTAAAAAAGGATTCGCCAAGCTGCGGTATGGAACGCGTAAAAGTGTTCACCACTGGGCAGCCACGCAAAGAAGGCGTGGGCATTTTTGCCGAAGAAATGATGCGTAATAACCCGCTCTTGCCCGTGGAAGAAGAAGGTCGTTTAGGGGATGCCGGTTTACGCGAGAATTTCATCCAACGCGTGTATGTTTATTACCGCTGGAAACAACTGGTGGCGGAAGGCTTGACGGTCAATGGCCTGATGACGTTTCATGCCCGTCATAAATTGATTATCATGAGCCACGCCGATTATCGGGAATTGGGGCAATTGCTTGCCACAACGACCAAAGACAATCTTGCCGATGTTGCCGAAAGTTACATCCGGCAATTAATGGTGTTACTGAAAATTGTTGTTGACCGCGGCAATCACGTCAATGTCTTGCAGCATATACAAGGTTATCTGAAAAAGGAATTGTCTGCTGATAACAAGGCCGAATTATGTGAAATTATCGAGCGTTACCGCAACGGTGAAGTGCCGCTGATCGTACCGTTGACTTTGCTAAAGCATCACTTCCGAAAATCACCTGACCCGTATATCGAAAACTCTTACTACCTATCGCCTTATCCACAAGAATTGCGTTTGATTAACCAATTATGAGCCAACTAAAACCTTAAGATTTTATGTATACCGCATCACAAAAAAACCATTAGATGACATACGTCACCAAAAGTTGGCCTTTCAGAGCATGGTACTTTTTTCCTTTACTCAATTTGAAACCCTTGGACATTATGAACATACAACAAAAAGCCCATCCTTGGCATGGCATCAGTTCAGGCGATAACCCGCCTCAGATTGTGACGGCCTTTATCGAAATAGTCCCCTCAGATACCGTCAAATATGAAATTGACAAAATTAGTGGTTATTTAAAAATTGACCGCCCACAAAAATTTTCCAACACCGTCCCTACGCTTTATGGTTTTATCCCGCAAACCTATTGTGCAGAAAAAGTGGCCGAATTTGCGGAGTTAAAATCTGGTAAGAAAGTGTCAAAAGGTGACGGCGACCCTTTGGATATTTGTGTTTTAAGCGAACGCACGGTAACACATGGCAATATCATTTTGCAGGCTATCCCTATCGGCGGTTTCCGACTACTGGACAGGGGCGAAGCGGACGACAAAATTATCGCTGTTATGAAAGGTGACGAATTTTACCGTCAATGGAACGATGTTTCAGACTGTCCTGAATCGTATATCAACCGGTTGAAACATTATTTTTTGACGTATAAAAATCTGCCCGGCGAACACAGCACCTGTGAAATCACCAATGTTTATGGCCGCGAAGAAGCTCATGAGGTGATACACCGCTCCATAGAAGATTATCAAAACCATTATGGTTGTAGCCCTTGGATAAAAAGGCGTTCTTCAGATAGTGCCGCTTAGGCACAACTCGCAATAAATAATCTCTCAGAAACAAAAAATATCGTCCACGAAAATCACGAAAAAATAATCAAAAGCATCGGATTGTGGTGTCTATTTTCGTTCTTTTTGTATCGCCTACTGTTGGCTTTCGTGGACACAATGCTTTTAGGGGATTAATTAAGTGGCTCTAAATCGGTTTTGGGGTCTTTTTATCGTTAATAAATATGGCGACCATTAATCTACACGTCATTCCGGCAGGGATTGCCGAAGCCGCCAGACCGCGAAGCGAATCCAGTTCACAGGGATGCATAAGTATCTACACAAGTTTGCAAATAAAATGGCATGATGCTGGATGATTTTAAAAAACACTGGCGGGAGTGGACCCGCGCCTCATCAAGCGTCATCAGCAACTGGTGCTTGAACATATGAATTCAAGCGAACCGTTGAGCGCCGGGCTGAAAGCCTTGCCGGACAAAACCGGCAGCTTCGCCAGTACCCAAGCGGCGTGGCGGTTCTACGCCAATGAATCCGTCAGTCTGCCGATACTTCAGGAATCGCTCACGGCTGCGGCACATGCGGGCATCGCCCGACGTCAACAAACCGATTATCAATGTACCGATTTTCCGCCGGGGTAACCTTCGCGCGCCCCTAAGGCCCACACCATGAGGCCACCAGTTAAGTCATGAGGCACCCCGGCGGGATACCCTTACGGAACCCAATGTCCAATGAAGCTGAACCGATGCCACGCCCGTGGACATCCGATATGACAGGTCAGATTTACCCCGTAGGCGGTGTCCCGGAAAACCCGGCCATGAAGAATATACTTGCCGCACCGAACCCCAGTTTTTTTTGATTTTTTTAAAAAAGGAGGGTAAACGTCTAACCCGCCCACCTACGCAAACCTGATACGACCTGTCATCCTTGCCCTTTTGGATGGGGAATACCGATGGCATTATCAATGAAGTGGATTGGGCATATTGAAGCATGGCAAGCCAG
>Ga0247833_1002877_pt1 | contig 24201 bp, 19 predicted proteins | sample LaCruzMarch2015__7_FD_187117 | JGI IMG/M metagenome (GOLD analysis project Ga0247833, IMG submission 187117) | Freshwater microbial communities from meromictic Lake La Cruz, Castile-La Mancha, Spain - LaCruzMarch2015_8m | ecosystem: Environmental > Aquatic > Freshwater > Lake | place: Spain... | reverse complement strand
TAACCAAATGTCGAGTGACCAGAGTGGTGAATTGGCATACGAGGGTGGTGCCCCGGATGTCTCCAACTTCACCTCGTTGACGTTCAATTACACCTCGACGTTCTCCGCCTTGCTGTTTGAAATCAATCTTGGTGGGAAGACTGCGACCAAAACTATTTCTGCATCAGCCGGCGGGACGTTCACGCTCACCGCTGCTGAGCTGAACGGCGCGTTCGACGGCGCAAGTTATATGAACCTTGTGCTTCGCCAGGATAATAGCAACGCGAGCGGCACTTTCACCATGACCAATCTGGTAGCCAACGGCATCCCAGCCCCTGGCGCCATCGCGCTGCTCGGCGCAGCCGGTCTCGTCGGCGCTCGCCGTCGTCGCGCCTGACATCACTCTGCACTCCACGCTGGCTTCGGCCAGTGTCCACACTCCACGCCCCCATGCGCACCCGCGCCTGGGGGCGTGTGTGCTTTGGCGCGCTCCAGTATCCGGAGTCTGTTGATCTCCGCCAACGCACCCTGGCCGCAGGCGCCGGAGAGGACAGGGCCGCGCTCAGCGGCCGTCCTCGTAAGGCGAATGCGGGCCAGTACGAAATCGTGTTGCATCAGGGCCAGTACGCAACCGTGATGCCTCAACCCAACCCAGCACGAGACCGCACCCCCGCATCCCCGATGCAAATTCCCGCCGCGGTAGTCTTCGCGAATGACCGCCGCGCCCGCATCAACTGCCGTTCCTGCCATCGACCCAATCGCCGGTACCCCCGCTGACGTCCCGCTCATCGATCGCTTGGCGATCACCACCATTCGCACGCTGTCCATGGATGCCGTCCAAGCCGCCAATAGCGGGCATCCCGGCGCGCCGATGGGTCTTGCGCCGGTGGGCTATGCGCTGTGGAAGGATTCGCTCAACTATGACCCCGCCGCGCCGCACTGGCCCAATCGTGATCGGTTCGTCCTCTCGAACGGCCACGCATGCATGTTGCTCTATTCGCTCCTGCACCTCGCCGGTGTGATCGATACGGATGCAGCCGGTGCACCAACTGGGCGCCTCGCGGTGACGCTGGATGACATTCAAAAGTTCCGCCAAGTTGGCTCGCGCTGCCCCGGACATCCAGAGTTTGGCGTGACGACCGGTATCGAAACAACCACCGGTCCGCTCGGTCAGGGTCTCGGTAATTCGGTTGGCATGGCCATCGCCGGTAAGTTCCTTGCCGCGCGTTACAACACGCCAGCGCAAGAACTCTTTGATTACCACGTCTTTGCCATCTGCGGTGACGGCTGCCTGATGGAAGGTATTTCGCATGAGGCAGCAAGTGCCGCGGGTCACATGCGTTTGGGAAATCTGTGCTGGATTTTTGACAATAACCGCATCACCATTGACGGCAGCACGGATCTCTCATGCTCTGACTATGTCACTGCGCGTTTCCATGGCTATGGCTGGAATGTGCAACACGTCACGGATGCCAACGATGTTGATGCACTGGCTCAGGCGTTCGCTTCTGCGCGAGCCACCACTGATCGCCCAACGATGATCATTGTCGATAGCCACATTGGCTGGGGTTCACCGGAGGTGCAGGACAAGTCCAAGGCCCACGGCGAGCCACTGGGCGAGGCGGAGATTGCCAAGACCAAGACGTTCTATCGTTGGCCGTTGGAGCCGAAGTTCTTGGTGCCGTCCGGCGTGCGTGAGCGCATTGCAGAAACAATGGGAGCTCGCGGCGCTGCCAAGCGTGCGGCTTGGAATTCCACGTGGACCGCGTATCAGGCCGCGCATCCCGAGCGCGCCCAGGAATTGCAGACCATGTGGCGCGGTGATTTGCCCGCGGGTTGGGACGCTGGGATTGCACCGTTCCCTGCTGATCCCAAGGGCGACGCCACGCGCTCGACGGGTGGCAAGGTGATCAACTCCATCATGGAACGTATCCCGTGGATGATTGGCGGTAGCGCCGATCTCACCCCGAGTAACAAGACGTTCCTGAAGGGTGCGGGCACATTCAACGCGCCGGAGTTTGGCGGCACCTATGACGGTCGCAACATGCACTTTGGAATTCGTGAGCACGCCATGGGCGCCATGGTTAATGGCATGACCCTCAGCGGTCTGCGCGCCTTCGGTTCGGGCTTCTTGGTGTTCACCGATTACATGCGCACGGCGATCCGCCTCAGCGCGTTCATGAAACTGCCGTGCCTGTGGGTATTCACGCATGATTCAATCGGCGTCGGCGAGGACGGTCCCACGCACCAGCCGGTGGAACAATTGGCGAGCCTGCGCGCCATGCCCAATTTGGCGGTGTGGCGTCCGTGCGATGGCAACGAGGCTGCCGAGGCGTTCCGCTGGGCGATGGAGTCCCGCAGTACGCCAACCATGATGACGCTGACCCGCCAGAATGTGCCAACGCTGGACCGCACTCGTTGCGCCCCCGCGTCCGGTGCACAGCAGGGTGGTTACGTTCTGCTTGACCCAATTGGTGGTGGGGTGCCAGAAGTGATTCTCATCTCGACCGGCAGTGAAATTGGTCTGTGTGTTGACGCGCACGCAAAGCTTGCTGAACAAGGCGTGCGCGCCCGTGTGGTCAGCATGCCGTGCACACTGGTCTTTGATCGGCAGACGCAGGCATATCGCGACTCCGTGCTTCTGCCGGCCGTGCGTGCCCGCGTTGCGGTGGAGATGGGTAGCGCCAGCGGTTGGGGCGACTACGTTGGGCTTGATGGGCAAATCATCGCCATGCGATCCTTTGGTGAGAGCGGCCCCGCGCCGCAGGTGATCAAGCACTTCGGGTTCACGGTCGATGCGGTGGTGACGGCTGCGCTCGCGGTGCGAAAGTAAAGCGCGCACAAGTAACACCGCGCACAAGTCAACACCGCGGATAAGTAACCCGCGCACAAGTAAAAGACGCGCCGCGCGGCATTGAGCCGCGCGGCGCGTTTATTTGAGGCTCAGTATGACGCGATCAGTTACGCGCGTTCCTTGTAAGCGCCGTCTTCGGTGCCCACAATGATCTTCTCGCCAGTGACGATGAACGGGGGAACGCGGGTCTTGAGCCCGGTCTCGCACGTTGCTTCCTTGAGTTGGTTGGTGGCCGTTGCACCCTTGATGCCGGGAGCGGTGTCAGTCACTACCAAGGTGACGGACATGGGCATTTCAATGGAGATCGGCCGGCCATCGCACCACAGCACAACCACTTGGCTGTTCGGCAGAACGTACAGCGGCATGTCGCCGATGATTTCCTTTGGAAGTTCCACCTGATCAAACGACTCCAGGTCCATGAATACGAACTTGCCGTTTTGCTCGTACAGGTATTCCATCTGGCGGCGGTCGAGGTCGACCTGCTCAACTTCTTCACCGGAGCGGAGACGCTTCTCCAGAATGGCGCCGTTGTTCAGATCCCGGATGGTGACTTGGATGAAAGCGCGAAGGTTTCCGGGCGTTCGGTGCTCCAACCGGGTAATGAGGTACAGCTTGTTGTCAATCTTGATACCCATGTTGGACTTCAGTTCGGTCGACTTCACGCGGAGTGCTCCTAAATAGTTGAGGTGAACAGCGGAGGATAGCGAAGGTGGGGTGATCGCCCGGGGAGTCCGCGCGGTTGCTTGGTCGATCTGCGCCAGTGGCGGCGCGCCCGTGCGCCGGGGCGCAGGCGCACAAAAAGGAGTCCCCAAAGAAATACCCCCAAATCGGTGAGGATTTGGGGGCGGAGGGAGGGAAAAGGGCTTTTTAATTCACACCGCAAGCGATGTGCGTCAGGCGGGAGGGCAAAGTGTCTTCAAGCAGGCCCTCCAAGGCCGAACGGTGTCTTTGGTTAAAGGTTGGGAGCACTCTTCAGCGCGTCCATCCTCTCTCCTCTGTTACAAACGGAATGTAGCCCCGAAATGCATCATGGGAAGTAACAGGAATTCAAAAGAACCTCAATTCATCCCCTTGCATCTGCTGGCGCGAAGTCAAAGTCTTATAACTAACCGATTTACGCGCTCAGAATGCCGAGCCGGGGGAACGGAAACTTCTACACTCGCGTACCCACATGACCACCATGAACTCCGCTTGCATTCGATTTACCTTTCGATCCGCCGCCGTGAAATCCTTGGCATCCTTGGTGCTTGCCAGCCTGGTTGCGCCCAGCGCGTTCGCTCAGGCTCCTGCGCCTGCGCGCACCCCGGCCGTCGCAGTGCCGGCATCGGGCCAAGCGGCCGCTCCAGCCCCCGCTGCTGCACCCCCGATCGATACGTCCGGCACGATCGATTCGCTTCCGCCGCTCTCCATACAGCCGCCAGTCTTGGACCTCGGCTTCATGGCACCACGCATCGGTAACAAGGGAACCGTCACGCTCACCAACACCGGCACAACGCCGCTCACGATTGCGGCGGTGACCCCAAGCTGCAAGTGCACCACCACCAGTGCTCTGGCCGGCACCGTGTTGCAGCCGGGTCAATCGGTTCCGCTTGAAGCAGCGCTCGACGGCGCATCAATGCCGCAGACACACCGCGCCAGTATTCGGGTGTTGGTGGAGGGGTATGCAAAGGTTGCAGAGATTCAGTTGCGCGCCGAGACGGCCATGCCGGTGCGTGCGGTGCCGCCCATCATCAACGCGGTCGAGGGCAAGGCGCGCCAAGGTCGATTTGTAGTGGAGAGCATTGATAAGAAGCCCTTCACCATCTGCGCCGTTGGCGGGCGCGTGCCCGAGTTCATCGGCTACAACGCGGGCGATGCGCCGCGCGCGCAGTACTTGGTGAAGTTTGATCTTGATACATGGCAGCCTGAGTTTCCTGCGTATTTGGCAATCGAAACCGATCGTGCCGATTGCCCGATCTTTGACATTTGGATTCGGAGCGAACGCACTATTCCAACATCCGCGTTCCGTATGAAGGACTATCGCGTCAATGCTGGACGCATTGATGTGGGCGGTAGCACTGATGTCAGTCTGGAAATGGAAGATGCCGGCGAAGACATCTTGGCGGTCGAGAGTGGATCACCAGAAGTTCAAGTAGAGATGCTTGGGCAACATGTGGATTCCAAGGTGCGCAAGGTCAGCGTTCGCATCACGCCCAAGAGCCCGCGCGAGGGATTGCTCTATGGAATGATCAAGTTGTACGGGCGCGAAAAGGAACAGCCGCTCACCATGTTTGCGAGCGTGCGCCCGAAGGGAGCCGCTGGTTGCACTGGTTGCAATCCAGTGCAAGGTCCGCCTGCCAAGGCGCCTCCTGCACCGGCGCCAGTAACACCATCTGCTCCCGCACCTGCTGCGCCGTGATTTCAGCACTCATCATTGATAGGGGTTTCCATGTCCGATCCCGGTACATCAGCGCCAATGGCGCCCGCCATGCTCCCGCAAGTCATTTCCAATACTGACCGCCAAGCAGCCGTCGCGGCGATTGTTGCCGCCCATGGCGAGGCCGCTCGTCACGACGCGACCACTGGCGTCAAGCGCGTTGCTGATCGATGGTTCGCGACCGATGGTGATGCAACTGCATTCTGCGCTTTGTGCGAGAAGCACTTCGTTTCCGATGCGGCGCTGCGCACGCGCCTGCTTGCGCGCCTGGAGGAGTCCCTCCGGCAGATCGGCGGGCACCTGTATGAAATGCGTCGATCACTGCGACGCTGGAACGACCTTGTCGGCGATGAGTGCGCCGGCGTAGATGATGTGCTGGCATCGTTCGACCCAGCACCGGATCTTTCCGATCAGCTCTATCGACAGAAGGTGGCGTTCATTGCGCTTCTGAATTTCGACCGCCCGGACTTGCGCGCCATGCTTGCAGGTGGTGACAGTTGGAGCGTGGAGCAATGGGCCGCAGCGCGCGTTGCGCAGCAGTTTGGCCCGCGCGTGCCAACGGAACTGGCCGATCACGCGCGTCGCGTTGGTCACGAGGCGCAGAACTTCGTCGCCAAATTTCACGTGCCAGTTGGAACCATGGTGGACGCCAAGGGCAAGCGTTGGTTTGAGCCCGACCGCGCGCTTCTTGCGCACTGGTTGGTGCGCGAAGAAATCAAAGCTGGTTACGGCGACCCCGATGGATTGGACAAGCAACACGCGTTGATGTGGGTGATGGCACGTCATATTGACGGCACCATTCCACGCAGCGTGATGGAGCGAACATCCGCCGGCGCAGCATGGGACCCGGCGCGCAACACGGTTGCCGGTAAGCCGGTTGCCGAAGCAGACACGATTGGTCCAGAGCGCTATCAACACATTCTGGCGCATCACGGCGTTGCCGCGCGCTTTGATGTTCTCTATCCAGAGGCTCCCACCGCGATCGCTCGCAAGTTTGATCTTGCGCGTGAGATTCCTGAGACGGACGTGGAACGGCTACTCATTGATTTGCTTGAACATCCGGTGCGCGCGCCGCTTGCGGCGTTCTTACGTACTCGGCTCGGCCGCGCACTTGAGCCGCAGGACATTTACTTTGAAGACGTTGCAGAATCCAAGCCGGCGGCGGAACTGAATGCTGCGGTGAAGGCACGATTTGCTGATGAGTTGGCATTCCAAGCGGCGCTTCCTGAAGTCCTGCGCGGCCTTGGATTCCCTGCCGCTGAAGCTGATTTCCTAGGTGCCCGCATCAAAGTGGAGATTGCCAAGGGTTCTGGTCACGCCATGCGTCCCATGCTTGGTGAATACGGAGCGTGGCTACGAACCAATCGTCTCAAGGATGAACTTGGCTGGGACGGATTCGATACCGCCATGCATGAACTTGGACACAACCTTGAGCAGCTCTACAGCGCGTTCAATGCTCCGCGGCCCGCGCTGCAGAATGTGCCCAATACCGCGTGCACGGAAGCGTTTGCATTTCTGTACCAGTCACTCGCCAAGCGTGTGCTGGGCATTGAGGACACCGCGGACATGCAGCGTTCGCAAGACATTGATGCAGTCGCCACCATGTTGGCGGCACGGCAAATCGCCGGCCCAAGTTTGGTTGAACTGCGTATGTGGCGCTGGATCTATGCAAACCCCGGCGCAACGCCTGCGGCACTGCGCGATGCAACGCTTGCTATTGCAGCTGATGTCTGGACGCGTTACTACCAGCAGGACTTTGGTCCGGATCACACGCACATCTTGGCGGCGTATCAGCACATGGTTGGACATCCGTTGTACTTGGCGGATTACACCCTTGGCCATGTGATCAGTCACCAGATCCGTTCGCACATGCACGGGAAGGATTTGGCCACCGAAACCAAGCGGATCTGCTCGATTGGTCGGGTGACTCCCGATCTTTGGATGTGTCGCGCTGTTGGATCGGGAGTGGCCGTGGCGCCGCTCGCTGATGACTGCACCGCCGCACTTGCGAGGCTGGCACGCTGATGCGCACGGCGCGCGCAGTATTCATGGGCGGAGCGATCGTCGCTGCCACAGCGCTCATGGGTTGCCAGGCGCCGAGATACGAGATGAATTGGAATCGCATGCACCTTGGCATGACTCACGATGAGGTGACTAGCGCGCTTGGCGAACCGTCAAGTAGTTACCTTCCACCACCAGCCGCGGTTGTCAAACCAGGTACGCCTTCTACCCATGCGCCGAGTCCATTGCGGGGCGAGCGTTGGCAGTACGGCGACACGCTTTCAAGCTTTGCCACACGCGCTGTGTATCCCGACGAAGCCGACGAGCGCGCCTGGTGTGTGTTCTTTGGCCCCGACGGCAAGGTGAGTGGATTCCGTCCGCCGTCATGGGCAGACGCGAAGCGATCTGAGCCCGCTCCTTAACCCGCTGACGAGCCAACCCCGCGCCGTGTCACTAACCACAGCGCGCCGATTGCTGGGCCAACCAGCATCGTGAGCGGTGCCAGTGGTTGCGGGTCGAACACGAATTTCGCTTTGGCACCCGTTGGCGCCGGCGCCGCCCCGATGCTGGGGCTTGCTACTGCTGGCGATGCGCTGGTGGCAGTGCTGCCGGGCGCAATGACGGAAGGCACCATCGGTGCCAGGACAGCTGGCTGAATGGCCGGCGCAGGAGCAGGAGCGACCACCGGCGCGGGCGCTGGCTCTGGCAACGCTGGCTCGGGCGTTGGTTCCGGCGCCATCTCTGCTGGATCCGGCTCGTTGGGATCGCGCGCGAGGTTCTCACGAGCACGCACGCGACTTGGTCGCACTTGTTGGCGTTCGATCAATCGGCTCGGCGGCGGATTCTGCGGCGGTGTGGCTGATGGTCCCGCCCCGGCAGGGGCTTGCAACGCAACGATCAGTAGCAGGGTGGCGTGGACCATGCGCTCACCGTACCACCATCGGACCGCCGCGTGAAGTGGAAAAACACATCGCGGGACGCAATTGCGTCCCGCGATGGGAGTGTTGTCATGGTCGCACTCAGGCGATTTAGACGGCCGCAGCCATCTTTTCTGCCTTCTTGCGCGCATCGTCCAAGGTACCGACGTACATGAACGCGCTTTCTGGGAGGTTGTCGCCCTCGCCGCTGCAGATGCGCTCAAAGCTGTCGATGGTCTCGTCGAGCGTGGTGGTGACGCCGGGCAGGCCGGTGAAGATCTCACCAACGTAGAACGGCTGGCTGAGGAATCGCTCCAGCTTGCGCGCACGTGACACGGACAACTTGTCGTCTTCGCTCAGTTCATCAACGCCGAGGATGGCGATGATGTCCTGCAGATCCTTGTAGCGCTGCAAGATGTTCTGCACGCGACGTGCCACCTTGTAGTGGCGCTCGCCGACGATCTGCGGATCCAAGATGCGGCTCGTTGAAGAGAGCGGATCCACTGCAGGGTAGATGCCCTTCTCAGCGATCTTGCGCTCCAGCACGATGAACGCATCCAAGTGGGTGAACGTGGTTGCAGGTGCCGGGTCAGTCAAGTCATCGGCGGGCACGTAAATCGCCTGCACGGAGGTGATGGCGCCGTCCTTGGTGGAGGTGATGCGCTCTTGCAAGGCACCCATCTCCGTGGACAGAGTCGGCTGATATCCCACGGCGCTCGGCATGCGACCGAGCAGTGCGGATACCTCGGAGCCAGCCTGTGTGAAACGGAACACGTTGTCGACGAACAGCAGGGTTTCCTTACCGCTCTTGTCGCGGAAGTTTTCTGCCATCGTCAACGCGCTCAGTGCCACGCGCAGACGTGCGCCTGGCGGCTCGTTCATCTGACCGAACACCATGGCCACCTTGTCCAGAACGTGCATCTTCTGCCCGTTCGCATCGGTGTACTCGGCTTCTTGCATTTCCAGCCAGAGATCGTTGCCTTCGCGGGTGCGCTCGCCGACGCCGGCGAACACTGAGTATCCGCCGAAGTTACGAGCAACGCGGGCGATCATCTCTTGGATGACCACGGTCTTGCCTACACCGGCGCCGCCGAACAATCCGATCTTTCCACCGCGCACGAACGGGCACAGCAGATCGATGACCTTGATGCCGGTTTGCAGCATTTCAGTCTTGGGGTTGAGGTCGGCAATCGTTGGGGCGGAGCGATGGATCGGCGCAGTGTCGGTGGTGTTCACCGGTCCGCGTTCATCCACGGGCTGGCCGAGGAGGTTGAACACGCGTCCGAGCACGCCTTCGCCCACGGGCACGCGCACTGGCGAACCAGTGTCGACGCACGGGGTTCCGCGGCGCAGGCCGTCGGTGGACGCCAATGCGACGCAGCGAACCATGCCGCCGCCAAGGTGCTTGGCAACCTCGCCGACGAGGACTTGCTTCTGACCGTTGAGTTCAAACTCCACGGTCAATGCGTTGAAGATCTCGGGAATCCCGTTCTCAGGGAACTGTGCGTCGAAAGTCGAACCGATGACTTGCTTGATCGTGCCAGTGCTGGGCATGTCTGTGGTGGCTCCGTCTGGAGTCGTGCGGCGGATCGTTCTGTGAGGTCGGCCGCGCCGCGGCACCCGACCTTGGAATTCATGCACGGACCCCGCAGCCGGGAAGGTTGCGAGGGGGCAGGGAGGATACAGCGAACCGCTCGCGGATGAGTCAGGGTTGCCGCTGCGGCGCCACGGGTGGGGGATCGCTGTCCACGGGGTCGTCCGGGAGCCGTTTTCCCTGCGTGGCGGCAATACTGTGGGCGCCGTACCGCAGGGCTTCCCCGTTTCGCGGTCGGAGGGTGGTGGTGTCGATCCCTGGATCGAGGCTCGTCAATTGCGGCGCACTCTGGAAGCCGAACGGCGCGCCCAGCACTTCCCAGGCGACGGGAAGTTCCATCGAATACCACAGGTTGTCGCTGAGGGTCACGCTGGGTGGGAGGATGCGCTCTGGATGCGGCGAGAATTTGGCCAATGCACCAGGAACCCAGAACGCCAAACACTTCTCAACCAGCACCTTGCTGATCGTTCCGGCATCCTCGGGGATGGCATAGATCGCATCGGTTGGATTGATCAGCGTGGCGCGTGAAAGCACCAAGTCGCGCGCATTGACAATCGAGACCCCGGTGCCAACGCCATCAAAGATGCAGCGATCAATTCGCATCTGATCCACCGCTGGTGCAAATTTCACATCGCCACCCGGGCATGCCGTTCCAACTTGCACTCCAGTGCGAATGATCTTGTTGAATGCACATCCCGTCACAGAAATCAGCCCGGAATCGCCGAGCACCTTGATGCCAACGTTCTGGGTCATGCTGTTGTTGGGCACCATCATCAACCCGCGCACCAAGACTCGGCGCGAGTTAACAATCTCAACCGCGGCATCATTCCATCCCTCCACTTGCACTTGATCAATGCGAACATTGGTGACCGATTGCAAGCGCACTGCATCTTGCTCCGCGTTTGCGCGCGCGCCATTGATGGTGCAACTACGTAGCGTGAATTCAGCAGGCCAAGGTTGTTCTGGTGCCACTTCGCCGTCGCGGCCGTCAATCACCACAGCAGCGCCGCGCGGGCTGAGAAACATGATGTTTTCAACCACCACATGCTTACATTTGCGAAACACCCAACCATCGCCATCGCATGCAACAGCGGCAGGAACGCGGTCGCGACTGCGTATGAAGATTGGCTTCTCGCGTGTTCCTTGCAGTCCATCGATCACTTGCGCAACATGGAATCCGGATGGAAAGATGATTTCATCACCAGGCTTCACCTCGGCAAGGATGTGTTGCCACGTCTGTCCGGGCTGCACAAGAAACTGGCTAGCGCCTGCAATATAGGGCGGAGGCATGGTGCCAGGCTTCGTGCCACCCGCAGCGGGCTGCGCGCCTGCAGTCGGAACGAACGGTGGTGGAACAACGGTTGACGGGCCGACCCGCTGTTGCGGTGGTGCGGGCGCAACTGGCGGAGCCTGTACACCGTGCAGAGCCGCGAGCAGCGCACTGAGTATGAGCGGGATCATGAGAGGCGCACTCCGTGTGATCGGGCATCATTGATGTTGCGCGCGGGGTCTGGCATAACAGCACGCAGTAGCAGTGACTCGGGTGCCAAGTCCATGGTGGTTGCAACCAGGTCTGCCGGAAGGAGCACGGTGTCGCCAGCTCGCAGATGTTCGGGACGATGCCCGTCTGATTCCATCACTGCCTCGCCGCGCACCAGCATGAGTATGACCGGCGCATTGTCCGTGCTGCATGCAAACGGGGCGGCATCACCGGATGGAGATGCTTCGATCGCTTCAATTTCAAAGTAGTCGTTCGCACAGAGTGTGGCGGCGCGTAGTCCGTCGCTCCACATGGGCTTGGCGCGGGCGATCGATGTGATTGGTCGCTCCGGGAGCCGCTGCGCCGCGCCGAACAAGATGCATTCCATCGCTTGTTCGATGTGGAGTGGTCGCGCGGGGTCGTTGCGATTCCAATCAAACACGCGGAACGTGGTGTCGCTTGGTGTTTGCACTTCGGCAACCATGACGCCGGTGCCAAGTGCGTGGCACAGCCCGCTCTCCAGCGGAATGCAGTCGCCCGCGACCACTGGCTCGCGGACCAAGAGGTTCACGGCGCTTCCGTCAGCAAGGGCGGCGCGGAACTCCGCAGGCGTCACCGTGGGACGAACACCTCGATAGATCGATGCCCCCGGAGTGGCAGAAATCACAAACCACGCCTCGGTCTTCAGGTGCGCGCCGGGGTGAGTGCGCGCGTACTCCGCAGTGGGGTGCACTTGCACGGAGAGATTCTCTGCGGCATCGAGGTACTTGATCAGCAGTGGAAAGTGTCCGGAATTTGCACGCGCGCGACCAAGCAGCGCGGTGCCATGGGTGGCAATGAGTTGTGAAAGTCCTTGGCCCGCGAACGGCCCGCTGGCTACGTGGGAGATGCCATCAACGACGGGCGCGGCGAGGTCGGCGATTTCCCAACTCTCTCCAACGGGGGCCGCCGGCGCTGGGGGCACCAACTTGCCAAGTTGCTTCAAGGAACGACCGCCCCAGGCACGAGGCTTCAGGATCGGGGCACATCGGAGCGGAGGAAGCGGCATGGAGGAACCACGGTACCGCCTGCGAGCGCTGGCGTCAGAGGGTCATTCCCGTGATCTTGCCATCAAAGACCAACTTGCCATTGACCACCCCTTGGCAGTGCGAGACGAATCGGCGTCGATTGAACTCCATGAGACTCGCCAAGAGGTACAGGGTGTCGCCCGGGACCACCTGGCCCCGGAAGCTCACCTCATCGCAGCGGGTGAAACCAAGGAACCCTTGCACTCGCCCGCTCTTGGTGTTCAGAAAACTGGCCAATTGCGCCGCGGCTTCGATCATGAGCACTCCAGGAAGGAGCGGTCGGCCCGGAATGTGCCCCTCGACCCAGAATTCGTCTGGTCGCACCAGTTTGTGGCCGACTCCGAGGGTGAATTCGGGATTGTGCCACAGCACGCCGTCGCATTGGCGCATATGTCCCATTTGTGGAAGGCAGTCATTCAGTGCGTCGCCGCCAAAGAGAACCCGAGTGGTGTCAACGGCAGCAAGGTCAACGACGAATTCGGTAGCCACGGGCGTCTCCGGGGGGTCGGGAAGGGGGTACCCGGTCAATGATAATGTGTCCATTCAGAACCTGCTGCGCAGCGCAGGGGCGTTTTTAGCGTCCTGAACCCGGTATTTTTGGCAGATCTGCCCACTCGGAGCGTCCGCCCCGGGTACGCTTGAGATGCAAGAGGGGTCCTTGGGGGTCCCGATTCACGAATTGCCCGCCGCGAACCCCGCGGCGCACGTACGAAGAAACCTAATTCCAGAGGAGATCAGACCATGGATGCATATGAACGAATGAAGAAGCTCATCGTGGAGTGCGATGACGACATCAAGAAGGCCGTTGGCGGTAACAAGGCTGCGGGCACCCGCGTCCGTAAGACCATGCAGGAAGTCAAGGAGTGCGCCCAGTCGGTTCGTCAGGGCGTCCTGAACCTCCGTGATGCAGCAGAAGGCGGTCCTGCTCAGTAAGCAGGCGACTTCTGGAGCCAGTGCTCCCGCGGCTCGGCGCGTGGGGCGCAAGTCAACTCAAATGAAGTCCTGACGCGTCGTTGGCGAATTCCGCTGGCGACGCGTTAGGCGTTTTTAGGCACCCGCTTGGCCAGCTCCAAGATGTCGCGGAAGGACGGGTGTGACGCATCGCCGATCAGCTCGTACATGGCTCCGAGCGTTCCGGTGGGAAGTGCGCCGGCTCGATCCATGCGGCGGAATGCGTGTTCCACCTGGTCAACTTGACCCGCAGAAATTGCATCGGTGGCGTAGAAGACCGTCCAGCCGGCGGCAACCAAGTCCAGCACGGTTTGCAGAACGCACACATGTGCTTCAACGCCACAGACCAACACGGTCGGACGTCGTTGCGCTCGTAGTGCGGCGCGCACTCCGTCCACAAGAGCGCTGAACTGGGTCTTCTCAATCACCTCCGTGGTGGCAGGAAGCGCTTCACGGATGGTGTCAACCGTTCCCCCCAAGCCGCGCACGTACTGCTCGGTGCAGATGACCGGCATTCCCAGTGCACCTGCCGCGCGTGCGAGCAATGCGCAATTGGTTTCCACGCGCTCGCGGGCTGCGATCGTGGGCATCAGTCGGTCCTGCACGTCAATCACAAGTAGCGCGGTGGATTCAGGGCGAAGTCGGGGGAGTGCCATAGTGGGGACCTTTGTTGCGATTCGCTGTTGCCGGGCGCGGTGTCAGTGAATGATGCGTGGGCGGTGGAGTTCACGCGCGTGAATGTGCGCTTACACCCGTACTTGTGGTTCGTCGGCGATGGTTGCGCGGTACCGGGCTCGAATGGGTTGCACGACGCTTGCAACAAACGCGTCCACTTGCTCCGGCGCGCGACCGATGTACGCGGATGCATCAAGGAGGACATCAAGATCCAAACCTGCAAAGAGCGGCTCCTTGCGGAGGCGCGTCAGCAGATCGTTGGGCTTTCCTTCGCTCTTCACTGCGTGTCCAGCGGCTTGACTATGAACACGAATCGCTTCGTGCGCATGCTGGCGATCCGTGCCACGCGCGGTGGCAGCCAGGAGAATGTCTTCGCTTGCCATGAATGGAAGTTCCGCATCCAAGCGGGCGCGAATGGAAGCGCGGTGCACTACTAAGCCACCCAAGACATTGGCAAGAATGTCGAGCGCACCATCGAGTGCCAGGAACGCTTCGGGGAGCGACAAGCGGCGATTAGCGCTGTCATCCAGTGTGCGTTCGAGCCACTGCGTGGCCGCCGTATCAAGACCGTTGCCGGAAAGATTCATCACGAACCGCGCCAGCCCGGTAGCGCGTTCGCAGCGCATCGGGTTGCGCTTGTAGGCCATGGCGCTGGAGCCGATCTGTTCGGCTTCGAACGGCTCCTCGATTTCCTTGAGGTTTGCCAGTAGTCGAAGATCGTTGCAGCACTTGTGGATGGCGGCGGCGGCGATCGCCAGGCTGGAAAGAATCTGTGCATCCACCAGGCGCGGGTATGTTTGCCCGCATACTGGCCAGCAGCGATCCGCTGGCCAACCGAGCTTGGCCGCAAAGCTTCGCTCCAGGGCTTCCACCTTGCTGGCGTCGCCACCCAAGAGGCCCAAATATGAAGCCTGCGTTCCGGTGGCGCCGCGCAGGCCGCGCAGGCGCATGCCATCGATGCGACCTTCGATTTCAGAGAGCGCGATCGCCAAATCCTGCGCCCACAGGGTGGCGCGCTTGCCGACGGTGGTCGGTTGCGCGGGCTGAAAGTGCGTCCAACCAAGCGTGGGCAGGGCGCGATGGTCAGTGGCGAACGTGCCGGCGCGATCAATAGCGCGCGCTAGTTTCTCGGCGATGATGGTGAGCGCGTCGCGCAGGATCAGTGTGTCCGCGTTGCACACCACATCTTGGCTGGTGGCACCAAGATGGATGATTCCACGCGCGTGCGGCGCAGCATCCCCAAAGGTGTGCACATGCGCCATCACATCATGGCGGAGGCGCGCTTCGTGCGCGTCGGCGTTGGCGAAATCGATGTCATCTACATGCGCGCGCAGCTCCGTGATCTGCGCGGCGGTCACTGAGAGTCCAAGTTCGTGTTGCGACTCCGCAAGTGCTAACCAGATACGGCGCCACGTACCAAACTTGCGGCGCGCGCTCCAGGTGCTGCGCATGCGGGCGCTGGCGTTGCGAGTTTCAAGCGGCGAGCGATATCCCGAATGCTCATCGACGGCGTGTGTTGCGTCCTTCGTCACGATGCAGATCGTAGTGCCCGATGCACCGCGTGGGCAATGGCGATCGGCTAACTCTTGCTTCCTAAGCGGGGTTCGGTCCCCTTCAGGATTCGTTCAAGATTACTGCGGTGTTTCCACACGACCAGCGCCGCAACGCCCGCGGTGACAATGATGGCGGGCAGGGCGTGCGCAACGGGTAACTCGCCGTCCGTGGTACCTGTGCCGGTGGTCATGATGGCTGCAGCGGCCACAGTGAGCGGAATAGAAACGGCCGCCAGCATGCTGGCAATACTCATGGTGCGGGTCAGTGCAATCATGATCGCCCAAAGTCCAATCGCCACTAAGAGCGGTCCAGTGAGTACCGGCCAGATCGCCAACATGGCGCCGCTGCCGGTCGCCACGCCCTTGCCGCCCTTGAATCCAACGAACGGACTGAACATGTGCCCAAGCACTGCGGCGATGGGCATCATCAACCACCACCACATGTCAGCGCGTGGAATTTCATCGGCCGGGTGCCCAAGAATGCCGGCCATCATGCCTGCGAGCAGTACCGGCGCAGCGCCCTTGACCGCGTCAAGCAGATACACCAACACGCCCCATTTCCATCCGAGCGCCCGCGAGACATTGGTGGCGCCAATGTTTCCACTGCCAACCGTGCGCAAGTTCACGCCGTTCATGCGTGCCACGATCGGTCCAAATGGAATGCTTCCGCACCCGAAAGCGACGAGTGCTGCAATCGACCAGTGCGCTGGGGTGAACGCGTCAGTCGACGCGAGTGCATCAGTGATCATGGGCGCGATGCTAGACAACTACTGAGTGGTTGTCTTCGCTGGTTGCCGGCGCTGGCTCTGGCGTTCGGCCATCACCGAACCCCGTACCGATGGCGCGAGCAGCCTCGATAAGTGGGTTATTCAGCGGCACCAAGCGCTGCTTTCCAACGGCGTGCATGATGTCAACATCGCCGAAGACATTGCCTTGGCGCATCACCATGCGGCTTTGCTTGCCTTCTAAAAGTGTCTTGATGGCGTGGTAACCAAAGTGCGTAGCCAGGATGCGATCGGCCGGAATTGGCCCGCCGCCACGCTGAATGTGACCCAATGCGCTGGCGCGTGTCTCCACGCCAGTTCGCTTGGAGATTTCGTCCGCTACCCAGCGACCAATGCCGCCGAGGCGAATTGGATCCGGCGAAGTTGGATCAACGCGATCGACCATCTGCTTGCCTTCACGCGGGCGCGCGCCTTCGGCGGCAACGATGATCGCAAAGCCGGGGCCCTTATTCATGCGAAAATCGATGTTCTCGCAGATGTGGTCAAGATCGAACGGAATCTCTGGAAGCAGGATGATGTCACTACCGCTGGCAACTCCAGCGGTCAGCGCTATCCATCCAGCATTGCGGCCCATGACTTCACACACCATCACGCGGTGATGACTATCCGCAGTGGACTGCAATTTGTCGAGCGCTTCGGTGGCGGTGTTGACGGCTGTCAGAAATCCGAAAGTGATCTCTGTGCCAACAATGTCGTTGTCGATGGTCTTGGGAACACCAATGATGTTCACGCCGCTCTCCACCAGCGGAGCAGCGCTTGCCATGGTGCCATCGCCACCGATGACGATGATGGCGTCAAGTTGATGGCGGCGCGCAGTATCCACGCAGCGATCGGTGACGTTTTCCCACACCGGACCGGTGACGGGGTCAACACGCACGCAGTAGCGGCGTGGATTGGCGCGGTTGTTTGAACCAAGCACGGTGCCGCCGCGCGTCAGAATTCCACTGACATCGCGTGCGCTCAGCGGGCGAACGCGATCTTCAATGAGACCTTGAAATCCGTCTTCAATGCCGAATACTTCAATGCCGTGCTTCCAAATGGCAGTCTTGGTAACAGCTCGAATGACTGCGTTGAGGCCGGGGCAGTCGCCGCCGCCGGTTAGTACGCCGATGCGCTTAATGGAGTGTGACATGGTGGTTGGGGCGGCAAGGATAGCGATTGTTGCCACAATCCGTCATACACCGCGCCAATTGCGGCGGATTCTCGTTCGATTGAGAATCCCGCAAGAACATGACGATGCGCAGCGATTCCCATGGCGATGGTTGCATCGGGTGACGCCATGAGCTCGTCAAGCCGCGCCTGCAGCGATTCCATGTCGTCCATGTCCACCAAATATCCCGTCTCTCCGTTCACAATCAGTCGCGGCGCGGCGCCAACGCGCGTGGCCACCGTAGTGGTGGCGCTGGCACCCGCCTCCAGTGGCAGCAGCCCAAATCCTTCCCAGCGCTGCGGCGAAACGTTCACAATCACCCGGCGCAGCCAGGCGCGCACTTCCTCCATGGGTAATTCTCCAAGAAATACGATCCGCGACGCCACTCCAGCCGCAGCAGCGCGCGCTTTGAGGTCAGCAACGAAAGCAATTTCCTCCGGCTTGATCGACCCAACAATCACGGCGGTGAAATCCGGGTACTTGGGTAGCAGCGCGCACATGGCGTCCACAAAGCGATCGGTTCCCTTTTGCGCCCGCACGCGACCGAAGATGCCAATTCCGTAGCGCCCTGGCATCCCACCCGCCTTCCATTCCTGAACACGATCGGACGATGGATGGAACTTGCTGGTGTCCACGCCGTGCGAGATCACCGTGCAGGGAACCTTGAGATAGGAAGCTGCTTCCGGCGAGACCGCAATGACCGCATCCATGCGTTGAATCAGGGAGCGCGTCCAACGGGTGTGCTCGCGTTGCGCGGCGGAAGTGAAGACCAGCTTGAGTTTCTTGCCGCTCATCCACTTGAGAACCACGCCGGCCAGCATCTCGCCGTTGCGGCGCGCGTGCCAAATACGAAACGGGCGTCCCTTAATTGGACTTCGAATGTTCCACAGCACATCCATGGCGCCGACTTGGGGCCAGTCGAGCGGGAGGCGCGGTCCGACAGTGGCGATGCGCAGTTCGCGTTCTTGTATGGGTAGCAGGGCAGCGACTGTTGACGTGACGCCGGAGTACTTCCGCTTGAGATTCGGAGCGATCACTTCAATATCAACCATGCTTCGTCGATTGCGCTGCATCACCTGAAGTCTAACGGGCAATCCGCGCTTCCTGAATCCATGTGCACCATGCCGATCGCCCAGCGTTCCACTGCTAGGATTCAGCGTCCGTGACTACTAACACGCCCAGCGCAATGCAGCCAAACCCCGACGCAAATCAGCCTTCGACCCCTGAGGACGAGGGCGCACTCGTTGCCGCTCGTCGAGCAAAGTTGGAGCAGTTGCGCTCTTCAGGCATCGAGCCGTACGGGCGACGCGTGGATGAGTTGGAGTCCGCCGCCGCAGCCCGAGCGCGCTTTGATGAGGCAACTCACCTTGCCTTTGATGCGTCGCAACAGGCGCGCAAGGCGGACCCCACCGCGCCGACCGTTGACCAACGCGCACGCGTTCGCATTGCTGGCCGCGTCATGCAGCACCGTGACTTGGGCAAGTTGGTGTTCTTCTGGCTGCGCGATTCATCGGGTGACTTGCAGGTCACCGTGAGTAAGGCAAATGTTTCCGATGCAGAGTTTGCGCTCGCCAAGATGCTTGACTACGGCGACCTGGTAGTTGCTGAAGGTCCGATCGGTCGCACCAACAAGGGCGAGACATGCATCTGGGCTTCCACGGTTGAGATTGCCACCAAGAGCATGGCTCCGCCGCCCGGAAAGTGGCACGGCCTGGAAGACGCGGAGATTCGCTATCGCAAGCGGTACATGGATATGTTCGCTAATCCGGAGACGGTGCGAACCTTTGAGAAGCGCTCGCAGATTGTGAGCTTGGTCCGCCGCTTCATGGAGGCGCGCGGCTATCTGGAGGTCGAGACTCCCATGATGCAGCCGATCGCCGGCGGCGCGGCGGCGCGTCCGTTTGTGACTACGCACAATGCCCTTGATATGCAGCTCTTTCTGCGCGTTGCGCCAGAGCTCTATCTGAAGCGACTCATGGTGGGCGGCATGCGCAAGGTCTTTGAAATCAATCGCAACTTCCGCAACGAAGGCGTGGATCGCAGCCACAATCCGGAATTCACCGCCATGGAGGCGTATCAGGCTTTCGGCGATTACATGACCATGTTGGAGATGGTGGAGAGTCTCGTGCGTCACGTGGCGTGCGCTATGGCGCAGTGCCCGGAGCGCGGTGCTGGTCCGGTGCTTCCATTCGGCGCGCTGCAGATCGACTACCGCGCACCGTTTGAGCGCGTGCGTTATGAAGAACTCTTCATGCGTGCGTTCGGCTTTGACATGCGCGATGAGGCACAGGTGCGTGCTGCCGGAATCGCGCATCACATTGATAAGGCCGCCACGCTTGATCATTGGTTGCTCGTCAATCATCTCTTTGAAGAGAAGGCCGAGGCGCTCATTGATCCCGCGCGACCAACGTTCGTGCTTGACTATCCAAGCGCCATCAGTCCCTTGACGCGCCCAAACCGCGCGCACCCGGAGATTGCGGAACGTTGGGACTTGTTCATCGCCGGTATGGAAATCGGACCGGCGTATACGGAACTCAACGATCCCGACATTCAACTTTCCAAGTTCACTGAGCAGCTTGCTGGCGCCGATGACGAAGAGAGCACGTTCCGCACGCTTGATCATGATTTCGTGGAGAGTCTGCGCGTAGGCATGCCGCCCGCGGGCGGAATGGGTATGGGTATCGATCGCCTGGTGATGCTCATGACCAATTCGGAGTCGATTCGCGATGTCATTCTCTTCCCGCTCATGCGCCATCAGTAAGTGCGCGCCACTGTTGTGCGTGGTGCTCGCGTTGGCATTGGCCACGCGAGCGCATGCCTTCGTGGCAGCGTGGTTGATCGCGCCGCCGGTGTCTGTTGCGCCCGTCGCGCCAGCGCCTGCGGCACCCGCACCCGCTGCGCCGTCCACTGCGCCCGCCACCGCGGCGCCATCCGTTGCCACGCAGACGCTTGAAGATCGCTGGTACCTGCTCTCGCTCGGCGGCAAGCCGTGCGGGTGGTTTCATGAATGGGTCGAACGCGACCAGAACACCATCCGCAGCATGACCGAAACGGAAATGAGCGTTGGGCGAATGGGGCAGGGCGTCACAATGCGCACTCGAACGATGTTTGAAGAGACCACGCGCGGCGTTCCGGTGCGCGCGGAAATCGTCAAGACATCCGGCGCCGCACCGGTGCGATGCACATGGACCTTCGCTGCCGACGACATGGAGATTGCCGACGAACAGTCGGGGCGTCGCACGGTGCAGCGCCATTCGCTGCCCGCGGCTGGATGGCTTCCTCCCTACGCCGCCGACGAATTTGTTCGGCGCAGGCTTGCGTCCGGCGCAAAGGAGTTGCGCTACACCACCCTCGATCCAGAAAGCGGCCCAGATGCCGTGCAGGTGGAAAGCGTCCTCAAGGGAACGGCTGATACCGAGGTGGATGGTCGTACCGTACGCCTGACAGAGTGGAGCACCAAGACTTCACTGATCGAACGTCCGTCGTCGGAATTCATGTCATCTGATGGCGTACTGGTGCAAAGCCGAACCGACCTTGGCGTTGGAATCTTGGAGTCACGGCTCACTACACGCGCCATCGCTACCGCGGCCGCCGCGCCGGTAGAGATCATGGCGCGAACGTTCATCCCGCTCACCAGCAACGCGCGTGCCCTCAGCGAATCGCGACGCGCCGAGTTACTGGTGACCGCCAAAGACAGCGTCCTTGCTGATCTTCCCAGCGCGGGGTCACAGGTCTTTGTGCGCACGGCTGCCGGCGCCGCGCGACTATCCATTGATGCCGATTCCAGTTCCATGGCGCCCGTGGCCGACGCCTCCGACGCTCGATTCACTCGCGCAAGCGTCATGGCCGACAGCGATGACCCTGCCATTCGCGGTCTCGCCCAGAAAGCATTGGAGGGATGCGCGCCACTTCCGCTTGCGCGTGCCGAAGCGTTGCGAGCAGCGGTGAATCGTTACATCACCAACAAGAATCTTGCCAGTGGATTTGCGACAGCCAGCGAGGCATTGAAATCTCGCTCCGGGGACTGTACTGAGCACGCGGTGTTGCTGTGCGCTCTTCTCAGAACGCAGGGAATCCCCGCGCGCGTGGCCTCCGGGCTTCTTTACGTTGCAGAGTCCGGCGCCATTCGAAATTCCTACGGATGGCACATGTGGACCCAAGCCATGATTGACGGGAAATGGGTCGACTTTGACGCGGTGCTATCCGCACGCGGACCACGCTTTGACGCCTCACATCTACTCACTGGGCTAAGTGCAGCGGACGGCGCATCCATCGATACCGACCTTGCCCGTATTGTGGATCTGATGGGAGACACCGTTATCGAAGTGCAGTCGATTGACGGCAAACCAATCGGCAACGCCAAGGGAGCCGCACGATGAACACTTCCAGTGATGCACTTCCAGCGCTGCCCGCGCGTGACCCCGCCGGCCACAAAGGAACATTCGGAACGGTCTGCGTGATCGGCGGTCATGCGGCGCATCCAATCACCATGCTCGGCAGCGTGGTGCTGGCGTCACTTGGAGCGTTGCGCGCGGGTGCCGCGCTATGCATTGCTGCCGCACCCGAGCCACTGTTGCCAGCCATTCTTGCAGCAAACCCCTCCGCCACCGGAATTCCGCTCGCAGTGGATAGCGATGGTCACCTGGTCCCGCACGCAGTCGCCGCAGCACTCGACACCCAGGCGCGCCGTGCCGATGTCTTAGTGATCGGTCCTGGAATGGGAACCGGATTTGCTGAAGCACAAGTAGTGATTCGCGTACTCGCTCAGGATGACAATCGCCCAGTGATCGTTGATGCCGATGCGCTCAATTGCCTCGCCGCCACTCCGCGCTTTGATCTCGACTTGCGCGCTCCCATCATCATGACTCCGCATCCCGGTGAATTTGCGCGCCTTGCGGATGCACTGCATCTCAATGTCGATCCGATTGATCCAGTGGCGCGTCCGGCTGCAGCGGAGCGATTGGCGCAGCGGCTTGGATGCATTGTGGTGTTGAAGGGCCACGGGACGGTGGTGTCCGACGGAGCCCGCACCTGGACATGCACGCACGGCAATGATGTACTGGCGATCGGCGGGAGTGGTGATGTTCTTTCCGGCGTCATTGCTGGTTTGGTGGCGCAGTATGGAGACTCATTGGGCCTCTACAACTGCGCACGACTCGCAGTGCAGGCACACGCCATTGCCGGAGAACAGTGGTCCGCTCGCGCGGGTGGCACTGCGGGAATGCTTGCGACGGAACTTGCGGCGGAAATCCCCGCTGCCGTTGCCACACTGCGTACACTCGCTCGCCCATGACACAGGCAGAATCGCAGCCGTCCGGCCCAAGCCAGCCACGATCACATGTTCCACATGTTCCGATCGACAAGATCCGCCCACATACCTATGTGGACGGCACCTATTCGCTTGTGAACCCGCAGTGCGGTACTGCCAAGAATGGAAAGCACTTTCTGAAGGGCATCATTCGTGATGCAAGTGGTGAAGTAGCCATTCGCCAATGGACCTTTGACGAGTCCCAACTTGGTGAGATTGCGCGGACCGGATTTGTTTGGATCGGCGGACAAGCGCAGGAGTACAACGGTCAAGTGCAGATTGTGGTGGATTCAATCCGCTCCGTTGAGGTGGACATTGAAGATCTTGCGCGGCTCCTTCCGGCATCGCAGCATGACATTCCTGCTATGGAACTGGAACTGCGCCGCGTCATGGGTTCCCTGACACATCCAGCCATGCGTGCGCTCGCGGATGCGTACCTCTCCAACGACCCGTTTATGGCACGAGTCCGCCAAGCGCCTGCCGCGGTGAGTGTGCACCATGCATGGATTGGCGGACTGCTTGAGCACACGCTGCAGCTCCTGCGTCTTGCTGAGGGCATGCTTCCTCTCTATCCGGAACTCAATCGCGACATCGTCTTGGTTGGTCTGTTCCTGCATGATTTAGGGAAGACTTCCGAACTCACGTGGGAGCGTGGATTCAGTTACACCGCAGAAGGAAATCTGCTCGGCCACACCGTGAAGGGCGTCATCATGCTCAGCGCGATGGCAAGCAAGGTTTCGCGCGATGGGAACGTTCGCATTCCTGCCGATGCACTCTTGGTCTTGCAGCACATCGTGCTGAGTCACCATGGATCGCTTGAGTTTGGTGCCACCAAGATCCCCTCCACTCCGGAAGCGATCTTTGTTGCAATGCTTGACAATTTGGATGCCAAGACTGCCATTGCCATTCACGCGGCACAGCGTTCCAAGGGTGTTCATCCTGGTCAGGAATTCACAGACAAAGTGTGGAGCCTGGATACGCGGCTGTTCCGCCCCGATCCGTTGGCAGCGTCGTCATCGGCATTGCCGACGGAGTGATTCCGCCAACTCTGCCAGTGCGTGTGGGGGATGCAGCACCGCAGCCCACGTTCGATCGGCGCGCCATTGCGCGGCACGCGCGCGGATTCGGTCGGCAGCGTGCTGAGCGTCCAACGCTTGAATTTCAGCTGCATGCACTGAACGCGCCCGTCCCAATTCCGCGTGCATCGCAAGCCACGCGCTGCGGCGTGCGGCACTCGCCCGCGGCGCATGTGCAATGGTTGCAAGTGCGGCCAACTTACTTGCGCTTGGGGCGTTTCCCGCTGCATCCGGGTCGAACCACCGGGCGCGGCGAGCCGCAGCCGTGACTGGTGGCGGCAGCGCGTCACCGCTGAACGGAAGCCGCAATGTGGCACTCGCTACGTCAAAGGCCGGAAGCCGCGCGTCAAGCCACGACTGTGCAAACAGATCGGTGGCGCGTTCGTAGATCTTGC
>Ga0247833_1002876_pt1 | contig 24204 bp, 18 predicted proteins | sample LaCruzMarch2015__7_FD_187117 | JGI IMG/M metagenome (GOLD analysis project Ga0247833, IMG submission 187117) | Freshwater microbial communities from meromictic Lake La Cruz, Castile-La Mancha, Spain - LaCruzMarch2015_8m | ecosystem: Environmental > Aquatic > Freshwater > Lake | place: Spain... | reverse complement strand
AAGTTAATAAAAATATTATTATTTTTATAAAGAATATTTCTTTATTATTATTATAATTTTCTTTTTAATTAATTTTTTATTCATTTCTTTCTTTTTAATAAAAATTGCCCCTTTTTTCTTTTTTTTCGTTAATTCACTGTTCTTTTTTTATATTTATTATATTAAAGACCAAAGGATTTACGATTTTTTATTAATACTTTGTAATTTAGGAGAGTATACTCTTTTGCTCACTATCTTTAGAGTCTATTTTTTCAATTATAAGAGTAGATTGACGCATAATGGCTTTGCGATCCTCTGTAAAAGGATTCCTATCTAGGACTGATGGTTCGACTCCATCCAATCTCAAAGGTCTTTAGCTTAAAGGATAGAGCGTTAAACTTCTAATTTAATTTGTGTAAGTTCAACTCTTACAAGACCAATTCCTTATAAAACTAAAATAAAGAGGGTTAAAATAAATTTTTATTTTAACATTCTTTAATTATAAGAAGGGGAACCCAAAAAGATATAGAAAGAGAGATAGGATACTAAAAATATCTTATATTATATTTAAATTAATTTTATCCTTCGAAATGTTTATAACATTTGGAAATTAATTATTTTTAACAGCAAATGTTTTATATAGGGAAAAAAAGGGGGGGGTGAATACAAGGAGATTTATTAACTATCTAAAAGATACTTATTTAAATTTTATTTTATATATAACATGTTACAAGCAGCTAAATTAATAGGAGGGGGAATCGCTACAATAGGATTAACAGGAGGAGCTATAGGTAGTGGATTAATATTTGCATCATTAGTAAATGGAACATCAAGAAACCCATCATTAAGATCAGATTTATTCACATTAGCAATATTAGGATTCTCATTAACAGAAGCCGTAGGGTTATTCTCATTAATGATGTCATTCTTAATATTATTTGCTTTCTAATTAATTAAGAATTTAAATGTCATAGACATTGGAGAACAATAATATGAGGTAAAACTGATATTATTGTATAATAAAAAAAGGATAAAAAGGAAAAAAGGATAAATGAAAAAAATAAAAATAAAAAATGAATAAAAAATTAATGTGGAGTTTAAGATGGCTATGTTCAACAAATGCTAAAGATATAGGAGTATTATATTTAATATTTGGATTTATATCAGCATTAGTAGGAACTTCTTTCTCAATGCTTATAAGATTAGAATTAGCTAGTCCAGGAGTACAATACATAAATAGTGATAAATATGGACAAATATATAATGTATTAATAACAGCCCATGCAGTATTTATGATATTCTTATTTGTTATGCCAGTATTAATAGGAGCTTTTGGTAATTATTTTGTACCAATATTAATAGGAGCACCAGATATGGCTTTCCCTAGATTAAATAATATATCATTTTGGTTATTACCACCTGCTGGATTATTACTTGTATTATCTGCATTAACAGAAAATGGACCAGGGACAGGATGGACGCTAAAAATGGTGTCGCAATATAGTAATATAATGGCAAAAAAACTTCATTCGATGCTAGAAACTCCGGAAAAAAAGAAATACCAATTATTTTATAATTGTGTAAAAAAGTTCTTTTCATTAGCTTTTTTTAAAGTTAATTATGGACAACTAGCCTGGGAATTAAAATCCCATCAGAGACTACACATGAAGTATCCAAAAAAAATATCAACAAAAATAGAAAGTAATGAAGAATGGTTTAAACAATGGTTAGTTGGATTTACAGATGGAGATGGTTGCTTTTCAATAAATCATCAAAAAGAGAATAAATGGAATCTAACTTTTAAAATAACTCAATCTAAAGTAAATGGAAAATTATTATATTTTATCAAAGAACAATTAAATTGTGGGAGTATCACAGAAGAAGAAGATAAATTAAATTATAGAATAAGAGATATAAATAATTTAACAAATAAGTTAATCCCTATATTTGATAAATATTCTTTATTAACTTCTAAATTTTTTGATTTCTTAAAATTTAAAGATATTCTAGATGTCCTTAATAACCCTTTAACTTATCCAGTAGGTGAAATCAGAAATCTTAAAATACAAGAAATAATATCAAAAGATTATTATAAAATACATTCAACTAAAATAACTTGGGTGAATTTATTAAATGATAATATCCCATGTAGTACAATATGGGGTAATACAGAAAAAGAAAAATCAGATAAAGAATATTGGAAGTCTATAATATCAAAACCTTGGTTAATAGGTTTTATAGAAGCAGAAGGTTCTTTATATATAACAAAAAAAGATTTGGACAGATATTGTCATGGTTTTGGTATAACTCAAAAAAAAGATAAGATAGTTTTAGAAGGTATAAAAGAAATATTTAAATTTCCATCAAAAGTAAAAAAAAATAAAGATTTTTATAGTTTAGATTGTACAAATAATAGAGTTAATTTAGATTTAATAGAATATTTTTATAATTCTTTTAAAGGAATAAAATCTTTACAATATTCAATATGGTCAAGATCTTTAAGAAAATCGAATACTATATTATCAAAGGAAGAAAAAAAAGAATATTTAAAAAATATACAAGATAAGTTAAGAAATTTAATAAAAAAAGACCAATCAATTTAATTACAATTTTGGATAAAGGCATAGTCCGAACCACTATGTGAATAGTGGCGTATAATACTAGTAATTATTTAAATTAATTATGAAATTATCAACATAAATGATATCCTCCCCTATCTAATATAGCATACCATTCAGGACCAGCAGTAGATTTAGCAATATTTGCATTACATATATTAGGAATAAGTTCATTATTAGGAGCTATAAATTTTATAGCTACAGTTTTAAATATGAGAGCTCCAGGACTTTCTATGCATAAAATGCCTTTATTTGTTTGGGCTATCTTTATAACTGCTATATTACTATTATTATCTTTACCTATATTAGCGGGTGGAATAACTATGTTATTAACTGATAGAAATATCAATACTACCTTTTTTGATCCAATAGGAGGAGGAGATCCAGTATTATTTCAACACCTTTTCTGGCTTTTTGGCCATCCTGAGGTTTATATAATAATAATACCAGCATTTGGAATCATAAGTCATGTAATATCCACATTTTCACATAAACCAGTATTTGGACAATTAGGTATGATATATGCAATATGTTCAATAGCAGTTCTAGGTTTCTTAGTTTGGGCTCATCATCAATATGTCGTAGGAATGGACATAGATTCAAGAGCCTATTTTACAGCGGCCACAATGGTAATAGCAGTACCTACAGGTATAAAAATATTTAGTTGGTTAGCAACTTTATATGGTGGAAAAATCGAATATAAAACACCTATGTTATATGCTTTAGGTTTCTTATTTTTATTCACTTTAGGTGGTCTTTCAGGAGTTGTTATCGCTAATGCATCTTTAGATGTTGCTTTACATGATAGAGGGTAAATAAATTAAATTATGTTTAATATAGAACAATTTTGGGTTGGTTTAATGGAAGGAGATGGTTCAATACAAGTAAATCATTGGAGAAATAAATTATTACAATATAGATTGATAATAAAACTAAAGAATACTCTAGCAAATGAAAAAATGTTAAAAGTTATATCTAAAAAAATAGGAGGATATGTTAAAATATCTTTAGATAAAGAAAATGTTATTTGGGTAGAAAATACTATAGAAAGAATAGTTAATTTAATAAAAATATTTGAAAAATATCCCCCTTTAACAGCTAGGAAACAATGTCAGTTAGAATTTTTGAAAAATTGTTTAGAACATAATAATGTAGAACTATATTTTCAACAAAGAAATTCTAAATATGGTAATCCTAAAAAAAATATACAATCCCTCTTGGGATTGAATTTACCTTTATATTATCCTTCTTGGCTATCTGGTTTTATAGAAGCAGAAGGTTGTTTTAGTATAACAAAGAAAGGAGTAATAAGTTTTTCAATAGCACAAAAATATGAAGAATTTTTAATAACTTCAATAAAAGAATTTTTTCAAGCTACTTCATATAAAACATTGCATAGAGCTAATGAATTATATGAAATCAAAATTTATAATAAAGATTGCTTGAAAAGAATAGTTGCACATTGTACTAATTTTCCATTACAAGGAGAAAAAAAAGAAAGCCTAGAAATATTTAAACATTATTTAAAATAAATAAAAGTGTCATGTTGTCTTGCTACTATCAGCTATTTTAGCTGGGTAATAAATAGTGAAATATTCTCAATTTATTGCTAACGGTGAAATCTTTAAAATAGGTTATAAAAAAAGCAATAACCCTTAGAAAAAAAAAGACAATACCGTGGTAACCAATTTATTATAATAAATTGGGAACTGTAGAGACTATACGTAGCAGTTGAAATTTAATTAAGTTTAAAAAGTAAATAAGATATAGTCCGATCCCAGTTGTGAAATTGGTAAAATTTTGACTTATTATATAGTTGCACATTTCCATTATGTTTTATCTATGGGAGCTGTTTTTGGTGTTTTCGCTGCTTATTATTATTGGTCAGGAAAAATGATAGGATATCAATATAATGAATTATTAGGAAAAATCCATTTTTGGTTATTCTTTATAGGAGTTAATCTAACATTCTTCCCTATGCATTTCTTAGGTTTAAGTGGTATGCCAAGAAGATATGCTGATTATCCAGATATATTTACAGAATGGAATTATATAGCCTCAATAGGTTCAATGATCTCTTTAGTTTCTGCTTTCTTATTTATATATATAGTATATAGACAATTTACAGATAAAATACCAGCAATAGATTGGTTTAAAGGAGAGTATTTCTTTTCTGAAAATAAATATATAAATTATCCAAGTCATGCATTAGAATTTGTAGTAAATACACCACCAAATTATCATACATTTAATCAATTACCTACGATAGCATAAAGTTTTGTAACAATGTAATTTAATGGTTAAAATAACAAATTCCAAATTTGTTTTTGTAGGTTCGAATCCTACCATTGTTGTTTTAGAGGGATTTTAAATAAAATGTCGATAATGATAATACTCTCAATAATAATATCAATAGGAATAATATTAGGTACATTTTATTTAAATAAATTTTCTACTACTTCTACTGTAGAAAAATTATCTCAATATGAATGTGGTTTTGAACCAATAGAAGAAAAACCAGGTATAGAAACAAGAGAGAGATATTATATAAAATTTCATATAGTAGCTGTAATCTTCTTAATCTTTGACTTAGAAGCTATATTACTTTATCCTTTTACTACTATACTTTATAATAATTTATCAATAGGAATAAGTTTATTATTACCTATATGTGTATTTTTTATATTTATGTTCTTTTTAATACTTGGACTTTTTTATGAATATAAAAAAGGTGTATTATCTTAATCTATTTTATTTCTGAAAGGGCAGGTTCGAACTGCCAACCTTTTTCTCCCAAAGAAAATGCGCTACCATTTGCGCTACCTCCAATTACCCAAATAAAAAAAAGAAAAGATGCCGAATTGAGGATTTGAACCCCAAACCTATTCTTTACAAAAGAATTGCTCCACCAATTAAGCTAATCCGGAGGGTTTTATATTTTAGGTGATTCCAGAATCGAACTGAAATTTTAATTTTGTAAGAATCGTGTTCTAGCCTTTGAACTAATCACCTTAAATTACTATATTAGATAAAAAAAGAAAAGGAAAAAAACCAATGCTAAATTTGTTATAAATAAATAGATAAATAAATTACTTTGATTTTCAAGCAACCTTGTTGCTGGTTGTACAGGCCCTCTTTTTTCTCCATATTTTGAATAATATAAAGGGATTGTATATAACACTCTTAATAAACCTATAGGACCAAAATATTCTAAGAAACCTCTATCTAATAATTTATAAGTATACTTATAACCAAAATTAAGAAATTTTAAAGCAAAAAAATAATTGATTAAAGAATCAAAGAAAAATCTTTTATTCATTATTGTTAATATAAACCTATTTTTCCATGGGTCTAATCTTAAAAAAGCAAGAGCTATTCCAAGTAAACTAAATAATAAAGGTATTAATTTGATAAAAAAAGGGAAGAATTCATTATCACTAACAGCAACAAAGTTGCTGATAGAAAGTAATAAATCTTTAGCTAAATAACCAAAGAAGATAGATCCTAAGATTAATATAGTAAATATAAATATATTCAATATATTTAAAGGAAATTCTTCATTACTTTCTATCTTATTATATAAGATATTATAATTTAAAGTATTTGGTTTAGTTAAAAAAGTATAATATATTAGTTTAAATGAATATATTGAAGTAAATACTGCACCTATTATCATTAATATATATATATATATTGGATATTGAGGTGCTAAACTTGATTCTATTATAGCTTCTTTTGAATAGAAACCTGACAAGAAAGGAAAAGACATTATAGCTAAAGAACCTAATAAAAATAATAAAAAAGACATTGGATAAGATAAAACTAAAGAACCAAATTTTCTGATATCTTGTTCATTTTTAAAATTATGGATGATTATTCCAGCAGTTAAAAATAACATAGCTTTAAAAAACCCATGTGTTAATAAATGGAAAAGTCCAACAGAAGGGATTAATAATCCATTAGTAAGGAACATATAACCTAATTGTGAACAAGTAGAAAATGCTATTATTTTTTTTATATCATTTTGATTTATACTACTTAATCCTCCAAATATTATTGTAAATAATCCTACTAATATTATAAATGTTCTTATTTCTGTAGAGATATATATTATACTTTCTAATCTAAATAATAAAAATACTCCAGCTGTTACCATTGTTGCTGCATGTAATAATGCTGATACTGGGGTAGGACCCGCCATAGCATCTCCTAACCAAGGATGTAAGAATATTTGGGCAGATTTAGCTATAGAGGCTAATATAAATACAAATAATATTAATATTATTAAATTTTTATGGTCTACTCCTATTCCTTCTAAACTTTGAGGTAAATAAACTAAATTATTGATTGTAGTATTTGATAGTATTAATATCATTAAAGATATTCCTATTAAAAACCCTATATCACCTATTTTATTATAAAGTATAGCTTTGATAGCTGATTTATTAGAATTAAGAGAAAAATACCAAAAATTGATTAATAGATAACTCATTATACCAACTCCTTCCCATCCAACAAACATTAAAAAAAAATTAGAGCTAGAAACTAATATTAACATTGTAACTGCAAACATTAATAATATTGATAAAAATCTATTCTTATGAGCATCTTCTTTCATATACCATGTTGAATAAGTTATAACGACAAAAGTTATAGTAGTGATTAAAAATATCATAAATATAGAAAATTTATCAAAAAATAAATTTAAAGATATTTTTATCATTCCTGTATTTATCCAATTATAGATATTTAAAGTTAATTCTTCATTATATGTTATATATCTTTTTAATAGTCTTAACCCTAATATCATACTTATCATTATACTTGTTATACTTATTATTACACTTCCTTTTTGTCCTAGATATCTACCAAATAAAAAGATAGCTAAAGATGAAAAAAAAGGTATAGTTATTATAGTTAATGTCATACTATTTAAATATACCCTCTTTTAATTTAATATTGTATTTAGAGGGGAGAAAAAATAAATGGGAGCAATAAAATTTTTAATAATCTTATTTGGTTTATTATTTATCATAGAGAGAAAACCTATGAATATCATCTTTAATTTTATAGGTTTAATAGTTTCAGTGGCGATAATATTAGGTCTAAATAATACAGAATATCTATCATATTTACTAATAATAATATATTGTTCAGCTTTAACTATAATATTTGGTTTTGTTATAATGTTAACACCTATGGAAAATACAAAAACAAGAGATAAAAAAATATACTTTTTAATCCCTTTTATAATATTTATAACTTTCTTTTTATTTAAAGATAGTTCTTTAAACTCTACAAATTATATAGAGTTTGATTTAATATTCAATAATGATTCTAATCTTTCTTTAATCAATAAAATAGGTAATTTATTATATACTGAAGAAATCAATATCTTTAAATTTATGATAGCTACTTTAATCTTATTATTAGCTTTAGTCGCCCTATTTTATATATTAATGTCTACAATATAAATCGAATCCGTAGGATTGCTTAAGAGGGAAAATAAAAAGAATGTATAACCCATTAGAACAATTTACAATAACACCTTTAATAAGAATATATAATGATTGGATAGATTTGACAATAACAAATAGTACAATAATGTTATTAATATCAGTATTAACAATATTATTAATAACAAGTAGTAATGCATTTGGTAATAATAATATCATAGTTAATAAATGGCAAAGATTTATCGAACTTACTTATAAAGCTGTTCAAGATATAGTAGTTTCAATGTTACCAGGAAAATCAAATGAAAAATATATACCCTTAATAATAAATATATTTATGTTTATATTATTAAATAATTTAATAGGATTAATACCTTATTCATTTACAACAACAAGTCATATAGCAATAACATTAACATTAAGTTTAGCAATAATAATAGGAGTAACATTTATAGGATTTAAAAAACATTCAATAGGTTTCTTTAAATTATTTATACCTTCTGGATTAAATAAAGGTTTTATAAAATTATTAATCCCTTTAATCTTTGTTATAGAATTAATCTCTTATTTAACTAGAATCATCAGTCTTTCTGTTAGATTAACTGCTAATATGATGTCTGGTCATACTTTGTTAAAAATCATCGCTAATTTTGGTTTATTATATTCATCAGGTATCTTTGTATTAATACCTTTATTAATACTTATACCAGTAGTAATATTAGAATTAGGTGTAGCAATAATACAAGCCTATGTATTTACAATGTTAACAGCTTCTTATATAAAAGATGCTGAATTATTACATTAATTCATTTGGGTTTTAGCAATTGTTTTAGAATATGTTTTTGTTAATATACTTAAACCTATTGCAGATTCTGCTGCTCCTATTGTTAATAAAAATAAAGCTGTCATTATACCATTCATATCATCAAATATTATAGAAGAAGAGATAAATATTAAACTTATTCCTAATAATAATAATTCTAATGAAACTAATACAAATATATAGTTCTTTCTATTGTATATTATACTTATTATACTCAGTACTATTAGTACTATTCCTATGTTTATCATCCCATAAAATATCCCCTCTAAAATTTAAAAAAATCTTCTGTAGTTTAATGGTTAAAACGAATCACTGTTAATGATTTAATATTAGTTCAAATCTAGTCAGAAGAGTTTACTTCTTTTTTTATTCGAGTAATTGAGGAAGACAAGACTTGAACTTGTAATTTATAACTCCTAAGATTATTGCGTATACCATTTCGCCACTTCCTCTAAAAATTTAAGAATTAGATTTATTTAAAAGAACATAAAAGAAAGTTTCAAAGAAAGAGATTAAAGGTATTAAGATTATAAAAAATGTAAAATAATATACTCCTAATAATTGGCCTATAGTTATAAAAGGTTCTGAAAGAACAGCTTGTCCTAAATACATTAATAATAAGAAAACAGCAAAAAAGATATATAAGAAGACTCTATAGATAGGTCTAAATAAACTAGTATGAACTAAACCTAAATGTAAGAAAGGTAATAAAAGAAGAACAAGTATAGCACTTAAAAGAGCAAGAACTCCTAAAGTTTTATTAGGTATAGATCTTAATAAAGCATAAAAAGGTAATAAATAAAATTCTGGGACTATATGTGTTGGAGTTACCATTGGATTTGCAGGGATATAATTATCTGAATGACCTAAAAGATTAGGATAGAAGAAAACAAGGAAAAGAAGAAGAGAAAGAGCTAAAACAAAACCGAAAAGATCTTTAAAAGAATAATAAGGATGAAAATTAACTAAAGAGATACTACTTACACTATTTAACCCTAAAGGATTTGATCCTCCTACTTGATGTAATGTTATAAGATGGGCAAGAGAAAGAGCAGCTATTATAAATGGTAATAAATAATGTAAAGAATAGAATCTAGTAAGAGTAGCTCCTCCTATATTAAATCCACCAAAGATGAATTGAACAAGATCATGACCAACATAAGGTATAACAGTTAATAAATTAGTTATAACAGCTATTGCCCAATAACTCATTTGACCAAAAACTAAAGAATAACCTATAAAAGCAGTGATTATCATTAATAAGAAGATTATAACTCCTATAGACCATGTTAATGTTTTAGGTTTTGAATATGAACCATATAATAAACCTCTTGCCATATGTAAATATACTGCTACAAAAAATAATGCAGCTCCATTTGCATGTGTATATCTTAATATATATCCATATGGTACTTCTCTCATTATATATTCTATTGAATCAAATGCTAAATCTACTTGTGGTATATAATTCATAGCTAAAAATACTCCAGAAACTATTTGAACTATAAGGAATAATCCAAGGATGCTACCAAAATTAAACCAATAATTAAGGTTAAGAGGCATTAAAGAATCATAAACAAAATTATTTACTAATTTTAATAAAGGATTTCTTTTTAATAATCTATTCATTTTTTTTATTTTCCCTCTTAAGCAATCCTACGGATTCGATAATACATATTTTTTTTATTTCCTCATGATGAAATGGTAAACATGCTCGACTTAAAATTGGGTGCAATTTAGCTTACAGGTTCAAGTCCTGTTGAGGAGAAAAGATAAGAGGGAAAAAAAGAAAAAATGATAAAAGTATATAATGATGTAGCAGAAAATTATCAAATATTAATGCAAGATCCAGCTTCACCAATAATGGCAGGAATAGTAGAATTCCATGATTATATATTATATTATTTAATCATAATATTAACTATAGTATCTTATTTTATATTAGCAAGAATCTCTACAAATAGAGGAGCTGTAGGATTAAAATATTTAAATCATTCAACAATATTAGAAATAATATGGACTACTTTACCAGCTATAATATTAGTATTAATAGCTATCCCTTCTTTTAAATTATTATATTCTTTAGATGAAATAGTAAAACCTGCTGTTACTCTTAAAGCTAAAGGTAATCAATGGTTCTGGTCTTATGAAATCTCTGATATAGAAGGTCTGGATGTTAATTTTGATTCATATACTAAATCTGATGATGATCTTTTACCTGGTGAATTGAGATTATTAGATGTAGATAATAGAGTTTTATTGCCTATACATACACCTATAAGAGTTTTAGTTACTGCTGAAGATGTTTTACATTCTTTTGCAGTTCCTTCTTTTGGTATCAAAATAGATGCTATACCTGGTAGATTAAACCATACTCCTTTATATATACTAAGACCAGGTGTTTATTATGGTCAATGTAGTGAATTATGTGGAACCGCACATTATAATATGTCAATAGTAATAGAAGGAGTAAAACAATCAGATTATATAAATTGGTTGTTATCATTCTAATTATAGCAACCAAGTTGCTATAATCTCTTTTTTATGCCGTAGCTTAAATGGTTAAAGCGTCTAGCTCATAACTAGAAGATGTAAAGGTTCAATTCCTTTCGGCATGATTTTTTATTTTTTCTAGGGTGGAAAGATTCGAACTTCCGAATGTTGAACTCAAATTTCAATGCCTTAACCTCCTTGGCTACACCCTATTCTTTTTCTTTATTCTTGCGTAGATCAATGGTAGATCACCATACTTTTAATATGAGGATCTAGGTTCAAATCCTAGCGCAAGCACCTTATTTTTTATCTTTAAATTTTTATAAAGATAATATTTCAAATATTGGAGATAAAAAAGGTAAAAAAAAAGGATAAAAGAAAAGAAATAATGAGAAGAAAGAAAGAAGATATGAAAATAAAAAAGAAGAAAGATCAGTTTTGTGATTAAGCTCTACTGAATTAAAATAATTCCAATCCGTAGGATTCAAATAAAGATAATTGATAAATTTTAAATATAGGAATAAAGCTATTAAAGTAGAAACTAATATAAATATTATACCAAATATTTGTAATAATATATTATTTGTATAATAACAATTTATTATTATATTTAATTTTGCATAAAACCCAGCAAATGGAGGTAACCCTATAAATGAAAATATTGATATTAAGAAATTTAATAATAATATTGGTATATTTATACTTCTTTTATTATATAAAGATTGTAAGAAAAAGAAGGCTAAAAGGAAATGAAAAGTGTTGAAAGCATATATTAATAAATATTGGAATAAATTCAATCCTACGGATTCGATATTTTCATTAAAATAATTTGAAACTAAACCTAATAATAAATATCCTACATGTAGGATTGAAGAATAGGCTATTATTGTTTTAAATTGATTAACTCCATGAGTTAATCCCCCTAAAGGACCTAAAAATAAAGAAAGAAGAGCAGAGAATAAAAGAAGGAAAAGAAATAAAGAAGAGATAGAATTATTTGAATAATTAAAATTATTTAATATTTTTGAGATTATATAAATATATGCGATTTTTGGTATTATGGATTGATATATAAGAACTTTAAGATCCATTTGAGTATAAACTCTGATAACCCAGAATTGGAAAGGAGCAGAACCTAATTTAAATAATAGACCTAATAAGAAAAGAGCAAATCCCATTAATAATATTATTTCATCTTCTTTATGATATTTCATTATTACCTCTATATTCTCTATTATATATTTTAAATCTAAACTACCAGTATAACTATATATTATAGAGAAAGCTAAAAGTATAAAAGAGGAGCTGATGCTCCCTAATAAGAAATAAAGTATAGAGATTCTAGCTTTATTGATTTCATTTTTGAATAAAAGAAGATAAACAGAAAGACTATATAATTCTAAAGCTAAGAAAAATAAGATTAAATCATTAGATAAGATTAAAAAGCTTAATCCTATTATACCTAGACCTAATATTAATTCAAATTCCAGACTATAGATTATACTATCTTTTTCTATTATATTAGAATGAAAAAAGATAAAAAAGAAGAAAAGAGTTATTAATAATAAGTATATTATATTCTTTTCATTTATATTTATTACTTCATATACTGATATTTCTACATTTTTTATTATATCATATAAATTTAACATCCCCATTATTAATATTATTAACACTATTTCATGTAATCTTCTATATACTATCATTCTTTTTTTTCACCCTCTTTTTTTTGAGAGATGACTGAGTGGTCTATAGTAAAAATCTGCTAAATTTTAGCCAAATAATTTGGCTCATAGGTTCGAATCCTATTCTCTCCAAAAAGGAAAGGGGAATACTGAGAATTGAACTCAGATCAACCACTCCACAGGTAGTTGTTTTAACCATTAAACTATAATCCCAAAAAAAGAAAAGACATTGAAAACTTTAGAGGGTGTATTTTTAAAATGAAAATCAATTTTCCATTTATGCTTGTTGAAAATTCTTTATGGCCTGCTACTACTTCTTTATCTGCACTTAGTCTATTATTAGGTTCAGTAATGTTATTCCATATGAAAATAGGAGGAATAGAATTAGTAATAATATCTTTAATATCTTTAATAATAAGTGTATATTTTTGGTGGAAAGAAGTTATAATAGAAGGAACTTATCAAGGATTACATAGCCAAGATGTACAAAAAAATTTAACTATAGGTTTTTTATTATTTGTTGTTTCTGAAGCTCTTATATTCTTTAGCTTCTTCTTTGCTTATTTCTATAATTCTCTTATACCTTCTGTTAATGTAGGAGGAGTGTGGCCACCAATAGGTATAGAAACATTAGATGCAAGTGCAATACCTTTATTAAATACAGTAATATTATTTATGAGTGGAATAAGTGTAACAGCTTCTCAACATTATATAGTTGCAAAAAATAGAAAAAATGCAATATTATATTTATTATTAACTGTTATCTTAGGTGCTATATTTTTATATTTCCAATTCTATGAATATAAAAATTCTTTATTTACTATCTCTGATAGTGTTTTTGGTGCTAGCTTCTTTTTATTAACTGGTTTTCATGGGTTTCATGTATTAATAGGAGTATTATTTCTAGCAATATCGTTGCTGAGATTAATAGATTATCATTATTCAGAAAATCATTTTTTAAATGCTACTTTTGCTTCAATCTATTATCATTTTGTAGATGTTGTATGGATAATATTATTCGCTGTGATATATTGTTGGGGATCTGGATTATAAAAAAAATATTAAGTTGGAGTGAGAATTGAACTCACATTAATAAATTTGCAATTTATTGTATTATCCTTTATACGATCCAAATTTACTACCTTTTTACGGGTATAATTTAATGGTTAAAATGACAAACTTCCAATTTGTTAATGCAGGTTCGAGTCCAGCTACCCGAATTATAAATTAAAAGTCTTTAAAGAAAGGAAAGAATATTTTACTAATATTTTATTTTTTAAATTTTCTGTTATTAATTTTTTTGTTTCTATTTCTATTTTATTTTTTGATACTAATTTTATACATATAGTTCCTGATTTTAAATTACAAGAGAAATGATCTATTTTACCTTTTCCTTTACCCATTCTAACTAAGATACCTTTTTTAGTAAAAGGTTTATTAGGAAGAACTGTAAATATTATTTGATATTGACCAGCTAATAATTTTACTAAATCAGTTCTTATTTGTTTAAATTGTTCTAATCTCATTTCTACATCTTTATTTGCATATATTGCTATAGATTCTATAGGATATGTTATATTTACTCTACTTTTTAATTGTTTTCTACCTCTTTGTTTTCTTCCACCTTTATTTAATCTATTTTCTATTTTTTCTAACATTTTTTAGAATTTCCCCTCTTAACCAATCCTACGGATTCGATTGTACAAGGTCCAAATGTCACTTATTTATTTTTCTTTTTTAGTACCATATTTACTTCTTGAAGAAGATCTTATAGGTCCTTTACAATCTCTTGCACCTCTTATTACTTTATATCTAACTCCAGGTAAATCTTGTGTTTTCCCAGGTCTGATTAAAACAGTGTTATGAACAGCTAAAGAATGTTTTTCACCCACTATGTAAGCTAAAACTTCTTTATTATTATATAAATTCCCTAATCTAACTTTAGCTACTTTTCTTAAAGCAGAATTAGGTTTTTTAGGTGTCATAGTTAATAATTTAACAACTATACCTTTTATTTGAGGTTTACTAATATATTTTTTTTCTTTTCTTATTTTCATAATATATAAATAACCCTCTCTTAAAATTTTATCGAATCCGTAGGATTGATTAAGAGGGTATATTTTTATTATGCCACAATTAAATTTATATACTTATTTAAGCCAAGCTACTTGGTTAATAATAATATTCTCAGTATATTATATATATATGAAACAAGTTGTACTTACATCTATCTTAGAAAAATTAAAAATCAGATCTTTTAAATCTAAATAATATATTCTCGATAGTACGAAGGGTTTCGTATCTGAATTCATATTTCAGAGCTCTCTGGTTCAACTCCAGACTATCGGATAGGGTAATAGCTTAATTGGTAGAGCGTTAATGTTGCATATTAAAGGCTAAGAGTTCAAATCTCTTTTACTCCAAAAAAAAGAAGTGTCAAGGACATTTAGAAAAGAGGGGGACAAAAAGGAATGAAAATAGTAATAATAATGTTAAGCCCAATAATAATATATACTATAAATTTATTAATAATATTATATAAATCATCTATAAAATTATAAAGAAAATAAAAATTTAAGAGGGATTATAATTTCAATGTTAAAATTATTAATCTCATTACCAATTCTTGGTATATTTTCTATACAACTTTTTAATAAAAGTATAGGTAGAATATTAGGTATGACAAGTTCAATAATAACAATGTATATATCATTAAATATGTTAATAAGAATGAATAATAATAATACAGAGTTTCAATATAGGGATCAGATACCTTTGATATCCGATTATATAAGAATAACACTAGGAATAGATGGAATAAGTATGAGTTTAATATTAGTAACGACAATATTAATACCAATATTAATACTATTAAAAGAAAGAAATAATAATAAAGATTTAGTTGAAATAGTTCAATTATTATTAGCTATGGAAAGTATGCTTCTTTTCTTATTCTCTTCTTTAGATATCTTCTTCTTCTTCCTTTTTTTCGAACTTCTTTTAATACCTATGTTTTTATTAATTGGAAAATATGGATCAAAAGAAAAAAAAGTAGAAGCAGCATATAGATTTATAGGAGTATCATTAATGGGATCATTATTAATGTTAATAAGTATAATAATAATATATATAAAATTTGGAAGTACAAATAATGAAATAATGATGTTAAAATTACATAATTTTAATTTTGGTGATTTTAAATTTAATTCTCTTATACTTTCTCTTCTTTGGCTGTCTTTATTCTTCTCTTTTGCTATCAAAGTTCCTATCTTTCCTTTTCACACATGGTTACCTTTTGTACATGTTGAAGCTCCAACAATAGGTTCAATGTTATTAGCTGGTATAATGTTAAAATTAGGAACTTATGGTATAATAAGATATACAATAAATATGTTAGGAGAAATAAATGAATATTTTATGCCAATAATAATAATAATGGCAATCTTATCTATAGTTTATGGTTCTTTAACTACAATAAGACAAATAGATTTAAAGAAAATAATAGCTTATTCTTCAATAGTTCATATGAATTATGCTATATTAGGTTATTATACAAATGAAATAGAAGGATTAAGTGGAGGAAATTATTTAATGATAAGTCATGCATTTGTATCTTGTGGTTTATTTTTATTAATAGGAATAATATATAAAAGATATCATTCTAGAGTTTTATTATATTATAGTGGTTTAGTATTAACTATGCCTATATATGCTACTTTCTTTCTATTATTTACTTTAGCAAATGTTTCTTTACCTTTAACTAGTTCATTTATATCTGAAATACTTATAATAATATCTACTTTTAAAATCAATTTTTTTGTTGCTTCTTTAATCTCTCTTAGTCTTATATTATCAACTACTTATGGAATATGGTTATCAAATAGATTATTATTTGGAGAATTTAGTAAATATATAGAAAGAAGTATAGATATGACAAAAACAGAAATAATAGCAGCTTTACCTTTAATAGTTATAACAATAATATTAGGAATAAATACAAATATAATATTAGGAATATATACTTTACCAGTAACTAATTTAATCGTGTAAATTTTAATAATAAGGTTAGTAAAGGATTCGAACCTTTGGTATTCTATAATACATTATTTTTCAAGAATAACGCTTTAAACCACTCAGCCAACTAACCATTTGATATTTATAATTATAATATAATAATATAAATTTAGGGGGGTGAAATTATAAGAAAGTTAGGTTTTAAACATAAACATAAACCCGTAATAAAATATACGGTAAATATAGAAAATTTGATTCTAGTTTAGATTGAATGCGTTTAATAGATCTTAGACATGCATGTCGAAAAATGGTAAAACATTTTTGGGCGAGGAGGTGAGTAAAATTAAGTTAATTATCCGTTTTCAATTTATTGATTTCGGTTATTTCTTATTATGATTAGGCTTTTGCCGTTGATCATTAACTAGGTTGAAAGACCGGATAGTCACAGTGGTTTATAAAAGACCACCCTAGAAAACTAGGCTGCAGTTAAGGATATTGTTTAATGGACGAAAGTCTGAAACAGTCTATTAAGTCCAATAGAAATATTGGGATAATATATTTTATAATGAAATTTATATTATAAATCTTTGCCAAATTTACGTGCCAGCAGCAGCGGTAAGACGTGGAAGGTAAGCATTAATCAACATAAATAGGCGTAAAGGGTGAGAAGATATTATATAGAAAAGAAAGTCCAATATAAAAGATTGGGAAAAAAATATATAATAAAAAACAAAAAGAATTTTGTTTGAGAGTAGTTAAGAAGAGAATAGAATGTTCAGAGTATGGTTGAAATCAATAAATACTGAATGGAATTCCGAGAGTGAAAACAATTCTCTATTAACATACTGACATTTTATCACATAGGCTAAAGTAGCAACTTCGATTAGGTACCGAATTAGTTTTAGCAGTCACCGATAAGAATTCAATTAATATGATTAGATTTTTTCAAATATTAATTTTAGCTTACGCGTTAAATTCTTCGCCTGATTACTACGGTCGCAAGACTAAAAATCAAAGAAATTGGCAGGAATCTAAGGAAGCAGTGGAGGATGGTGTTTAATTCGACGGTACACGTAAAATCTTACCTACTTAAAATACAAAATAAAAGATTGTATGAGGATTGCATGATTGTGAAAAGTTCGTGTTGTGAATTGTCAAGTTGAGTCTGATAACGAACGTAATCCCCCATAATATATAATATTATGTCGATATGAAAAATATATACGGGATGATCACAAATTCCATGATCTTAATAAGTAAGGGCAACAGCTGTCCTACAAATATAATAACAAATTAAAAATTATAATAGTACGGATATTTATTTGAAATCAATAAATTGAAGTAGGAATTGCAAGTAATCTGTAGATTATTATGCTACGGTGAATTTCCAATAGATTCGGAACAAATAGCCCGTCACGTTTGTAAAAAGAAAAACAGATAAAGTAGGAGAAACCAATAAAATAAGTTTGATAAATTTATTTTTTTCTTTTATTTAAAAATTTTTTCTTAATTCAAATGAAGTCGAAACAAGGTAAGCTTACGTGAACGTGAGCTTGGATAGTATAAAAAAAAGAGACCTTAACCATAAGAATAAGACAGTCTCAAACTAAAAAGAAAATGCATTAGTAGTTTAAAGGTTAAAATTTTTGTTTGTCATACAAAAGAGTGCAAGTTCAATTCTTGCCTAATGCGAATTTATAGAGGGGGTGTTTTATTTATGAGTAGTTTACACAATCTTATCTCTATATTAGAAGTTATTATAGTTGTATTAATAGGAGTTGCTTATATCACTCTTGCTGAAAGAAAAGTTATGGGATCTATGCAAAGAAGAGTTGGTCCTAATATAATAGGATATTTTGGAATATTACAACCTGTAATAGATGGTGTAAAAGCAGCAATAAAAGAAACTATAATCCCTCAACAATCTAATAGATTTTATTTTTTAATAGGTCCTATCATAGTCTTGACTTTATGTCTTATAATATGGGCCCCTATACCTTTTAAATTAGGAGAACAAATAGATGAAAATAATTATGGTATATTATATATACTTGCTATCTCTTCTTTAAGTGTTTATATCTTATTATATTCTGGATGGTCTAGTAATTCTAAATATGCTTTCTTAGGTTCTCTTAGATCTATAGCTCAATTAATCTCTTATGAAGTTTCTATAGGTATAATCATAATGAGTGTTCTTGTTTTTTCGACCTCCGGTTCTTTTAATCTTAATTCTTTAATTCTTCAACAAATCTTTTTACCTAATCTTTTTCCTCTTTTTCCTATCTTTCTTCTTTTCTTTATCTCTATCTTAGCTGAAACTAATAGACCACCCTTCGATCTTCCTGAAGCTGAATCGGAATTAATAGCTGGTTATATAGTAGAATATGGTGGAATGGCCTTTGCTGCTATATATTTAGCAGAATATGGGTTTATACAAGCTATGTGTTCTTTTGCTTCTTTATTATTTTGGGGTGCTCCTGGTACTCTTTCTGGTACTTTATTTACAGTTTTCTTAATATTTGCTTTTATCTGGGTTAGATCTTCTTTACCTAGAATAAGATATGATCAATTAATGGGACTTGGTTGGACTAAAATATTACCTTTCTCTATAAGTTATCTTGTTTTCCTTTCTTCTCTTCTTGCAACTCTTCTTTAATTATTTAATCGTACGTGTAGCTTAAATGGTCTGAGCGATAAATTGAAAATTTATAGGTCGATGGTTCAACTCCATTCACGTACATTATATAAAAAATTTATGTAAAAAAACTATAATATAACTTTGATTTCCAAATGTTATAAACATTTCGAAGGATAAAATCAAATATAATAATAATTATTATTAAAGAGATTAAAAGGTCTCTCTCTTTCTTATTCTCTTTCTTATATCTTCTCTATATCTCTCTCTATATCTTTATATATCTCTCTCTATATCTTTTTGGGCTCCCCTTCTTATAATTAAAGAATGTTAAAATAAAAATTTATTTTAATTTTTAGATTTTTAATTATAAGAATTAATTGTTTGGTAAATAAGGATTTTTTTATTTTTAAGTTTGGGGGTGAAATTGATGGGATAAAGTATAAAGGGATAAAGAAGGAATTCTAGCTTTTTTAACAAGAAGACGAAAAGATCGAAAATATTAGAAGAAGGGAAACTAAAGAACTAATAGAATCTGAATGGGAAACCATTAATAAAGAAACATAATGAACTGAATCATCTTAGTAATTATAGGAAAATAAATCAATTGAGATTACCTAAGTAGTGGTGAGCAAAAGGGTAGGAATAAGCCTAAGGAGAAGTAGTAAGAAAGAAATTGTTGGAAAACAATACAAAAATTGTGAAAGTCAAATATGGATTACGAAAGGCCTATTATCGAAACAACGATAAGAAACCATTAAAAGAATGGTTTTAGGAAAATAAAATATGTTAAAAAGAGCGATAGTGAAAAGTACTGTGAAGGAAAGATGAAAAGAATTTTCAAAGAAAGAAAAGGTGAAAAAGAACAAGAAATCTTTATTCTAAAAGAAAGCAAGAAAAGAGAAATCTTTAATTGTGTGCCTTTTGTATGAGGAGTCAGCGACTTATTTTTTAATGCGAGCTTATAAAGCGAAAGAAAAAGAGATTAAGTATTAAAAAATAGACTCGAAAGATAGTGATCTAGTTATGACCAAATTCAAACCAAGTAAAAAAGGTGGAGGATTGAACCCGTCATTGTTGCAATAATGTGGGATGAGTTGTGACTAGTGGAGAAATTCCAATCGAACTATCAAATAGCTAGTTTTTGGCGAAATATATAAAAGTATAAAGCAGAGAAAATCTTAGATTGAGTAAAGCAAGTATATTAAATCCAAAGGATTGATATAAATCTAAATAAACAATAAAAAAGAAGACTCTGTATTCAGACTTATAGCGTTAAGGTTGTAAGTCAAAAGGAAGACAATCCAAATCAAAATTAAAAGAAAAGAAAATTTTCTATAAGGTTTCTAAATTAAAAAATAAGTGATCAAAATATAGTCTTTTTTATTTGAGATTCATGATGTAGGCTTGGAAACAGCCATCAAAAAAAGAAGAAAACGTAATAGTTCAATGAATGAATAAAGAGAGAAGGCATAAAAGATGTACAGAATCTAATTTTTTTACCTAAAATTGAAATTTGCATTATTTTTATTAATAATGTAATTTGGTAGCCAAACATCCTATTCTATTAATAAAACTGAGAAGAGGAATAGGAGAGAGAATGCTGACTTGAGTAACGAAATTATAGTAGAGACTATAAGGCTAGTCCAAGGTTTATAAAGTAAATTAGAATACTTTAAAATTAATATAAATATATGTAGGGCCTCTAAGTTATTATTCGTAAGGATAAAGCGATGAGTTTAATATTAAAATTTTATCAAGAAAAAAATTATTAAAAACCCAACTAAAACCGACACTGGTGGACTTTAAAAGCTTATGAGAAAATATTCTTTAAGGAATTCGGCAAAATAACTTCGTAACTTCGGGATAAGAAGACCCATCTTAACATTTTATATTAAAATAAATAGATGGGGCAAAAAAAGGGGATTACAACTGTTTACCAAAAACACAGGACTCTGCAAAAACAAAAAGTTGAAATATAGAGTCTGAATCTTGCCCAGTGCTAATAAGAGAAAAACCCATATGGGTTATAATCCTTAGTAAACGGCGGTTCTAATTATTGAGAATCCAAAGGTAGCAATTACTTGCCACTTAATTAGTGGCCTGCATGAATAGACTAATGATAATCCTACTGTCTACAAAGAATAACTCAGTGAAATAACAATGTTAGTGAAGATGCTAACTACACACAGCTAGACGAAAAGACCCTAAAAGTTTAACTATAAACAGAAATTGTAAAAATAAGAATTTAAAGATATTTCTTTATTTTTTTTTCTTATTTTACTAAGATTTTTCAACAGTTTCTGTCTGTTAGTTTAATTGGGGGAATGACCTCCTAAAAAGTAATGGAGGTATACATATGTTATAGAGAGACGAAAGTCGAAAAAAGTATAAGAGCAAACTATAATTGACTGAAAGAGAGACATTTCGATCAGGGGCGCAAGCCGGTTCTAGTGACCAGATAGTAAACCAAGTAAATGGGCTATCGTTCAATGGATAAAAATTACTTTAGGGATAACAGGCTAATTACTTTTGCAAGTTCGTATTAATGAAGTAGTTTGGTACCTCGATGTTGAATCACCACATCCCAGTCAAGAAAAAATGACTAAGGGTTAGGCTGTTCGCCTATTAAAGTGGTACGTGATTTGAGTTAATCCCGGCGCAAGCCAGGGAGGATCCTATCTACTGTGTGAAAATTTATAATCTTAAGAGAAGAATTCTAGTACGAGAGGATCGAATTCAATTTACCTATGATGTATCGATTATAAAAAGTCGAATAGTTACGTAAAAAAGGATAAGTATTGAAAGAATATAAATACGAAGCCAACTCTGAGAAATTATTCAAAAATTGATATTAGACTAATATCAAATACCTTCTTTTCTTCTGAATTTTAGGTTATAGGTTCAAGGTATTTTGCTTATGAATACTAATATTTTTTACTTTATTTTTCCGTCTTTCGTCTAATGGCTTAGGACAATATCTTTTCAAGGTATTAATGATGGTTCAATTCCATCAAGACGGATTTTATTTTTGGAAGTTAAGGAATTGAACCTTTATTGAAGGACCATGAATCCTTCTAGAGCAACCAGCTCCCTTCCTTTATTTCATATTATATTTTTTTTATTTCCTATCACATTAATTAATTTCCTAATGTTATAGACATTTCGAAAGATGAAATTAATTAATTATTTAATTAATAATCTTTATAACATTTTTTCTTTTATTCCTATCATGATCTATATATTCATTTTCAATATAATATAATTTTTTTTTTTAATGGAGATTAAAGGATTCGAACCTTAATAAGCCTTTCTCTCCTAATTATTCTAATTACTTAGAATAATCCAATCCCTTTTGGGATTGGATATTAAGTCTTATTATAATTTATAATTATAAATTATTTTATTAAATTTAATACTCCATTTTTAAAGGATATCTAAGTAGATAAACCAAAGAAAATACACTTTGGATTTTCTTTTTAATATTCTTTACTATTATTATAGGTATTTCCGCTCTTACAAGCGGGGTTGATTTAAGTGGAATTAAATCAATTATTAGATTACTCGATTTCGATTTTACTCTTGGTTACTTGTTTTTTATCTCTTGTTTTTCTTTATATTTTTATTACGTTATTACATACACTCTTGCTTTTATATCTTTGAATTACCTTGATAATAATTAATTTCCAAATGTTATAAACATTTCGAAGGATGAAATTAAATCAATTATCAATTACTCTTGGATTTCTCTTTTTTTTCTTTATATTTCGTATCTTTTTCTCCTCACCCCCCTTAGACCCCCCTATAGTACCCCCTCATATATATTCCATTCCATTCCATATATCTACCCCTTCCTGGTCTTAATTCCCTTTATGTCCTATTCCTTAAGCCCTATACCTATATTATATCTCTATGTCTCTCTCTCTATCTATATCTCTCTCTCTCTCTCTCCAGATAACTACCTCCTCCCCCCTACGGCTCCCTCGGTCAAAGCAAAGTGTAGCGTAAAAAATTTTTAATATTTAAACTTTACCTGTGTAGTTATTAATTACACATACCTTTTATCCATGGTCTCATCATGTTGTTTTTAGACATGGTCACTTCATGTGATTTTTAAACATATTTTTCGTTATGTAATTTTTACATGTTTTTTCATGCCGGTATATTTATATACCTATATCTGCCCCTTCCTGAGTCTTGAATTCCCCTTGATGCCCCTACAAAATAAAAATATCTATTTAAATGGGTATAAGCGTCCTTAGTCCTTATACCCTATTAGATAATATGGATTCGAACCATAAAAATCCCAATGATTTATCAATAATAATAATAATAATGATGAAAAAAAATACCCTCTAAAGTTAATAAAAATATTATTATTTTTATAAAGAATATTTCTTTATTATTATTATAATTTTCTTTTTAATTAATTTTTTATTCATTTCTTTCTTTTTAATAAAAATTGCCCCTTTTTTCTTTTTTTTTGTTAATTCACTGTTCT
>Ga0247833_1002873_pt1 | contig 24221 bp, 22 predicted proteins | sample LaCruzMarch2015__7_FD_187117 | JGI IMG/M metagenome (GOLD analysis project Ga0247833, IMG submission 187117) | Freshwater microbial communities from meromictic Lake La Cruz, Castile-La Mancha, Spain - LaCruzMarch2015_8m | ecosystem: Environmental > Aquatic > Freshwater > Lake | place: Spain... | reverse complement strand
ACACCGCTAAAATCTCGCTTTCGCGAAGCGAGTTTTTGGCGGTGTGACAAATTGATCCAGCGATCGTGGCGAGCGAAAAAAGGCGGCGGAGCATCAAACTTGCTGGATCAGCTCAAACGCTATTTTTGTGTTGGATTTTTTTGACGACACCCATAGTCCGTGCTTGTTGCCGTGTGGCCGAAGCCGCTCAATCAATAGCATGCGCATTCATAGATATGCAATTTCAGCGCTCTTCTGCTCGTCGACGATGATGATACGACACACGACTGCTTTTCTATCTGCTACGCTGAAGTCTCGTCGGATCGTAACAACACCATCAGCATCATCCCACCACCATTATCATCGTTCGTCGTCATCAACATTCTGGACCTCACCCTTCACTCTGTTCAGCGCCAGTAGCAGTACAACAACGGACGAGGAAATTGATCCAGGGATCGTACCCGGTACTAATTTACGTGTACTCAAATATCCACATCCAGCATTACGTGCGCCCAACACACTAATTGACATGTCCGAACTTACCGGACCGGGGTGTGAAATCTCACAATTGGTCAAAGAAATGTTTCTGGTCATGTATGCCTCGCATGGATGCGGATTAGCCGCACCACAAGTGGGGATCAATCGTCGACTTATGGTATATAATGAATCAGGCGATCCCAAGGATTGGATGGGTGAAACGGTAATGATTAATCCACGTATTATTGAATATTCGACCGGGACTGACATAGAAGAGGAAGGCTGTTTATCATTCCCGAAGTTACGTTCCAGGGTAGTCCGTCCGAGGTGGATTAAGATTGAAGCAATGAATTTAAAAGGCAAAAAGTTTAAAAAGAAATTTGTGGGTTGGCAGTCACGTATATTTCAACACGAATATGATCATTTAGATGGGACGGTGTTTATTGATCGATTAAGTGAAGATATTCGGAAAGAGGCACAACCAACGTTGGATGGACTTATTGCTAGTTATGGTGAGGGGGGTGCACTCTAAAAATAACAACTGCCCTCTCATAATTCTAACGACTGCCCTCTCATATTTCTATATGAATATGAGGGAAAGACAAATCAAAACTAGAAGTGGTAGAAGCATGGAAGTAAGTAAGATAGTAATCAAAAAATCGATGGCCTAAAATACATTTAACTCCTAGCTCTTGAGAGTATTCATAAAAAAAGGCCCCCGTATATAATAATAACAATGTTGCAATCATCCATCACACGACAAATCTCTCTATCACATCCATATTCTTTCTACTGACATCATTATCACAACCTTAGGTGAGTAGTGTGTCGCTCGCCACTTGTGGTACTCACTACTTTGCAGCACTCAGGGCACGTTTCGCAAGCATCTCTTTATACTTCTTTTTAGCCTCCCATTCGTGTGCACTATCAACACTAAAGTTCATATTTAACTTGTTGGCAGACTTGACCATAGGTGCATCGAAGAACCATTCGGCCGTTAGTGCCTGAGCCGCCGACCAACGCGTTTCTGGATTGTGTGTTAGTAGATTATCAATAACGTCTAATGAATGAGGTGTCATCCATGGGATGGCAATCGTGGGGACCCGATTTTTGAGCTCGTCGCGGAGTGTGCGGGGAAGTAGACCAGTCTCGCCGCCGCCGCCGCCAGCAGTTGTGGTGGCGGTGGGCTCAAAGTTCTTCCATAGAGGACACATGGCGTGTATATCGGGCCAATCAGTGGTAGACGGGTGACCCATCATCCGAAAGATGAGATCGAGCTGATGTGATTCATTCGTTCCCTTTAACAGTCCTCCCCGTTTAAACATCTCCGCAATTATACATCCCACACTCCACATGTCAATCTTTGTTGAGTACTTGGTGCATCCCAATAAAAGTTCGGGCGGACGATACCATAAGGTTATGACACGATTCGTAAGTCGATTCATCTCAGGATTCCAGCTACGTGCGAGTCCCCAATCGGCAATTTTCAATTCCCCCCTCCTATTAATGAGTAAGTTAGATGCCTTAAGATCTCTGTGTATGATCTTGTTTATGTGCATGAAATGTACACCCTTCAATAATTGATTAGACCAAGATTTGATATGATCCTGCGTAATTTTGATTTCCTTCGTTTCGATAACGCCAGTGAGATCATATTCGAGATACTCAAAGGCCAAGAAGACATTTTTGGGTACGTCACCCGAGTCTACAAATCATGTAAATCATAAACAACAACGTGTTAGAGAATTGTACGGAAATGTGGCGCAATGTTTCTCCCGGGACACAGACAAAAAAAACAGCAATCCCGAAATTTTTGTCGCGGCAGAATCCATTTGGGCGGATAGAACTGTGCCAAACGTCCAGTGGGAAAACACGCGATGGAAGTGCACGAAGAGATGGATCCGCCTGAAATAGTGTCACACACGTCACAAATACAACAGACAACGACTACCCAAACTTACCCTTGGATGTGACAATTTCTTTCAGTGTAACAATGTTTTCATGATTTAAAGCCTTTAGTATCTTTACCTCACGAATGGCTGTGATGGGGAATCCATTTTCCTCCGCCTCGGTATTAATTCGCTTAAGGGCGACAATTTCCCCCGTTACCTTATCAGCTCCAACGAACACGCTCCTTTATTAAGGGAGGGGGATGGGACAGGTGGGGGAGAAGGAGAAGGGTGGGCAGTTTAATAAAGTAATGCAAAAAGCAAAATGTCTCATCTCTCTCAAATCATAGTGAGGAGACGTACCCGTAGGTTCCTTCTCCAACCTGATGCCTTTTCTGAAATGCCGTCACGTCACGCATAACCATCGGTGCTTTAAAGCTGGGACGACGCTGTAACTGCTGACGAGTGGGAGGCGGTAAGACATCGTCTATTGATCGTTTCTTTGTTCCCCCCACCGAGCCTGCACTTGCCGTAGCAACGCCAAATTCTCCCCTTCCTGTGGTGTTGTTAGTCGTCCCCCCCTCCACATTCATTAATGGGGGAGGTGGCGGACGTGGCTTAGCATGAACGGGAAGTGATACTGGATTCCTCTTTCCAGATGGTGGTGGAGGAGGAGGAGGACGGCCAGCATTGAAATTTCTCGCTCCCGGTTTGGGTGGCGGAGGTGGTGGTCTCGCCCTCGAAACGCCGTCCGGTTTAGGGGGGGGAGGGGGAGGACGGTTCATTGCGGCAACTGACGCCATCGAAGATGGCTGAATAATTGTAGATTTGTCCAAGGGAAGATTAACTTCGACTTCCTTCAGGCTCCTTGCCCCAATATAGTGTCCACTCGTTTCAACTCGATTAACTTTCTACACAGTGTCAAGACAAAGAAGCACAAGGACGAATGTTCAATGTAAGCTCTTGTTTATTTGACCTGAGAGATAATCAAAAGTACAGAATGATTAGAATGCGTTTGGATTTGTAAAGCACGACGCTAACCAATCCACCCAATGCGCCAGCTCGCCAACCGGACCCACGACTGTAAAATCGAAACGGACGCCACCGCCGCTCGGTCCCCGCCAACCGACACCTCACAACCAACACGGAACTCTGTGTGCGTGTGAGCAACTCACTGTGGACAATCAAATTGAAAGGCCAACGGGGTTTGCGGCCTGGCGGATGCCGCGAGGGGAGGCTACTTGCGGTGATTTTTCGGTGGTGGAACCGAAGAATGAGTTGGGCGGGGAGGTTTCTTTCCCCCCTTTTTCCCCGAAATAATGTGCCTCGCAACTCGCCCTCGATCAGTCCGCCTTTGGTGAATTCTATTTGAGTACGGATATCGTCCGATGACCGTTCCTACCAATGCCCTAAATCTCACCGCGATGGTAGGGCTTCTCCTCCTCCTACAATCATCATCGTCTATAATCTTGGCTTTTCGACCGCCATCCTCTGGGACTCGTCTTGGGGCGAGAGGACCAGTCATCCGATCGAACGCACAACAACGACAAGAACGAAAACGACAACGACATACCAAATCGTCACTACTAGTAATCCTCAATAATAATAATATTAATTATAATAATGACGATGATGACGAGGAGGGGTATGAAATACGTTCCGATACTAGACTATCGGCCACTACCACTTCTACATCATTCGGTGCCGAGAATGTCCCATTGGACTTTCGTCCGAGTAATGAATATATAAATTTAATCAATCAACCAACATTTAATTGGGCAACAACGGAGAATGGTGGTGATGTGGGTCTATTACTACGACTAGTTGTTACATATATAGCATTCTTTATTATTGTTTGTTATCCTATATCCGGAGCGACGTATATTAATGATGGGTATATAGTCCAAAAACTAACGGCAAGTAATGTCGGGGCTATATCAGTAGTATTCATGCTAGTATTACGTTTATATTCCGGTTGGGGATATATTGGCTCGCGGTTACGAAGTAAGGTAATCGAATATGAAGTCACGGGATGGTACGATGGCGATATAGAAGAGAAGTCCGACACGGAAAAGGCTCGAGACCTATTTCTATATCGCAGTAATGTCCAACCGGTCGAAGTACGATTGCGTAAATTTTGTTACATCGTTGGATCGTTATGGATGGCTAGTTGCTTAGCATTCAACGTTGCAACGAGTATGAAACCGATATTTAATCAATATGATCCGAACATGTTGGAAAAATTAGCATACGATGATAAAATTGCGGGCATTGTACAAAGTCAAAGTAATGGACGACCGACATATTGTGATAGTAGATATTATCGTGCCGTTGCGGGGGCTGCGCCTGGTACGTGTGTGTGTCATTGTGTTTGTAATTAGGAGAAGTATACCATGCGATTTTTTTGGTGTTATTGAAATTCATTATTTTTTCTTCCTCATTTCAGGTTGCAATTGAGTGTTGGATGGTGGAGTGTCACGTAGGAGCAGGATCCAAAAGGACCCCCGTCCGTCCAAGCTGCATACAAAGAGTTTTGTGATTTCTCGGTTTCCTTCTTTTACGATATTTGCAATTGAAATTTGGTGTTGGGGTGGAGTGCAGTAGTTGATCAATCGTGAAATACTTTTCAGTAAGTAAAGTAGTCGGTGACATGCTGTTTCATTTTAAGTCACAAGTTAAGTTAAACAAATATTACAAATATATTTCATTCACAATCTTTACACACACAAGTTATGCATTATTAGTATCCAAATTAATCTCTTCTTCGCTTGACTTTTGGGCAATAATACGCACACCACCCAAATTCTTTCCGGAAAAAAGTAATGCCACGGAGTTATAAAAGTGAAGTAAACTATTATATGTTGGCTTATCATGTACCTCCTCAAAGTAAACTTGATTGTACATGAATTTGAATAATCGTTCATGAACAAAGTATGTCCAATCGTCCGATTTATCAATAAATTGAATATTCGTAAAACCGGCTGCTTCAAGATGTGCCATGTATTCCTCTTGTGTTAGTAAGTTAAAGGCAAATACATCCTTGGTTAGACGTTTATTTTCCTCGTCCGTAAATGGCGAACGACGATAATAGTCCTCGACGAAGATCGTACCACCAGGTTTTAACATACTCGCGCATCGTTGTAATAGTGTTAGTTTATCTTTGATATGCAGGAAGACTAATAGACTCACTAATCCATCGTAGGAATTCGTGCCCCCTCCGATCTCATCGAGATTGAGATCTATGATATCTCCCGTGACATGCTTGACGTGATCGTCCAATTTACATTTCTTCGTTAAGAATTCGGCAATATCGTGTATATCCTCCTGTAATTCCAATGCCGTCACTTGACATTGAGACATGGTCGAGAGCAATCGTGCAGTCCCGCCGAAGCCCGACCCGACATCTAATACGTTAGTTTTGGGAGTTAATGACATTGTCGATATAATGTCATCCATGACACTTTGTCCCATGTAATGCATGGAATCGATTTCCGATAGTTCGATTGGGTCGATATATTCATTTTCTAACAAACCGCGTTGTTCCAATTCATTTTTAATCCGGTTTATGAACGTGTATAGCTTCACCGTCTTTATTTCGTGAAATATTTCCATCTTGCTTTGCTTGTTCTACTTGCTGGACGACTACTAGGGGTGATAGGAGGGTTGTAGCGGCGTTAACGTCATTGCGTGAGTCACTCATGTATTATATTTATGTAGAAAATAACCTAAGAAGACATACCAATGAGAGAACCTGAGAGACCTTCGGTTCTCTACCATGGTGAAAGCCAAAGTAGAGAGGAAAGTAAGTACTTAAGTAGGTTACGTCTCTATACTAACAACCAACCGGAAGTCCCCTGCGATGGGGCGAATAAGAGTTGGTGTAAACAGGATGATCCATCATCACTATGAATTACGCCATGCTGCTGCTGCTGCAGGAATTTCAACAACAACAACTAACATGAACACGATGCTGTACAACAACAGGAACAAGCAGCTACCGTCACGACAGAGGAGCATACTCCTAGAAGCTCCCAAGGGACGGCGATTGTATGGAAGCAAGACCATAGTCGAAGTCGAGGAACAGGCAGTGCCTGGGATGAATCGCATACGTCCGTACCTGCGTTCGGGACTGAATACCAACGACGAGTCGAATGCGAATACGGCCGATAATAATAGAGTGGGCGGGGGTCAATTTTCGAATCAGGAATTCGTGCTCTCCTTCTTGGGCACGGGAGGGGGCGCACCGACGCGCAATCGTCTCGGGTCTTGTACGGCATTGCGATTGGGCGGTCAAACTTTCTTATTCGATGTTACCGAGGGTACGTTACGCCAATTGGAATTTAGTCGTATTATGCCATCGACCATAACCAAGATATTTATTACACATTTGCACGGCGATCATTTATTTGGACTAGTGCCCATAATACTGGGCATTATGGTTTCGCATAAAATTGCTTTGTCCAATCCAACAAAACGAAATCGTCGATCAACTACTACTACTACTACTACTACTATTGGTGGTGAACAACATGCCCATACCAATAATAGTAAGGCACCATTGGAAATATACGGTCCGCCGGGATTATTCAATTATATTAATATGGTGCTGGCATTATCATGTTCGAAAATTAATTATCTTAATGTACATGTTATCGAATTAGTCGGCGGACGGATGGAACGTGGTCCAGCACGTGATCATCGGGGTGCTTGGCAACGTGGGACACGGAATGTTTTTTTATCGCACTATCCCGAGGTCGAATCGCCCTGTATAACGCGCAAGTATTTAGAAAAGAATATCGACAATGTTTGGGTTATTGATGAACCGGAAGCGATAACCGAAAAGTCATTAGAGGTGTTCATGGAGTCGACATTATCCGCAGAAACCACGACACACGGTTTTAATCGTTTACCGAATGATGTTAATCTTGGTACCGGACGTCGATTACATATCAAGGCGGCCGAAATTGATCATCTTGGTGGGGTACAAACATTCGGTTATATGGTCGAGGAACAGCCACCACCGGGGAATATCGATCAAGAGAAAGCAAAGGCATGTGGGATTAAGCCTGGTAAAAAGTATGGATTGTTGAAATGTGGATTGTCAGTGCAAAATGATGATGGAACAAAAATAGTTAAACCAGAGGAGGTATTGATTGAAACATTCCGTCCACGGAAGGTGGCTATACTTAGTGATCATCGATTAGTCTTTCGTGAAATGGCACAGTTATGTAAGAATGCAGACTTACTTGTCCATGAGGCAACATTATCAAAAGAGGATGGATTAGAGAAGATTAAAATACGTGGTCATAATACTGCCTATAATGCTGGTGTATTCGGACGACAGATGGGGTGTAAGGTTGTGGTATTAAATCACTTTGGTTCTGTTAGCTGTGGGAAAGCATATGTGAGTAAGATGATTGCCGAGGCTCGTGAGGGGAATGAAAATACAAGTCAAATTGTAGCATCACATGACTTTCTTGAAATTTGGATCCCAAGAGGTGGGTACAACTTCCAACCCAAGTCATCGAACTCCTCTAAATCAGTGACTCCTGCAATTGCTACTACCGACTTGTTAGACGAAGAAATTGATGACTCGTCCGTAGCAGTTGTTGCCAATTTGTCATTGGATGCTGTAATTGCTACTACCGACTTGACAGACGATAAAATTGGTTCTTCCACAGCTACTGCATCTGACTTGTCAGACGTTAAGAACAAGAAGACGATAGATTGCGCAGAATAAGAGTTCCACGACTCATTGCTTTAGAGATTCGAGTACTACTGTTTTAGTCAAATTATGTTGCATAACGGGATTTCTAGATGGAGCAAGACGTGACTGAAGAAGTTCGTGGACAGTCTCCCTCCGACGTAATGAACGATGGAAATCGTCTTACTTTTCTACGTAGACGTAATGGCCATAAAAATGATGCATACCGTCGGTTACGCCACATTGTCAAGATATGCAGACGTATTCCCTTTGTATCTTGGCTATCTTCATATTGAGTTAAAGGAGGCTCGCATTCTCGCATGTCGAAATCCTGTGAAGTAATGTCGAACAAAAAAATATCAGGATGGGAGTCTCTTGGCACAGTAATGCTTGAATCCTCACTGTTTCGTGCATCTGCATGTGTTGGCGTTATTTTACAACGAATCAGATAAGGTCCAATCAGTCAAGATATCATTTTGATAGTTGGATATGTACAAGGGCTTACTTTCGGACTTCTTCAACGTATGCTTCTGTGTGACTGCTTTGGTCAATACTTCCGTTTCTTTCCTCCACAGAGTCATGTCGAGTATACCCGTAACACTTGCAAATGTCATGTACAACACTCCCTGCATAAGCTTCTCTAACTCACGGCCACTAAGTCCGTGCGTCTTGACTGAAAGTTCAAAGATGCTGCTGTCGACATCGAAATCATCTGCGTGGCCTGCCTTAGTTGCAGATCGTCCCAAGCTAAATTTGGAAAAGGGCGATGGCTCGCTTGCATCGAGTCGTTTGAATTTGAGGGAGAACTGGTTACGTAACAATACATTTCTCTCTTTGCTCGATGGCAGAGGTAAATGAATTATTTCATCCATCCTGTCTAGGACAGCTTCGTCTAAATCGCTAGGGTTAGACGTTGTCAAGATGAGCATGATATTCCCAAAAGTACCTGTCATACTGAGGAGGACATTTAAACAGTCACGAGAATACCCAGAGGACAACAACGATGTTCCATCTTTCTTGTGTAACTTCTCAGCTCCTGCCTTATCCGACTTTGTCTTTACCCTGGTCCCAAGTGCAGATTCTGCTTCATCAATGATGATGATCCCACCGTGGCGCCTTGTACTAGCCCACGTGAGGAGTCTCCGAAGCTCTGCTGGCCCTTGTGACCCTGAGGCATGATGAAATTAATGATTACGAGAAGTTGGTAAAGCGTTGACAAAACGTCATCGGTTTACAGGTGCACTCACCCATGGGGAAGACATCAGCTCCACTCATCAGTGCGTATGGAAGATTTGGTATAGATTGTGCAAGTTCTAATGCGGCCATGCTTTTACCACATCCTGGATTGCCATGTATCAGGACGCTACGAAGAGGATAGCGCTTAACACTTGCTGCCGACGCAACCTTGATAATTGTGTCCATTCGATCTCTAATCTTTCTGGGCAGTACGATTTCTTTCCTTGCCTTGGTCTTGGAGAACCACCTAATTCTCAGATTGCCGTACTCGCGAACAAGTCGAGGAGCAGTTAGGAATCGCAATATACAACAGCACATCAACGCGAGCATTTCCTTTATTGTTGACACCGCGAACACAAGTACACCTATCGAACATACATAAAAGAGGAACTGCTGCCTACCCTCAGGAGTGATGATGTGTCGTAGGCTTCCAGCTATGTGCCAAAAAAATGTTTCAATCACATGAATGGCCTCCTCCATTCGAGCTTTGCCCACAAGCTTGATGTGTTCCAGTGATACCGACTCATTCTCTCTTTCGACGACTGATTCGGCTTGGATTTCCTCTCTTGCAATGCGTGCCTCTATCTTTGCTGCCTCGTTGATTTCGAGAAACTCACTGCAGAACAAAATGAAGCAGACATTTGAGTGAGTGATTGACAAATCATCCGCTACCAGACAAGACAAATACGCACGATTGCGACTTACCGTTTCGTTGCGGCCCAGACAGTCTTGATCTTGTCCATAACATCGAATTGAATAAGTAGTTGGTCAAGATACGATCCAACAATCTCTGCGAGATTCTCTCTCGCTGATACGCTATCTCCTTCAATGACGCTGACTCTCTCCAATGATTCGCTTTTCATGGCATGGAATTTCATTCGTGACGTGTCTCGTGAGTTAATCAGGTTGATACGAGTAGAAAAAGTAAGAGTTTGGGCGAGGTGGCTAATTCGTGTCAAGGCCGCTTCAGTTTCAAGCGCAGCAACCTCAGAGGCTAGCTGACTGGGGCTTTTGAATGAAGCTTCATTTTGGGACTGGGATTTTGTCTGAGAAATCATCACGGCGAGCTTCTCCCTCAATGATGATTGGTTTGTAAAGAAAGATGATGAAACTGTGAGATTCGAAGATATCCGGTCCAGCGACGTTGCAAGTTGTGACACGGCCCCAATATTATAGGAGAAAATGGTCGATGGGTCACTACCATCGTCATTGTTGACGATACCGACATGATATCGTGTTCGTCGTTCGTCTTTTTTGACTCCTAAATCACGCTTCTTATCATCTCTAAGTTTGTACGTTTTCAATGGAATCGATGTGATCGCGTCCAACGCCATCTCAGGTGAAATGACTTCGTCAACGATAATGCCTCCTAACTTCCAAGTTCCGTCATGTGAGAGATTGTTTCTTGAGTGTTTCTCTCGATGTAATCGTTCCTTCTCGACCCGATCCAATCGAATAGTTTGATACATATTATCAGCGCTCTCGTACATCGTTGACAATGCCTCCTGAGCCTCAGTCTCTTTGATGTTCGTGGTATCGCTCTTGAGGTTTCGAAACGCAGCATTTGCGATTAGAGACAGCTTCTTCGCCTCCTCTTCCCAAGCTTTAATGATCGCTGCGTCGTGTTGCATTCCTTCCCACCAACTATTACTGTCGTATCTAACTCCACTATCCGGTCTTATCGACGATGAGTTGAAATAATCAGACCATCCTCTGCTAATAGGATCCTTGTTCTTTGAATTTAGTGTTGTCGTTGATGAATATTGGTCAAGTTCCTCCAAGAGTAGCCAAGCATTGGCAGTGATTTGGTGTCTCTTCGAGTCTATCTGATCTACCAAGGCACTGAGATTCTCCTCCATATCGATATTATCGTTAGCCCAGTTCGCGAGGTTGGAGGTGGCATTGGAGAGAGCCGCACGCATGTCGCGTGTCAGCGTCGACCTCATCCGTGCGTTGTCATTGTAATACACCGGTTGTAGAGGGGGCAGCATAGAAGGCGCATATCGTCCATTGACGAGATCAACGCCAGACCACATTCCAACAATCCTACTTGAACTTCTCACTTGAAATCACACACAGCCAGTTTCAAATGCTATTTTTTGGCGGGCCACAAGACTGGAAGAAACAACAAGGCGAGAAAGAGGGAAGCTTCGCAAAAGGGATGTTTAATACGAAAAACATCAATACTGCCCCCGAAAATTCGAGGGTCAGAATCAAGAACCCCCACAGATTAGAGCACAAGTCGAAATCCAACCACAGAACAACCGCGCATCGTACACTGGCAGTTGGAGGGCGCCTAACGGAATGCCGCCGCAGATCAAGCTTGTATCGAACGCCATATTGACGGGAAAACGACATGCCCTCAAGATGCTAGGTGAGTATTTAGTACTCGTGCAATGGGGAATTTTTAATCACCGTGGAAACTAATTTTTATGTTGTGGCAACTACTAATAGTGCTTTCAGACCAGCATCGATTGCCATTTTTGCCAAATTCACATTCAGAATATTGTCTTTCATATCAGCTGATCCGTTACCAACAATTCCACGGGCAATATGACAAGCATAGTTGGCTTTTTGAATCGTCTCAAACTGACCAAAGTTCCATGGAGTGCCAGAAAATGATAACCCAACTACCCATTTCTTCCCAACCAAACAGACACCAGGCAATTGGTCTGTGCTAAATCTGCGATTCTTCTCGTCAGCACTCCACTTCTTGATGTCGGCGACTGCGGTGATGATTCGCTCTTTGTTGTCGGCCATAAAATCAATTGCGTACTGCGTGTTGGTTTTCAAGTACAGTGCTGCATCTCGCTTGTCACTTGCCACATCATCACGCTTGACCTTTGCCCTCTTTGCAGTCGCAGCATCACGCATAGGCTTCTCGGCTAGCCTCTTCCTTTCGGCAGTCGCCTTCTTCTCCTCCGCCTCTAGCCTCTTCCTTTCGGCAGTCGCCTTCTTCTCCTCCGCCTCTAGCCTCTTCCTCTCGACAGTCGCCTTCTTCTTCTCCTCCGCCTCCGCAGCAATCCAATCCGCACACTCGTCTTTAGTCATGGAATTTACTACTCCTTCTTCCAAATCCGAGTTGCTGCGTACGTGAGCTCTCAAAACAGCAAGTATAGCCGTGTTACGCCGTTTAGTTTTAACACCCTTGGCAATTCTCTCCGACGTCGGTACACGTGATGCAAAGATGGTCTCATCAAGCTCAAGCGGTGTGAATTGACGAGAAGGTACCACTCCCGTCGCCATCGATAGACTAGTCGTAAGAGTCTCAATGATTGTGTGTCGTTGCACAGAAGTAGTTTGCCTCTTTACAATCACCTCAGGATGTACACAAGGTCCCTCCTGTATAGTTCGTTCAGGGTAAAGGTCGAGGAAAAAGTCACAAGCATGTTGTCCAAACGCTACCATAGTATTCAAGTTTGGGAAGATCTCTTTCGATAATACTTGATCGAACACTTCGACCATTAATTCATCTGTCAAGGTTAGTAATTCGTTATACCCAGCTTTATCGGCCTTGACATCAAGAGATCGTTGAATGTAGGGACTTCGATTGATGATTATCATTCGCTTGTTCAGATACTCGGTCGCACGCTCCGGTTCGAATCGTAACAACAATACAAGAATCCTATACATGATAAATTTGAGTGCTGCTATAGATGGCTGCGAAAGATCGTCGCGACTTGGTTCATAATTCAATGCTATCAAGAACTCGGCGTCCTCGGGATTCTCCGCACCGGTCTTTGGATACGAAACAGTGAGTCCCTTTCCACGTCCAATGTCAATAGCCTTTTGGAATGGTACAGAACTGTCCATCAATCGACGCAGCATTGGTTCGACAAACTCCATCATTGCGCTTCTCTTTTGTAATGCGTCAAGCCGTATCAAACGATACCGATATCGATGGCAACGGAGCGATTCAAATTGGAGGAATGACGACGACGACGACGACGACGACGACGACGACGACAATGACGACAAAAACGACGGTACGGCTACTAAAAGAAGCAAGGATGAGGATTTTGAAATTTGATCGTCTGAGGGAGGGACGCTTCCCGGCGAGGCTGTTTGGGGGTAGCCCACCAAAGGGAACAACTCATCTCTCATCTCATTTTGCAACTTTTTGGGGACATCATAGCTGGTACGACGACCCCCCGCTACTTACCACAGAGTTGCGAGACGGTGCGGTAAGTGGTTATCATCGATTATAGTATAGACGAACCACAGCGTAGCTCGTGATGATGACTATGTTGGTATCGATGTATTTACTCATTCCTGACATCATGTTCTCATTTGATAATCGCGTTTTTTGAATTGTGTGTCGTACAGATCAATCTACCTCCGTCATTCTGAGAGACCTGCAAAAAGAAGTAGATATCATTAATTCTCGTCCGCGATTTCGAACTACATCATGTCTACCTCGGCTCCTAGTCCCACCATTAGTGCATTGCGGAATGCTCTGCACCAGGGCGCTGATCCAGCAGCAGCATACGCTGCAATGATCGCAGCAGCAGCGAAGGGTAGCAGGGACAAAAAGCCATCAGCCGCAGAGTTAGCGGCAGTCGACAAAGATGGGGAAGACGATGGTCATGAGGTAGAAGACGAGATATCATACACCCCCTACAAACCGGCAAAGCTAAAGTACGGTCTTGATCATCCTGATCCAGTCGTAGAAAATGCTACGCTGGCTGCGGTAGCTCCACCGAATATCACGTATAATCTAGCCATGCCATCGGATATCATCCATACCGGTAAGCTCTCAAATCTCCAGCTAGAGGCCGTGGTTTACGGCTGTCAGCGTCACATGATGGACTTACCTAAAAAAGTTGTGCCACTATCGCACCACCACTACCCCAACAATGGTGGAGCTACTATCCCCGTCAATAATGAGAAAGAAAATGCCTTCAAAACCATTCTCGAGACTATGCCCGCGAGTGTGAAAGATGAGAAGGGGAATATTCGTGTGAAGGATGAAAATGGCACTGTCATGGCCGTCCTTCCGGCTGCTGTTACCCCTCCTCTCACTGCTACTCCGGCGACTGCTTCCACTACTGGAGAGGGGCGGAAGAGAGAGCCACCTGCCGTACGCGCTGGCTTTCTCCTTGGGGATGGTGCTGGAATGGGCAAAGGAAGGACACTTGCTGGGTTCGTCGTCGAGAACATCGCTCGTGGACGAAAGAAGCATGTTTGGATATCGGTGAGCTCAGACCTGTATGAAGACGCCAAGCGTGATTTACGCGACCTTGGAATGGGCTCATATGCTGAGAACAAATGCTATAACCTTGGCAAGTTACCTTATGGTAGTCTTGTTAGTAGCTCGTCTAAGTCCAATAAGACAAAGGGCAAGAAGTCCAAGGCATCCAAAACTAAAGCAGATACCGGCTGTTATGATGAGGGTGTCATGTTTGCCACGTACTCGACGCTCATTGGCAAAAATAAGAAAGGTACCCGTCTAGAGCAATTGGTAGAGTGGTGTGGTGGTGACAATCCAGAAGAATTCGATGGACTGATTATGTTGGATGAGTGTCACAAGGCCAAGACTATTGACCTGGATGAAAATGGCAAAGCCACAAAAGTTGGCAAGAATGGCACTTGCTCTCAAACCGCTGCCAAGGTCGTTGAGCTACAAGACTTACTCCCACGTGCTCGCGTCGTCTATTGCAGTGCAACCTCAGTATCAGAGCCGAAAAATCTTGGCTTCATGTCACGTCTTGGTTTGTGGGGACCAGGGACGGAACATCCCTCGGGTTTCAACCAGTTTCTCAAAGGTTTAGACAGATTAGGGACTGGAGCCATGGAACTGCACGCCATGCATTTGAAGTCTATTGGGGCGATTGTGGCGAGGACACTCAGTTACAGCATGTGTGAATTCGATATGATTGATAATGTCGGAGACGCCAGTGTACGCAAAACATACAACGAGTCATCTGAGCTGTGGACCGACTTGCATTCCAAGCTAGCTGATAGGTGCCGAAAATTGAAAGCAGGCGAAGAAATGGAGAAGAAAATCAAAGCATTGGAGGACAGGGAAGTTTCTCTCACCGACGACCTCCTCTTTCATCAAGAGCTGAATCAGGACTCCGACTCTGAGAGTGACAAAAGCGATAATGAAGACGAATGCCTTGACGAGCAGAAGAAACTCAGGCGTCTTTTTAGGAGTCGAAAGGCAGGAGTACTAAAGGGTTTGTTCTGGTCGGCTCATCAGCGCTATTTTCGGTCGCTGTGCATTGCGTCTAAGGTAGACAAGGCTATTGAGCTAGCGAAGAAAGCACTAGAGGACGGCCACTCGTGTGTCATCGGACTTCAATCGACCGGAGAGGCACGTGCAAAAGGTGCAGCCAAGTCCTCAGGCATCAATCTTGAGAGTGGCTCCGGTACCTTCGACGACTTTGTATCAGCGCCCAACGAAGACTTGAAGAGAATCATCATGCAAAGTAAGAACACCAAGTGTTTATTATATCGTTTTTCACAAAGATGCTTGTGTCTCATACATTTCTGTAGTGTTTCCTCTCCCTCCCCGACCTAAAGGCGTTATCGCACCAGAGTTCCTAAATCTTCTTAAGAAAGAAGATTTCGCAGGTGACACTACCGACGATGACACCACCACGTCTTCTGACCAGTCTTCCACCGCCCGCCCAAGTGGCCTCCCTTCTCGTCGTGCTGCTCAGAAAAAAGTGAATTACTCAGAAGTGCACATCGACAATGATGGGAATGACATGTCATCTTCCAACGGGGGTAAGAGAAGGAAGAGTTTGAAAGTCAGCCAGTCGAGTAAGAAATCTCGGAGAAGCTCAGTCAGTACTGCGCCAATGACTGATTCTGACGAGGAAAGTGATTTCACTGTGGAGCTGTCAGGCGACGACGCCGATAATGATAGTATTGACGGCAGCGTTGGTGACAATCCAGATGCGAATGTCCTTGTCAAGAGGACGAAGGCATCTCGCAAGAGCAACAGTATTCCTTGGAATGAAATCCCGATGGATTGTACTGACATGGCACTGTCATCAACTTTTGACAAAGTCGATCACGAGAGACTTGTTCTGTACCGCAAATCTGCAGAACAGGTCAAAAAATGGCTCGAGATAGTTGAGAGTCTGAATCTCCCCGCAAATCCATTGGATAGGTAAGAACACCAAGTGTTTATTATATCGGTTTTCACAAAAATGCTTGTGTCTCATTCATTTCTATAGACTTTTGAATGAGCTTGGAGGCCCAGACAAAGTTGCCGAACTCACTGGTCGAAAGACGAGGCAGGTGGAGGTGTATGATGCCATGCTGGATAAGAAAGTTGTTTTGTTAGAGAAGCGGAAAGGCGAGGGGCGTTTGGATCAGATCAACATTGAGGAGAAGAACAACTTCCAGTCCGGCTCCAAGAAGATTGCAATCCTCAGCGAGGCAGCTTCAACCGGCATCTCTCTCCAGGCAGACAAACGTGTTAAGAACCAATGTCGACGGGTTCACATCACTTTGGAGTTGCCTTGGTCTGCAGACAAGGCCATTCAACAACTTGGTAGAACTCACCGTTCGAACCAAACTTCCGGCCCGATATACAAATTTTTGATCAGTGATGTTGGCGGCGAGAAGCGTTTTGCCAGCGCTGTTTGCAAACGTCTCGCAAAGTTGGGAGCTCTTACTCAAGGCGATCGAAGGGCTACGGGCAGTGCAAGTGGATTGGGCCTTGGAGCATTTGACTTGGACAATCATTACGGCAAGAAGGCACTCACGAACATGTTTGCCATGATTTGGACTTGCTCTCCCGTCTGCGTAATAGATAGCGAAATAGGTGACACTGCCGATACCCTTTACATTCAAGTACTAAAGACGATAGAAGAAGAGCTCACTGCAGCCCTCGATGGTGGCGATGGTGATTGGGAGGATAATTTGAGGCTGCCTTACGAATCTATGACCGTTGCTCAAGAAACTCGGAGCATGATGATTTACAATCTTTTGACAGGTTGTTGCAAGCAACTTAGCCAAGATAGAATTCACGCTATCAAGGAGGGTCGTACCGTCGTCAGTTATATGGATGCACTCATCAACGGTACTGAAGATCCTGAAACTGTGAAGGCCAACTTGAATACCGAATTGACGCGTGCTAAAGAGGCTGGTCTCAACTTTAACGTGCTTTGTAACTTTTGGCTTTGTAAGTGACAAGTTGACTACTGCATGCGTTCTGTCCTATGAAAGTCTAACTGTTTGCACGCTTCACACAGACGATGTTGGTATTATGCAAAACGATGAAAAAGGACGACCGTCACAATTGTCGGACGTATCTCGCTTCTTGAATCGACTTCTTGGACTGAACCTGAACAGGCAAAAGTTCCTTTTTCGTTACTTCATGTCCTCCCTTGAAAATGTTGTATCAACCGCAAAAGATGCTGGAACGTATGATGTTGGAATCAAAACGCTAACCGGAAACAACATTGAGTTTGACGGCAATCCGCGTTCATTCACGTTTCGTGGCCTGGAAGCTAAAGACGAAAGGGTACTTTTGTATAAGGTGAATCAAGATACTGGGATCACGTGGGAAACAGCGTTGGAGCTGTTTCAAAATGCCAAAGGCCAAAATGTTCCAACCTCTCGCAGTGAATGGAACCAGAGAGGACAGAAATTCGAGATTGTGACAAGCTTTTACATGGATTCCCGTAGCCCTTCTCTGTTTAAGCTGACTCCCAAAGTTTGGTTGATTATCAATGGCGGTATGTGAAAAGGTCCAACTTTTGCCTTATTTTTTCTTCACATCCACAAGCTAACCTTATAATCGCTTGTCTTCTTAAAGGCGCCCAAAATGATTCATGTGTCACTATTCGGCCCAACATTGGACGCAGAAGTAGGTGTCTGAATCATTTGTTTGATGCTTATCTTTGTCAGCCCGCAGTTTCTCAAATCCTTTTGTTGCCATCTCTCCTTCCTTCTTTGTCGGTGCGTTCATCACATTATCTGCATAGCCGAATCGAAACAAAGTATCAGGACTAAGCTCACCCAAGGCAAACTAGCTGCTGTGCGTGTCGACCAGGCTATGAAAGTTTGGAAAAAGGAGTTCCACCTTGCGGACATTCCTGAAAGGGATAATTACCAGTTTTCTTGTCCAGGTCGCCACACAGAGGTGAGTGGTTTTGTAATCGATGCTTTCCAACTACAATATCATGCCAGTACTTACTTTCGAATCTGTCGCTCAGAGCTATATATTTGCCGGAGCAATTGTACCTATCCTAGACAAATTTATGAAAGCAAGCGGGTATCACGGTGGAGAAAAGGAGCGCAGGCTCTTCCATGTTGTGCGAGTGGACACATCTGCCGAAGCAGACAACAACGACGACAATGCTGAAGCACAAACTGGAGTCTCCAACGACAATGAGGAATCGGATGACGAGCTGGAAATCAGTAAACCTTCTTCCAAGCATCTAAGCATTGTTGTTGAACCTCTTGTTGGTGGTGAGGAGGATATTGGCAAAGGTGTTGCACGTAAAATGTCTGACAAAATTGGCGCCAGTATCTTTCGAGGACAAATTACCAAGGTAAGAAATAACATGACGTTACTTGGTTGACAATCATCGCTCGAAGCTCATTATTTTCTCTTGTTTCTCAACCTCGCAGTACAAGGATGATGACGAGTATGAAGATTGCGACCCCAGTGGCAGTTTTTTCGTTAAATTCACAGACGGATCAAAGCTAAAGATGGATGCAGACAAGGCCAACGCAGCTCGCAAGCTGTTTGAGAAGGAGGCCAGCCGACTGGCGGCATGTGGTATGCCACGTGAAGACATTTCCAACTCTTTGGCAAAAAATACAGTTGCGGGTCTGCAAGGGCAAACCAAACTTCGTTCGCCAATCCTTGGTAACGGAGAAGATCAAGATCCCGAAAACCATGAATTGATTTTCGAGGAAAAGTTTGAAGGCGACATGCCTGATGCGGTTGTGGGGCTCATGTTCAGTAATCAAATTGTTAGAGCCAAAGACGCATTGAACAATGATGTGGAAGTCCCACGTTGGGAGGCTGTTTTGATGTGAGTTTGCATGCACTTTCTCTTCCTATTCGTTGGTTATGTATCTAACCTGCGTTCTCGTCATCTCTTAATTCCAAAGGAACCTGTCAAAGAGCCTAATTTCGGCTGGAGTCGAAAGTTCACGCCAATTATATAATTTGGAGAAAGCTGAAGGCCTCAAGACGGAGTGAGCAACGTAGTTACAATGCAATGAAGAATCAATGTACTCTGTGATATGGTGTGGTTTGAAACTCACTGATTGAAAGTTCACTGTGTCTGTTTCCAATTAGTAACTTGTAATGACTCCGTAATTCGTTTTAGAATTATTCGATCCCAAAGAATCTACCTATGACATAGCATCTACCACCGCTGCTACCGTATCTTCGACAGACTTCGACGATCCCGACTTAGCTCGTCGAGCTCGATCCTCTCTCCTCGCCTTCAGCTCCGCCAAACCCCCGTCCTTCGACCACAATAGGGCACTGTCATCGTTCTTCCTTTCTAATGACTGTGACAATTTCCTCCCATCGTCGTCACAATCGTCGTCATCATCAAAGCCGCGAGGTAGCAGCCTTTCGAATTCATTGTAGAATGACTCCCATTGATCAAGATCAATTCCCTTGGGTGGGATGACCGGCGGTAATAACTCATCAGACAGCAAGTGGATTGCACGTATTTCTATTTGAGAATTGTCGTCAACGCCTAGTACTTGTCCACTATTGTGGCATCTACCACGGCGTAATCGTTCGTGAATGTAGGGAGATGCGACAATTAGTGATCGTCTCCCGAGTACCTTACTTGGTTTATTCATCCGTTTCGCCGTTTCGTCAGATCGTACCGCTAATTTATTCCATACAATTCGAGCAGCGGCATTCTTCTGTGATGATTGTTTCGTTTTTGCCACCATCGTCTCATCAATAGTGTTTTCGTTGTCACTTACATATACATCCTTCACCGCATCAATTGGCGGAATCACTGTCGAGTCAATGGCCGACAGCAGAGCCCTAGCACAGAGTAGTAAACATCGATTACCAGCCGCAAGGAGCGTCGTCATCGACGGTGGATGAGAGGAGGATGCGGATAGAACGTCAACATCTGAAGCCACCGACGCTCTTGCAGCAATGAGAGCAAGAAATGACTTAACGGCACGTTCGATCGTAGGATTGTCATCCTCGACGAGCGATGCAATGTAAGATTCCAACACTTTTACGCTATCATCATCGTTGTCGTTGGCGAGGGCCAGCAGTTGGGAAATGGACGCCAATGCTCGAGTGTAAAAGTCGTCCGCCGGGGAAGTGGCGGCCATGGGGCGGGGAAGAGTGACCTACTTTTCTTGAGTACACAAATACGTACTTATATTAGTCAATTTTTTTGTTTGTTATTCCTCACTTCTTATTCATTCGTGTCACCCTTCTACTCTCTGTGTTTGATGTTCGTTCATGCTGCCGCCTCACATCTGGATTAAATAGAGCACGTCTTACTCATTTGTTAGACAATCTACTTTTGGCATTATTGAAAGCTGTAATCACATCACATGTATCCATGATTCTGGTGTAATGCACAGTGACCCGCGTATCCATGATTCTGGTGTGATGCACAGTGACCTGAGGAGGCGATCTGAGGATGTTGGACGGAGTACTTATGTGGGTGGGACTGCTGGCGAGTGTTTTGCATTGTTGTGAGTATGTGATTGTGGGCTTGTTATGGGTGCAGTATGTGACTGTGGGCTTGTTATGGAATGGAGTATGTGATTTTGGGCTTCTTATCAGTGAGTATGTGACTGTGGACTCGTTAGGGTCAACAGGAACAGAACATATTCAATACATGATGGACAATTTTGGGCCTCACACTCACACACAGACACACGGACACAGACATACTCTTAATCTTTTCTATTATGGATGTAACAATCTGTAACAATACGATACAGGCTCTCATTTAGTCGAAGGAGGAGATTCCTTTCCACAATAGTCGTCAACAATTTTATGAGACAAGTGAAGTGGCAACAGGGGTTTGATACGAATCAAAGCATGATAACAACCAAGATACTAGTAGATTGGTCACAAGAGAAGGTCTTTGTCTCTCTGAGTGTAATGTAGCGTTGTCGACTTACTTGTTCTCTTATTGGAGTACATACCAAATTAAAACACAACCTACCATTCACATTCACCATTCACCATCACCCCTATCAAGTGTAACACGTTGAGGTAAAGAAAAAAACAGATAGAAAAGCCCTCCATGTGTGGTGAGAGCTGGTAAGGACAGAATAAATTCCGAGTGCATTTTCCCTTGGACTCTTTGGTCAGGACGATATTGTAACCGCACACTGCTCTCTGGAACAGTATCAGCCCCCAAAGAACACTATCAACTTTTGGTTGGTATTTGACCTCAAACATACTAAAGATCAGCAACTTTTCTATTTTGCTCAGAATCCTATCTCCACCGCTAACAATCAAGGTTCTTTGCCGGCTATAGTTTGCCGGGCCCTTTCTGCAGCCAATATTATTGTAATGTAAAGATGACCTTAAATTCCTAAGGGCCCGGCAAGGACTAGGATTCTGGTCACTAAAAAAAATCGACTGATTTCATTTACTTAGCCCGTTATGTCGGTGACACGTGACAATGTCGGAGATTTTCAATCGACACGTGTGTCATTGCGACACAGTAGAGTCCATGACATATCCAATTTATATCAATAACAGCCAACAAGTTCAAGTTCAAGTCAGCCCCTACATACATTTTTTGTGTTTGAGCTAAAAAAACAATCACGGAATTGCCGACAAGCAATGACATGTATGCAAAAGCAACATTTCGTGTCGTTTTGGACACCCTTGCCGACAAGAAATTTACCCAAGTTGCCAACAAGACCAGCAATGTGTTGCAACATGTCGCCGACACGACACATCATGTCTCCGTTTGGGCACAAAAAACAACATCTCAAAAATCGACATAATGGGCTAAGTCATTTAGTACTGGGTTCCTGGGTGGGAGTGGTGTGTGTACCAGTTTTCGGATTCGAGCGGGAGCACACCTCACAAGGTTGGCGAGGAGAAGAAGAATCCAAAGCAAAAACGGCAAATTTTGGCAAAGATTGATTTCGGCCCACTAGCCCACCGATATTTCCTCTTTGAATATCGGTTATTATAATTCGCCAACTCGCAAATCTGTGATCGTCACGCCGTAGGCCTCGCGTCGACTATTCAACGCTGTTGCCACGCTCAGATCAGCACCCGGCGCACACAACAATCAACTAACGTCACATTAAAAGCAGCGGCAGCATATTTAATCCGATCAAGCAGTAGAGTGGATGAGGGGCAAGCAGGGGGGCTCTGAAGGTGGGGGAGATAATGATGGCATGCCTGCTCATTATCATTGCCTGCATGGCCCAGTATTGCAATTACTGGCGCAAGAGGAAGTCGCCCATTGATGGTGATATTATTGCAGATGTTAGCCGGCGGGTGAGGCGCCTGGAGGAGGAGTGGAAGACATTATACATGGGGTGGAAGATCAACCAATCTCATCCAACAATCAACCTTATCCAACAATCGACGTCTATTTATACTAAATGGGATGGGGGAGGGGGAAGTGATTGGGGAATGAGGATGGAGGAGTGAGGAGTGAGGGGAGGGGCTCGGTAGATTTTTCATGCGTCGTTGCATTGGCCATATATACCATCAATCCTTTGCCCGTGCGGATATAGGTACTTCTTTTTGAGAAATACACTATGTTTTGAAACCCTGCGTGAACTGGACTTCGATGTACAGGGCCAGCTTTGGCTACGTGTGTATGTGCCTGTGATAATTGTAGTGCTAAGGATAGTTCAAGTGTACTGCGCCGTATCTAGAAATAGAAACTACTATAAGCTTTAGTAACATATTGCTGCTAGAAATAGTTCAGTTATAGTTCTCATTAGTATACCTAGGTAAAACTTTCATCCTCTTCGTAATTCAACATATCGCGCAATTGATAACAGTAAAAGTATACCCGCTTAAGCTCAAGAAGGAGAAGTGCTGCATCCAGCTCGTCGCCCATACGATTGGCGACACACAAGAAGTGGCTAGTGGTCATAAGGATGCAACTCCACCAGATATCTTCTTTATGTCAAACACTAAACTTGGCCAAGGCTTTTGTGATGATAGTGGAGTAAGGACACACTCATATGAGTGCCCACCTTATATAAAGTATGTCAAGCACATTAACATTATAAATGTATGAAGTGGATATGGTAGTATGAGTTTAAAGTGGATGAGAGGACCCTATCATAACAGTATGATTCATGTCAAAAATCTACACACTCACCTCCAAACTTGATATTGTGATGATAGTAGTAGTAGGTAGTAGTGGAGTAAGGACACAGTCATACAACTGCCCAACACATATAAAGTATACCAAACACCTATTATATGTATGAAGTGGATCTAGTATGAGTATGAAGTGGATGAGAGGACTAATCAGAACAAAATAGAAACATTTCAGCTAAAAACTGAGACCTACTCCTACTCCTCAGGCTGCAGGCTGCCACTTGCAGAGTTATGGTATGGTATGGTGTTGCAACCTTCTGGCCACCCACCACATATAAAGCATGCCATACACCTTTTATATGTATGAAGTGGATCAGGTATAAGTATTAAGTGGATGGGAGGTCCCAATCATATCCTACAACATGTCACCTGTGAGAAACCAACTCAAAATCCCACGACATTGTCTAGAGTGATGGTATGGTTTGGTGCTGTGGCATTATGACTGCCAGCCATGGTTGAAGGCTTTTAAACACATTAAATAGGTATAGAGTGAATCTAGTAAGAGTATGAAGTGGATGGGAGGTTCCAATCATATCCTACAGCATGTCCCCAGTGAGAAACCCACTGAAAATCCTACGACTGTGCCCACCCCTTCTAGAGTGATGGTATGGTATGGTGTTGTGACATTATGACTGCCAGCCATGGTTGAAGG
>Ga0247833_1002871_pt1 | contig 24226 bp, 22 predicted proteins | sample LaCruzMarch2015__7_FD_187117 | JGI IMG/M metagenome (GOLD analysis project Ga0247833, IMG submission 187117) | Freshwater microbial communities from meromictic Lake La Cruz, Castile-La Mancha, Spain - LaCruzMarch2015_8m | ecosystem: Environmental > Aquatic > Freshwater > Lake | place: Spain... | reverse complement strand
TGATCACGCCTTCTTTGCCCACTTTGTCCATGGCTTTAGCGATGATTTCGCCGATGCTGTGGTCGCTGTTGGCAGAGATCGAACCGACTTGGGCGATTTCTTTGGTGGTGGTGGTGGCCTTGGTGGCTTTCTTCAGCTCTTCGATCAAAGCAGTTACAGCCTTGTCGATGCCGCGCTTCAGATCCATCGGGTTCATGCCGGCGGCCACGTACTTCATGCCTTCGTGCACGATGGCTTGGGCCAACACGGTGGCGGTCGTGGTGCCGTCGCCTGCATTGTCAGAAGTCTTGGAAGCGACTTCCTTGACCATCTGCGCGCCCATGTTTTGCAGTTTGTCTTTGAGTTCGATTTCCTTGGCCACGGACACACCGTCTTTGGTCACGGTGGGGGCGCCGAACGAGCGCTCCAGAACCACGTTGCGGCCTTTAGGACCCAAAGTCACTTTGACCGCGTTGGCCAAAATGTTCACGCCTTCAACCATGCGTGCGCGGGCTTCGCCGCCGAAAATTACGTCTTTTGCTGCCATTTTTCTAACTCCAAAATTGATTTAATCGGTTGAGGACAGAGCGAACGGGCGCTTCGCGCGTCGTTCGCGCTGTCCCGCAAGTTATTCCACTACCGCAAACAGGTCTTCTTCTTTCATGACCAACAGCTCGTCGCCGTCGACCTTGACGGTCTGGCCGCTGTACTTGCCGAACAACACGCGGTCGCCGACTTTCACGCTCAGGGCTTTGATGTCGCCTTTGTCGTTGGCTTTGCCAGGGCCGATGGCCAAGACTTCACCTTGATCGGGCTTTTCTGCAGCGGAATCGGGGATCACGATGCCCGAGGCTGTTTTGGTTTCGCTTTCGATACGCTTGACGATCACGCGATCGCCCAAAGGACGCAGTTTCATGGAATCTCCTGGATTTGAAACAAGGGTTAAAAAAACAAAAACACCTGAAAAAGGGTGTTGATGAAATCTGAGGAGGGGCGTTGTTAGCACTCAACTCCTTCGAGTGCTAATGATAAGGGCTTTTTCGCACATTTCAAGTCCAGGGCCTTTTTTACTGGCGAAGCGGGCAGGGTGTGTCGGTGTCTTTTGAGCGGTCCAAGAGAGCGCCGCAAACCATGTCGGTGCTGATGTCGCCCTTAAATAGCTTGATTTTTTGAGCCAAGTCGATGAGAAAGACCCCCATTGACGGGTGAATGCCCATCAAGACCAATGGGTGGGTGATGACCTTGACATGCGCCCAATGGGCCATTGTTTCGAAGGCGGGCGGCACATGTTGGCTGTCGTGCCAGCCGCAGCGTCTCCGGTTCAAGGCAAAATCACCCCCCTATGCTTTTTTGGTTCCGTATCTTTTCCCGTTGGCCTCTGTGGTTACTGCATCTGCTGGGCAGCATGGGGGGGTGGCTGGCCTGGTTCTATTCGGGAAGCTACAGAAGCCGTTTTCTGGACAATGCCCGCCAAGCGGGCTTGGACTGGGGCACGGTGTGGCGGGCTGTGGGGCAGGCTGGGCGCATGTCTGCCGAGTTGCCTCGTTTGTGGTTGGGCCAAACCCCGCCACTGTTCTGGGACGATGACCGCGCCGCTTTAGACGCCTATGCCAGCGGACAAGGGGTGCTTTTTTTGACCCCGCACATGGGCTGTTTTGAAATCACAGCGCAGGCACTGGCGCTGCGCTTTTCTGAACTGCAAGGCCCTTTGACGGTGCTTTACCGTCCTGCGCGCCATGCCGGATTGGGAGAAGTGATGACCTTGGCCCGCCAAAGACCCGGTCTGGAGGCGGTGCCCACCACCTTGGCGGGGGTGCGCCAAATGATCAAGGCCTTGCGCTCAGGCCGCGCCGTGGGTTTGTTGCCTGATCAGGTGCCGCCCGAGGGCATGGGCCAGTGGGCCCCGTTTTTTGGCCAACCGGCTTACACCATGACTTTGGCGGCGCGTTTGGCCTTGCAAACCAGCGCCCGTGTGGTGCTCATCTGGGGCGAGCGCTTGTCTTGGGGGCGCGGTTACCGCTTGCACACCCAGGCGCTGAGCCACGAACTGTCGGTTGACCTGGACACCGCCGTGGTGCAGATCAACCAGGCCATGGAGTCGCTGATCCTGCAGTGCCCATCGCAATACGTCTGGGGATATGCCCGCTACAAAACCCCCAGGCAGACCTGAGCAGCCCTCACAAATCATGCTGAATTTGTTGATCTTTGTTATGCGTTTGTTGGCGCGCATGCCGTTGCCGTGGTTGCGTGCGGTGGGTCATGGTTTGGGTTGGTTGCTGTGGCACCTGGCCCGTCAGCGCCGCCGCGTTGTGGCCATTAATTTGCAAAAGTGCATGCCCGAGTTGTCCGAGCCGGAGCGTGAGGCGCTGGCTTACCGCCATTTTGTGGTGTTTGGCCAGTCGGTGCTGGACCGTTCTTGGCTTTGGCATGCGCCTGAGGCACTGGTGCGGCAACGCCTGCGCTGGGTAGGGGATCTGCAAGCCTTGAAACAGCCGGGGCCATTGGTGGTGTTTGCCCCGCATTTTGTGGGGCTGGATGCCGGTGGCCTGGCAGTCTCCCTGGATGTCCCCGGGCCGATCGCGTTCATTTTTGTCGGGCAGTCCAATCCGGCGGTCGATGCCTTGGTGCGCCAAGGGCGCGAGCGCTCGGGCAATGTGCGGCCGTACTTTCGGCATGAAGGCATGCGGCAAATTTTGACGCGCCTCAAAAAAGGCGAACCCTTGCACTTGTCACCTGACATGGATTTTGGCCGCAGCGAATCTATTTTTGTGCCCTTCATGGGGGTCGAACAAGCCGCCACTGTGCCTTCGCTGTCGCGTTTGTCCAAGGTGGTGGGTGCGCGCGTGGTGCCGGTGGTCACGCGCATGACGCCGCAGGGGTATGACATATCAGTGCATGCGCCGCTGACCGATTTCCCGAGCGCCGACCTGGTGCAAGACACCGCCCGCATGAACGCCTTGTTGGCCGACTGGGTGCGCACCATGCCCGAGCAGTATTACTGGGTGCACAAGCGCTTCAAGACTCGGCCCGAAGCTGAGCCGGGCTTTTATTGAAGCAAGGGCGCAAGGAAACCGGTGATTTCACGGATCACCTGCTCGGGTTTTTCATGCACCACCCAGTGGGTGGCTTGGGCGATGGGCACCAGTTTCAGATCGGGCACATGCTGCGCCAGGCCTTCGGTCAGGCAGGGCAACAAGGCCACATCGTCTTGTGCCCACAGCACCAGCGTGGGCACACCGATGTGCAGGGCTTCTGGCGGGATCTGAACCGCCGATGCGCCCGGGTCTTGCGCCGTAGCGGGGCGCAGGGGTGAGGCCCGGTAATAGTTCAGCCCACCTTGCAGGCCATGTCGCCAGGTCTGCCGGTAGCGTTCTTTGATTTCAGGGGTGAGCCAGCGGGCGGCTGCGTGGGTGAGGTCACCCGGTGGCTGCGTGAGCGAGGTCAGTGAACGGTCGTTTCCGTCCAGAAAACCCAGCAAGCGTTCAAAATCGTTGGCCGCCAGTTGCGCTGCCGCATCGGGCTGCACCAGAAAGTTCATGTACGCGCTGGCCGCTTGTTGCGCTGCGTGACTTTGCAGGGCTTTGAGAAAAGGACCGGGATGCGGCGAGTTGACGATGACCATTTGGCGCAGAAGGTCGGGGTGCTGGTTGGCCAGGCTCCAGGCCACCGCGCCGCCCCAATCATGGGCCACCAAAGCGGCCAATGGGGCCAGGCCCGATTCCAGGCCGATCAGGGCCACAATGTCTTGCACCAGGTGCTTGGCCCGGTAGGCCTTGACATCTTCTGGGGCGCTGGAGCGTTCATAGCCGCGCAGGTTGGGGGCCACGCAGCGGTAGCCGCCGTTTTCGGGTTTGGAAAAGTGGACCAGCAAAGGGTCCCAAACCCAGGCGGCTTCCGGAAAGCCATGCAGGAAAATCAGCACGGGACGGCCCCGTTTGCCGCAGGCGCGGCAGCTCAGGGTGATGCCGTGGGGCAGGTCCTGCTGCCAGGTCTCAATGTCGGTCGGGGATGTTGACACGGGGGCACTCCTTGCGTGGCGGCGATCCAGTTGCTGTCAACTGCTTGGACTCACTCGTCCAGGGCTTCGGGTTCTGCTTCGGGTTCTGCTTCGGGTGGTTCGGAGTGCGCCGGAGCCGGGGCGGCGTCTTCGGCCGAGTGGGTCCAGTCCCACAGCAGTTGGGCCACTTCGTCCACGCCTTGTTTTTTCAGGGCTGAAAAAAGTTTGACTTCACCGCCACCGGCCTGCAGACGCGCAATCGACAAGGCTTTGGCTTGTTCGGCGCGGGTGAGCTTGTCGGCTTTGGTCAAGATGATCAGGAACTTCAGGCCTTCTTCAACACGCGGACGGATCACTTCCAGCAGGATGTCGTCGAGTTCGGTCAGGCCGTGGCGCGGGTCGCACATCATGACGATGCCCTTGAGGTTTTCGCGGCTGACCAAATAGTTGGCCATGACTTGCTGCCAACGCAACTTGTCCATCTTGGCCACAGCGGCATAACCGTAACCGGGCAAATCGGCCAGCACGGTGTCGGTGATGCCTTGTTTGCCTAAAGCGAACAGGTTGATGTGCTGGGTTCGGCCGGGTTTTTTGGAGGCAAAGGCGAGCTGCTTTTTTTGCGTCAGGGTGTTGATGCAGGTGGACTTGCCCGCGTTGGAGCGGCCCACAAAGGCGATTTCGGGCGCGTCCATCGCGGGCAGGTGGTGCAGTTGCGCGGCGGTGGTCAAAAAACGGGCGGTGTGCATCCAGCCCATGGGCGTGACAACTGCGGGGTTGTTGCGCGCCGCCGAAACCACGGCCGGACTGGCTTTGGCGGCTTTGGGGGGGCTTGCAGGAACGCGAACATGGGGGCGGGAGCTCATAAATCAGGGATACCTTGGGCCGTCAGGAAACTGACGCAGACCTCATTGTAGAATCCTTGGGTTTTGCGCCAACTCTTGGATTACGCCATGAAGTCGATTTTCTCTCTCTTGACCACCGCCCTGTCAGCCGCTTTGGTGGCCGGTTCTGCCTTGGCTGCCGGCCCTGCGCCGCAATCCGCCAAACCCGACCTGGCCAAAGGCGAAGCCATTTTCAGCCAAGCTTGTGTGGCTTGCCATGCGGCAGATGGCAACTCCAGCACGCCAGCCAACCCGAAGTTGGCCCAGCAACACCCTGAGTATTTGCTCAAGCAACTGCAAGAGTACAAATCGGGCAAACGTGCCAACGCCGTCATGAGCGGCATGGTCGCTGCCCTCAGCCCTGAAGACATGCGCAACATCGCTTTCTGGTTGGCTTCCAAGCAAGCCAAACCTGGGTTTGCCAACGCCAAAGAAACCGTGGCTTGGGGTGAGCGCATTTACCGTGGTGGCATCCCTGACCGCCAAATCGCCGCTTGCGCGAGCTGCCATTCGCCCAATGGCGCGGGCATGCCTTCGCAGTACCCCCGGCTGTCGGGTCAGCACGCTGACTACACCGCGGGCCAATTGGTGATGTTCCGTGAAGGCGTGCGCAAGAACAACCTGCAAATGACGCAGGTCGCCGCCAAGATGAACGACCGCGAAATCAAGGCGGTGTCGGACTACATCGCGGGTCTGCGCTGATTGTTGGGCCGGGTGATGACCTGGGCACGTGTCCGTTTTGCCCTGTGAACTTCAGGGGGTTTAAGGTCAAGGGCACTGCCCTAGCACATAATTAAGAATCGGCTGATATGACAAGCACCAAGGCCGGTTTTCCGGCCTTGAACGTTTCTGGCGGGCCCTGTCCCGCCATTTCTATGCTGGCTTCTTTTTTGAACACCCCATGACGACTGTTGCATCCCACCCTGAATCCGAGCGCAGCTCGCCCCGAGGGCAGGCCGTGATCGAATTGCTGTCGTCGATGCGGTTTGCCATTTCCTTGCTGACGATCATTTGCATCGCCTCGGTGATCGGCACGGTGCTCAAGCAAAACGAGCCAACCAACAACTACATCAACCAGTTCGGGCCGTTTTGGGCCGAGTTGTTTGCCACCCTCAATCTCAACAGTGTTTACAGCGCCTGGTGGTTCTTGTTGATTTTGGCTTTCCTGGTGCTCAGCACCAGCCTGTGCATTGCCCGCAACGCGCCCAAGATTCTGGTGGACCTGAAGAACTACAAGGAAAACATCCGCGAGCAAAGCCTCAAGGCTTTTCATCACAAGGCCGAAGGCCATTTGAACGAGACGCCCGAGGCTGCGGCCAAGCGCCTTGGGGCCCTGCTGGCCACGGGCGGCTGGAAGGTCAAGCTGCAAGAGCGGGACACCCCGGCGGGCAAGGGCTGGATGCTGGCGGCCAAGGCGGGTGCGGCCAACAAAATGGGCTACATCGCGGCGCATTCGGCCATCGTGCTGGTGTGTGTGGGGGGCTTGCTCGATGGCGACTTGGCTGTTCGCGCCCAGATGTGGTTTGGCGGCAAGGAAATCTACAACGGCGGCGGCCTGATCGCCGATGTGCCCGCGCAGCACCGCCTGTCCGAGCGCAACCCGGCGTTTCGCGCCAATTTGTTGGTGGCCGAAGACACCGCGTCGGGCACCGCCATCCTGAACCAGTCCAACGGCATCTTGCTGCAGGAGCTGCCCTTTGTCATTGAGCTGAAAAAATTCATCGTCGAGTACTACTCGACGGGCATGCCCAAGCTTTTTGCCAGCGACATCATCATCCACGACAAGGCCACGGGCGAGAAAAAGGAAGCGCGTGTTGAGGTGAACCACCCGGCCAGCTTCAAGGGCATCAACATTTACCAGTCCAGCTTTGACGACGGCGGCTCCAGCGTCAAGCTGCAGGCCGTGCCCATGGGGGTGGCCACCCAGTCTTTTGAGGTGGAAGGCACCATTGGCGGCAGCACCGACCTGACCAATGGCAACGAAAAATTGAGCTTGGAGTTCACCGGGTTGCGCGTCATCAATGTCGAGAACATGTCGGAAGGTGAAGGCCCCACAGGCACAGCGGTGGATGTGCGCAAGGTGGATTTGCGCAGCGCCATCGATGAGCGTTTGGGGGCGGGTAACAAAACCACCCAGACCAAAGACCTGCGCAATGTGGGCCCCAGCGTCAGCTACAAACTGCGTGATGCGGCGGGCCAAGCCCGTGAATACAACAACTACATGTTGCCGGTGGATGCAGGTGACGGCGTGCCGGTGTTCTTGCTGGGCATGCGCGAGGCGCCCAGTGAGCCTTACCGCTACCTGCGCCCCCCGGCCGATGAAAACGGCGAGTTGACCGGTTTCATCCGATTGCGTGCTGCCCTTGAAACGCCCGAGCTGCGTGCGCGTGCGGTGCAGCGTTATGCCCGCCAAGCGGTGGACCCCCAACGACCCGAATTGACCCAGCAACTGGCCTATTCGGCTGAGCGTGCTTTGGGCTTGTTTGCAGGCAAAGAAGAAGTCAAGGGCCAAAAAGTAGCGGGCCTGCAGGCCTTGGCAGATTTTCTGGAGGCCAATGTGCCCGAGGCCGAACGCGCCCGCGCAGGCGAGATGTTTGTGCGCATTTTGAACGGCACCTTGCTCGAGTTGGATGCCGTGGCGCGCGAGCAAGCCGCAGCCCAACCTTTGCCTGCCGACAAAGTGCAGGGCTTCATGTCGCAAGCTGTGCTGGCCCTGTCTGACGCGCCGTTTTACTCCGCGCCCATGACGTTTTTGCTGAAAGACTTCAAGCAGGTGCAAGCCAGCGTGTTCCAGGTGGCCAGAGCGCCGGGCCAGTCCATCGTGTACTTGGGCTGTGCCTTTTTGATCATGGGTATTTTTGCCATGCTGTATGTTCGGGACCGTCGCCTGTGGGTTTGGCTGTCGCCCCAGGGCGCGGGTGCCCAAGCGAGCTTGGCCTTGTCGTCCAACCGCAAGACCATGGACGTAGACCGTGAATTTGAACAACTGACCGCCCGTTTGCTGGGCCGCTCCGAGAAAACACCATGACGACTGTGACTTTGAACCCCGGCTATTTTTCCAGCCGCTCGGCCCTGGATTGGGGCTTTGCTCTGTTGGCGTTGTTGGGTACGGTGTTCGCCTTCACCCGCTACCAGCACGCCATGGATGTGTACGAGCAAGGCATTTTGATCGGCACTTTGCCAGCGGTGATCTGGCTGGCCTGGTTCTGGCGGCCGCTGCGCACCCTGGTGCTGGTGGTGACGGGTTTGTCGCTGTTGGCCATTTACCTCTACCAAGGCGATTTGGCCCGGTCCGAGCAGGTGTTTTTGCTCAAGTATTTCCTGTCCAGCCAGTCGGCCATCTTGTGGATGAGCCTGCTGTTTTTCATCAGCACCATGTTTTATTGGGCGGGCATGTTCATTCGCGGGCAAGGCGATGCCATGGAGTCTTTGGGCTCGCGCATGGCTTGGGTGGCGGTGGGCTTGGCGCTGATCGGCACCCTGGTGCGCTGGTACGAAAGCCACCAGTTGGGCCCGGACATTGGCCACATCCCGGTCAGCAACTTGTATGAAGTTTTCATCATGTTTTGCTGGATGACGGCGGCGTTCTATTTGTACTATGAGGCGCAGTACAAGACCCGCGCTTTGGGTGCGTTTGTCATGTTGGTGGTGAGTGCAGCGGTGGGCTTTTTGCTCTGGTACACGCTGGTGCGTGAGGCGCATGCCATTCAGCCCTTGGTGCCTGCCCTCAAGAGCTGGTGGATGAAGATCCATGTGCCGGCCAACTTCATTGGTTATGGCACCTTTGCCCTGGCCGCGATGGTGGCTTTTGCCTACCTGATCAAGCAAACCGCTGGCGAGACACGTTGGTACAAACTGGCCCCCTTGTGGTTGTTGGGCATCGTGTTGTGTTTTGAGCCGGTGGTGTTCCGCCAATCCGCCAACGACCAGACCAGCAGCTACTGGATGGTTTATTTTGGGGTGTCCGCCTTCATCGTGGCAGGCATTTTGTTGGGCCGCCGACGCATCGCCGAGCGCCTGCCATCTTTTGAAATCCTCGACGATGTGATGTACAAATCGATCGCCGTGGGCTTTGCCTTCTTCACCATCGCCACCGTGCTGGGCGCTTTGTGGGCGGCAGAGGCCTGGGGCGGTTACTGGAGCTGGGACCCGAAAGAAACCTGGGCCCTGATTGTCTGGCTCAACTACGCCGCCTGGCTGCACATGCGCCTGATGAAGGGCCTGCGCGGCACCGTGGCCGCTTGGTGGGCTTTGGCGGGCCTGGGCATCACGACTTTTGCCTTCCTCGGGGTTAACATGTTTCTGAGCGGCTTGCACAGCTACGGCACGCTGTGACTTCAGGGGCGATGTTGCTCAAGTCAGAAATGGCCTGGGGCCCTCCGACTCACAGCTGGTCGTAAAGCGTCAGTCCGTGGGTTACGGCATTGAGCAGGACCTCGGTTCTGAAGGGCTTCCATAAAAAGGTGACCGCGTTCGATTGCTGCGCGGCCAGTGTTTCATGGGGCAGGCTCTCGCCGCTCATGAAAATCACCGGAACGCGGTTGCCTGCTTGGACCATTTGGGCTTGGAGTTCCACGCCCGTCATTTTGGGCATGCGCACATCGAGCAACATCACACGCCGCTCGGTCACCGGCTCGGCTGCCAGGTAAGCATGGGCGCCGTCGTGGGTGCGGACTTTGAAGCCACGGGCCTCCAACACCAGCTGCAGCATGCGCCGGATGTCTGGATCGTCATCGACCACTTCGATCAGGGCTGGGTTGGACATGGGGCTTCAAAAAACAAGGTGGTACTTGATTTTAACGACCGCTCAAAGGCCTTGGCGTGTGGCCAGAGCCTGGAACTGGCCGCAGTTTGGCGACGTCCAATGCCGAGGCCTGTCGGTCGACAGTGGGGCATGGCTTGTCTCTTGTTGCGGGACTTTTGGCCCCTTTGTGCAAAAGTGATTGGGACCGTTCACAATGAACACGAGGTAATTCACCATCAGGTCCATCACATGATCATCCGCTCTTCTTCATCGGGTTTTTTGCACCCTGTGCCCAGCGACATCACCCCCCAGGCGGCTTACCAATCCCGCCGCGACCTCATGCGACAGCTCGCCGCGGGCTCGGCGGGCGTGGCTTTGGCGGGCTGGGGGCTGCGCGACGCCCAAGCTCAAATGGCCCGGCCCGGCCAGCTGCCGCCCCTGGCGTCGGTGCCCACCAAGATGGCGGGTGCCGTGGTCATGGACAAGCTCACCCCCTACAAAGATGCCGCCACGTACAACAACTTTTATGAGTTCGGCACCGACAAGTCCGACCCGGCCAAGCGGGCCCACACACTCATGACCGATCCCTGGAGCGTGGAGATCGAGGGCTTGGTGAAGAAGCCCGCCCGCGTGAACTTGGAAGACCTGCTGAAGTGGGGCGCCATGGAAGAGCGCATTTACCGCTTGCGCTGCGTGGAAGGGTGGTCGATGGTGATCCCCTGGATCGGTTACTCGCTGGCCGATCTGATCCGGCGCGTGGAGCCCCTGCCGGGTGCCAAGTTTGTGGAGTTCGTCACCCAGGCTGACCCCAAGACCATGCCGGGTTTGCGCTCGAGTGTGCTCGATTGGCCTTATCTCGAAGGCTTGCGCATGGACGAGGCCATGCACCCCCTGACTTTGCTGGCCTTTGGCATGTATGGCGAGGTGATGCCCAAGCAAAACGGTGCACCCCTGCGTCTGGTGGTGCCCTGGAAGTACGGCTTTAAGAGCAGCAAGAGCCTGGTCAAGATCCGCTTCACGGACAAGCAGCCGGTCATCTCCTGGGAGAAATCTGCGCCTCAGGAGTATGGTTTTTATTCCAACGTGAACCCGAATGTGGACCACCCACGCTGGAGCCAGGCCACCGAGCGGCGCATCGGCGAAGACGGTTTGCTGGCCAAGAAGCGCAAGACGCTCATGTTCAATGGCTACGAGACACAGGTCGGTCAGCTTTATGCTGGCATGGACCTGAAAAAGTTCTTCTGATGCCGCTGCGGGTCAAAGTCTTGAGGGCATGAGGGCGGCGCTGCGTCATCCCGCCGCTTGGTGGGCCCTTTTGGTGCTGGGCTGCCTGCCCTTGGCCTGGTTGCTGGCGCAAACCCTGCAGGACCAGCTCGGCCCCAACCCCGCCGAAGCCCTGATCCGCGCCACGGGCGACTGGACGCTGCGCAGCCTGTGCCTGGTGCTGGCAGTCACCCCTTTGCGCGTTCTGCTGGGCTGGCCCGAACTGCTGCGTTTTCGGCGTCTGCTGGGATTGCTGGTGTTTGGCTACGCCAGCCTGCATCTGATGTGCTACGCCTGGTTCGACATGGGTTTTGACCTGGCCGACACGCTGCAAGACATCTTCAAGCGCCCCTTCATTTGGTTGGGTTTCAGTGCTTTTGTGATTTTGCTGGCACTGGCCGCCACCTCGTTCAACCGCGCTGTGCGTTGGCTGGGCGGCAAGCGCTGGCAAATGCTGCACCGGGGTGTTTATGCGGTGGCCGTGCTGGCCGTGCTGCACTTTTGGTGGATGCGCGCGGGCAAGCAGGACTTTGACGAGGTGCTGGTGTATGGCGGCATCTTGGCGGGTTTGCTGGGCTGGCGCTTGCTGCGGTCAGTGCGACGACCCTAAGTGCCCGCTCACACGCTGTGCATCGTCTTGAGGGTTCAGTCGCTTTCTAGACGAGCTGCTCCAACGCAAAGGTGTCAAACGCCGATTCGCGTTGGCGAATCAGGTGGGCCTTTGTGCCGTCCACCAGAATTTCTGCTGCGCGGCCTCGGGTGTTGTAGTTGCTGGCCATGCTCATGCAGTAAGCACCTGCCGACAACACGGCGAGCACGTCACCCGCTGCTACCTGCATCTGGCGGTCGTGGCCGATCCAGTCGCCGCTTTCGCAGACCGGACCGACCACGTCGTACACCACGCCATCGCCCGGGCGGGGTGTCACGGGCACGATCTGGTGGAAAGCCTGGTACATGGCCGGGCGGGGCAGGTCGTTCATGGCGGCGTCGACGATGCAGAAATTCTTTTGCTCTCCGGGCTTGAGGTACAGCACTTCGGTCAGGCACACGCCCGCGTTGCCCACAAGTGAGCGACCCGGTTCGATCATGAGTTGGCGCTGGCCGTAACCTCGGGCATCAAGTTTGGTCAGCAGCTGTGCCCACAGCGCATCGGCTTCGGGCGGGGTGTCGCCGTTGTAGTTGATGCCCAGACCGCCGCCAAAGTCGATGTGGTGGATCGGAATGCCCGCTGACTCGACCTCGGCCACCAGGTCCAGCACCCGGTCCATGGCGTCCAGATAGGGTGTGCTGTCGGTGATTTGTGAGCCGATGTGGCAGTCGATGCCCACCACCTTCAGGCCCGGCAGGCTGGCCGCATGGCGGTAGGCGCGCAGGGCTTCTTCATGGGCGATGCCGAATTTGTTGCCTTTGAGGCCGGTCGAGATGTAGGGGTGGGTTTTGGGGTCCACATTAGGGTTGACGCGCAGGCTGACCGGGGCTTGTTTGCCCAGACCCATGGCCACCTCGCTCAACACATCGAGTTCGGCCTCACTTTCCACGTTGAAGCAGCCAATGCCCACTTGCAAGGCTTGTTTCATTTCAGCGCGGGTTTTGCCCACGCCCGAAAAAATCACCTTGGCCGGGTCGCCGCCTGCGGCCAGCACGCGGGCCAGTTCGCCGCCCGAGACGATGTCAAAGCCACAACCGGCCTCGGCAAACACCTGCAAGATGGCCAGGCTGGAATTGGCCTTCATGGCGTAGCAAATTTGCGCCTGGCGGCCGGCAAAGCCGCGCTGGTAGGCGGCCAGGGCCGCGAGCATGGCGGCCTTGGAATAGACGAACAAGGGCGTGCCGTGTTCGCGGGCCAGTTGAGACAGCGCCGCGCCCTCCACATGCAGCTGGTCGCCCGCATAGGCGATGTGAGGTTGTCCTGGGAGCGCGGTGTTAGAGGTCATGGGTTAAGGATGCTCGGGGAAAAAAAAGGGATGTCAAGTAGGCAGGTGTCAACGGGGCTTGAGCTTGGGTCTGTGCTCGTTATCGAGGCGTTGCAGCAGGAATCGGTTGCGGTGTGGTGGCTTGGCCAGCGGGCGCAGGCGCGCTTGGCGAGGCCTTGGGGGGCGAGTGCAGCGGGTTCAGTGTTTGGGGCAAGGTGGCGCGCCCGGCCGAAGCCGGCGTGCTGGGCAGGACCAGCGGGCCCCGTTGACCGCAAGCGCTCAATACGGCCGCACCGCCAACAAGGGCATGCAGCATGACTAGAATCTTCATCACCTTCAACATGCTGCGATTGTAATGACCGACCTTGAATTTCTGGACCAAGCTGAACGCCTGCTGACGGGCGTAGAGATCATCTGTGATCGCCTGAACGACGACACCGATGCCGACGTGGACAACCAACGGGTGGGCGGCATGGTCACTTTGACTTTCCCCAACCGCAGCCAGATCGTGATCAATCTGCAAAAGCCCCTGCACGAAGTGTGGCTGGCGGCGCGCTGCGGCGGCTTTCATTACAAATTTGACGGTGCGCACTGGCAAGACACCAAGGGCCAGGGTGAGTTTTGGCAGAGCCTGTCGCGCTATGCCTCGGAGCAATCAGGACAAAGCCTGACGTTCAGTCCATGAGCGCTTGGGCCAGTGACATGGTGCGTCAGGGCTTTAAGGGCTTCAATTTCTGAACAGATCCAGAATCCGCTTGCGTTCTTCTTGCGGTTGCACTGCGTCTGACTGGCCACTGGTGTCGTTGTTGCCGCCCAGAGAAGAAATACCGTTGTTGCCTGAAAACTCTGAATAAAACCATTCGCCCCCGATTTGGACTAAGCCCTCTGCAGGCTTGGGCTCAGTGATGGGCAAGGTCCGCAATGCGGTTTCCATGTACTTGATCCAAACAGGCAAGCTCAGGCCGCCCCCTGTCTCACGGTCTCCGAGTTTGCGGGGGGTGTCGTAACCGATCCAGACCACAGCGGCTAGTTGCGGGTGGTAGCCTGCAAACCAAGCGTCCATGGCATCGTTGGTGGTGCCGGTTTTGCCGTAAATGTCTGGCCGTTTGAGTGTCGCTTGTGCGCGGGCGGCCGTGCCGGAGCGGGTCACTTCCTGCATCAGGTTGGTCATGATGAAAGCGTTGCGCTGGGGAATCGCGCGTTTTGATGTTTCATCGATTTCAGGGGCAGGGCTGTCGACCAACAAGCGGTCCTTGTAGTCGGTGATGCGGTTGATCAAATGAGGGCTGACCCGGTAGCCCCCGTTGGCAAAAACCGAATAGCCCGTGGCCATTTGCATGACCGTGACCGAGCCTGCACCCAAGGCCATGGTCAGGTAGGCCGGGTGTTTGTCCGCATCAAAGCCAAAGCGGGTGACCCACTCTTGTGCCGGGCGGGTGCCTACCGATTGCAGCACCCGAATGGAGACCATGTTCTTGGACTTGGCCAAGCCAGTGCGCAAACTCATGGGGCCATCAAATTTGCCGTCGTAGTTTTTGGGCTCCCAAGGCTGGCCGCCCGTCACGCCGCCATCAAAAAACAAGGGTGCATCGTTGACCATGGTCGCAGGGGACATGCCTTTTTCCAGGGCGGCGGAATAGATGAAGGGTTTGAAACTGGAGCCTGGCTGTCGCCACGCCTGAGTGACATGGTTGAATTTGTTCTTGGCAAAGTCAAAGCCACCGACCAGGGCTCGGATAGCGCCTGTTTGTGGCGTCAAGGCCACAAAAGCGCCCTCGACTTCCGGCAATTGGGTGAGCTCCCACTGGCCCTTGGGCAGTTGAACAATGCGAACCACAGCACCTTTGCGAATGCGTTTGGCCTCTGTGGCTTTGTCTGACAGGCCTGATTGGACTGGCAATAGGCCGTCGCCAGTGATGGTGATTTGTTCGCTGTTTTGTCGGACCACCACGACTTTTTTAGGGGATGCCTCCAGCACGACCGCTGACACCACATCGCCGTTGTCCGGGTGGTCTTCCAGGGTCTCGTCAATCAGGTCTTCGGCCAGTTTGGGGTCATTGGGCAGGTTGATGAATTTTTCAGGCCCTCGGTACACCTGGCGGCGCTCAAAATCCATCAGGCCCTGGCGCAACGCCTGGTAGGCTGCCATTTGGTCCTGTGACTGGATGGTGGTGTAAACGTTCAACCCACGGGTGTAAGTGTCCTGGCCATATTGAGCGAAGACCATTTGCCGGACGGTTTCAGCGACAAATTCGGCGTGCAGGGTTTTCTTGTTGCCCGATGTTTTCAAAGCCAATGGCTCGGCTTTGGCTTGAGTAGCTTGCCGGGCGGTGATGTAGCCGTTTTCTTCCATGCGCTCAATGATGTAAAGCTGGCGTGAGCGGGCGCGTTTGGGGTTGGCAATGGGGTTGTAGGCCGAGGGTGCCTTGGGAAGACCGGCCAGCATGGCCGCTTCGGCAATGGAGATGTTTTTGAGCGATTTGCCGAAGTAAGTTTCTGCTGCCGAGGCAAAACCATAGGCCCGGTTGCCCAAGAAGATCTGGTTCATGTAGATCTCAAGAATCTGATCCTTGGTCAACAGGTGTTCCAGTTTGTAGGTCAGCAAAATTTCGTAGATCTTGCGGGTGTAGGTTTTTTCGGAGGACAAATAGACATTGCGCGCCACCTGCATGGTGATGGTGGAAGCGCCTTGACTTTTCAAACGCCCGATGTTGGCGATACCCGCACGCAAAATGCCCAGGTAGTCCACGCCGCCATGGTCGTAAAAGCGGTTGTCCTCAATGGACAGTACCGCATCTTTCATGATTTGTGGGATCTCCTTGATGGGCGTGAGGTTGCGGCGCTCTTCGCCAAATTCACCCATCAACTGACCATCGGCAGTGAACACGCGCAGGGGCAGTTTGGGCTTGTAGTTGGCCAGGTCCGAGATGTCCGGCAAGTGGGGGTAGGCCGTCACCATGGCCACGCCCACGACCATCAGCAAACAAAACAAGCCTGCTGCAAGCAAGCCCATGGCCCACAAGGCCAACTTGACCAACCAGCCCCATGCGCTGGAAGCGGGCGGATTGGTTTTTGAGGCTCTTTTAGGGGCGTCCGGTGCAGTGTCTTGTTGGGGCATAGAGCTTGGGGTGGGTGCGGCCAGCGGATTACCGGACGCCTTTCATTATAAAAATCCTGCGCGTCCGCACAGCAGCAGTTCTATAAATATGAATGCTTTAAGTATAAAAATGGATTGTTCTTCCAGCAAAATCATGTTACAAAACTTCTCAACACAAGCCATCTTAGGCTTGGACAGGGAGGATCATGCCATCTTGGTCGCGGTTTTGGCAGCAACTGGCCAGTCGTCGGGTGCGGCGGGCTTGGGGCTTGGCCTCGGATGGGCAGGACTGGGCCTTGATGGGCTTGTCATTCCACAAAGTGGTGGGTGTTCGGGTGCAAGCGATGGAAAAAATCACACCCACGGGCTCGGATCACGCTGCTTTTGGATTCAGCGAAGGCTTGAGGCGGGTGGGCGTGCGGGCGCGCCAGCAGGTTTCGGTGGCTTTGGCTGAAGACAAGGTAATCGCGGGGGTCTTGGAGTTGCCAGCAGAATTGTCTCGCGATGACTGGGCCAGCGAGGTGCAACTGGAAGTGGCGCAGGTGCTGGGCTTGGCGCCCGATGAGGTTAATTTTGACTTTGAAGCCGACCCGGTGAGCCAGGGCTTGCTGACCCGCGTGCATTGGGTGGGTTGCGATCAGCTCCACATTCTGGCGCTCAGGGACGAGGTGCGCACGGCCGGTTGGCAGCTCGACAGCGTCGAGCCCGCTTGGTACGCAGCCCATCGAGCGGTTTGCCACCTCAAAGGGGGGGTGGACAGTCTGCTCACGCAATCCCCGCAAGACTGGCAATTCGATTTGACGGTGGATGAAGACCTGGGTCAACGGCAAGGGTTGGGCAGGGCCCCTGTGGAGTGGGATGTGTTGTTAAAACAGGCCCTGCAATCGGCCGCCGGACCGCGCCTGGTGGCCTCGGGTCTGGCGCTCAAAGCCTGGTTGTGATGATGGCCTTCAATCTTTTGCAATACCCGGCTTTGGTGAGCCAGCGCCGAAGTTTTCACCGCCGGTGGACCTCTTTGGCCGGTTTAGTGGTGGGGGGCCTGATGGCCTTGTGGTGGATGGCGGGGGTACACGAACAACGGCTGCACCTTGAGCAAGAACTTGCCTTGCTGCAGTCCCGCATGAAGCAGTTGCAAACCCAGTTGGCGACAGACAAGGCCCGGCATGCAAAGCACACCACATGGCAGCAGCAAGCCGCACATGTTCAAGCGCTGAAGTTGGAGTTACAGGCCTGGGAGGATTTGCATCAGGCCTTGTTGCAGGAAGTAGGCCCAGATTCGGTGCAGTTGTTGCGCTTTCAGTTCGATTCACAAACCCTGGAGTTGCACGGCCAGGCGATCAATTTACAGCGAATGGCGCAGGCACAAGCGCGCTTGTCTGTGCCACTGGCTGACCCTGCGCGAGACAAAGCCTGGACGCTGGTCAGCCTGCTGAATGCGGCGGGTGCTGACAACGCAGCCCCCTCGGCGACGCAGGAGTTCGTCTGGCAGGCCCATTGGCCGCAGTTGGGGGCGAGTCGCGTTGCCGCGGCCTCTGGCAAAGACCGGCAACAGGCCGAGCCCGTTAGGGAGCGGCCATGATGCGATCCCGAGTATTGTCCTGGCGTGCCTTGGCCCCTGCTTGGCAACTGGGTTGGCCCAGACTTTGGCGCGACCGCTGGCGTTGGCTTGCACGCCGCTGGGCATTTGCACTGGCCGGATTGGGGTTGGGTTTGCTTGGGGTAGGCAGCGGGCAACTCCAGGCCTTGGAGGCTTTGTGGGAAAGTGAGGCTCTGGTAAAAGACCTGCGGGCCCAACTTCTGGCGCAGCAAAAGCAGGCCAGCATTGGGCCAGGAGCCCAATCAGACTTGAACGCGCCAACGGGCCCGCCACAGGTCATGGCGTGGTGGCCAGTCCAAGGCACGCAGTCCGCAGTTTGGTCACCACTGGAGCGTTTGTTCGCGCAACACGGCGTGCGTTTGTTGTCTTTGCGACCTGAGCCCGTCAGCCCCATGAGCGCTTGGCCCAGCCAGGCCGTGGCGTTGCGGTTGCAGGCTCGTTTTGACGATTGGGTGGCCGTTTGGGCCGCCATGAACGCGCGCGGCCCAGTTTGGGGCATTGAGCGTTTGCGCATCACCCCCCAGGGCGGCGAGGTGGCCATCGAAGCCGTGTTGCGCCTGTGGCTTTCTCCGGCGGCAACGAGCACACCCGTTGGGGGCGCAGTGCCAGCGCCTGGTGCGTTGTTTCCCAGTCATGCCCCTGTTGCATTGCGCACCAGGGCAGGTGGCCCTGTTTTTGTGACGACACCCTCGCCGGTGGAGGCCTCTTCGGTGGCGGCCCCGAACTTCAAGGACAAGGACCCGGTGTCCTCGCAAACCGTGGCTCGCGTGCAGTCGCGGACCTCACCGCAAGAGAACTTGGCTTCGGTTCTGCAAACAGCGCTGCTTTTGCCTGACCCTGCCGATTGGCCCTTGGAACAAGTTCGTCTGGCGGGCATTTGGCAGCATGCGCATGACGCGCAGCTCATTTTGATGGCTGGACCGCATTGGGTGCGTGCCCAAGTGGGGCAGCGCATCGGCACTCAAGGCCATGTGGTTCAGAGCATTCATGCCCGGGAGGTGCATTTGCGCGCTGCGCAAGGTCCGGTGCAGGTGATCGGTTTGGAAAAGGCAACGCCATGAGATCCAGTTCACTTCATTTCAGAGCAGGCAAAAGCCTGATTTGGCATGCCGCACAGTGTTGTTTGAGCTTTTGCATGGCGTCTGGTGTGGAGGCGCAAACCCCTCAGCAGGCAAGCCCGAAGATTTGGAGTGAGCCTCCAGCTTTGAAGAGTGCCCTCGCTTCGGGCTCTGCCGATGATCTTCGGCCCATCAGCCTGAATTTCCAGAATGTCGAGATCACCACCTTGCTGCAGGTATTTGCCGAGTTCACCGGTTTGAACTTGGTGGCCACCGATAGCGTGAAAGGCCAGGTGACGGTGCGCCTGACCGACGTGCCCTGGCCGCAGGCTTTGCAAATTGTGTTGCAGTCCAAGGGGTTGGCCTCGCGTCTGGATGGGCGTGTGCTGTGGGTGGCTCCGCAGGGTGAATGGGCTCAGCGCGAAAAAATGCAACTTGAAGCCCAAGCCGCGCTGGAGTCCGTGAGCCCGGTGCAGACGATGAGCATGCGTTTGCAGTATGCCCGGGCCACGGATGTCGCTCAGCGCTTGCAAGGGGCTGGATCGGGAGGTGGTGGCCGCTGGCTCAGCAGTCGGGGCAGTGTGCTGGCCGAGCCGCGCACCAACCAGCTGTTCGTCTCCGACCTGCCACAGCGTCTGCTCGAGGTGCAAAAACTGTTGGTCCAACTGGACATTCCAGTGCGCCAGGTGCTGATTGAGGCCCGGATTGTCGAAGCCGATGACCAGTTCGGACAATCGCTGGGCGTGCGATTGGGGGCTGGCTTTGCGGTGCCCTTGCGTGTCAACCAGCGGGCCAACACATTGGCTTTGGGGGCGGGCAATGCCGAGACAGGCGCGGGGGTGGTGACCGGCAACCAGGTCAAGTTGCCTGCCGGCTCGGCGGGGCAGACATTGAACACGCCTGCCAGTTTTGCGGTGTCCTTGTTCAACGCGGCGGCTGATCGGTTCATCAACGTGGAAATCTCCGCACTGGAAGCCGATGGCCGGGGCAAGGTGGTCTCGCGCCCCCGGGTGGTCACAGCCGACCAAACCAAGGCCTTGATCGAGCAAGGGACCGAATTGCCCTACCAGACCGCATCGGCCAGTGGCGCGACCTCGATCACTTTTCGCAAGGCCAACCTGAAATTGGAGGTGACGCCGCAGATCACCCCCGACGGCTCGGTGGTGTTGGAAGTGGACGTCAACCGCGACAGCGTGGGGCAGATCACCCCGGCCGGTTTTGCCATCAACACCAAACACGTCAAGACCCAGGTGCGGGTGGAGGACGGCGGCACCGTGGTGCTGGGAGGTATTTACGAAGAGACCGACCGCAACAACGAAGCCAAGGTGCCCGGCTTGGGGGATGTGCCGGGTTTGGGCTGGTTGTTCAAGAACCGCGACCAGGCGCAGCGCAAAAGCGAGTTGCTGATTTTTTTGACGCCCCGCGTCATGGCCGATGGTCCTGCAGCAGTGCCGCCCTGAGGTCAGCGGGGGTCTGTCTGAGGCTGTTCGTGGGGCAGCTCTGGGGCAAGGCCCCCAACCACGTCGAATACACTGGCAGGCCGCGAACCCCAGGCCCCAGGCTTGGGGGCTGACGCTGATTTTTTCTGCAAGAGACTTCCTTTGAGCATCATCTTTGTGGGCCTTCCCGGTTCGGGCAAAACCACCATTGGCCGCCAGTTGGCGCGCCGTCTTGGCCAGCCGTTTGTCGATTCCGACCATGAGATCGAGCACCGTCTGGGCTGCTCGATCCGGGAGTTTTTTGCCCGCGAGGGTGAGGACAGTTTCCGGAATCAGGAGCAGCAGGTGATCGACGAGTTGACGCAAACGCATCAGGGCGTGATCGCCACAGGGGGTGGTGCCGTTTTGCGCGAAGTCAATCGACGGCACATGCATGAACGTGGCCAGGTGATCTACTTGCGATCCACTCCGGAAGATGTATTTCGGCGCGTGCGCCATGACACTGCCCGCCCTTTGCTTCAGGTGGACGATCCGCTAAACCGTTTGCGCACCTTGTTCGAGGCGCGAGATCCGCTGTACCGAGAAGCGGCGCACTTTGTCATCGAAACCGGCCGCCCTTCGGTCGCCATGCTGGTCAACATGATTTGCATGCAACTGGAGTTGGCAGGATATTTGCCGCTGAAAGATCAGGCTGGGCCGTAGCGTTCAGTGTCTAGTGTTTAGCTATAAACGTGTCGGGTCCAGTGTTCGCCGCTCAACGCCCAACGCCTCCCGATTTACCCTGATTTGGAAGGGTGCTTGCGCGGTGTCTGGAAAATTGATGCAAAATAGAACGGTCGTTCTTTTTTGAAACGCCATGACCGATCACAAAACCCCCTCCAAAGTTGAAAGCTTGCCTGCGCCAGAGGCAGGTCGGCGCGTGCTTATCAAAGGCCAGCAAACGAAGACTGTGATCATTGACGCAGCATTGGGCCTGGCCTCTCAAATCGGACTGGAAGGCTTGTCCATTGGCGCGGTGGCTGAGGTCACGGGCATGAGCAAATCGGGCGTATTTGCCCACTTCGGCTCGCGCGAAGAGCTGCAGATTTCTGTCATCCGCCAATACCACGACCGTTTTGAGGCCGAGGTGTTTTATGCCGCCATGCAAAAGCCCAGAGGTTTGCCGCGCCTGCAGGCCCTGTTTGACAACTGGATGGAGCAGACCTCGGCTGAGATCGACTCAGGCTGCATCTACATCAGTGGTGCGGTCGAATTTGACGATCGCACTGGCCCGGTGCGCGATGCCCTGGCCTCTTCATGGTCTACTTGGCAAACCGCTTTGCGCCGTGCTGTGGAGCTGGCTCAGGCCGAAGGCCAACTTAGCCGCGAGTCTGACGCCCATCAGATCGCCTTTGAGATCCATGGCTTGATTCTGGCGCTGCATTACGAGGCCCGGTTCTTGCGAAATCCCAACGCTGCCGACCGAGCCCGCCAAGGCTTTCAGCACATTCTTTCTCGCTGTTCCGACACAAGCACGCCGCTCGTTTCCGCGTCAGTCTATGCGGCCAAGTCTCCCACGTTGGTGTCGGTGCCCAAGGCCCGCCCCAAAACGGACAAGGCCTGATTTTTTCTGATCTATTCCCCCAATACCGATTCAAGGATTTCGCTCATGCCCGTCTACACCCCGCCCCTTCGCGACATGCAATTTGTTTTGCATGAGTTGCTCAACGTGAGCGCAGAACTCAAAGCCTTGCCCAAGCACGCCGACACGGATGCCGACACCATCAATGCGGTGCTCGAAGAAGGTGGCAAGTTTGCCGCCGAGGTGGTCTTTCCCCTCAATATTTCGGGCGACACGCAAGGCTGCCAACTGAACCGCGACACGCACGAGGTCAAAGCCCCCGATGGTTTCAAGGCTGCTTATGAGCAGTATGTGGCGGGTGGATGGCCTTCGCTGAGCTGCGACCCAGCGTTTGGCGGGCAAGGTTTGCCATTTGTGGTGAACCAGTGCTTTTATGAAATGCTCAACTCGTCTAACCAAGCTTGGACCATGTACCCGGGCTTGAGCCATGGCGCGTATGAGTGCCTGCACGCGCACGGCACGCCCGAGCAAAAAGCCCTGTACTTGCCCAAGCTGACCAGCGGCGAATGGACCGGCACCATGTGCTTGACCGAGCCGCATTGCGGCACGGATCTGGGCATGCTGCGCACCAAGGCCGAGCCCCAAGCCGACGGCTCTTACAAGCTGAGTGGTCAGAAGATTTTCATCAGCGCAGGCGAGCACGATCTGGCCCCGAACATCGTGCACTTGGTGCTGGCCCGTTTGCCCGATGCGCCTCCCGGCAGCAAAGGCATCAGCCTCTTCATCGTGCCCAAATTCAACTTGGCAGCCGACGGCAGCATGGGCGAGCGCAACGGCATTTACTGCGGTGGCCTGGAGCACAAGATGGGCATCCACGGCAACGCGACTTGCCAGATGGTTTTGGACGAAGCCGTGGGCACTTTGGTGGGGCAGCCCAACAAAGGCTTGGCCGCGATGTTTGTGATGATGAACGCCGCCCGGCTGGGCGTGGGCAACCAGTCGCTGGGCCTGACAGAAGTGGCTTACCAAAATGCGCTGGCCTACGCCAAAGACCGCGTGCAAATGCGCTCGCTCACCGGTGTCAAAGCCCCCGGCAAACACGCCGATCCGATCATCGTGCACCCCGATGTGCGCCGTATGCTCATGACCGCCAAGGCCTATGCCGAAGGTGGCCGTGCTCTGGCTTGCTATTGCGCTTTGCTGCTCGACAAAGAGATCAACCACCCCGACGAGGCCGTGCGTGCCGAGGCCGCCGAAGTCGTGGCCTTGCTCACACCCATCGTGAAAGCCTTCACCACCGACAACGCTTGGGAAGCCACATCCGCCTGCCAGCAGGTGTTTGGCGGCCACGGCTACATCAAGGAGTGGGGCATGGAGCAGTTCGTGCGAGATGCCCGCATCAACATGATCTACGAAGGCACCAACACCATCCAGTCGCTCGACTTGCTGGGCCGCAAGGTGCTGGGCAACCAAGGCGCCACGCTCAAGAAGTTCGGCAAATTGGTGGAGCAATTGGTCAAAGCCGAAATGGCCAACGAAGCCATGGGAGAGTTCATCAAGCCGCTGGCCGATCTGGGCCAAAAGCTCACGCAACTGACAGGCGAAGTGGGCATGAAAGCCATGAGCAACGCCGACGAAGTCGGCGCAGCTGCGGTGGATTATTTGCGCGTGGTGGGCCACCTGGTGCTGGGTTACTTCTGGGCCCGCTCGGCGCAGATCGCGCTGGCCAAACTGGCCGAGGCCGAAGAGGAAGCCCAGCGCCCCGATCCGTTCTACCAGGCCAAATTGCAGACCGCGCGTTTTTACTTCACCCGCCTGATGCCCGAGACTTCGAGCCTGATGCGCCGCATCCGTGCCGGCAGCGATGTGTTGATGGACACTGACGCCGCGCTGGCATAAGTCAATGAAAGGAATGAACATGATCAAGCTAATATTTGCATTGACCCTCGGCCTGTTCACCTTGCAGCCGCAGGCGCAAATGACCCCGGTTGGCCTGTGGCGCAGCATCGACGACGATAGCAAGCAGCCCAAAGCCGAAATCCGCATCACCCAAAATGCGGCAGGGGGCTTGTCTGGAGTGGTTGAAAAAGGACTGCAAAACAACCCCAATACCGACCCCATCTGCACCCTGTGCACAGACGATCGCAAAGGCAAGCCCAAGATCGGCCTAGAGATCATCCGGGGAGGTCAACAAGGCGACGGCAAGGCTGTGTGGGAAGGTGGGAAAATCCTCGATCCTGAGAACGGCAAGAACTACAGCCTGCGTCTGACACCGATCGACGGCGGCAAAAAGCTGGAAGTGCGCGGCTACATTGGTGCCCCCATGCTGGGGCGCACTCAAACCTGGATTCGGGTTGAGTAAACCCACACCCAAAGGAATACCATGTCTGACATCCTGACCCACATTGACGCGGGGGTGATGACCATCACCTTCAACCGTTTGGACAAGAAAAATTCCATCACCTCGACCATGTACTCGGCCATGGCCGATGCGGTGGCTCAGGCTGCGGCCGATCCAGCCGTTCGGGTAGTCTTGTTTCAGGGGCACGAGAGCATCTTCAGTGCGGGCAACGACATAGGCGACTTTTTGAACCAGCCGCCGACCACGCAAGAGTCACCTGTGTTTCGTTTTTTGCGCGGCATCGCCACCTTCGAAAAGCCGCTGCTCGCCGCCGTGGCAGGGCCTGCCGTGGGCAT
>Ga0247833_1002863_pt1 | contig 24318 bp, 16 predicted proteins | sample LaCruzMarch2015__7_FD_187117 | JGI IMG/M metagenome (GOLD analysis project Ga0247833, IMG submission 187117) | Freshwater microbial communities from meromictic Lake La Cruz, Castile-La Mancha, Spain - LaCruzMarch2015_8m | ecosystem: Environmental > Aquatic > Freshwater > Lake | place: Spain... | reverse complement strand
GCAAGCAACTGGAGATGGTGGTCGGCCTATCACGTGAACTGGGCGATCTGGAAGCGAACATCCGCAACGTTGTCACCACTGCCTGTTCGCGTGGTCGTGTGCAGGTGCAGGTTCGCTGTGACAGCGCCGAAGCTTCCGGCTCAGCCTTGAAGCTGAACGAAGAACTGGCGCTGCAATATGCCACCGCTCTGGACCGGCTGAGCGCGACGCTGAAGCTGCCGAATCAGTTTACCCTGGCCGAGGCTGCGCGCTGGCCCGGTCTGCTGGAGCTGGAGCGCAGCGTGCCGGATGCCGAGACCGCCTGGCCACTGATTGAGCGAGCGCTGGCTGCGGCGATGAAGGGCTTCCTGGCCATGCGCGGCACCGAGGGGCTAAATTTGAAGGCTGATATCCAGGCCCGCCTCGCCACGCTGGCCAGCTTGCTGAAGCAAATCGAAGGACGGGCGGGCGACGTGCCGCAGCTGTATCGCAAGGCGCTGCTGCAGCGGCTTCAGGATGCCGGGCTGCCCGTGAATCTGGACGACGAACGCTTAATCAAGGAGATCGCCCTGTTCGCGGAGCGCTGTGACATCAGCGAAGAGATCACTCGGGCACGAAGTCACTTTGGACAGTTCGACAAGTATCTAGCGAGCAGCGACGCCGTGGGCCGCAGCCTGGACTTCCTGACCCAGGAACTTTTCCGCGAATTCAATACGATGGGCAGCAAGGCCAACAACGCCGAGCTAGCGCATCTGGTCGTCGCAGCGAAAGGCGAGATCGAAAAGATGCGAGAGCAGATTCAGAACGTGGAGTGAGCGGCGCTTATCAGCGTGAACCGCTGAGTTTGCTGGTGATGCGCCAGGCGAAGTGCTCGGCGCTGAGCTTCAGGCATTGCAGGCCGTAGATGAGCGCTTTCCTGAAGGGAATGGAGCTGGCGTCCTCCTCGTAGCTCGTCGGGCAAGTCACTTCGCAGGTGCGGCACTGGTAGCGCAGGGCAGCGACGAACATCTGATTGTCGAAGATGAAGTCGTTGCGGAAGGTGTGGAAAGGCACGCGCTGCAGCAGCTCGCGCGAATACGCGCGGTAGCCGGTGTGATACTCGGTGTGGTAGGTGCCCAGGGCGACGTCCATGATGTTGGTCAGGCCCCAGTTCGCCAGATAGCGCCAGATCGGCATGCCGCCGCTAAGCGCGCCACGACCGGAGGTGCGGGAGGCGAGGCACAAGTCGTAGAAGCCGGTGGCCAGCATGGCCGACATGGCCGGAATCAGCTTTGGCGTGTATTGGTAATCGGGGTGCAGCAGGATGATCACATCCGCGCCTGATTCCAGGCCAAGCTGAAGGCAGCGCTTCACATTGCCTCCATAGTTCAGGTTTTTCTCGTTGCGATAGGTGCTGATGCCCAGGCTCTGCGAGATCTCGACAGTGCGATCTTTGGAACAATCGTCGACCAGGATCACCTCATCCACGATGTCGCGCGGAATCTCGGCATAGGTCTTCTCGACAGTTTTTTCCGCCCAGTAGGCGGGCATGACAACGGCGACTTTTTTTCCCTGAATCATCAGGCCTGACCAATCACACCTACTTTGTCTGCGCAAGCGGAAGCATTTTCATTTCTGCTAAACGTTGCTCATGCAGGGCCATGCCGATGTGGGTAGCGGCGCAGTCGGGGAGATCCACGTCACTCCAGGTCAGGGTTTGACCGCGATCGACCTTGCGTGTGATACGTGCGTTAGTGAGAAGGCCGACCGGCACGGCGAAGGGATCTTCGCTGAAGCGTAAAGCCTCGCCCCGGACATCGAACCCGCCTATGGCCGTGCCTATGATCGTACCAGGCTTGAGATCGCGCTTGGCGACAGAGGCAACATTGATCCGAGGCTTCACCGAATTGTTCAGGAGCACATTCCCACCGCTGGCTACGCGGCGCAGGGTCTTGAACATCTCCAGGTGGCAGAGGTGATACGGGCGCATCAGGGTGTAGAAAGGCCCCTCGCCCAGCTTTAAGTAACGCAGCACGTTCGGATTGGAGGAGTGGTGCTCCCCGGTGACGAACACGCCTGCTGGCAAGGTGCGGTTCAACACATAGTCGCTGATGGAGATGCCCATAGCCTTGGCTGTGCGACCCATGTTCGCGGCGGAGACATCCAGCGATTCATCTTTTGGCCCCAGAAGTCCGCGTTGAGCGATATCGGCGTCGAGGCCATTGGCCACCAGCGCTTGTTCAATCTGCAGCTTGGTGCCGTCGGTGAAGCTGGTGACTTGCGCGAGGCTGATGCCGTTGCGCTCCGACCAGTGGTGCATCTCATCGGGCAACGGATAGTGATTTAGGAAACCCTTGATGTTGCCATACACCAGCGGCTCGAAGCCCATGTCGATGGCTTCTTCACGCAGAGCAGCGATCGAGCCGGGCTGGTCACCCTCAGCCTCGGTGATGAAACCGCGGCCCGCAAAATAAGTCCCTAGCGTGACTTGGAATTCAGCCCCCATGGTGACGACCGGTTTGCCAGCGTCGAAAGCGGCGTTGATGACGCCTGCCGCGCGGCTGACATCGCCCGTGCACTCGATCACGATGTCGCACGATTCAGCCAGTTCCTGCTTGGAGGAGGTGAGCATTTCACTGTCCACTCCCGGGACCGAATTGCGGCGAGTGAGGACTTTGGAGAGCGCGAAGTCCTCGCGGAACTCGAGCAGGCCGATCAGGCCGCCACCGATGAAGCCCGTGCCGGCGAGTCCGAGCTTTACCGGACGACCAGCAATATGAACAGGTTGAGTTGTCATCAGTGCTATAGAACCAAAAGTATTTAATGCATGCAAGATAAAATAAGGGTTCCCCTTATTTTTATCTGACACCCTTACTAGCTAGAGCGTTTGCAGTGCCAATTGTCCACCAGTTTTAGGCTATGGCTGCGACGCCCCCTTCTCGTCCAGCCGCCTCGAAAGCGAGGCCGCATTGGCCCGCAAAGCAAGACCTGGAAACTGAACATCCCGTTTGCCGATCTGAGCGGCCCGGAGAAGACTGCACGTCCATTCTTTTCCATCGCCATCTATGTCACCCCAACAAAAAGCCGAAGCCCTGGGCCTCACCTTCACGAAACAGACACCCGGCTACCTGAACCTGTGCATCCGCAGCGGCCAGCAACTGCTCACCAGCGGCCATGTGAGCGAGCTGAAAGGCAAGCTGGGAGCGGATCTAACCACCGAGCAGGGCTATGCCGCCGCGAAAAACTGCGCGGAGAAAGTGCTCCGCAGCGTTTGGGACACCCATGGCACGCTGGACGGCCTGCGCGTGCTGAAGGTGCTCGGCTGCGTGAATAGCACACTCGACTACACGGAGCAGCACTTGGTCATCAATGGCTGCTCCGACTTACTGCATGAGATCTTCGGCAAAGAAGGCGACGGCTACCATGCCCGCAGCGCCCTCGGTTTTGTGCAGTTGCCCACGGGTGCCGCCGTCGAGGTGGAGGCCATCTTCGAAATCAGGGCCTAAGCCCCACAATCGCCCTTATCATGATCTCGAAGCTGCCGCGCTGGGTCTGGCTGGGCGGCTGGTTGCTGGCCTTTCTGGCGGGCGTGATCAATGTGGTGGGGCTGCTGGGCTTTGAGCACCAGGCGGTCACGCACCTGACCGGCACTACCTCCATGCTGGCCAGCGCGGTGGCAGAGGGCAGTCGAGCGGACATCTGGCACTTTGCCTGTGTGCTCGGGTCGTTCGTGATCGGCTGCGTGATCAGCGGAGTCATCGTTCAAGACGGTGCCCTGCGCCTGGACCGGCCCTATGGCTTCGCGTTGCTGCTGGAATCGGCGCTGCTGGGGATCTCAGTGCCACTGATGGACCATCAGCTGGCCTGGGGGCACTACGCAGCCTCCTGCGCCTGCGGCTTGCAGAATGCGATGGTCACCACGTTCAGTGGGGCCGTGGTGCGCACCTGCCACCTATCTGGCATGTTCACGGATCTCGGCATGTTTCTGGGGCACGCCATGCGTGGGCTGAAGCCTGACTGGCGGCGCCTAGCGCTGTGCGTAATGGTGATCAGCGGCTTTTTCACCGGCGGCGTGGCCGGGGCGCTGGGCTTTCAGCAGATCGGGCACAAAACGCTGTTTGTGCCCGCAGTCGTGACGGCCGTGATGGCGCTGGGTTTCAAGCTGTGGCAGTTCGCCCAGCGCCGCAGACTGGCCCGTTAGGCGGCCTTCTTGGCCTTGCCTTTGCCCTTCCCAGCGGGCGCAGGCGTGGCCGAGGGCTTCACCTCCACCTTCACAGGCGCGACGTCATTGAGTTCATGAATCTGCGCCTCGAAGGCTTCGGCCTTCTTGAGCAGCTCGGCTTCCTTGGGCTTCAACTCGGTGGCGACCCAGGCCTCGAACGGCTTCATGTCATTCGCTTGGCGGGCGGCACGAAGCTTGCCTTTGCGCTGGCTGTAGAGGCCGCGCAGGGGGTTGATGGCCTCGGCGTTGCGCTGCTTGTTCAGCTCCGCGATTTTGAGCGCCTGCTGATGCGTGGGGGAATCGGGGTCCTCTTCGATTTCAGCGTGAACGCTGAGCATTTTTTCATCGTACGTGCCGACCGTTTGGCCGTTCAGAATCAGGTCGTAACGACCCGCGTCCAGCCCCACGACCACGTGCGACTCCTGTGATCCGGTGTGTCCGGCGCGGGTCAGCTTATAGCCCAGCGTGGCATCGACCGGCACCACCCAGGGCAGGCACTTTTGCAACACGGTGTAGCTCGCGCTTTTTCCAGGCTCGCCGCTGACGTCTTTGACCAAAGCAGGAGCAATCGGCTTCCACGCACCATCGACCTTGCGCAAGCCCGTGCCAAGCACGCTGCCCAGTTCGCCAGTCTGCTTCAGCAGCTCATAGGCCATGACCAGCTGACCGTCGGGGCCGGGGTGAATCGCGTCGGCGATCAGGGTGAAGTTCGGGTCCTTCTTGCGCTCCTGCGTGGTGATCGTGTTCAGCGGGCCATACAGATCGACGAAGCCATAGCCGCGCTTGCGGGCGGTCTCCTGCGCCCACTTGCCATAGTAGGCGAGCACGGCGTTGTAGTTGTCGGGCTGCTTGTTTTTACCCTTGGCCGGATCTTTGGCCACCATCTGCTCGAACGCCAGATGATCAAACATCGTGGGGCTCATCAGGATGACGCGGCAGCCAATCGCGTCCAAGCGATCGCAGAGCTGGATCATGCCGTCGGCGTAGGTCTTGAAGATGGCAGCGTCAAAGTCGCGATAGCTGCCGTCATTCATACCCAGCAGCACCGTCGCAACTGTGGGCTTGAAGGCTGCGATGTCGTCATCAAAACGATCCAACGCATCCTGCGCACGGTCGCCGCTGATACCCGCATTGCGGAAGGCGATCTTCTTGTCGGGGTAGCGGGTGAAGAAAAAGTCCTCCACATACTGCGTGTAGAGGCACTGGTGAGTGATCGAGTCGCCGATGAAAATGAAGCGGTCACCGTCCTTCAGGCCAAGGCCTTTCGGCGCGGGCGCAGGGACGGGCTTGGCAGCGGCTTTCGGAGCTTCGGCGTGCGCACTGACGGCCAGGCAGAGTGCGGCGATAAGGAACAGACGAGGGAGGAGCATAAATCGGAACGTGTTGTAACAGAGCGGCACCTAACGCCGTCTATGCGCCAAGCTTTTCCCATTATTTAGCCGACTTGGCCCTCCAATGGCTCGCCAACGATCAATTGTGTCAGAATCCCAAGCAAAAACCTGATCCCACGTTGCAGCATTGTGCTTCACTGAAATCCCCTCCTCCCCATGAAAGCCCTGTTCTTCACCCTTTTGTTCTTTGGCGCAGCCTTTGCCGCCTATGATTACTTCGGCGCGCCCGTTGGCGAAAAAATCATCTTCACCGACCTGAACAAGGCCGCTGTCGCCGTCGAAGAATCCGCCTACACCCTGCCCGTGCCCAAGGCCGACGAGCCAGCGCGAGAGATTCCGCCCATTCCCCAAGACATGCCCGCCGCCGCCAAGCCTGCGGAAACCAAGCCCGTGGCCGAGGCACTACCACCTGCACCCACAGGACCTGCGGCAGATGCCAGCAGATTCACCCCGCCGAAGTATGACACGCTGGAAACGCTGACCAAGGGCTGGACCGCGATCCCCGCCTCCGCCTTCCCCCGCCCCGTGCGCATCAACAAAGCCGTGCCTTTCAAAATGAGCATGGGCAGTTCCAACATGAATGCCGGTGCTGAAGTCGTGGCTCTGGCCTTCGCCCAAGGCCTGCTCCAGCTCGCACCCACTGCCACCTCCACGGCCCGCGCGGTGGTCGCCTTGGACGACACCGATCTGAAAAAAGTGCTCCAGACTGGCTACGAAAACTGGCAAGTCCTGCGCACCGCCGCACTGAAAAGCGCCCACGAGCGCCGCCTAGCGAGCAAAGCCGCCACCCCCGCGGCTGCGGTGGCCACGCCTGCGACCGATCCCGCCACGCCGCCAGAGCGCGCCACCGACGGCAGCTACCCGCTCCTCGTCGCTCACTTGACCAGCGGCGAAGTCACGGAGGTGAAGGTCAAAAATATTCACCAGTGGGGCACCCCTGAAACCACCACGTTTGAAGGCCGCCCCGCCTGGAGTATCAAGGTGCAAGTCGATGTCGATACCGTCTTCGGCAAGCAGCCCGCCGAGGTGCAGTGCGTCGTTGCCTCTGGCCGTGTGAAAGGCTGGTTCTACACGGGTTCGGGCGAGCCGGTGCCCTAGAAAATGACCAAAGACGGAATGACGAAAGCTGGGAGCAGGGCGCAATCCCTTCGCACTTCTGGCGCACTTTGGCGTTCCCTCGTCATTGGTCATTCTGTCATTTGTCATTCCCGAAGGCTCTCCCTCCCCTAACTCCGCCCTTGCCATCGCCCCCATCCCGTTTCACGATTCAACTGCATGGCTGACAAGAATCCCTCTCCCGACAAGCAGACCGCGAACCTGGACCTCCAAGAGATCACCCAGATCGTGGATCTGATGGCCAAGAACGACATCACGTTCTTCCAGCTCGAACGCCAAGACGCCAGCATACAGCTCCGCCGTGGGCATGATCTGGACGCTCTCAAGGACCTCCTGGGCAAACTGCCCGCGCCACAGCCCCCTCAGGTGATCTATGGTGGCGGGGCTCCTGCTGCCGCCGCCCCTGCGCCTACTCCAGTAGCCGCCGCACCCGTTGCGGCTGCGACTGCCGCACCTGCCGCCGTCGGCCCAACGATCAATTCCCCGATGGTTGGCACCTTCTACCGGTCCTCCGCCCCTGGCGAAAAGTCCTTCATCAACATCGGCGACGCCGTCGATGCCAACACCACGGTCTGCATCATTGAGGCCATGAAGGTCATGAACGAGATCAAAGCCGAGACCAGCGGCGTCATCGCCCGCATCCTCGTCGAAGACGGCAAGCCCGTGCAATACGGCCAGCCGCTGTTTGAATTGAAGTAGCGCTGGAGTGAAAAGGGTCAGTGAAAAGTGAGAAGGGATGATTCCCTGAAGATCGCTCTGTCCACCGCCTCCCGCTCTTTTCACTTTTTACTCATCCCATTTCACTTCCCTCCATGTTCAAAAAAGTCCTCGTCGCCAACCGTGGCGAAATCGCCCTCCGCGTCATCCGTGCTTGCAAGGAGCTGGATGTCAAAACGGTCGCCGTTTACTCCGAAGCGGATGTCGATTCCATGCACGTTCACCTCGCGGATGAAGCCATTTGCATTGGCCCTGCATCGAGCACCGAGAGCTACCTGAAGATCCCGCGCATCATCGCTGCAGCCGAGATCGCGAATGTCGACGCCATCCATCCTGGCTACGGCTTCCTCAGTGAGAAGGCCGAGTTTGCGCAAATCTGCCGCGAGTGCAAAATCAAGTTCATCGGCCCCTCGCCGGAAGTGATCGCCATGATGGGCGACAAGAACACGGCCCGCGCCACCGCGATTAAGTTTGGCGTGCCGATCACCCCTGGCTCCGACGGCATCGTCGAGACAGAAGAGGAAGCCTTTGAGGTCGCGCGCAAGCTGGGCTACCCGATCATGATCAAGGCCACCGCTGGTGGTGGTGGTCGTGGAATGCGCCCCGTGCTCAACGAGGCCACGCTGCGCAGCATGTATCAGCAGGCCAGCCAGGAAGCGCTGAAGTGCTTCGGCGACGGCGGTGTTTACATGGAAAAGCTGGTGGAGAAGCCCCACCACATCGAGTTCCAAATGGTCGCCGACAGCAAGGGCAACGTCGTCCATCTCGGCGAGCGCGATTGCTCCATGCAGCGCCGCAATCAGAAGATCATTGAGGAGTGCCCGTCCCCCAAGATCAGCGACGAAATGCGCCAGCGCATGGGCGACGCCAGCGTGAAGCTCTGCAAAGAGATCGGCTACGAGAACTGCGGCACCATTGAGTATCTCGTCGATAACGACGGCAAGAACTTCTACTTCATGGAAATGAACACCCGCATTCAGGTGGAGCATCCCATCACCGAAGAAGTGTACGGCTGCGACCTGATCAAGGAGCAGATCCAGATCGCCGCTGGCTGGGAGCTCAGCCACCACGTGCGCAATGCGACCCCGCGCGGCCACGCCATCGAGTGCCGCATCAACGCCGAGGACCCGTTCCGTAACTTCACCCCGAGCCCCGGGCGTATCAATCTGTGGTATCCGTCCGGCGGTCGCGGCGTGCGCGTGGACACTCACGTTTACTCTGGCTACGAAGTGCCACCACATTATGACTCGATGATCGCCAAGCTGATCATCACCGGGTCCACACGCGACATCGCCATCAAGCGCATGAGACGCGCCCTGGGCGAGTTCATGATCGAAGGCATCAAGACCACCATCCCGCTGCAGAGCAAGATCATCACCACCAGCGACTTCCAGTCCGGCAACTACGACATCGCCTGGGTGGAGAATTTCCTCCGCCAGGAAGGTCTGAAGGCATAGCAAGGCAGCAGTTGAGCCTGGTTAGCTGAGAGCTGAGGGGCAGGCATTGTCCTCGCTGGCTCTCAGCGCTTCACCAAGTGCTCTCAACTCTCCGCATGATCGCGGTCCTCAAAGAAGCGTCCAACCTGCTCCAGCCCCTGAGCCTTGTCTGGCTTGGACTGCTGGTGTTGGGTTGGCGTCTGTGGCGTCACCAGCAGTGGCAGACTTTCCGGCTCACAGCCGGTCTCTGGGGGTTTCTCAGCCTCACCACCTGCCTACCATTTGGCACACTGTTGCTCGGCCAGATCGAAGGCCCGTGGCGGGCCAGCGTCAGGCAATGGGATCGTTTGCCCACCAGCGACGCCATTGTCTGCCTTGGTGGCGGTGTTCGCCCCAGCGCGCAAGAGATCATTGGCCTGGACCTGCAAGAGAACTCCGACCGGCCCACCACCGCCATCGAACTGTTGCGCCGTGGCAAGGCCCCGCGCCTGCTCATCGGCGGTGGCGGCAGCCCCAAGCACAAACCCGAAGCCGACGCCGTCAAGGAGTGGATCGCCCACTGGCAGCTCAGCACGGCCGAGGTCGTCAGCCTGGGCAAATGCAAGGACACGCATGACGAAGCCGAGAAAGTCGCCGCGCTCGCCAAGGCGCATGGTTGGCAGCGGATCCTGCTCGTCACCTCCGCCTCACACATGAAGCGCGCGCAGGCCGTGTTTCAAAAATCCAGCGGCATCGAGACCATCGCCGCGCCCTGCGCGTTTCAAACCCGGGACCAACTTGAAGAATGGCTCTTCCTGCCTAGCCCAGGCGAGCTAGATCGCTTCGGCACCTGGTTCCACGAAGTCATCGGCTGGTGGGTGTATCGCGCCCGCGGCCGGATTTGAGCCCTCGTCACGTCGCCAAATCCTTTCGCCTCGTCTCCTGCAGGAAGCTCAGCACCAGCTATTGGCAGCGGGTGACGAAGGGGCGTCGGCGGGCGGGGGCATGGTAGCAAGACTTTGCCAGACACGACCGCCACGCAAACCTTCCCCATTTCGTTATGGGCTAGCGACTTCACCCTCCGAGGTCCCGATACTCCCAAAACTGAGAAGTTCGGCCGCAAGAGGCCTTTTCTGGCCTTTTTCCCTCATGGGCACCTCTGGAAACCTCCTCTCGCAGAGGACTTGACTTCGCCCCGCGCTGGTAGGGTGCTTTATCCCATAGCGCCGCCGCCGAAGCGTGGGACGTGGCGATGCGGTACTCTGACGCGAAATCCCGTCGTGTATCCGGCGCGTTGAGACAACGCGCCCTACCGATCATGGACACTGCGACGGCAGTCGAAACGGGTTTCCAGAGGTGCCCTCATGTATGTTGGCAAAATGGCGGGGTTTTGAGGCGAAATGCCCGTTCGCCGCGCCACAAATTCCGAAGTTGGCCGGACCGCTCCCAGGTTTTCACCCATTAATCTCGGAACAGCGGGATTTGCCCCAGGACTGGAGCGACCAACCCTGGGACCGGTAGAACCCACCCAGGGCGGAAGCGGCCAACCCGTGGGTAGATGAAACCCGCCCTGGGATGAGCGACTAACCCCGGGGCGAGCGCAGCCTACTTGGTGGGCGAAGCGACCAACTACGCCCGTGGCGCAACTACCAATGACGGCAGCGCAGCCAAACCCGGGAGGTGTGCGCCTCCCTGCGGGGTGTGGCGGCCCACGGGCCTACTTCATCGGATGCTCCTTGAGCAGCTCGATCGAGTTGTAGAACATCATGCGGCCAGGATTGGCGGCGCGGATTTTGCCGACTTGCGCGGGCTGGATGGGGTCAGCTTTGTTGCCGAAGCTGTTGCGCACGAAGGTGAGGACGGCGGCGATTTCGTCGTCCTTCAACATGCCACCGAAGGGTGTCATCGGCACTTGGCCGTCGTATTTCTTGCCGTTCACCTCAATGGGTCCCATGAGGCCGTAGAGGGCAATCTTGATCAGGCGATCGGCATCGTCCATGACCCACGGGCTCTTCTCGATGGAGGGGAAGGCGGGGTCGAGTCCTTTGCCGTTCGGCTGATGGCAGGTGACGCAGTGGCCTTCGCGGAAGTAGATCTTTTGTCCGGCCATGAACTGGGTCTTGGCTTCGGCGCTGAGGTGAGCCGGGGCTTTGATCTCGGCAAACTCAGGCTTCTCGACTTCGGCGATGCCGGCGAGGCGATCGGCGGCGGTCTTGGCAGCATTTTGGCTCCAAACATCCAAAGGTTTGCTGCTGGCGATGGCGACGATTTTTTTGCCCGCATTGGTATCAGGCAGCCAGGAAGCGGCGACGATGGCTTCCAAGCGTACGCGGCCTTGTTCATCGGCAGCGGCTTTCTCCAGCAACGCGGCGTGATCGGAGATGACGTGATGGTTGTAGCGCAGCACGCGGACAGCGGCGGCGCGGGCGTGGAAGTCGGGAGAAGCCAGCATCTCGCGCAGCAGGCCTTCATCGACCTGATTCATGCCCCAGGTGACCCAGAGAGCTTCGAGCTTGGCGTGGACGTCGGTTTGCTTGGCGGCCCAGGCTTTGACGGCAGGGATCACCTCGCTGGCCGGATGACTGCGAAGTTCGCGACGGGTGCGATAGCGGACGCGGAGTTCGGGCTCCTTCAGGTTCTCGAGCAAGGCGGCGACAGGTGCGCCTTCGACCTGCACGGGCTTGATCAGCGGGCGGCTCGGGTAGGTGATGCGGTAGATGCGACCGTGGACGTGGTCGCGCAGTGGATCACGCGCATTGTGCTGCATGTGGCCGATGAGGACGTTGTGCCAGTCGATGACGTAAAGGCTGCCATCGGGAGCGAACTCGATGTCCACAGGGCGGAAGTTGCCGTCTTTGCTGACGAGCAGATCCTGGCGGAAGCTGGTCTTCCAGCCGGTGCTATCGTCTTCGATCTTGTGCTGCTTGATGCCGAGGAAACCGATGGCGTTGGCGAGGATGATGTCGCCCTGCACATCATCGGGGAAGTGACGCGAGGAGACGATCTCCAAGCCGCTGGTGGGACGCACTTTTTGAGCGGATGGGATGAGGTCGGGCGTGGACGGTGTCTTGCTACCAAAGGTGGGCTTCACCGAGACGGGCAGGCCCCAGTTCATGCTAGTGCCAGAGGTGTGGATGAAGAAGTCCTGGCCCCACTTGTCGAAGACAAAGCCCCAAGGATTGGGGATGCTCATCTGGATGGTGCGCTCCAACTGGCCGCGCTGTGGGCTGTAGCGGAAGAAGCCGCCATCGACGCAGCGGACCGGGCCATACGGAGTCTCAACATTCGAGTGAAGGAATACGCCCTCGCACAGCATGAAAGCACCGCTTGGATCAGCGGTGAAGGCGCTGATCGCGTGATGCGTGTCATGCGTATCGAAGCCGCCGAGCACGATCTCCGTGCGGTCGGCTTTGTCATCGCCGTCGGTGTCGGTGAGCAGCACGAGGTTAGGCTCCTGCGTAACATACACGCCTTCCGGCGCGAACTCAAAACCGATGGGCAAGTGCAGCTTGTCAGCAAAGACGATTTCCTTGTCCGCCTTGCCGTCGCCATTGGTGTCTTCGTAGATCAGGATCTTGTCATCCGGCAGCGCATCGCCGGGGCGATAATGCGGATAGGTAGGCATGGTGGCGACCCAGAGGCGGCCCTTGTCATCAAAGGAGAGCTGCATCGGGTTGGCGAGATTGGGGAACTCTTTCTCACTGGCGAACATCTCGACCTTGTAGCCCTCAGGCACGGTCAGCGACTTCACGGCGGCATCGCCATAGAGATACTCGGTGCTGCCGTTTTTCACGCTCGGCTGGTAGTTGGTCGGCACGTCAGGAAGCTTGTGCGTCTTGCTGTCATCGACGGAGAGGTCTGTCTTCTTCGCGGCAGTGACTTCATGAATGAGGGTGTCGCGCAGGGCGGTCATCTCGCGGGTCTTCTTCACTTCGTCCGGGTAGTTCTGCGGGCCGAAGGGGTTGTAGCGCTGACCGTGCGTGTGCACGCCATTGAGGATGTTGTAGTCGTTGTTCCAGAACCAATCCTTCGCCTTCACAGCCTCGTGCACGAGCTTCGGATCGGCCTTCGATTCATGCGATTGATGGCCATACATGCCGGTGGCGAGGATGTCGGCGATCAAGGTGTAGCCTTCGTCCGTTGGGATGAAGCCACCCGTCGTCAGCGGTTGCTCGGTCTTCGCATAGAGCGCCTTCGTGGGCGAGAAGAGGTCGATGAAAGTCAGCCCGCGCTTCTTGGCCACGGTCTCCACAGCAGCGGAGTAGAGGATGAGGTTGGCGTTCTCTTTTTCGCCATTCGGCAGGTCACGTTTCGTAGAGAGATTCTCAAAGGCCACGGGCGACACCAGGACCAAGCGCGGAGCCGCTTTGCCATTGTAGGCCTTGCTCAGCGTGTGCTGCACCCAGGCGTCGAGCTCGTCCTCGAAATTCTTCACCTTGCTCGGGCCGTCGAAGGACTCGTTGTAGCCGAAGAAGGCGACGATGGTGTCGGCCTTCAGATGGGTGAGCCACTGGTCGGGCGTGGGGTAGAAGCCCTTGCCATGATGCACCTGCTTGTCGGGATGGAACTTCTCCGCGCCGGGGAAGGCCCACTGCGACTCGCGCGCTGGATGCGGACGGAAACCAGGGGTGTCGCCGACATGGCCCATGTTGCGAAAGAAAAGCGCCTCATTCGGGTAGCGCAGCTGCAGTTCGGTTTCGATGCGGCTATACCAAGTGTCGCGTTCGGCGAGTCCGTTGCCGATGAGCACGATGCGCTCGCCCTTGGCCGGAGGAGCCACGGTTTGAGCACGGGCGGAAATCGCGGCGGGAGGCTCAGCACTCGGGGCGTGCGGTGGCACTTCGGACTTGGCCGCCGCTTCCTTTTTCTTGTCACCGGGCAGGCCGGTGGAAGGGCTCTTGCCCGTGGCGAAGTCGCCGGGCTTCAGATTGATCTGCTTGTAGTAGTCGCCCTTCAGACCGGAATACATCGTCGGGTTGAAGGGGTCGATGAAGTCCACCTTCGCCTTCGCGGGCACCTCAATACCGAGCAGATGAAAGGAAGCATTCACGATCAAGCGGCGCAGGTCTTCATCAGCAAAATCCACTGAGGCACCCATCGTGGTGCAGAAGGACTTGCCCTTGCCTTTGCCGTCCGGCGTCTTGTATTCGAAGAGCCAAGCCAGCGCCTGCATCGGGTCGTTCTTCGGTCCTTTGATCGGATATGAGCGATCATGCAGGCTCTCCGTCACTGCGCCACGCAGCAGCACGGTCGCGCGGCTGAGGTCCAGATTCTTAACGGTGTAAACATCCGTGGTGCCAAAGATCTCCTCCACGCCTTGCAGCACGGGGTGCTTCAGGTTTGCTGTTTCGAAGACACTGCGCGTGCCTTCCTTCTTGTGCGCGCCGTGATGGGCCACCCATTTCTCACCGAGAATCTGGAGGCCGAACTCCGCCCATTTGAAGTCGCCCGTCTTGCTTCCACCAGAGAAAGCATGTGTCGCGGTGCGGATGCCGATGACGGGTTTGCCTGCATTCAAGTAGCGAGCTAACGGCGCAAGCTGCGCATCGGGGAGTTGGCGGAAGCGCGTGCCGATGATCATCAGGTCGGCGTTGTCCAGTGCCTCGGTGCCGCGAATGTTCTTCTGGTTGTTGGGGTCGATGTAGCCCGCCTTTTCATCCGTGGAGAACAGCACGATGCAGTTAAAGCCATGCGTCTTCGCCAGGATCTTCGCCAGCATCGGCATCGTCTCCTCGGTGCGATACTCTTCATCGCCCGCGACCAGCACGACGGTTTTTCCTTTGCCAGCGCCGCCAGGATTGGCAGCGATTTCGAGGTAGTCCTGGGCAGCCACAGCGGTGCACAGGAGAGTCAGAAGTAGAATGAGGTGCTTCATGAGGTGAATCGGGCGGGAATATACTACCGCACGAGGAAGCGGAACCGGACAAGAAAACACGATTTTTTTCTTCAAAAGCCCTGTGGAGGGTAAAGCGGCTCCTCACGACTTCAGCATCTCACCCACAGGCAACGCCTTCTGCTGGCGGATCGATTCCTCAGCCACTAGGCACAGGCCAGCGCTCCATAGACCGTCCAGGCCGGTGGCGATTGGCTTCTTGCCGGTGCGGACCATCTCGATGCATTGCGCGATCTCTTCGCGCAGTTCGAAGACCTCGCCGCTCTGCTTGGTGAGCGCCACCTTTTCGAGGTTCTCCCCATCGAAGATCTTCAAGAAAGCCGCGGGCTCCAGCGTGCGATCCAGGACCCCGCTCCAGGCGGCCCACAGCGCCCCCTTGGTCCCGCTGACCTTGACCGTTTGATGATGCTCATAGGCGGCCAGCGTCTGCGACACGACGGCGTAACTGCCATTCGGGTAGTTGAACATGGCGCTGAAATTGTCGAACAACGTTGGCCGCTGCGGATCGCGCGAGTTGGCATCCGCATGAAGCTCCACGGGATCACCGCTGCTCTTCAAATACCAGCGCGCGAGATCGAAGAAGTGGATCGGCTCTTCAAGCACCCAACTGCCCACGTGGCTCTGATCATAACGCCAGCCGCTGGTCCCGAGGCGGTCAGGTTTGCGCGACAGCTCGACCAGCACGTATTGCGGATCGCCGATGGTGCCCGCGTCGATGATCGCCTTGATGCGGTCCCACTGCGAAGACAGCCGCAGCTCATGCCCGACCGCCAAGTGCACCTCATGCTGCTGCGCACCTGCCACGATGGCCTTGCAGTCGTCGAGCGTGATCGCCATCGGCTTTTCCAGCAGCACATGCTTTTTCTTCTGCATAGCCGCGAGCGCGATCTCGCGATGCGTGTGGCTGGGCGTGGCGATGTCGATGATGTCGAAGTCAGCCTGCGCGATCATCTCCAGCGCATCGGCAAAAATGAGCGCCTGCGGATAAAGCTGCGCCGCCTCTGCCCGCGAAGCCTCCGACGGCGCAGTGATGGCCACAAGCTGAGCCTCAGGATTCCCCGCAATGGAATGAGCATGGAACTTGCCCCAGGCACCAAAGCCAGCGAGCGCGAATTTGACGGGATTGGGCCTATTAGAGGCTGGGAGCAGTTGTTAGCGGTGTCACCGGGTCTTTCACCAAACGGCCTTGCAATTGATTCAAGCGGCAGCTCGGCAGTTTCGGCAGGACGTGCTTGGCGAAGAGGTCGCACTCCTCCAAGTGCGGGTGGCCGCTGAGGATGAAGGCGCGGATGCCCATGTCCATGTAGCGGTTCAGCTTGGCCAGCACCTGATCGGGGTCACCAACGTTGACGCTGGCGCAACCACTGCGGGCGAGCCCGATGCCCGCTCCAGAGGTGCGGCTCGATTCAGATATCCGTGCTCGGTGCGCTCAGTTCGTCCTGGCGCTTCACGCCGGCACTCTGGCTGTCTAGGCTGCGAGCCTTGATCTCTGCGCCTTTCGCGGCGGTGAGCTTGGAGACCAAACGATCCGCAGCGACGCAGGCCTCGGTCTCGCGCACGATGACATGGGTGCGGAAGCCGAAGTCAATCGTGCTGCCATACGCGGCGGCGCGGTCTGACATCACACGCATGGTTTCGGCGAGGCGGTCCTCCGTTTTCGGCCACATCAGGAAGACGTCGCAATGCTTCGCGCACAGGTCTTGCGCGAGTGGCGAGATGCCGCCGAAGTAGAGCAGGGGGCCGCCATTCTGCTGATAGGGATGCGCGGCCTCGGTGTTCGGCAGGCTGAAGTGGTAATGCTTACCGTGCCACTCGAACGGACCCTGGGTGCGCCAGAGGCCATGCAAGATTTGGATGATCTCGCTGCTGCGTTCTTAGCGCACCACATGGCTCGCCTTCTGGCCCGGCAGGTCGGAGGAGATGTTGTTGATGCAGAGCCGTCCTTTGGCGATGTGATCGACGGTGCCAATCGCACGCGCCAGCATAGGCAGCCAGACCTCGCCGATGCGCAGAGCGACGAGTTGATTGATCTGCTGCGTCTGCGGAGCCAAATTTGCCGCAAACGTGAGCGCGTCCTGTCCAGCGATCCACCCGGAGGGCAGCAGGATGTTCTGAAAGCCGTGCGCATCCTCCTTCCTCAGGATGTCACCTCAGTGCTCGTAGCTGCTGCGAAGAGCACCATCCGGCACGCCAAGGAACTCATAATCATCATCGCACAGTGCGGAGAACGACGCGACTTCGCAGCGGCATTCGGAGATGCGGATGGGCGGGGCGGGAGGAATCATGAACGACGATCATCGGCTTTCGGAAGCCCACGCCCTTGAGCTAAGGCCTTGGGCTCCGATGGGCAGACTAGAACGTCATCATTCCGCCGATGTTTGCTTCCCATACTTCGCCGCCGGTGCTTGCGCCGCGACCGCTGGAGTCGTAGCGCAGTTCGGCATAGAGCAGGGTGTCGTCGCTGATCCAGTATTCCACACCGCCGGCAAGAGTGAAGCCGGGGGAGCCTTCGTCGAAGGCGTAGTAGCCGCCAACGTGCAGGTAGGCGGCGACGTTTTCGCCGAAGTGCTTGCGCACCTTGAGCATGACGCCGTGGCGATTGGTTTCGGGATCGACGAGGCTATCAAAGACTTCGTTACCAAAGTCACCCGCGACGGCACGGCGCACTTCCTCACTAGCAGCGAGGGCCTTGCGAACTTCAGCCTTGGGCACGTCCGCGCGACGCACTTCTTCGCGGATGGAGCGTGGCAGGGTGCCGACGGCTTTGAACTTGGAGTATTCACCGAAGTAGCCTATGCTGATCTCAGGGCGACCACGCTTCTCGGTTTGGATAACGTAGTCGAGTGACATGCTGGCACCGTAGCCGTTGCCCACCTTGCTACCGCCCACGCGGGTCTGGCTGTAGTAAGCCTCGAAGTCGAGGATGAAACGGTCGCCCAGAGGACCGGCGAGCTTGAATTCCGCACGATTTTCGCGGCCATTCAGCGCCTGCAAACCGACGCTGTCGGTGGCACGGGCGTTGCCCTGGAAGCCGAGCGACCAGCCCAGGGACTGATAGGCGAGCTTGCCGACGCGCGCGCCATACAAGAGATCATCGTCGCTGCCGCCCACGGTAGCCTCAACAAAGTAGCCACTGCCAAAGCGGCGCTGCACGCTGATGCCGCCTTCAAAGTAGGTGTTCGTGCGGGCACCGAAGACACTGGTGCTGTCCACGTCGATCGTGCTCTGGCGCGCGAAGGCGATCAAGCGCCAGTCATCATACCAGCGTGTGCTGAATTCGAGATCACTGCTGAGAGTGGTGCCTTCGCTGTCCATCATGGCGGTCATGTCAGCGGTGAGCGCTGGTCTGAACCACGGTGCCAAGTCCCGGCGGGCTTGCGTGGCTTCTACCCGATCCGTTGCCTCGTAGCCCGGCTGATCCAGCACTTCGCCATACGCGTTGTAGCCGCCTTCCCAATCGCCGCTCTCGGCCATGGCGGCAGCGAGCGAAGTCTGGCCTGGGAAGGGTTGGTTTGGGAACTGCGACTTGAAGCTCTGGAGCTGATCGCGGGCGAACAGCGTGCGGTTGTATGCCAGCGCGACTTCGGCCTCGAAGATTTTCAACTCGATGCGCTCGGGGCAGATGCGTCTCATGCGGGTGGCAATGCTGCGGGCCTCGCCACGGTTGGCCTCAGCCAGCGCCTTGTAGCCATCATCCAGCGACTCGGCCACGTAGATGTCCTGCAGCTTGGCCACAGCCCCGGACTTCATGCTTTCGTCATAGCGCGGGTCGATCAAGATCTCGAGTGCCGCAGCTTGGGCCTGACGGAACTGCTTCAATTCCAGATACACGTCGGCCAGCGCATCTTGCTGGCTGAAGGGCAGTCGCAGCGCCTCCTGCTCGCGTTTCTTGGCAAACAGAATGCGGAAGGCTTCATCGGCTTGGCCTGTCATGGCCAAGTATACGGCGCGATAGCCCAGCACATCCTGATGCATAGGGTAGTTGGCCTCCAGCATGCGCATCACAGCCTCGCCCGTTTCTAGGTCCCGCTTGCCTAGAGCGAACATGCCACGCTCGATTTCACGCCCGACCTGGATTTCCAAGATCATGGTTTCGGCTTCCAGTTTGGTCGCGAGGTCAAAGCCCGCCGAAGTCTGAATCGCGCGGAAAGTCGCGATGGACTGGTCAAACTCGCGATTGCCATAGTAAGCGAAGGCCAGCGTGGGAAGGAAGGGCCAGGGACCCTTGGCGGTGTGCTTGGTGCGCAGCGACTTGAGGAACACGATCGCAGCGTCGTAGCGACGGGCGATGTCATAAGCTTCAATGCGGAAGGTCAATGCGTCGTAGTCGTTGGGTAGCTCATCATGCAGAGCCTCCGCTCCGTCGATCAGCTTGTCCATATCGGCTCCCGCGCTGCGCTTGATCATGAGGATGCGCTTTTTCACCGCCAGCTGTGGCAGCGCACGTTGCGCGTCTTGCCGAGCATCGACGGGGAAAGCGGTGTCTTTGAGGACGACATTGTAGGCGGCCTCCGCCTGCTCATACATGCCTGCCTCGCCGTAGGCATAAGCGAGATCGTCGAGGAAGGGATAAGACTTGCCCTGGAACTGGTTTTTGCCCAGGGCTTCAAGCAGCTGCACCGCCTCGCGAGCGCGGGAGTAATTGATGAGGGCGATGGCTTGCAAGGGAACGGAGTCAACATCCTCTACGGGCTGGCCGGAGAGCACTCGTTTCGCAAGCTCTTCCAGATAACCCGCAGGACGAGTCACCGCATCGGGATTGATCGACGCGCGGACACGCAGCGCTTCTTCATTGGCGGGATCGCGGCGCAGGATGCCACGCACCAAGGCATCAAGCATGGCTGTGTTGTCCAGCTTGTCGTAGACGAGCAGCAGCTCTTGCAGGCGCTCCATCGGCAGCGAATTCAGCGAGCGTAGCACGCGGAGTTCCTGGTCGGTGAAAGGAATCGGTTTCTGCACTTCTTCGTCACCATCGTTGGCGGCGGGAAGAGCGGGCTGCACGACCGTCTGCGCAGGCAGCGCCGTGGCGATCAAAAGCAGCGTGAGGAGGAGTAAACGCACATTCATGGGAGTGGCGGGCTAGGGTTGCGGGGCGACGGATGCGGTATCAGGGAGATCAGCGGTGAGCAGGTTGAGAGAGTAGTTATAGGCGCGTTTGGCATCTTCATCGCGGCCCACAAGTTCATAAATATCGCCCAGAAAAACCCATTCGTCAGCTTTTGCGCGCGGATTGTCGTTTAAATGCTGTGACAGGAAGACGGCAGCATCCTCCACAGCGCCCATGTTGAAACGCGCCTCGGCCAGCATGGCCAGATGCGCAGGCTTCACCGGCACGGAGGCGAGCAGCTTCTCTCCGCGTTGAGCCTCGCCACAAGCATGGCAGAGCACGGCCAGATCAAGCCGGGTCTGCACCGATAGCGAAAGGCGCTCCTCAACGTCCGGCCCAAGGAATGCCAGTAACTGCGGCTGTTGAAGGAAGTCTGTGGCGTGCCGCAGCAGCATCGCGACGGCCGAGGGATGCTGACGCGTGCTCGGATGCATGAGCACGGCGAACGCCTGATCAAAGGCCTCATCCTTCAAATGGAGCGAGCCGAGGGCGATCCGCAGGGCGGCGCTGTTCGTGTAGAGCTTCAAGCCTACGCCCAATTCCTTCAGCGCAGCCTCGTGATCCTTCAGGTAGCCCGCGCTGTCGGCGATGTCGAGGTAGGCCTCCACGCTGCGCAGCTGCTCCGCGGCCAGGATCTGAGCGGTGAGCAATTGCTCGTGCTGATCCAGCGACTCGGCCAGCATTGCGTAATTTTCCAGCGTGTAGTGGTCGTGGTCATCCTTCTTCAGGGTGGTGTAGAGCTTCAGCGCATCTGCATAGCGCTCCGCGCGGATGTAGTGCTCGGCCAGCTTCTTGATGGCGGGCACATCGGCTGGATGATGCTTGTTCACGGACTCAAAGGCTTTCAAGGCTTCGTCCTCGTCGCCCATGTCTTGCAAAAGGCTGGCGTAGTCGAAGGCAGCGTTGCGATCATCCGGGCGTTGCTTCAACCATTGCTCATAGATAGGACGCGCGTCTTTATCGCGGCCCAACCCAGCAAGCAAAGTGGCATGTTGGATGAGCAAGTTGGGGTGATCTTCCACCGGTCCAAGGACCTCCAGCAACTCGGCCATTTCCTCGGAACGACCCAGAAAATCGTAGAGCTGCAAGCAACGATCCAGCGAGGAGCGCTCTCCAATCGCCGCAAGGCGCAAGTGGACGTCGAAACCGGCGTCGAAGCGCGAATTCCAATCCGAATACTGCGCCAGCAAGGTGGCCCAGCGGCGGTAGTCAGCGAGGTGCGGGGACTTAGCCGCAGATTGCTGATTCAGTGCCGTGATACTCAGGGTTGTCTCCGTCTGAGCGCCGACGTATCGCTGAAGCCATGGAATCAAGTCCACCGTGCGCGTGCTCTGCAAAGCGTAGCCCAGCGCACGCTCTAGTTGCGACGTTGTCGGCACACCATCCGCGCCCAGAGTTTTCATTTCTTCCAGGCTGACATCCAAGGCGAGGCCAGGCTGCCCACCTTCCAGCGCGAGAGTGGCGCAGAGGCTGGACAACTCGCTGAACTCCGCGCTGCCATGTCGCTGTGTAAGCCAGCGGCGCAAGTGCCGAGCGCCAACCTCGGGCTGCGCGGACCAGCGATACGCGAGGGCCATTTGCTTGGCAGTGTCGGCATGCGACCCCGGCAGCTCAGTCGCACGCTGCAAAATGCGTGCAGCTAGCTGCGGCTGTGAGAGCGACATGGCATTTCTCGACAGCAGACCGGCCAAGTCTTCGGCTTGAGCAGGCGACAAGCGGTCCAGTTGCGGTGCCATGATGTCCCAGGCCTTGTCGGGGGGGATGACGTCTACATACCGCACAGCAGCAAGCACCAGCGTATGAAGGTAGCGATTGTAGGCGAGCGAGCGAGTGGGCGAAAAAATGATGTTAATCTGCTCGCGCGGCGTGAGGCGCATCAGGCCGGTCAACTGGTTGAGCTGCTCGGGCGTGATCTCTTGCAGCGCCAGATCGTTACCATCCCCGCCCAGGCTGCGCAGCACTTCGGCAATACGGCCATACTGCTGATCCATCATTAGGCGCTCGACCATTTCCTTCTGATCTGGGACGAGCCAATATGACAGGCCCAAGCTGGCCACTAAGGTGGCAAGCAAGGCGCTGATGGGCAAAACGCGCGGAGTGGGAATCTCAGCGTAGGAGAGCATACTTGGAGCGATCGGCATCGAGGGTGACTGTGGCTTCGGGCGGCAGGGAGAGAATCAAGCGGCCGCGGTCGTCGGCGGTGACTTGGGAGGCGGCCTTGTTGATCGTGACGGCACAGGTAGCGCGGGCCGGCAAGCCACCGAACTCGACCGTAACCGCACGCAGGCTGGTCGTTTGGAACTGGGTCTTCCACGCCGTGAGCTGCTGAAACTTGATCTCGGCCGTGGAGCTAGCCAGGAAAAGGTGAGCCTCAGCTGGTGCCGCAGGCTCGGGCTTGGCGGCCTCCAGGAGCAATTCCACGCGCGGCTGACCATTCGTGTGCACGTAGAGTGAATCAGCGTGCTCAGTCCAGCCGGTCACGCCACGACATTTCTGCATGGCCGGACGACCAACCGAGAGCGGCAAGCGATAGCTGCGCAGATGACCTTCGTTCGTGAGCAGCCAGTGCTGGGCTCCTAGCTCAAAGATGCGGGTGCGGTGGGCGTCCTTGGTCATCTGCGCGAACTGCAAGGCCGTCACCGAGTGCAGCGGCTGCTCCTCGCACCAGCGGTAGATTTTCTCCAACGCCCGCAGCGCGCTCAGGCTGGTGGCGCTGTAGAAATGATAATACACATTCACCGGCTTGATGCGGCGCGGCGATTCAGTGCGCTCGAAGGTATCCACCACATCGGCGAAGCCACCGTAGAACGGGCCGTTCCAGCCATTCGCATACATAAACTCATTCTGATTCGCGGCGTTGATTTGCAGCTCATTTCCCCACTGCACCACGCGTGGCGCGATGCCTGCGATGCCAGGATAAAGGCGGCTCACGATAGTGTTGCCACCATTCATGTTTTCCAAGTCCAGCTCACGGACCATACGGAGCGCTTCCTCGCCGGGGCGACAGTTACCAGACCAGAGAAAGACCTCCACCCGCTTACCCTTGGGTAGCAGCTCCTTGTTGATGTAATCCACGGAGCCGCGCACCTCGCGCTCGGTCGTGATGGTGGGGTAGTTTGCCGCAGGCTTCAGCGCCAAGTTAGGCTCGGTGTAGATGCCGGGATTCGGGTCGTTCTTGTCCCACTGGTAGGGATGTGAGAACGAGTGGGACGCTGCGTTGACGTTGGGCAGCTCAAAGATCGACTTGGCGAGCGCTTGGATCTCTGGCTGCGCTTCATCTTCCACCCCCTGTGACCAAGCTCGGATATCGGCTTCAATAATCGAAACAGTGACGGGAAAGGCGAAGGCCTTCAGCACGCGATCACGCACCAGCTCTGCACAGAAGGGATGGCCTTTGAAGTCTGAGCGAGAAACAAAGCCGTCGCCGTCGATGTGCGAATAAAACAAGCGGCGACCGTCGCGCGTGGTCGTGTCAGGCGCAGGCAAGGGACCGCGAGCGCCGAGAAACTCAGCCATCAGCTTGTAGGGGTCGGCGTAGAACGGGTAGCTGTCTTGGCTGGCGCGCAGGATAATATAGGGCTCCAGCCACATGCCGCCCCAGTCAGTCATGAAAACCGGGGTGTAACGCAATGGCTGGTCGAGGGCTCCTCGGCCCGTAAGGCCGAGATAAACACGCGAGTTGTCCGGTGCCTGCAGGTCCTTGAACTCCTGCACTCGGGGGCCGACCTTCGCCTCGGTATTCATCACAGCGGCGTCGACGGTCGTGATGGAGACATCTTTGACTTCCGGCACCGACACCAAGGAACCGCGCAGGCCGAAGCCCTCGCGCAGGGCATCCAGCGCATCCTCACGCTCGAAGGGCAGGCCACCCGTGAACAGCACGGGAACACCTTCTCGCTTGGCCTTGACCAGCCAGTTCGCCACCTCCAGCTCCAAAGCCAATGGCACCTCGGTTTCTGCATCCACCAATACACCCGCGTGGCTCGCTGCGACGTCGCTAGGCGGTGTGTCGCGACTGATGTCGAGGAAGTCCGCTTCGTAGCCCAGCCACTCAAGCGGTGCCTGGAACAGCTCGGCAGTCATCGAATCAATCGGCAGCACCAGCGACTTCTCCGTCTCCTTCGGGTCGCGACCACAAAGGATCAGCACTCGGCGCGCTCGCTCACGCAGCGGTGCCGAGGCAGTGCCGGTTGACTCTGGAGACGTGATCAGGGGAACCGCGCCCCACTCTGCTAGACGATTGGCAAAAGCGGCGGCCTTGGAAACATCCTGCGCATAGCCCACAGCCAACACTTGACGACCTTGGGCGACAGCGGCGCGTACCTTATCGGCCTGCGCTTGAAGGACCTCCTCCGTGCCTTCCAGGAAAAGCCCAAAGCCCGCAGCCGAATCAAAGCCATCTTTCACAACGATGGTGCTCTCGGGATGTGCTTTGCGCAGCGCCGCGAGCAACTGGGCCGCCTTACCCCCTGCGTCTGCCGCGTCAATTATCCAACCAT
>Ga0247833_1002861_pt1 | contig 24328 bp, 26 predicted proteins | sample LaCruzMarch2015__7_FD_187117 | JGI IMG/M metagenome (GOLD analysis project Ga0247833, IMG submission 187117) | Freshwater microbial communities from meromictic Lake La Cruz, Castile-La Mancha, Spain - LaCruzMarch2015_8m | ecosystem: Environmental > Aquatic > Freshwater > Lake | place: Spain... | reverse complement strand
GTCCTCTTCCGCCGCGACTTCCGCGATGGCGCGGAGTTCCTCCCGCGTGTAGATCGATCCGGTGGGATTTCCCGGCGTGTTGATGATGATCATCTTCGTCTTCGGAGTCATCGCATTCTCAAACTGCTCCGCCGTCAGTTTCCAGTCGTTCTCCATCGAGGTCGGAACGATCACCGGCTCTGCTCCCGCGAGGCGGACCATTTCCGGGTAGCTCAGCCAGTATGGGGCCGGGATGATGACTTCGTCGCCGGGTTGGCACACCGCGAGGATTGCATTCAGACAGGATTGTTTGGCCCCGTTGCTGACGATGATCTGGCTCGGCTTGTATTCGAGTCCATTATCGGTCGAAAACTTGGTCGAAATCGCCTGGCGCAGTTCAGGAATGCCCGAGCTTGGGGTGTATTTTGTGAATCCTGTTTCGAGCGCTGCTTGAGCGGCGGCTTTGATATGGTCTGGAGTGTCGAAATCGGGTTCGCCAGCGCCAAACCCGCATACATCAATGCCTTCAGCCTTCATGGCTTTGGCTTTGCTGTCGATGGCAAGGGTCAGTGATGGGGTGAGATGGGCGACGCGTGAGGAGAGTTCCATGGTTTCTTTTTTGTAGGTGAGGGTGGATGTTAGCTGGCCGCGTGATGGGATTCAATCAACGGTTTGAAATTATTCTGGGCGATGTTCAGCAGCGAAATCTCGCGTTTTGCATTTGCGATGGAGTCTGAGGCGTGAGCGGCATTGACCATGACGCTTTGTCCGAACTCTTTACGGATCGTGCCGGTCGGTGCCTTGGCGGGGTCCGTGGGCCCAAGGACAGACCGGATTTTTGCGACGGCATCCACTCCGTGGTAGAGCAGAGCAAAGCATTTTTCCGTGCCCGGCTCATTCCGGAGTTCGGGCGGGCATTGGCTTGGACGGCGGCCGGCCATGAATTGAATGATCGACTCCCAGTGGGCGCGGGCTGCGAGTGGTGTGATCAGGCTGGACAGGTTGGCCTCGATTTCGTCGTTGAGTGGGCAGCCGAGTTCATCCTCGATTGCCAACCGGACGCGGCGGCCGGTGGAGTCGGCCAAATGGTGGAGCAACGCGTCGAGCACCGGACGGTAAAACTCCTCCGCCTCGGCCACGCTCATGTGCAGGACTTTGACTCCGACAATTGCAAGTCCGGTGCGGGAAAATGTCTCAATCAAAGCGCCAGGCCTGACATTCGGAAACCGGAAGTTGTCCGGCTTAAGCAGGACGAGTGTGGTTTCCGCCGTGCCGGATTCCGGAGCGGGTATCAAATGGTCCAAAATCCCACCGTCTGAGTCCGAATACTCCGCCCACAGTTTGAGGTCCGTTTCCGCAGCCTCAACCGACTGGGGAGCCAGCGCTGCCGGTTCGAAGTAAACGACGTTTCCATTTTCGGAAATATAATCGCCGTAGGTGTCGCGAATCGTCTCACCTGCGGTGCGGTCGTGGACGAGGTGACCCGTCACCCGCCGGACTTTAGCGACCGCATCTTCGCCTCGAAGCACCAGCATCATCACCCGTGGTCGTGTCCCATCTGCGGTAACGCCGAAGTTTTTGCGAATGTAGTCTCTGACCAACTGCTGCGTGTGCCGGTGCCGCTCGTCGTCATCGCTGACGATCGAGTCGGCGTATTTTTCGATCAACGCGTCGGATGGCGCGAATGCACGGGCCGCCACCAAATCCAATCCGGAGCGCGAGATCAAACGCGATAGAATGCCGCCTGTCCGGGATTTTCGGATCGAATGCGGGGTGATCAGGATGTAGGAAAGCTCTTGGGCAGGACTCTGCATAAATGGAACCGCACAGCGGGCGGTCAAGCTCTACTTACGGGTCGGAAAAGATACTTGCGGACCCTTCACAGAGTCAATCGGGAATTTGACTCGAAAACGAAGGCCTTTCTTGGTTAGTCTTCGCATCCATGAGCAGGCCACGCGTTGCGTTCTTTGACACGAAACCCTACGACGAAGAGTATTTCGACAAAATCGGAGGGTCGCGGCTGGAGCTGACATACTTCCGATTTGCGCTGAATGCCCCAGTCGCTCAAGTCGCGCATGGATGTTTTGCCGTGTGTTGTTTTGTGCATGACCAGTTGGATCGCGAGTGTTTGCAGATTCTGCACGAAGGGGGAGTAAAGATTGTCGCGATGCGATGCGCCGGGTTCAACGAAGTGGACCTCGATGCCGCAGCGGAGCTGGGTATCATCGTCACCCGCGTGCCCGCCTACTCCCCAAATGCCGTCGCCGAGCACGCAGTCGCACTCTTGCTCACACTGATCCGGCGGATTCACCGCGCCTACAACCGCATCCGGGATCACAATTTTTCTCTTTCCGGATTTGTTGGCTTCGACATTGCCGGAAAAACGGTGGGGCTTATCGGGTGCGGAAAAATCGGGCAGAAAGCCGCGCAGATTTTCTCCGGCTTTGAAGCACGTGTGATTGCATATGATCCGATGGCTGACAGCCACTGGGCTGCAAGCAAAGGCGTCACCCTCACGGATCTGGACACCCTGCTCCGGGAATCCGACATCATAACCCTGCATGCACCGCTGACTCCGGAAACCCGATATATCATTCGCGCGGAAACCCTCGTGAAAATGAAGCCCGGCGTCGTGATCATCAACACGAGCCGGGGCGAGCTCGTCAAAACCGAGGACCTCATCGCGTATATCCGCTCCGGTCATGTCGGCGGGGTCGGATTGGACGTGTATGAAGAGGAAGACAACTACTTTTATTCGGACCACTCGGGCACTATTCTGGACAACGAACAACTAGCCTACCTGCTCACGTTCCCGAACGTCCTAGTCACGGCGCATCAGGCATTCTTGACTGTCGAAGCCCTCACCCAAATCGCCTCCGTGTCCGTGGAAAACATCGCCGCCGCCGCCGAGGGCCGCGCGCTCTTGGAAGGCACCGTGCTGGCATCCCACACCGGCAAACACGCGTGACTCCCAATTGCGGATACACGATCTCGCGCTGAGGCGTTGAGGCGCAGAGAATACAAAGAGTTTAGGAATTCACCCCTCTGCGATCTTTGCGATCTTTGCGGTCCGATTTCTCACCCTCTGCGCCCCTGCGCCTCAGCGCGCCCCCCCGCATTCCTCCCGCCGAAACCCCACTCTGCCCAAGCAATACCTTGCGTGATTTGGCTCGCCGATTGCGACGCTTGCAATAGCCTGCCAAACACAATCATTGCTCGTCTATGCCCACCCTAGACCTCTTTCCAAAGCTCTTCGCTCAATTTTCCCACACCACGCACTTCGACGAAAAAACGGTCGCTGCAGTCGAGAGCCTTCTCTTTTCCAAAAACGAAAAGGCTTACCTCAAATGCCTTGTTCGCCAGAAAGAGGTGTTAGCCAAGCCGGAGGAAATTGTCCGGCAACTCTGGATTCATCAACTGCTCCATCGGTATAAGTATCCACTCTCTCGGCTTCAGGTCGAGTATCCCATCACGTTCGGGCGCGACACCTCGAAGCGCGCGGACATCGTGATTTTCGATGCAGACCGCCCCACTGTCCCTTACGTCATCATTGAGGTAAAGCAGGCCACGGCGAAGGGCGGCAAGGAGCAACTCAAGAGCTACACCCATGCGACCGGTGCACCTCTTGCACTCTGGAGCGATGGCACCACAGTGATCGTTTGGCACCGGAAAAACCCAAACTATTTCGAAGAGATTCCAGCCCTTCCAGGTGCCAACGAAACGATCGAAATGATTGCCGGTCAGCCGTGGACGATTGATACCTTGATCGACTACGAGAAACAGCGGGATGCCGAGGGAAGCAAGGGGCGGAGTCTCAGGCAACTCATTGAGGACCTCGAAGACGAAGTGCTGGCAAACGCCGGAGTCGATGTCTTTGAGGAGGTATTCAAGCTGATCTTCACCAAGCTTTACGACGAACTCACCACCTACTCCGAGCACAGCACCCACCTTCGTTTTCGCAACGTCAACACTGCCGCTCAAACAAAAAAGGCCATTCAAGATCTCTTCGCCGAGGCCAAGGAGAAATGGGAGGGCGTTTTTGCCAGCGATGAGAAAATCCGCCTTACCCCAGAACACTTGCAGGTCTGTGTGGGCTCCCTGGAAAAGTGGAAGCTCTTCAACTCCAATCTTGACGTGGTGGACGAAGCATTTGAATACCTCGTAAACAAATCGTCCAAAGGCGAAAAAGGCCAATACTTCACCCCGCGCTGGGTCATCGACCTATGCGTGAAGATGCTCAATCCCAAGGAGTCCGAGACCATCATCGACACCGCTTGCGGCTCAGCCGGGTTCACCGTCCACAGCATCTTCCACGTTTGGAAAGCCATCTTCAATGAGATGGGAAAGCCCGAGTCCCACCTCTTCACTATGGAGAAGAAGCCCGCCCGCTGCGCCAAGTATGTGCAGGACAAAGTCTTCGCCATCGACTTCGACGAGAAGTCCGTCCGCGTCTCCCGCTGCCTCAATCTCATCGCCGGAGACGGCCAGACGAACGTCCTCCACCTCAACACGCTCGACTTCAAACGCTGGGACGAAACGACCAAGCAGCCGGACTGGATCGACATCTACAACGAGGGCTGGAAGAAGCTCCGCAAGCTCATGGCGGAGAAGAACGACTACCGCGCCTTTGAGTTCGACGTGCTCATGGCCAATCCACCCTTCGCGGGCGACATCAAGCAGACGGACATGCTCAGCCCCTACGAACTGGCGCACAAAAGGGCCAAGGACGGCGGCCAAGGCAAGCTGGAGTCCGCCGTGGGCCGTGATCTGCTCTTCATCGAGCGTAATCTCGACTTCCTCAAACCCGGTGGCCGCATGGCCGTTGTCCTCCCACAAGGCCGCTTCAACAATAGCAGCGACCAGCGCGTGCGGGAATACGTGGCCGAGCGCTGCCGCCTCCTCGCCGTCGTCGGCATCCATGGAAACACCTTCAAGCCGCACACCGGCACCAAGACCAGCGTGCTCTTCGTGCAGAAGTGGAACGACGATCCCGAAGCCGGACCGCTCTGCCCGAAGGTGGACGACTACCCCATCTTCTTCGCCACCCAGCGTCTGCCCAGCAAGGACAACAGCGGCGACAAAATCTACGTCAAAGACGCCGAAGGCGAACGCCTGCGCGACACCCACGGCCACTGGGTCGTGCAGCATGACTTCTTCAATCATGACGGCCTCACCCAGGATGGCATCGCGGAGGCCTTCGAGGAGTTCGCGGCCAAGGAAAAGCTAAGTTTTTTCTGAGCCGCCCCTTCAACGCCAAGCGCTATGCGAGGTTGTTGGAGGGGCTGGAAGTCTCGGTGATCAACTTGGGAGTTGTGAGGGAGGACAACCGCGTCTTCCGGTATGATACCCAATATTATAGCAAAGCGGCTCTTGCGATTGAATCGAAGATCAAGCGGGGCAAGTGGGACACACTGGAAAACCTCGCGGACGGAGTTGAGAGCTTTGGTGCTTACGCACTGACGAATGAATTCACTTATCAGGAAACTGGCATCCCGTTTCTTCGCTGCGTGAACATTCGTGGAGGATTCGCCGACTTCGGCGATGTGATTTACATCGACGCCAAGGCAAACGAGCTACTAGCCAAATCTGAAGTTAAGCCAGGCATGTTGCTTCTCACGATGTCGGGAAGTGTGGGGAACGCTACCGTGGCTTTAGAGTCATGGAATTATCCTGTCAATTCCAACCAAGACATCGCAAAGATCACGCCCAAGTCTGGAATTAATCCGTTCTACCTTACTGCCTTTCTTGGCTCCAAGTTTGGTCAGATTCAGATGGAAAGGCTTCCTGTTGGAAGCGTGCAGCAGCACATCTTTTTGTGGATGATCGAAGGGCTGGCAATCGCGAGGCTCTCTCCGCAGCTTCAAGAAGCTATCGGTTGCATGGTGCGCGAAGCCTATGAGCACGAAGCGGACTCTGTGACGATAGGCAGCAAATCCGTGCAAACCCTGCTGCGAGCGCTGGGCTTGGAGGGATGGGAGCGGCCGGAGCCGCTGACCTACACCCGCCGCGCCTCCGAAGCCCTCGCCGCCGCCCGTTTGGATGCTGAACACTTCCGCCCCAAGTTCGCTGCCCTTTTATCGAAGATGCGGGAACACGGCAAAGTCGTGCGTTTGGGCGATTGTGTCCGTTTCTGTGAGCGTGGCCGACAGCCCCAGTATGCCGAGGAAGGACTGCCGGTGATCAACTCCCGCCATGTCCGCGCCAACAACGTGGTGCTCGACGAGGACAACCGTTTTGCAACGGAAGATGCCGCGCAACTCAAGCTCGATGAAGAAGACCGCTTTACCATCAAGCAAGGCGACCTGCTCATCAACGGAACCGGTGTCGGCACCATGGGCCGCTGCGCGCCCTACCTCCGCGAAGACAAAGCCCTGCCTGATAACCACGTCACCATCCTGCGCATGAAGCCGGAGATTGGACTTGAACCTATTTTCCTCTCCGTGCAGCTCAATTCCATCATCGGCCAAATGCAGGTGGAGCAGTATTTCAAGGGCTCCTCCGGGCAGATCGAACTCTACCCCAGCGAGATCAAAGAGTTCCGCATCTGGCTGGCCCCGCCCAAGATTCAGGAACAAATCAAATCCCACCTCGAACAAGCCCACCACTCCCGCCAAGAAGCCCAAACCCTGCTGGCGAAAGCCAAACGCGCCGTGGAGGTGGCGATTGAGGAATCGGAATCTGCCGCATTGAACTATTTGAAAGAAATTTGACCATGCCCCGCGCCAAGACAGTGCTGATTGAAAAGACCTGCATCGACTGGTTAGAAATTCGTGACGGCGTCCAACCGGTTCAACTCAGGATCTCGACTCAGTCAGTCGAGGCGCTTTGATCGATTTTTCTTTCGAAAACTAAGCTGCCCCCTCATCCGTTTTATGCCTGTCGGGGTGTGATTTATGGTTGTCGAGGCGCGGATTATCGTCTGGGCGTGCGTTTTCCCTTCGCGGGGGCGCTTTTTTCGATTTGGGCGAGCATTTTCCCGTCACGGGGGCGCTTGTTTCGCTCTGGGCGAGCATTTTCCCATCGCGGGGGTGCTTTTTATGGTCCGGGCGTGCGTTTTATGGGTATCGGGGTGTGATTTATCGCTGTCGGGGTGCGGATTATGGTCTGAGGGCGGTTTTTTTCGTTGTCGATTTGCCGATTCTCGTTGTCGTCGTGCATTTTTCCGTTGTCGGGGTGCGTTTTATCGATGTCGTGATGCGTTTTATAGTTTGAGCGGGCATTTTTCGCTCTGAGCGGGCGTTTTTCCGTCTGAGCGAGTATTTTTCCGCTGAGCGAGCTCATTTTGGCCTGAGCGAGCAGTTTTGGGGGTTCTTTAACCACAAAGAACGCAGAGAGCACAAACTGGCGCGACTACGGAGTGAGCCGTTTTCGCATGAGGGTGCGTAATTTTTCGAGAATGGCAGGCTCTGCCTTTAACTCGACGAGCGGTTCGAGTTCGCGAAAAATGAGCGCCGTATCGAGTTTGCTGCCCTGACGCATGAGTATGGTGTCCACGTCGGCCCAGTCTTGGTCGCGAGCGGCGAAGGCTTTATGAACAATTAGGTCCTCTGCTGAACAGACTCGAAGGAAGCAACCTGTGGCAATCTCGAGTTGAACGGAACGATCGATCGAGCGTTCCTCAAATGGCAGTCCTCCCAGACCAATATCCAAACCACAGCGATTTCTGCTCCAGAGTAGTAAAACTCTGTTAAGCAGTGCGAATTCCCGGGCGTTCGGGTAGCGTGGTTAAAAAAACGAGAGCAATTCGTCCACAAACGGTTCCTCCTCGCCAAAACCCGCCAACAACGTGATGTCGGCATCCACAGTGGCTCGGGGTAGTGCCCATGCTTGAACAGCGAGTCCGCCGATAAAGCAGAACTTCCAATCTCGCGCCGTGCAGAACGCCTGCAACTCCGCTGCCGCAGCGCAGACGCCGGTTAGGTCGATTTTCTGCGCCATTTAGCAAACCAGCGTTGTTGTTCCACCATGCCGCTCGGCCGGTCGATCAAGGCAGGCTGAGACGCACGCCATTCATCTGCCATCGCGAGTGCTTGAGTCGATTGTAAGCGCGCCGATTGCGCATCCATTGTGCGCAACTCCTGCCATTTGATACGGTCAAGTTCCTCGCCAGTCTGCTTCCAGTTCGTGACCCAGGATTTCATTTTTTCCCGCTCCTCTTTCGACATAAACGAAGTCTAGCCATGCAGCGACAGAAAGGAAAGCTCCTGCTACCGTCATTGGTCGATGCTTAGGACAATATACTCGCCCGGAGAGGATGTGTCGTTGACAGAACGAACACGAATTGGATGGCATTTCCTAAATCACACCGTTCGCGTCTCTGCGTCTCTGCGGGCCAAACCCGCATGAGGATTTATAAACTCATTCCATCCAAGGCGCGGGCGACGATCTGGGACCATGTTTCCAGTCGATCGACTTCGGACAAGACGGTGCCGAGGTCTGTGAAGGCGAGGTCTGCGATGGCGGCTTCGCCGGGGGTTACGTTGTCGGTGTCAAGTTCGACGAGGTGCACGACTCCGAGGTGCACGCGGCCTACTTCGTTTGAGTCGTCATTGATCAGGCCGATGATTCGTGCGGTGTAGGAGCCCTGGATGTGCAACTCCTCAGAGATTTCGCGGTGCACGGCAGCCAGATATCCGGCTTCGGTGAATTCGCCGCCGCCGGTGTCGATGTCATTCACATGGCCGCCGATTCCGATGGACATTTTTGCTGCGAGGCGTTTCTCGCCGGAGCTGCCACCGCGTGTGTATCGCAGCACTTTTCCCGCGTGCGTGAATACGCAATACGGGATCAGTTGTTTATGCGTTGGGTCTTGTTCGGCGTCCGGACGGGGGAGAAAAAATGCATTTCCCGGTTGGAAGAACGCATTCAGATACGGTTCGGCGTCGGTCAGGAAGCCTTGGAACGCCCCAAGTTCATCAAACAGGCTGCGACGGACAACGAGAATATTTTCGACGGACATGCGGCAGATTCCACAGTGCAGGCCGTGCGGATACAACCCGAAAACCATTTTTGACAGGATTTATAGAATTAAGCGCGTCACGGGAAAGAGACTTGCGCCAAGAGCGCAGGAAAATTTCAAGACAGTCTGTATTCCGCGCAACCCACTTTGTTCATTCTGTTAATTTTGTCTAAACCTCGTCAATCGCTGGATCCTGATACAAGGCCGATTGCAAAAATCTCCCGGATTACCCGGCTGCCGTGAGAACTTCCGCGGTGGTCTTGAAATGGGCCTTCGAGATTTCCGTGAGCACATCGGGTCCGTGCGTGCGGACCAATGCGATCGCCGTCGATTTCACTGCGGCGGATGCGCCCCTCGGCATCTTGCATCCGAGGCGCTCTCCGGTGGCGTCCATCCAGTCGATGAATTTTTCCCGCGCAAGGATCGACGCTGCCGCGACGGCAAAGTCGGACTCTGCCTTGGTTTGCTGGTCGAGCACGATACCACGCCCCTTTTCCATGAGCGCACGATTGAGCACGCGCACATCGGCAAATTTATCTGAGAGCGCTCGCGGACAATCAGGTCGCATTTCGCAGAGGTTTTCGATGGCACGCGCGTGACCCCATGCGAGCAGGCGGTTGAGATTCCCGATCTTGGCGAACAATGCGTTATAACGCTCCGGCGTGATCGTGATCACGGTCTGCGCAGCCTTCGAGCGGCGGATCATCTGCGCGAGATCACGGATGCGTTTGTCTGATGAAATCGCTTTGCTATCCTGAATCCCGGCGTCCTTGAACTCGTGGGCCAGCCGGCTGTCAGTGAACACGCCAGCAATCACGAGCGGGCCAAAAAAGTCCCCCTTGCCGCTTTCGTCGATGCCAAAGTGCGGTTCGTATTTTTCCGGATGATGAACGTCATCGTAGCCGAGTTTGGCCTCGCCGAGAATTTCCGGTTCGAGTCGGAATTGGACAAACTCCTGCGTGTCTTTTCCCTGAATGACCGCCTTCGGACCTTTTTCATATACAGCGATGTTTAGACGCGGCCTGCTCGCGAAAAAACGCATGTATTGCTTCGTTTCAAAAGTAAATCCATCCGCATCCAACAGCGCGCGCAATGCATCCGCCTGTTGCGTCGTTAGCGGCGTTGTGTAAATGGTAACTGGTTTGTCAGACACGTCGTCATCATTTAATGCCAGCCCCGCGGGAGATGCCGAGAACATTTCTGGTTGGCCCGGGAGCGCGGATTTGGCCGAGCGCTTTCGCCGCGATTTGGTGCAGTGGTTTTTACGTGACGGGCGTGATCTGCCGTGGCGGCGCACGACCGATCCCTATGCGATCTTGGTCTCCGAGTTCATGCTGCAACAAACCCAGGTGACCACCGTGATCGGGTATTACGAACGATGGATGGCGCAATTCCCCACAGTTGCTGCTTTGGCGGCGGCTTCGGAGCAGGACGTATTGTCGCTGTGGCAGGGGCTCGGGTATTATTCGCGGGCCAGAAACCTACACCGCGCGGCTCAAGCAATTATGACCGAGCACGACGGCCAGATCCCGCAGTCGATGCAGATGCTCCGCACGCTCCCCGGCATTGGGGATTACACCGCAGCGGCGGTCGCCGCATTCGCATGGGATGAAACCGCCCCGGTGGTGGATGCCAACATCGCGCGCGTGCTGGCGCGATTGACCGATTGGCGCGACCGCATCGACACTGCCGAAGGTCGCAGCCATATCTGCGAAACCGCCATCGCGATCCAACAGGGATGCTCCGGCGGGCGGCTTTTTAACTCGGCAGTCATGGAGCTCGGCGCATTGATTTGTCGGGCAGGGCAACCGGATTGCTCCGCGTGTCCGGTCAAAAGCTACTGCACGACGACCGTGCCAGCCGCATTGCCGGTGAAGGCTCCTCGTGCAGCCACTGAGTTTCGAGTCGAACGTGTCGCCTTCATCTACAACGACGGCAAACTTTTTCTAACCCAAGCGGCGGGGCCGAAATGGCGCGGGTTATGGCACATGCCCGATGCTACCAATCTCCGGAAACGTCCGGCGCACACCCTTGAGTATCCAATCACCCGATACCGCGTTCGGCTCGATGTCATTAGTGCTCCGCGCCAGCCGGACGATAGCCTCCGCGCATTCGACGTGGCGGTTTTGGACTCCGTGCCCATGCCCGCACCGCACCGGCGTGCCGTCGTGGCGATGCTCAAGGTTTTGAGTTAGCAGCCTGCTAGTCAGAGTTGCGAAGGTGATAAAGTTGGTGCACACTCGGGAATGATTCAAGCCGACTACGCCGCCATGCCCGACGCCCACGGCCACTTTGGTGCTTACGGCGGCATGTTTGTTCCTGAGACATTAATGACCGCGCTCCAGGAACTTGCCGACGAATACCAGAGCGCGCGCAAAGATCCGGCTTTTCGCAAGGAGCTGAACGGATTGTTGAGCGATTTTGTGGGGCGTCCGACGCCGCTGTATTTTGCGGAGCGAATGACTGAGCACCTAGGCGGCGCGAAAATCTATCTCAAGCGGGAGGATTTGCTGCACACCGGCGCACACAAGATCAATAACGCAGTCGGACAGATTTTGTTGGCCAAGCGCATGGGAAAAAAGCGGGTCATCGCGGAAACCGGTGCCGGCCAACACGGCGTTGCGACAGCTACAGTGGCTGCCCGATTTGGCTGTGAATGCGTGATTTACATGGGCGCTGTGGACATGGAAAGGCAGGCGCTGAATGTTGCGCGCATGCGCTTCCTCGGGGCCGAGGTGGTTGCCGTCACGGCGGGCCAAGCGACGCTCAAGGAAGCTGTCAACGAGGCTATGCGCGACTGGGTTACGAATGTCCGATCCACCCATTACATCCTCGGCACCGCCTACGGAGCGCATCCATACCCGATGATCGTTCGCGATTTTCATCGGGTGATTGGCGACGAGGCCCGGCGGCAAATCCTACAACGCGAGGAACGGCTTCCGGATTTATTGACGGCGTGTGTCGGCGGCGGGAGCAATGCAATTGGTCTGTTTTATGCCTTCTTGAAAGATGAAAACGTGCGCATGGTGGGCGTCGAGGCTGGCGGGCGAGGCATCAAGCCGGGCGAGCACGCCGCCCGCTTCCAAGGTGGAAAACTCGGTGTGCTCCAAGGAGCCAAGACGTGGCTGCTTGCCAACGCGGACGGACAAATCGATCTGACCCATTCGGTTTCCGCCGGATTGGACTATGCAGCGGTCGGACCCGAGCACAGCTGGCTGAAGGAGATTGGTCGCACGGAGTATGACTTTGCCACCGACGATGAAGCACTGGCCGCGTTTCAGCTCCTCGCAAAAATCGAGGGCATCATCCCCGCGCTCGAATCTGCGCATGCGATTGCCCATGTGATCAAAGCCGCTCCGACCATGTCTAAAGACCAGATCATCATCGCAAACCTGAGCGGACGCGGTGACAAAGACGTAAACCAAGCCGCCAAAATCCTCTTGGGAATGGACGCCGAGTAGCTCGGTCAGGGTCGCCGGCGTGCTTTACTTGATGGTCAGTTTACCACCGCCGCGACGGCACCGTTCACTGCAATAGCGCACCTCATCCCAGCAACGCTCCCACTTTTTCCGCCATGCAAACGGCCGCCCACATGCGATACAGATTTTTGTCGGAAGGTTGGGTTTTTTGTGGGGCATGCGAAAATCAGACGTGTGATCTCTCAACGGATGCCACGCATTTCCCATCTTCGCAACCGCCGTCGCAGCGACTTCAATCGTAGAACTATCCATATGACACTCACCGACACTCAAAGCCAACAGGATGATCGACAAATCCCGATTGATCGGGTGGGCGTGAAGAACCTGCGATATCCCATCCAGATCCGGGACAAGAATCATGCCATTCAAAGCACGGTGGCGACCATGCAGCTCACCGTCGATCTTCCGCATCAGCATAAGGGCACGCACATGAGCCGGTTTGTGGAGGTTCTCAACTCGCACGGCGCGGTGCTGCACGTGAATAACATTCGCGATATCCTCAATCAGCTCACGGAGCGCCTTCACTCGAATTGCGCCCATGTGGATTTTGAATTTCCATTTTTTATGGAGAAAAATGCGCCGGCGACCGGAGCCATGGGACTCATGGATTACAACGCGCGATTCTCTGCGACTCTCGATCACGGCCAACTGGACTTTGTGGTTACGGCCATTGTCGGTGTGACCACGCTCTGTCCATGTTCCAAGGCGATCAGCACTGCGGGCGCCCACAATCAACGCGGACAGGTGACATTGTCGATTCGCTCAACCCCACCGATGTGGCTTGAGGACATGATCCAACTCGTCGAACAAAGCGCCAGCTCGGAACTTTATAGCCTGCTCAAGCGGCCAGACGAAAAGGTGGTCACCGAGCGGGCTTACGCAAATCCGGTTTTCGTGGAGGACCTGGTGCGAAACGTGGCGATGCGATGCGAGGCGCTACCCGAGATTACCTACTACGCGGTGGAGGCGGAAAACTACGAATCGATCCACAGCCACAACGCATTTGCCCGAATCGAAAAACACCGCGGTTAATCAATCAACGTCGGCAAAGCATCCCGGTAGGACCGAAATGCCGGAGCCCAACCCAGCGAGCGGAGCTGCAAATTACTCACTCGTTTGCTGGTCCAGCCGCGCTTACGGTTTAGATCCGGCTCGCCATGCGGCGGCAGCGGGCGATCCAACACCTCCGCAATCCATCGGTAAACTTGCAACTGCGTGGCGGGGGAATCGTCGACGACGTTGAAAATCCCGGTCTGACGCAGAGTTGCCAGTGCCAGCAATGCGGAGGCCGCATCGTCCCGGTGGATCTGGTTCACAATTCGTGAGCCATCCCCTTCGATGCGCGCGGTGGAGTCGCGAAACTTTCGCAGCAACACGGATCGTCCAGGGCCGTAAATCCCGGCCAATCGAGCAACTGCCCCACCGGCCGCCAGCGCGTGCTGTTCGGCTTCGAGCAATATCCGACCCGTCGCACGATCGGGTTCAGCCGCCGATGTTTCGGTCACGACCTCCCCGTCGAGTTGGCCGTAGACCGAGGTGCTTCCGGTAAAAATCAAAAACGAACGGGGAAATGCCAACGCAAGGTTTGCCATTCCGTCGCGATACACAACACGGTAAGCGTCCTCGCCCCCCCGGCCAGAACTCGCCGCATGAACGACCACGTCGATTTCGCCCACGCGACGGGCAAGGTTTTCGACCGATTCAGCGTCGGAAAGATCTGCCACGTCGGAGGCGATGCCCCGTTCGCGTAGAGCATCGGCGGACTCCTCCCGATGGGTCACGCCAATGACATCCCAGCCGGATCTCATAAAAAGCAAAGCTGCGGCCTCACCAAGGAAGCCGCAGCCAGCAAAAACAATCCGGGGCATCAGATGGATCCCCTCGCGGATTTAGTTGAGGTTGAAATTGAAACGAATCTTCAGCTTTTGACGCTTCGCGTTGGCTTTCGCTTTGCGACGAGTGCGCTGGATTGGAGTTTCAAAGGCACGCAGACGACGAACTTCGTCAAGAATTCCTTCCTGATCCAATTTCGACTTGAGACGTTTGAGAGCGCGATCAATCGGCTCACCTTTTCTAACTGTTACTTCTGGCATGAAAATTTCACCTACTTTCTTCCGACACATTTCCGTGCGGGGGAGTAATAGTGCGGATCACCAACCCCATCCGCAAGAGAAAAATCCCATTTTGCGAGGATTCACGAGACTAGTTCGATCAGCAAAGCGTCTCGAATCGCTTAAATGCATCCGCCCACAAATCGGCCTCTTCGGGGGTAAACTCATCGACTGGGAACGACCGGGCCACACAATCACGCAAGGCTCCCAGCGAATCCAAATGCCCGGACGCGATCGCCTGGATCAGGATGTTCCCGATCGCAGTTCCTTCAACCGGCCCCGCAATTACCATCCGCCCGGTCGCATTGGCGGAAAATTGGTTGAGCAGGGCGCTCTGGCTGCCACCGCCCACGATGTGAAGTTTTCGAATCGTGCGTCCAGTCAGTGACTCGATCAGCGCGAGTTGGCGACGATACATCAGCGCGAGGCTTTCCAAAATGCACCGCACGTAGGCACCCGTCGTCGCGGGCACGGGCTGACCGGATTCGCGGCAGAATGCTTCGATTTTTGCCGGCATCTCCCCCGGTTTCACAAATCGGGAATCCGCCGGATTGATGAGCGAGACGAGTGGTGCCGCCTCGCTTGCCAGGTCGGTGAGTGTTGCGTAATCGAATGAATTCCCCTCGGCCTCCCACGTTCGGCGGCACTCCTGCAGAATCCACAGCCCGACGACATTTTTCAAAAACCGAGTTGTCCCGCCAAACCCGCCTTCGTTCGTGAAATCTGCCGCATACACCTCCGGGCGGATCAGCGGCTCCGGTAACTCCACGCCGATCAGCGACCACGTGCCCGAACTCAGGTAGGCCCAATCGTCACCACCGCTCGACGGCACCGCAGCAACTGCAGCTCCGGTATCATGCGAGCAGGTTGCGACCACGTTTACAGTTGGAGCAAGTCCGGTTTCGAGCGCGATTGCCGGGGTGATCGCCCCCAGCGTGGTGCCGCTCGCAACGATCTCTGGAAACACGCGCGCGGGCAGGCCAAATGCCTCGATCAACGATGACGACCAATCCCGTGTGCGTGGGTCATACACCTGCGTCGTGCTCGCCATGCTTTGCTCCAAACGCCCCACGCCCGAAAACAAAAAATTGAAGTAATCCGCGATGCACAAAAACCGCTCAGCGATTCCTACCATTGCAGGGCTGTGCTCAATGTCCGAGCAGAGCTGATAGAGCGTGTTGAATGGCATAAACTGCAACCCCGTTGCTTCAAAGATAACCTCTTTGGACACACGCGCCGTAGCCGTCTCGAATGCAGCATCCACCCGCTCATCCCGATACACATACGGCGGCGCGAGCATTGGCTGGCCAGCTCCCGTCCAAACGTAGTCAACACCCCACGAGTCGACGCTCAAGCTGGTCACCGGCAACCCCATCGATCCAACCTTTTTCAATCCGATCTTCAGCTCCCGAAACGTCCCGAGGATGTCCCAACGCAAACTATCACCAAGGCGCACAGGCAGGTTCGGAAATCGATGCACTTCCTCCAACTGCAACTTCCCGGCTGCCAGCGTGCCAAGCATGACGCGTCCGCTTTCGGCACCGAGGTCACAAGCTACAAAGTAAGAAGGATTCATAGAGAAAAATTCGAGGGTAATGGGTTGTGGGAGTATCTGACAGAAAATCAGGCCGGTCGCGCGAGATCAATTTCGATGTTTCCCCCGGAATTCTCTTGATGGATTGCAGGCACAGGAAAAAACTCACCCAGTGAGTGTAGAAATCAAATTTACGCCGGACGGACTGGTGCCGGCTATTGTTCAAGAGGCGACCGGCCACGAGGGACCTCCGCGCGGACGCGTCCTAATGTTCGCCTGGATCAATGCCGAGGCGCTGGAAAAATGCAAAGAGACAGGCCTGATGCACTACTGGAGCCGGTCGCGGAAGAAGCTTTGGTTGAAGGGCGAGACCAGCGGCCACACGCAGCGCATCGTTCGCTGGTTTGTGGACTGCGACGCCGATGTTTTGCTTTTCGAGGTCGAGCAATCAGGCGGAGCCTGCCACACCGGCTATCAAAGCTGCTTTTTTCAGCAATTGAATTCCAAAGGAGAGCCACTGCCGATCCTCGAACCCAAGGTCTTTGATGACAGCTCCGTGTATTCCGGTTGAGCCATGCCGTGGCGACACGCGTAATTCCTGAACGATGAATGATATTCCATCCGGCATTGTCGATTTGATCGAGCGTCTCGGTGCGAACGGAGACTGGACTATTGGAGAGGTCGTTGTGACCTCAGACTGCACGCTGCGCCACCATTTGGACACGTCACATGACGTTGCCACGCTCTCGGTCATGACATGGCCGGAGGACGCCCGGGCAATCGCGCAATACGACTCCGATGGCAAATACCGCCCGCTGAAAACTGCGCCGAACCTGCGTCGCGGCTGGGTTTTGAAATTGGAATCCGCCAAAGACATCCGGGCCGCACTCGACTTCATTTACCCGGCGGCGCTCGGGATGTATCTCTCCGCACTACGGGGGCAAATCACTCCAGTTCCATTCCGCGAAACACTCGGTCGTCAAACCGGCATGTATCGCATCACTCAGCTCACGCGTGATGATCAAGCCGACGAACTTATCCTCAGCGCCTGCAATAGCGAAAACGGCTGCCTCCGGAATCTGGTCTGGGATCTCGCACCGGGGCGGCCGCAGCCGCTAACGACGCCGCTCGATGTGACTTGGCCAACCCACACAATCCCGCTTTTGTGCATCGAAGCATGCAACCTGCTCGTCGCAGCGTGCCGCCCACTCGGCAAATCTAACCTGCCGCCTCCCAGCCCGCCAGCAGCCTCATGACATCCTCTCCCATCCGCTGGGGTATCCTCGGCACCGGCCGTATCGTCCGGCAATTCATCAAAGCACTCGCCGAAACCAGCGACGGAGTCGCCGTCGCATCCGGAAGCCGAAATCAGGAATCCGCCGACATTTTCAAACGCGACTTCCCGATGATACGTTGCCACAGCAGCTATGAAGCGCTGCTGGAGGATCAGGACATCGACGCGGTTTACGTGGCAACGCCTCACCCGTTTCATTTGGAATGGGCCGCCGCTGCCCTGAAATCAAAAATCCCGGTGCTGTGCGAGAAGCCGCTGGCGATGAACCTTGCGGAAACCCAAGCAATGGTCGATGCAGCACGCGCCAATGACTGCGCGCTCGCCGAGGCATTCCGCTACCGCTTTCACCCCCAAACCCACAAGGTTTACGAACTGGTGCGGAGTGGTGTGATCGGCAAGATTCACCAGCTCCATGCGTCGTTTTCCGTCAGCGCACCTTTCGATCCCGCATCCAGGCTCTTTGATCCCGCGCTTGGCGCCAGTGCGATTCTCGACGTGGGATGTTACCCGATGTCGATGGTCCGCCTCATGGCCGGTGCAGCGCATGGCACTGCATTCGAAAATCCGATTCTCATCCAAAGTCTGATCGAGAGTCTTCCCACCTCCCCGGAAGTCGACATCAAAGCGATCGCCAACCTGCGTTTCTCCGATGGTCTTTTCGCGCAGATTCGATGCGGAATAGTCGGAGCAGATCGAAACTCGCTAGAAATTGATGGCACCGAGGGACGCCTGTGCGTTGCGCTGCCATGGAGTTGCTCGCCAGCCAACGAGCCGGCCCAAATACAAATTCACAAAAACGGCGAAATCACGCCGGTCGAGGTCATCTCTCCACTCTCCGCGATGGCCCATGAAGCCAGTGTATTTGCCAAAATGGTGAAGTCAGGCCAGCGCGAAACCCCGTGCATGTCGTGGGACGACTCTCTGGGAAACATAGCCGCCATGGACCTCTGGCGCGCCGATGCCCAGTGATCAACGCAGACTATCGGAAAAAATCTTTTAGCTTGTCGTAAAACGTCTGATGAATCGGCGTGTTATGGCCGCCGCACAGATCCGCAAACTCTTCCAACTTGGCGCGCTGCTCGGCATTCAATTTGGTTGGAACCTCCACTTGGACGTCTGCGTAGAGATCCCCGCGGGCCGATGATTGGAGCGATGGCATCCCTTGGCTTCGAATTCGGAAAGTGGCTCCGCTCTGCGTGCCAGCCGGAATTTTCAAACTCACGGCACCCTGCAACGTGGGCACCCGGATCTCCCCCCCCAGTGCAGCTGTCGTAAACGGAATCGGGATATTGCACCGCAAATCCGATCCGTCGCGTTCAAAAATCTCATGCTCGCGCACATGCACGACCACATACAAATCGCCACGGCCGCCGGACCGGACGCCAGCCTCGCCATTCCCAGTGGAGCGCAACCGGGACCCGTGATCAATCCCAACCGGGATCTTGAGCTTAATTCTGGACGTTTTCTCAAGACGCCCCTCGCCACCGCACGAACGGCAGGGTTTTTCAATAACACTGCCGGTTCCTTGACAGTTAGGGCATGTTTGCGCGACTTGGAAGAAACCCCGCGAAGCAATCACCTGACCGCGGCCTTTGCAAACATGGCAGGACACAACGCGCGAACCTTTTTGGGCACCAGTGCCCTCGCAATCGTCGCAATGGTCGAGTTTGCGGATTTCAATTTCTTTCTCACAGCCGGAAGCAGCCTCTTCCAATGTGATTTGCAAGTCGTAGCGAAGGTCAGACCCCCGCTGACGGCCGTCGGCACTCCCGCCGCCACCGCCAAAAAACTGATCAAAAATTCCTCCTCCGCCACCACCCGCAGCACCACTGAAAACTTCACGGAAGAGATCAAATGGATCATGAAACCCACCGCCTTGACTGCCCATTCCGCCACCTTGGCTGAATGCTGCGTGCCCATACCGGTCGTAAGCCGCACGCTTCTGCTCGTCCATCAGAACATCATACGCAGCGCCAAGTTCTTTAAATTTCTCTTCCGCCTCATTGTTTCCGGGATTTTTATCCGGGTGATACTGGACGGCCAGTTTTCGATAGGAGCGTTTAATCTCATCCCCAGATGCGCTACGGGTAACGCTCAAGATTTCGTAATAGTCACGTTTCGTGGTCATACTGCGTGATTCGGAAAATCCAAACGGAAATCCAGTTACTCCGCGCTTCCCTTGGAAACAATCACGGTGGCCGGACGCAACAGTCGGTCACGCAACTTGAATCCCCGCCGAAGCTGCCGCAGCACAGTGCCCTCTGCAACCGAATCACTGGCCTCCTGCCCCACCGCCTCGTGGAGATTCGGGTCAAACACGGATCCCTCGGCGCTCAATATCTCCACGCCGTGGTCTTGCAAGAAATCCCCCATCTGCCGCTGAACCATGGACATGCCCTGAATGATTCCACCGGCATCGGCCGCCTGCTTCGCAGCTTCCAAGCCGAGTTCAAAATTATCCATGATCGGAAGCAACCGTTCCAACAAAGCGGAATTCGAATACCGAATGGCATCCTCTTTTTCGCGAGCCGCACGCTTCCGAAAGTTATCAAAATCCGCCTGACTGCGAAGGTAGAGATCCTTGAATTTTGTAGCCTCTGCGTTCGCAGCTTCAATGGGATCGGTGACCGGTGTGATCTCTTCGGCTCCAGGCGTTTCGGTCGTGTCCGTTGGTTTTTCAGATTCTGAATGTGTCATAATTTTCTAATTGCGATCAGCGTGATGTCATCGTGCTGGGGCACCGCGCCGACAAAGTTTTTGATGTCTTCGGTGATCCTGGAAACCACCCCGTCGGCAGTCCCGCCAGCGCTGGCTTGCAATCCTTGCACCAGCCGGGCAATCCCGAATTCCAATCCTTCCTGATCCAAGGCCTCACTCACACCATCAGTGTAAAGCAATAAACAGTCACCAGTCTCCAAAGTGAATTGGAAGTCGACGCAAACTCTATCGAACACCTCCCCGCTGTCAATGCCGAGAGCCATTCCTTTCGGGTTGATTCGTTCGATGTCACCGGTCGCAGCGCGATAAAGAAACGGCGGATCATGCCCGGCTCTAGCCAGCGTGACGTCCGAAGTGCGCGAGTCCAAAACGAGGTAAATCATGCTAATGAACATGTCCTCTTTGATATCCGGGTAGAGCTGCCGATTGACACGGTGCAGCACGTCGGCCGGGTGGACCTTATCAGGTGCCTGGCTACGAATCACACTTCGCGCCATGGCCATAATCAACGACGCTGGCACTCCCTTGCCGGAAACATCCGCAATCGCAACTCCAGTATGATGCTCATCTACCACCAAATAGTCAAAATAGTCTCCACTTACCTGACGGGCAGGAATATTGATCCCGCTCACTTGATACCCCGGGATGGGTGGCGGATCAGATGGCAGCAGGATGCTCTGGATTTCCCGGGCGATCTCAATGTCGTGATCCAGCCGCTTTTTCTCGGTCGCCTCGCGGTAAACAATCTCGTTGTAGAGCGCAAAGGCCGATTGCTCCGCGATGTTGCTGAACACCTTGAGATGCTTCTCCGTGAGCTTGGGTTTCCCATCGGCGTTCACGACAATCAACACTCCGAGGTATTTGGCTTTATACACCAGCGGCGCTACGATCGCAGAGGTAATCTCACTTCCGGGCTCGCCCCCGCGACCCCCACCAAAGTCCTCGCCCGCTAAAAGCATCGCACCGCTTTGTTCCCAAGCCCGACCGATGACACCCTCCCCCCGGACCACCGCATGAAGCCGCACGTAGCTTTCGACTGCGAGCGTCAGTTTCTCGGCCTGCTCCCGAACTTCAGCGGGGATATCGATCACCGGCGGACAGTTTTTTGAAAGAAACGTTGGAACCATCGTCTCGTGTGTCTTCGATGCCAGATACAACGCCCCACCCGTCGAGTCCAAAATCCGACACGAACTTTCGACGATAATCCGATGGAGGTCCGCCGATCGAATTGTGTCGGCAAATGCTTCACCGAGTCCGTGCAAAAACTCAAAAAAGCGCGTCTCCTCAATTTCTAACTCCTCTCGCGCTCGCTCAACATCCCGCAACCGTCGCGCCAACCGGGCTCGAACTGCAAGCAACACCACCAGCGTGACAACCAATGCTGCTGCTAATATTGAGGTCCACATGCTGTTAGCGCAATGAGTTCAATTACCTACGAGGACCGAGCGACGAAACATCCGCGCGGTGCGACCGAAGACAAACTTATCCAGTTTCCACTCACGCGTCTTGAGAGTCCAAAGAGGATTCCTGCTTCAACAATTCGATGACGTCTTTGAATTTTTCCTCATTGGCTGCGGAGACTTTGACCAATGCCTCATGGGCGTCGATCATGGTTTTTTGTTGCTCCTTGGGTAGCGCAGGTTCCGATTTGCTGGCAATCACCGAGCCTGCTCCGCGTTCATAAGGGACGGCTAAAACACCCTCCGGCAGATGGAAAGAAAACAAATGGTCGAGTCCTAGGTTTTCAAGCAATTGAAGGTTGCGCATGTTCGGCTCGATCACACTCAAGCCACCACTCCCTACCTCACGAAGGCGCAGCGCGATACCGGCAAGCGTCCCCATGAACGTGGAATCCATGATCTCACAATTTTCAAGATCAACCACGAAGTTGCGACTCCCCCGCAGAATCATCCGGCGAGCATATTCCTTCAAACCCGCACTGATCTGGAACGTGCCCTTTCCTTGAACACGGATCCACACCGCCTGGGACTGCAGGCTCGCGTAAACAGTAGAATTTGGTGTCACGATATTTCTTGAATTACCCCTTGGGCGGATGGCCCTGTCAACCGATAAACAACTCGCGGTTTTACTTCCACATGTATGACTGACGGAATGCCACAATACTGCCATCCACAATTAACAATACACGCCAAGCAAGCACCTTACCATTCTCAAGATACTCATCACCCACGACAGCAAAATCTGACTGAAACGAACCGCGCGCTTCCGGGTAATAGCGCTCCTGCGCCATCACAAAATTCCCCAACGCCGCCTGCCGGTATTCGAACCGGACGGTAACGTCCGCCTGCTGGCTTGTTCGCCAAAAAAACGAGTAGGTGAATCCCGTTACCGCATCGATCTCGTAGTTGGTCACCGCACCAAAGTTCTTCTTCAAGCGGATCATCCGAACGGTCTCACTCGGCGTGATCACGTAAGTTCGGGGATCATTAAAAAACGTCTGCTGCTTCCGAAATTCAAACCGGTCGTCGAGCTGAAGCGGCAAAACATTCGCACGCTCCAAATATACTGGTGGCGGCTCGGGCGTGGCACAACCGGCCAAAAATAGACAAACTAAAAGCGTCGCTGGATTCCATCTCATGCACGGACGATCAAAGCTTCTTTCAATCATACTGTCAAATGCTGCGGGAAAGCTCTATCACCGCGAGTGTCCCGCACCAACACGCATCAACCGCCAAAAGTACTGAAGCGATGGCGTCGAATCTCTTGGAAGTGTCGAGCGGAACTCGATCTCGGAAATTTCCGAGCGCTGGGGAACCGGTGGAGTGCCGGCATGCACAATCACCCGATACAAAATCGTCAAATTGGATTTTTCCGGACGATCCAGAATTCCGATGAAGTCGCAGTATTTCACACGCAGCGACGTTTCTTCCCTCACCTCGCGAATCAACCCCTGCTCCAACGCCTCAGCCGGTTCGATCTTTCCACCAGGAAGTGACCACACCTTTCTGCCTCGCTTTTGTTTAACCAAAAGCACGTTGCCGTAGATATCTTCAATCCAACCCATCAGCGACACTTCCTTGGAAATCCGGCGTTTTCGCTCCGCGGCCGCAGGCGCTTGAACCACGGAAGTCTTTTTTGCGCGGCCTACGGATTTGATTTTTCTGAGGGTGCTCATTTTTTTCGCATTGTGGATAATAAAACGCCGTGTTGCGCCAGCATTCGCCAAGCAAAAGTTGGACGTAGTTTCTACTTTCGTAAATCAGATTTGTATTCCAGCTTGCGTAAGAAGAAACAACAAAAACGTCGCCTAAGCAACTTTAGCCTGGGAGGCGAATCCTTTCGGCTCCACTCTTGTATGGAATTCCAGCATTTGAAGAATACTTTTGGCGTTTTAGATGAAGTGGTTCTGTGCTGTCGGTAGCGTTGCCAGAGCAGCTCTACTATCCCGACAATCATTTGTCATGCGGGACGCACACTGTGTTTGACGACCTGCGAGATAATCGAAAACTCCTCCACTAGCCGTTGGCGCACTTGCGCCAACTTTGAGTGTTACAATGAAACGAGATGACATGGTTACCATCAAAGAGAGTCAATTTGCGGGTCACTCCGCGTGATTGCATTGGGACAAAAAAGGCCCGACCTGTGGTTTCCCACAGATCGGGCGTATTACTGGCAACGGCCTACTCTCGCACAACCTAGAGATGCACTACCATTGGCGCTACGGCGTTTCACTTCCGTGTTCGGGATGGGAACGGGTGGTTCCACCGTGCAAGGATCACCAGACTCCGAAGATTTCAAATCTCAATTTCGAGATTTTAAATCTCCGTCGGTCTGACGACACAGTGATTCAGGTTCACTGACAACCGCATATTAGGTGTAGAACTGCCAACTTCACATTTGCTAAGAAATGCTCAGAATAAAAAGCCGAACGAGTATTAGTATCACTAAGCTGAACACATTACTGTGCTTGCACCCGTGACCTATCAACGTGGTAGTCTTCCACGACTCTTCAGGGAGAGCTCATCTTGGGATAGGCTTGGCGCTTAGATGCTTTCAGCGCTTATCCTTTCCAAACATAGCTGCCCAGCAATGCTCCTGACGGAACAACTGGAACACCAGAGGTTTGTCAATCCCGGTCCTCTCGTACTAAGGATTGAACCCCTCAACTCTCCTGCGCCCACAGTGGATAAGGACCGAACTGTCTCGCGACGTTCTGAACCCAGCTCGCGTACCACTTTAACCGGCGAACAGCCGGACCCTTGGGACCTTCTCCAGCCCCAGGATGTGATGAGC
>Ga0247833_1002859_pt1 | contig 24332 bp, 24 predicted proteins | sample LaCruzMarch2015__7_FD_187117 | JGI IMG/M metagenome (GOLD analysis project Ga0247833, IMG submission 187117) | Freshwater microbial communities from meromictic Lake La Cruz, Castile-La Mancha, Spain - LaCruzMarch2015_8m | ecosystem: Environmental > Aquatic > Freshwater > Lake | place: Spain... | reverse complement strand
GGCGCCAACGATGGCGGCGGGGACGGCCGAGAGCACGAGCAACCACGCCAGCCGCCCCTCACCGGTGGTGGGCCGCTCGCGGTGCACCACCATCGACACCCCGTCGCGCACGTAGACGACGAGGTCCTTGCGGAAGTAGCCGATGACGGCGATGAGGGTGCCGATGTGGAGGGCGACGTCGAAGGCCTTGTCGACCGCGATGTCATCGAAGTCGTCCCAGCCGAACAGCCACGGCACCAGGATCAGGTGGCCGCTCGACGAGATCGGGAGGAACTCGGACAGCCCTTGCACCAGGCCGAGCACGATCGCATGGAAGAGCGGCATCGCGACTGTCTATCGCTGCGGGATGCTCGGCACCACGCGCGCACTCCACGGGCGGGGCTCGTCCCAGTGGTGCCCGACGACCCGGCCGAGGCGCAGCTTGGCCAGGAAGTCGGCGGGGCCGTCGAAGTCGGGCATCTCGACGTAGGCCGCACCGAGGGCGCCGGGCACATGCGCGTCGCTGCCGGCACCAGCAGCGAGATCGTGCATCTCGGCGTGGTCGGCAGCGCGGCGGTTCAGGCTCGACAGCGACGTCTTGGCGTTGATCACCTCGAACGCGTCGACGAGGCCGTCGGCCACCAGCGCGTCGATGGCGGCCTCGGTGAGGTTGCGGCGCATCGGGTCGAACGGGTGCGGGACGTAGACGAGACCACCCTGGTCGCGGATGGTGCGAGCGGCCTCGGCCGGTGGGATGCCGAAGGGGACGCGGTCGGTGAGGAACAAGCCGATGATCTCACCGGCGTGGGTGCGGAGTTCCTCGCCGACGATCACCCTGCACGGCAGTCGGCCGGCGAGGTCGACGGCGCCGCCGATCGCGTTGTGGTCGGTGATGCACAGCACGTCGAGGCCGGATTCGACGACAGCCTCCTCGACCTCGTCGGGGGTGGTGGTGCTGTCGCCGCTCCACATCGTGTGGGTGTGCATGTCGACGCGCACCCAACCGGGCTGGAGCGGGGCGGCGAGGTGTGGGTGGCGCGCGACGGCGGCAGCACTGGGTCGGGGCACCTCCGGATCGTAGGCGGGGTCAGCGGTACTCTGCCCACGCATGAGGCGACGACGCCAACCCCCACGAACTTCGGCACCTCAGCGGGGCTGAGGCCCTGCGGGGTGCCGAAGTTCGTGGGGGTTCAGGCGCCGCTCATGGTCATGTCGGCGATGACGAGGCTCACGCCGGCGGCACGCATCGGCAGCCAGTCGATGTCGCCGCCCACCTCGAGCACGTCGAGCAGCATGCGCTGCAGGGTGGACGCGATGGTGAACTCGCGCACCGGGCCGCCGAGCTGACCGTTGCTGATGAGCAGGCCCGAGGCGCCGGTGCTGAAGTCGCCGCTGATGGGGTTGACGCCGCTGTGCATGCCCGACACCGACTGCACGAGCACGCCGTCGGTGATGTCGCTGATGAGCTCGGCCTGCGAGCGCGTGCCGGGCTGCACCTGCAGGGCGAGCGCACCCACGCCGGGCGTGCCCTTGAAGCCACCGCGCACGGCGTTGCCGGTGCTGACGGTGCCGGCGCGCCGGGCGCTGTAGCTGTTGTGGACGAACTGCTGCAGCACGCCGCCGTCGATGAGCACGTTGCGGCGGGCGGCGAGGCCCTCGCCGTCGAGCTCGGTGGCGGTGTAGGCGAGCGGGTTGGTGGGGTCGTCGACCAGGCGGAACAGCGGGCTCGCTACCTGCTCGCCGAGGCGGTCGCGGAACAGACTGCGGCCCTTGATGACCGCTTCGCCGTTGAGCGTGCTGCTGATGATGCCGAGGAACTGCGCCGCGACGAACGGGTCGAGCACCACGGTGAGGCGACGGCTCGGCGGCTTCACCGCACCGAGCAGGCGGGTGGCGCGCTCGGCTGCCTCCTTCGCCGCCTTGGCGAGGTCGAAGTCGTCGGGTGAGCGGCCGACGCTGAAGCCGAAGCCGGTCTGCGTCTCGTCGCCGTCGTCGGCGAGGGTGCTGACGCTGACGTAGCAGCCGTTCTCGCGGCCCGACCGGCGGATGCCGGTGGTGGTGGCGACGGCCGATTCACCGGCGACGTCGCTGTAGTTGGCGTCGTCGATGCGGATGCGGCTGTCGGCGGCGAGGGTGAGGCGCTCGAGCTCCTTGGTGAGCTCGATCTTGCGGTCGGTGCTGTAGCCGGCGAGCGTCTCGCTCCACAGCGCCTGGCGGATGACGTCGACACCGTCGGGCTCGGCGACGCCGGCCCATTCGTCGGGGGTGCCGAACTCGACGTTGTCGCGGGCCTCGGCCAGCACGTCGGCGATCGCCTGCTGGTCGAGCGTGCCCGCGTAGGCGAAACCGGTGCGGCCGTCCTTGACGATGCGGATGCCGATGCCTTCGCTCTGGGCGCTGACGAAGTGCTCGATCTGGCCCTCGTAGACGCGGATGTCGGTCTCACTGTCACGAGAGACGTACGCCTCGACGTGCTCGCCCGGCTTGGCCTGGGCGATGACCGCGTCGGCGATGGCCTGGAGGGCCTCCGCTCCGTCGCTCATGCCGCCGTGCCGCCGATCGTCATCGTCTTCACCCGCAGGGTCGGCTGGCCGTCGCCCACGGGGACGCCCTGGCCGTCCTTGCCGCACGTGCCGGGGTTGCCCATGCCGAAGTCGTTGCCGAGCATGTCGATGTCGCACAACACCTGCGGGCCGTTGCCCACGAGGTTGCCCTCGCGCAGCGGCTCGGTGATCTCGCCGCCCTCGATGAGGTACGCCTCGGTCATGCCGAACACGAAGTCGCCGGTGGCGGTGTTCACGCTGCCGCCGCCGAGCTGGGCGATGTAGACGCCGTGGTCGGTGGCCCGCACGATGTCGTCGGGCTCGTCGGTGCCGTTCAGCACGTAGGTGTTGGTCATGCGGACCATGGGCAGGTGCATGTAGCTCTGGCGGCGGCCGTTGCCGCTCTGGCGGTGGCCCTCCTTGCGGGCCCGCAGGTAGTCCCACATGTAGTCGGTGAGGACGCCGTCCTGGATGAGCACGTTGTACTGGCTGGGGTGGCCCTCGTCGTCGATGCCGATGGCGCCCCACTCGGTGCTCATCGTGCCGTCGTCGACGAGCGTGACGAGCGGGCTGGCCACCAGCTCGCCGGTCTTGCCGCGGTAGACGCTGGCGCCCTTGCCGACGAGGTCGGCCTCGAGGCCGTGGCCGCACGCCTCGTGGAACAGCACGCCGCCGCTGCCGCGCTTGATGACGACGGGCAGGGCGCCGCTGGGGGCCGGGCGGGCGCTGAGCTTGGTGATCGCCTGGCGGGCGGCGTCGCGGGCGAGCGCTTCCACGTCGACCGTGTCGAACATCTCGAAGCCGACGGTCTGGCCGGCGCTCTGGAAGCCGGTCTGCATGCCGGCGTCGCCGTTGGCGACGACGCTGAGGCGGATGAGGCCCCGCACCTGCTCGTCCTCGGCGAGGACGCCGTCGGTGTTGGCGACCAGGATGCGGCGGCGGCTGTCGCCGTAGCCGGCCGACACCTGCACGATGGCGGCGCCGGCGCTGCGGGCGGCCTCGTCGACCCGGCGGAGCAGCTCGACCTTGGCGGCCTTCGGCACGTCGTCGGGGTAGCACTCGATCGTGTTCACCTTCGTCGGCTCGACCCGGGTGAGGGCGATGGTGCGGACCCCGCCGCCGCCCTGGCTGGCGGCGGCTGCGGCCGACTGCGCAGCGGCCAGCAGGCCGGCCTCGCTGAGGTCGGCGGTGTGGGCGAAGCCGGTGGTGTCGCCCTTGACGACGCGGATGCCGGCGCCGCGGTCGCGACCGCTGGTGACCTGCTCGATCCGGCCGTCGTCGAGCCCGGCCGAGGTGGACCGCTTGTCCTCGGCGAAGATCTCCGCGAACTCGGCACCGCCCTTCACCGCAGCGCCCAGCACCCTCGTCAGCACGTCGTGGTCGATCATCCGGCCGAGCCTACCGACCGACTCAGCGGGTGTCGTGAGGGGCGCCCACCTGGGCGAGGAAGCCCTCGGGGTCCTCGAGGCTGACGATCAGTTGGCGCAGGCGGACCGGGATGCCCAGCACGCGGGCGGGCGCCGGCGGCTCGAGGGTGAGGGTGACGAGACCGTGCGACGACCCGTTCACCAGCCAGCGGCCCCGCCAGCCGTGGACGCCCCAGCCCCACACCCGCCCGTCGTACGGAGCGACCTCGACCACCGTGCCGAGCGGCAGGGATGCACGGAAGGCCAGCCCCATGCGAACGTCGACCGTGCCGGCATCGACCGTGATGCGGCTGAGGCGACGGCCGTGGCCCAACAGGCCGAGCAGCCAGCCACACCACCGGTCGTAGCGGAACGCGTACGTGGTCGATGTCTCGGTCATGGGTCCGGTCTATCCGGCATGGCTACGCTTCGCCACCGTGAACATCGAGGTCGGGTTGCGCGGAGAGGCATCGATGGTCGTCGGTCCGTCCGACACCGCCCGGGCGATGCGCTCCGGCACGGTCGACGTGCTCGCCACGCCGCGGGTGATCGCCCTGTGCGAGGAGGCGACGTGCGCTGCGCTCGAGGGCCGAGCGCCCGAGGGCCACACGTCGGTGGGCATGCGCGTGCAGGTCGACCACCTGCAGCCCACCGCCATCGGCGTCTCGGTGACGGCCGAGGCGACGCTCGAGAAGATCGACGGCCGCCGCCTCACCTTCACCGTGTCGGCGTCGGACCCCCGCGGCCTCGTGGCCGCCGGCAAGGTCACCCGCGTGCTGGTCGAGCTCGACCGCTTCACCAGCCGCGCCGAGTAGCCCACCCGCCCTTTCGCGGAGCACCACGTGGCCATCGAGGGCGTGTGCTGCTCCGGTACGCGGAGTCCCAGCGCGTCACGGTGACGCGCTGCGGCTCCCTATCCGGCACTCAGGCGAGGTTGGAGGACCTCGGGTAGATGTCGGCGGGGTCGGTGACGATGTTGACGATCGACGGGGCGCCGGATGCGAACGCGCGGTCGAGGGCGGGGCCGATCTGGGCCGGATCGGTGACCAGCTCGCCGTTGCCGCCGAGGGCGGTGGCGATCTGGTCGTAGCGGCAGCCGGGCTGCAGGTCGCAGGCCATGTCCCACCCGTAGATCGCCTGCATCGGGTGCTTCTCGAGGCCCCACATCCCGTTGTTGCCGATGACGATCACGACCGGCAGTTGGTGACGCACGAGCGTGTCGAAGTCCATCAGGCTGAAGCCCGCGGCGCCGTCGCCCATCATCACGACGATCTGGCTGTCGGGGCGCGCCACCCGGGCCGCGATCGCATAGCCGAGGCCATTGCCGAGGCAGCCGTAGGGGCCGGTGTCGAGCCAGCCACCGGGCTGCTGCACCTCGACGAACTTGCCGGCGTACGAGGCGAAGTCGCCACCGTCGCAGATGACGACCGCGTCGTCAGCGAGGCGCTTGCCGAGCTCGCCGTAGATGCGGCTCGGCCGAACCGGCGTGGAGTCGTCGCCGAGCAGCGACGCATCGCTGGCGATGGCAGCGGTCTCGGCGTCGCGCAGTTCGGTGATCCAGGCCTCGTGGTCGACACGGTCGCCGGTGTGGTTCGCGAGCGCCCGCAGGATCAGCGCCGAGTCGCCGGCCACCGTGGGCACGCTGACGTGGTGCGCCCGCTGCGCGTCGCTGTCGACGATGTGGGCCACCTGCGCGCTGCCGAACCGGCCGAAGCCGAGGCGGAAGTCGAGCGGGGTGCCGAGCACGACCACCAGGTCCGCCCGCTTCTTCAGCAGGCCGCGGGTGCGGAGGAACGAGAGCTCGTGCCGGGCCGGCAGCGTCCCACGGCCGAGACCGTTGAAGAAGCAGGGCACGCGGAGGTGCTCGACAGCGGCGCGCAGCTCGTCCCACGCGCCGTCCCAGTAGACGTCGCTGCCGACGATGAACGCCGGCCGCTCGGCCTGGGCGATCAGCCGGGCGATCACCGCGAGCTCGTCGTCGTCGGGTGCCTGCCCCTTGCCGGTGCACGGGTCGACATCGGGCAGCTCGCCCGTCGCCGCGCCGAACACATCGAGCGGGAAGTCGAGGAACGTCGGGCCGCGGTGCGGGGCGAGCGCCAGGGTGGCGGCCTCGTGCACCATCGCCGCGGCGCGGTTCGCGTCCTTCACGGTGGCGGCCGACTTGGTGATCGACTGCACGACCGGCACATGGTCGAACTCCTGCAGCGAACCCGACCCCCACCGACCCTCGGGCGCACGACCGCCCATCACGACCACGGGCGAGCCGTTGAACCACGCCGTCGTGATGGCCGACACGCCGTTGGTGATGCCGGGCCCGGCTGTCAGCGCGGCGAAACCGGGCCGCCGCGTGAGCTTGGCGTACGCCTCGGCGGCAAAGGTGGCGGTCTGCTCGTGCCGGGTGTCGACCACGCGCATCCCCTGGTCGCGCGCCGCGTCGTAGAGCGGCCAGATGTGGCCGCCGTTCAACGTGAACATCACGTCCGTCCCGAACTGCAGCATCGCCGCCACGGCCTGCTGCCCTGCATGTCCCTCGATCAGCTTCCCCATGTCCGCCAGCATCGCGCGGCGGAGCACTCAGAACGAGTGGTAGCCGCCGTCGATGGTGATGACGTCGCCGGTGTGGTAGCTGCTGCCGCCGCAGGCGAGGTACACGGCCAGGGCGCCGAAGTCGTCGGGGCGACCCCAGCGGCGCATCGGCACGCGGGGCAGGACGTTCTGGACGAACTTGTCCCAGCCGAACGCGCCGGCGGTCATGTCGCTCTCGATCCAGCCCGGCAGGATCGCGTTGCATCGAATGCCGTGGCGGGCGTGCTCGACGGCGATGCCCTTCATCATCGAGATGACGGCGCCCTTCGAGCCGGCGTAGTGCTGGCCCTTCTGCTGGCCGAACTTGGCCGAGCCCGACGTCGTGAACACGACCGAGCCGCCGTTGCCCTGGCCGACCATCTGCTTCACGGCTTCCTGTGCCGTGTAGAACGCGCCGTCGAGGTTCACGCGCAGCACGCGGTGCCATTCCTCGTCGCTCATGCCGACGAAGCTCGGCGCCTGGCCGCCCACGCCGGCGTTCACGAAGCACGAGTCGACCGCACCCAGCTCGGCCACGGTGGTCTGCATCGCGTCGATCACTGCCGCCTGGTCGCCCACGTCGCACACGAGATCGAGCACCCGGCCGCTGTGGGCCCGCAGTTGCTCGGCAGCGGCGGCGTTCTTCGCGGCGTTCGTGCCCCAGACAGCGACGCTGGCGCCGTGGGCGGCCAGGGCATCGGCCATGCCGAGGCCGATGCCCCCATTACCCCCGGTGACCAGGGCGACGTGTCCGGTGAGGTCGAAAAGCGATGTGGTGATGGGCACGTCGGGAACCTACTGCCATGACCCTGCCCGGGCATCGACCCGACGGTAGCGTGAATGCGCCATGGCTCTTCCCGACATCCACGAACCGGCCGACCTGCGCGGCCTCTCGTACCCCGACCTGTACGAGTTGGCCGGCGAGATCCGCGACTTCGTGGTCCAGGCGGTCGCCGAAAACGGTGGCCACCTCGGCTCGAACCTCGGCGCGGTCGAGCTGACCCTGGCGCTCCACCGGGTGTTCAACTCGCCCACCGACGCAATCATGTGGGACACGGGCCACCAGGCATACGTGCACAAGCTCGTCACCGGTCGCCAGGTCGGCTTCGAGCAGCTTCGCCAGGCCAACGGCCTCTCCGGCTACCCCAGCCGCGAAGAGAGCCCGCACGACCTCATCGAGAACAGCCACGCCTCCACCGTGCTGTCGTACGCCTACGGCCTCGCTGTCGCACGCGATGCGGGCGTCGACCCGCACCGGCACATCGTGGCGGTCATCGGCGACGGTTCGATGACCGGCGGCATGGCCTACGAGGCGCTCAACAACCTCGGTCATTCCGGCAAGCGGGTCATCATCGTGCTGAACGACAACGGCCGTTCGTACGCACCCACCATCTCGAACATCACGGTCGGCCCCGAGGCGCTCGTGGCACCCACGGCCGAGCACCCCACGCTGCCGTCGCGCATCACCGACAAGCTCGCCCACACGCTCACGAACATCCGCCAGAACCCGGTGTACGTGCGCCGCCAGCGCCGGATCGAGAGCTTCGTCCAGAGCCTTCCCTACGTCGGCCCGCAGGCCGAGAAGGGCGTCGAGGCATTGAAGGCGGCGGTGCGCGAGTTCCTGCAGCCACCGGCGTTCTTCGAGGCGTTGGGCGTTCGCTACGTGGGCCCCATCGACGGGCACGACCTCGAGAGCCTCGAGGCCAGTTTCCGTAACGCGATCCAACTGTCGTCCGAGGGTCCGATCATCGTCCACGTCCTCACGCAGAAGGGCCGCGGGTACGGGCCCGCCGAGGACGACGACGAGAAGCATCTCCACGACACGCCGGTGTTCGACCCGGCGATCGGCCCGCCGAAGGCGGTGCCCAGTGGCTACACGCAGGCGTTCGCCGATGCGATCGTGAAGGAGGCCGAGGCCGACACCCGCATCGTCGCCATCACCGCGGCGATGCCGGGCCCCACCGGCCTCATCCCCTTCGAGGCACGTTTCCCCGACCGCTTCTTCGACGTCGGCATCGCCGAGCAGCACGCCGTCACGGGCGCTGCCGGCATGGCGATGGGCGGCCTCCGCCCGATCGTCGCGCTGTACAGCACGTTCCTCAGCCGAGCGTGGGACCAGGTGGTCTACGACGTCGCGCTGCATCGCCTGCCGGTCATCTTCTGCCTCGACCGCGCCGGCATCACGGGCGACGACGGCCCCAGCCACCACGGCGTCTACGACATGGCGCTGCTGTCGAAGGTGCCGGGCATGCGCGTGCTCGCGCCGTCGAGCGCGCAGGACCTGCAGGTGATGCTGCACGACGCGATCTCGCTGGCCGACGAGGGTCCCGTCATGATCCGCTACCCGAAGGGCGCTGCCCGTCAGGTGGGCGAGCACGAGGTGGGCATCGGCATCCGTGCGCGCCGTACCCGCGAGGGTGACGGCTCGGTGTGCATCCTGGCCGTCGGCAAGATGGTCGGCGCCGCCGAGAAGGCCGCCGAGAAGCTCGCCGAGTCCGGCATCGAGGCGACCGTCTGGGACGTGCGCTGCTGCGCCCCGCTCGACCCCGACATGATCGCTGATGCGGCCCGCCACGGCGCCGTGCTCACGGTCGAGGACGGCATCCGCGACGGTGGCATCGGGTCGACCATGGCCGACCGCGTCCACGAGATCACGGCCACTGTGCCGGTGACCATCCTCGGCGTGCCCACGAAGTTCATCCCGCAGGCGAAGCCCGACAAGATCCTCGCCGCAATGGGCCTCGATGCCGACGGCATCGCCGCCGCAGTCCGCACCCTCCTCCCCTGACCCGAGTCACCCGGCGTCGACCGAGTCACCCGGCGTCGACCGAGGGTTTCGGCACCACCGGAGTGTCTCGGTGCACAGCGGGTGCACCGAAACCCTCGGTCAGGACCTAGCGTCGGCCGGCATGGACGACGGCTCGTACCAGCGGCTCATCATCGATCGGCGTGACCACGGGGTCGTGCTGCTGACCCTGTCGAACCCTGGGAAGCTGAACGCCACGGACGCGGTGCTGCACAGCGAGCTCGCACGGGTGTTCCACGACGTGCACCACGACGACAGCATTCGCGCCGTCGTGGTGACCGGCGAGGGCAAGGCGTTCAGCGCCGGCGGTGACCTGGCATGGATCGCCGAGCAGGTGGGCAACCACGCACAGACCATGAAGGTGATGCGCGAGGCCGGCGACATCGTGCGGACGATGATCGAGTGCGACACGCCGATCATCAGCGCGATCAACGGCGTGGCGGTCGGTGCAGGGCTCGCCGTCGCGCTGATGGCCGACATCTCGATCATCGACGAAGCGGCGCGTTTCACCGACGGCCACATCCGCCTCGGGGTCGGGGCCGGCGATCACGCCGTGGCGATCTGGCCGCTGCTGTGCGGCATGGCGAAGGCGAAGTACTACCTGATGACGTCGGACTTCATCGACGGCCGCGAGGCTGAGCGCATCGGCCTGGTGAGCAAAGCGCTGCCCGCCGACGAGGTGCTGCCCGAGGCGCTACGCATCGCCGAGAAGCTGGCCCGCGGCCCGCAGGACGCGACGCGGTACACCAAGCGGGCGCTGAACCACTGGCTCCGCCAGGCCCTCCCGAACTTCGAGGCGTCGCTGGCCTACGAGATGCTGAACTTCCTCGGTGCCGATGCCGCCGAGGGCCTCGCCGCCCTGCAGGAGAAGCGAGCACCGGAGTTCGACCGATGAGCACGCCTGCGGGCACCATCATCGACGGCCACGACCTGGCCCACGAGCTCGCGTTCGCGTTGCGATTGGCCGATGCTGCCGACGCGATCACGCTCCCCCACTACGAGCACCGCAGCTTCAGCCTCGACTGGAAGGCGAACCGCACCGAGGTGACCGAGGCCGACCGCAACGCCGAGCTCGCGATCTCGGCGATGGTGCTCACCGAACGCCCGCACCACGGCCTCTACGGCGAGGAGCACGGCGTCGTCGGCGATGCCGAGTCGCCGTGGCGCTGGGTGATCGACCCGATCGACGGCACGAGCAACTTCGTGCGCGGCATCCCGGTGTGGGCGTCGTTGATCGCCCTGACCCATGCCGATCACGGCCCGGTGGTGGGCGTCGTGTCGGCGCCGTCGATGGGCCGCCGGTGGTTCGCCGCCAAGGGGTTGGGCGCCGTGTCGACCGGCATGGAGAGCCGCGACACCGGGCTCGACCGTCCGTTGCGCGTGTCGTCGGTGGCGTCGATCGACGAGGCGCAGGTGTGCATCACCTACTCGAAGGGCTGGGACGAGATCGGCCTCACCCACGAGCTGGTGACGCTGCAACAGCGCGCGTACCGCGCTCGCGGTTTCGGCGACTTCTGGCAGCACATGCTCGTGGCAGAGGGCGCGATCGACATCGCCGTCGACGCCGTGGGCGTGATGCCCTACGACCTCGCCGCCGTGATGATCGTGGTCGAGGAGGCGGGCGGCACGTTCACCGACCGACACGGTGTGCGCACGTTCGAGAGCGACACCGCGATCAGCTCGAACGGCCTCCTCCACGTCGAGACCACGTCCCTCGGCGCCTGACCGCGAGCCGGGACCATCCGACGATGCGTCGAAGAACGATGCTCCGGCGGCTGGCCGAACTGCTTCCCGACGAGCGTGTCGGCGGCGCGTTCTTCGCCCAGACCGGTCCGCGACCGCTGACCCAGCTGGCCGTCACGCTCCTGCCGCTGCTGGTGTCGTCGTGGATCTCGTGGTACCTCGGCCTGGCCTGGATCGGCGGTGCCACGGCAGCCTTCTCCGCCAAGCGACGCTGGGTCGCCATCGCCACGACGGACCGCGGGGTCGTCGTGTGCAAGGTCTTCAAGCCTCGGCCACGGATCATCGAACGGCTCGACCACGATGCGCTGCGCGAGCCGGTGGATTCGGTGATGGAGCCGAGCGTCACCGTGGGCGACACGACGTACTGGTTGCGCCTCGGCCAGTTGGACGAGGCGCGGCGCATGGCCCGGGCCGCTCGTGGCGCCGCCACCGCCTGACAGACTGATGGCATGGCCGATCTCGTCATCCGCAACGGGCACCTCGTCGATGGCAGCGGCGCACCGGCGCGGCACGCCGACGTCGTCGTCGACGGGGGCGTCATCACCGCGGTCGAAGCGGCCGGATCGGGCACGACCGCCGACCGCATCATCAACGCCGACGGGCTGCTCGTCACGCCGGGCTTCGTCGACATCCACACGCACTACGACGCGCAGGCGAGCTGGGACCCGTACCTGACGCCGTCGAGCTGGCACGGTGTCACCACCGTCGTGATGGGCAACTGCGGGGTGGGCTTCGCGCCCGCAGCGCCGGATCGGCACGAGTGGCTGATCGCGCTGATGGAGGGCGTCGAGGACATCCCCGGCAGCGCGATGACCGAAGGCATCACCTGGGACTGGTCGAGCTTCCCCGAGTACCTCGATGCGCTCGACGCACGGCACTACGCGCTCGACCTCGGCTCGCAGATCGCACATGGCGCGCTGCGCGGGTTCGTGATGGGTGACCGCGGTGCGGCGAACGAGCCGGCCACCGACGACGAGATCGAGACGATGGCGAGCCTCGTCGAGGAGGCGCTGCGCGCGGGGGCGCTGGGGTTCTCGACCAGCCGCACGCCGCTGCACCGGTCGAAGGACGGCGAGCTCGTGCCGGGCACCACGGCCGACAGCCGCGAGCTGTTCGGCATCGGCAGCGCCATCCGCCGGGCCGGTCATGGCGTGTTCCAGTTCGCTCCCGAGCACGCGCTGCTGCCCGTGGCCGAATGGCCGTGGATGCGTGAGCTCGCGGCGATCACCGGGCATCCGGTCAGCGTGAACCTCAACCAGCCCGACCAGGCCCCCGAGGTGTGGCGAGACGTGCTGCGTCTGCTCGACGAGGCGCACACCGACGGGCTGCCGATCTACGCCCAGGTGGCCGGCCGCACGATCGGCATCCTGTACTGCCTCCACGGCAGCGTGCACCCGCTGCTGTTCCATCCCGCCTACAGCGAGGTCGCCCACCTGCCGATGCCCGAGCGGCTGGCGGCGCTGGCCGACCCCGAACGGCGCCGGCGCATCATCCACGACGTGCCCGACGACGGTGGCCTGTTCGACAAGGTGGTGCTGCGCAACCTCGGCCGAATCTGGCCGGTCGCCGACGGCGACATCGACTACGAACCGACCGCCGACCAGTCGGTGGCTGCGATCGCCGCCCGTACCGGCATCCCGCCGATGCAGCTCTTGCTCGACCAACTGACCGCACACGACGGCAACGGGATGCTCTACGCACCGTTCTTCAACTACGCGTACGGCGACCTGTCGATGACCTACGAAGCGACGCTGCATCCGTTCACACGCATGGGCCTCAGCGACGCGGGCGCCCACTGCGGTGCCATCTGCGACGGCGGCACGCCCACGTTCATGCTCACCCACTGGGCCAGGGACCGCAGCCGTGGGCCGCGCCTGCCGTTGGAGCACGTGGTCCACCGCCAGACCCGCCAGACGGCCGAGCTGTACGGCCTGGGTGACCGCGGCCTCGTCGCCCCCGGCATGCGCGCCGACCTGAACGTCATCGACTTCGATGCGCTCAGCTTCGAGGCGCCGCGCATGGCGTTCGACCTCCCGGCCGGTGGTCGTCGGCTCGTGCAGCGGGCCAAGGGCTACCGGGCGACCTTCGTCGCCGGCGAGCAGACCGTGGCCGACGACGCCGCCACCGGCGCCCTGCCCGGCCGCCTGCTGCGCGGCCCGCGCTGAGCACCGACGGTCGGCACGCCCAGTCGGCTGCCCAGGCGCCGGCAACGCTTCAGGCGTCGGTGTCGTCGATCAGCGTCGGGCCGACGATGAAGCAGAACTCGTTGCCCTCCGGATCGACCATCACCTGGAAGCCACCCACCGGGTCGGGTTGGGGTCCGCCGATGCGACCGGCGCCGATCGCCTCGGCCGCTGCCGCCGCCACGGCGAGGTCGTCGACGGCAACGTCGAGGTGCACCCGGTTCTTCACCGACTTGTCCTCGGGCACCTCCTGGAACGACACGGTGATGCCGGTGGGTGGATGCAGCGCCACCCACTCGCGGCTCTGCCGCACGATCTCGCCGCCCAGCACGCCCTGCCAGAACTCGGCCAGCGCCGTCGTGTCGTGGCAATCGATCACCACCTCGTCGAGGCGGCCGATCATGCCGCACCGTCGCTGCAGACCTCGCCCAACGAGCGTTCGGCGCGGCCGAAGATGAACCAGTGGTCGAGGTGGGTGACCGGGTCGGCCGACCAGCCATAGGCGCACACCTCGTCGACCGTGCGGCGGCCGAGCCGCCCGCGGAACCACTGCAGATCGCTGGCCTCCACCGTCACCGCAGGGAGGCCCGCAACAGCAACCGCCTCGTCGAAGCCGGCGCGCATGATCGGTGTCATCCACGCGAGGAACTCGGCCGGCAGGTCGACCGGGCGGCCGAGCGCGTGCAGCAGGTCGGCCTCGTGGGTGTGGATGTCGAGCACGGCACGCCACGAGGTCGCCTCTCCCTCCGGCGTCGACAGGAACCACTCCACCGCCGGGGCATCGGCGGCCCACTGGTCGAGCATCTCGGTCACCGTCCTCGAGCGGCCACGCTCGACCTGCGCTGCCGTCCACGCGTCGGTGGTGGCGCCGGCCATGTTGCCCGTGCGGGCATCCTCGGTGATCCCGGCCAGGTGGGCGATCACGTCGTGAACGTCCCACTCGGGTGTGGCCGGTACCGGCATGGTGCCGACCTCGTCGTCGACCATCGCCGTGATCCGCTCTCGCGCCGCCCGGTACCACTCGCCCAACGGTTGCACGCCTTGCTCCCCTTCCGGTCCAGTTCATGTCATGCCGAATCGGCGTTGGGCGTCGTTGGCCCGCGACATGAACCGGTCTATCAGAGGTGTCGGGCGGGGCGAGGACGCGTAGCGTGGGGCGGGTGAGCGAGCAGACGCAACCGGCCACGCAGGCCATCACCGCAGGCCGGGGGGCCAGCGGCACGTCGTTGGCGCCGGCATTGTGGGCGTCGACCGTGTGGGAGTCGTCGAGCCTGGTCGATGCCCGTCGCCGCGCCACGGGGCTGCGGCCCGGCGAGTTCTACAGCCGCTACGGCAACCCGACGGTCCGCTCGTTCGAGGAGGCGATCGCGACCCTCGAGGGCGCCGAAGATGCGCTGGCCTTCGCGTCGGGCATGGGTGCGGTTGCCAGCGTGGTGCTGGCGCTGTGCTCGTCGGGCGACCACATCGTCGCCCAGCGCCAGCTCTACGCCGGCACCCTTGCGTTCCTGCAGGGGCCGTGCGCCCGCCTCGGCATCGAGACCACGCTCGTCGACGGCAGCCGGCCGGGTGCGTTCGCCGAGGCCGTACGGCCGGGCAAGACGATGCTGGTCATCGCCGAGACGCCGTCGAACCCGCGGCTCGATCTGGTCGACCTCGACGAGATCGGTGCCCTGCAGGGCCCGATCACGGTGGTCGACTCCACGCTGGCCACCCCGCTCGGCCAGCGCCCGCTCGACCACGGCGTGCACCTGTCGCTGCACTCGGCCACCAAGGGCATCGCCGGCCACAACGACGCCACGATCGGCGTGATCGCGGGCGAGAAAGACCTCATCGATGCGATCTGGGCCTACTCGGTGCTCCACGGCGCCACACCCTCGCCCTACGACGCGCTCAACGCGCTGCGCGGCGTACGCACACTGTCGGTGCGCACCACGCACCAGGCCGATTCGGCGTTCTTCCTGGCCGACTCGCTGAGCGACCACCCGGCCGTCACCGCCGTCCACTACCCCGGCCTCGCCAGGCACCCGCAGGCCGACCTCGCGAAGCGACAGATGCGCCACGGCGGGACGCTTATCGCGATCGACCTCGCCGGTGGCCTCCCGGCGGCCGAGAGGTTCCTGGCCAGCGTCCAGCTCGTCCACCGAGCGACATCGCTCGGCGGGCCCGAAACGCTGGTGTGCCACCCGGCCACCACCACCCACGCCAGCCTCACCCCGGATGAGGCGGCGATCGTCGGCGTCACCGACGGCATGCTGCGCATCTCGGTCGGCCTGGAAGACCCGGCCGACGTGCTGGCCGACGTCCTCCGCGCGCTTCGATCGACCTGACCCGTGGCACGGGTCCTCTGCCTGCACGGCCTCGGTGGCACGGGCGCCACGATGTGGCCGATCGTCGGGCACCTCACGAGCGCACAGCACACGGCGTTCGCTCCCACGCTCCCCGGCCACGGATCGGCTCCGGACGACCTGCGAGGTATCGAGTGGTCGCAGTGGTTGGACACAGCACGCGACTGGCCGGCCGACGTCGTCGTCGGCCAGTCGATGGGCGCCATGTTGGCGCTGGCACTCGCCGCCGAGGGCCGCTGCCGTGCGGTCGTGGCGATCAACCCGCTCGCACCCGACCCCGACGCCGTCGACGGGCTCGAGTGGAGGATCTCACGCGGTGCCGAGTGGCACGATGTCGGCCCCAGCACCGTGGGCGAGCAGGCCTACGAGTCGCTGCCCATGGCCTCGCTGCTCACCATGCAGGCCGGCATCCTGAGCCTCGACCTCGCAGCGGTCACCGTGCCCGTGCTGATCGTCACGAGTGCACTCGACGACGTCGTCGACCCGGCGTCGTCCGACGCGGTCGCAGCGTCGCTGGGCGGACCGGTGGAGCGCGTCGTCCTCGATCAGAGCGGCCACGTGGCGACGCTCGACGTGCAGCGGGACGAGCTGGCGCGAGCCATCGTGCAGTTCATCGCCGCGTCGGCTTGACGGTCGACGCCTAGATCTGGACGACGGCACCCGCACGGACCTCGTCGCGGATGGCGCTGCTGAGGATCTCGTTCATGCGTTGGGGCAGGTCGATGAACTCGAGCCGCCATGCGCTGGGATCGGCCGCGCGCACGATGGCGATCCCGATGAACACGCCCTCGGCCGACCGTCCCCCGACATCGAGCGAGATCGCCACCCAACGACCGACCTCGGCCGGATCCACCGCGTCGAGCCTGGACGGCGCGAAGCGCACGCCGCCGGCCGAGACGTCGAGCGTGCGGCCGGTGACGGTGCGATGATCGATCAGGGTCGTGACAGGCCAGTCCACCAGGTAGCGCGGGTGGCGCCGCCGATCGCTCGGGAGTAGCGGATGGTCGAGGCTCACGTGCACCGCGCCGGTCTTCGTCGCCTGGCAGGCCGTGCCCGTAGCAGCCCAGAGGCCGTTCTCGAGCAGCACGCTCACCAACACTGCGCGGGGTGCCTCGAGCTGCCGCCAGGCCACACGGGACCAGAACTCGACATGCTCGTCGCTGGCGTGACGAAGGGCGCCTTCGAGCTTCGTGTCCTCGTCGTCGAGGAGCCTCAACAGCACGCGCCGGCCCGCTTGCGCGCGGAACTTGGGGGTCGGCCCCGCAGCTTGTGCAGCTGCCCTCATGGCAAGTGGTGTGCGAAGTGTTTCAGTCATCGTCAGCGTGATGGCAATCGTGATCGTCTTGTCAGATTTCGCTGACGGTTCAGACATCGGTACGTCGGCGGTGGGAACTTGAGAAACTTGCTGGAATCTGGACGAACGTTCAACCGCAGGTCACTCGATGTTGGCTGCGAGCGACACGACCACGGCGACCGCACCACGTTCGTCGAGCACGACGCCACCACCGAACGAGCGGGTGCCCGCGTCGCTCGGCTCGACCGATGACCAGAACGAGTAGACGAAGTCGACCTGCAGATCGGGGTTCGTCGGCGCCGCCAAGCAGGCCCGCACGTCGAAGCCACGGGCACCCGACGCCGACATGAATGCCTCGGCTTCGGCGCAGCGCTGGGCGATGTCGTCGGCCAGCACGGGCGACTGCCACGCCACGCCGGCCGCCGTGGCGCGCACCACCTGGTTGTCGCGGAAGTCCCCGGCGAAGACGACGTCGATACCGTCGACCTCACGCAGGAATTGATCGCCCGTCAGCAGGTCGGTGCGATAGGCGACCCACTGCGCCGGCGCGTCGACCGCAGCCATCCACGCCGCCTCGTCGGCCAGCGCCGAGGGAACGGCGTCACCCGCGCTGCCGCACGCCGACAGCGCGCCGAGCAGGGCCGCCACGGTGGCGGCGGCGAACGTTCGCCTCAACTGTCGAGTTGTGATCCGACCACGCTCACGAAGCTGACGCAGGCGCCCGGCCCACCACCCAGGTTGTGGGTGAGCGCCTTGGTCTTGCCGGCCGCCACCGATGCGATCTGGCGCGGGCCGGCCTCGCCGCGCAGCTGCAGCCAGCACTCGAACAGCATCCGCAGGCCCGATGCACCGATGGGGTGGCCGAACGACTTGAGGCCACCGTCGGGGTTCACCGGCAGCTCGCCGTCGAGGTCGAAGGTGCCGGCGAGGGCTTCCTTCCACGCCATGCCGCGCTCGGCGAACCCGAGGTCCTCCATGAGGACGAGCTCGGTGGGGGTGAAGCAGTCGTGCACCTCGGCCATCGCCAGCTCGGCGCGCGGGTCGGTGATGCCGGCCTGGGCGTAGGCGTCCTCGGCGGACGCGACGACCTCGTCGAAGGTCGTGTAGTCGTACGCCGGGTCGATCGGGCCGGTGGCGGGGCCGGCCACGAACGACAGCGCCTTCACGAAGATCGGGTGGTCGGTGTACTTGTAGGCGTCCTCGGCCCGCACGATGATGGCCGCGGCCGAGCCGTCGCTGACGCCGCTGCAGTCGAAGATGCCGAGCGGGCCGGCCACGAGCGGGCTGCACGCGATCGTCTCCTTCGGCACCTCCTTGCGGAACTGCGCCCGCGGGTTCAGCGCGCCGTTGCGGTGGTTCTTCCACGCGATGCGGGTGAGGACGTCCTTCAGTTCGGCGTCGTCGACGCCGTACTTCTTGGCGTACGCGGGGGCGAGCAGGCTGAACGAGGCCGGGGCGGTGACCGTGGCCGACGTGCCGTCGTTGGCGGGTGAGCCCACCACGAGGCCCGAGTACCCGCTGTCCTTGAGCTTCTCGACACCGATCGCCATGGCGATGTCGTACGCGCCGCATGCCACGGCGTAGCACGCGTTGCGAAACGCCTCGCTGCCGGTGGCGCAGTAGTTCTCGACGTGCGTGACCGGTTTGTGCTGGATCTTGAGCGGACGGCTGAGCGTGAGGCCCGACAGGCCCGAGCCCATCGTGCCGAGCCAGAACGCGTCGACGTCGCCGAGCGCGATGCCGGCGCTCGCCAGCGCCGCCGATGACGACTCGATCAGCATGTCGTCCGTGCTGCGGTCCCAGTGCTCGCCGAAGGGGGTGCACCCCATGCCGACGATGGCCACCTGGTCGCGGATGCCGTGTGATGCCATGACTCAGTCCTCCTCTGCGAGGGGTCGTGCTTTCCAGAAGTAGTTGTGGATCCCGTCGACGGTGTACAGCCGCCTGAAGGTCATCTCGACCCGGTCGCCGATCTGCACGGTGCCGGGGTCGACGTCGGTGAGCTCGCACTGGAACCGCCCGCTGCGCGCCTGGCCGTTGCCGCCGGGGGCGTCGAAGTCGATGACGGCTGCCACCACCGGCGGGCTCATGCTGTAGGCGAGGCGGTCGACGGTGAACGTGGCGATGGTGGCGCGCACGTCGGCCATGCGCACCATCTCCATCTGGTCGATGGCGCCGCTGGCCATGCTGACGCGCGACGGCGGCAGGTGGATGAAGCCGCCCTCGTCCCGCGATCCGAACAGCCCGTACTTCCAGGCGTTCCCGCGTGCCGACGGGGGGCCGGCGGGCCGGTCGGGTTCGGGGCGGCGCGGTGGCTCGCGGTGGATCTGGCCGCGCCAGGTGAGGAACTGCCCGTAGCCGAGGTCGTCGCGGGTGGCGGCCAGCATCTGCCGAACGGTGCGCGCCGGGCGACGCTGCGAGATCGCGTCGGTGACCCGCAGCAGCCAGGTGGAGCAGCCGTCGGCGAGCGTGACGACGGCGATGACCTCGCCGGGCTTGGCACGGTCGAGCACGTCGGCGAGCATGAGGAACGGGTGGGCGGTGCCGGTGTTGCCCACCGTGGCCGCGAAGTCGTCGGCGAGCGCCTCCGGCCGTGCGCCGATGGCCTTGCGGGCGGCGTTCACGGCACGCGTGTGGAGGCCGGTGACGACGACGTGGTCGACGTCGGCGATGGTGATGCCGGCCGACTTCAGCGCGTCGGTGACGCACTGCTCGGCGAGCGGCACGTACATGTGCTCGCCGAAGCGCTCCTCCCACTGCTTCGAGTGGTGGTCGCCCGGTGTGCGCCAGCGGTCGGTGAACTCGGCCGTGACCTCGGCGCCCCCGATGCCGACGGCGATGGCGTCGGACCCGGAGCCCATCAGCAAGGCGACCGCGGCGTCGCCTCCGTTCGACTCGTCGGCGCCACCGGGCAGGCCGGTACGGATGTCGGACAGCACGGCCAGGCCGTCGCGGAACCCGGCGATCATGACCGCCGCGCCACCCGAACGGACGGAGCCGACGCAGTCGACCGCACCCACCGACGACTCGAGCGCGAGTGCGGCGTGGATGGTCGTGGCGTTGGTCTTGTCGGCGTAGGCGGGCTCGGTGGTGGCGAAGGCGACGACGGACGGCTGGACACCGACAGGTGCCCAGGCCAGTGCTCGGCGTGCGGCCTCGACGCCCATCGACGTCGTGTCCTCGTCGTAGCTCGCGACGCTGCGCGTGCCGCGCCCACCGCCCTGCCCCAGCGATGCGCTGATGGCGCTTCGCTGCATGCGCCAGAACGGCAGGTAGACCCCGTAGCTCACGATCCCCGACATGGGGCGGACTGTACACACGGACCGGCGGGGGCCTCGTGCCCGAGACGGGTGGGTGTCAGCGGTAGAAGGGGTTCTCGCCGTTGGTGTGGTCGGTGAGGTCCTTGACCCGCTCGACCCCGCCCACCTGCTCGACCAGCATGGTCTGCACGCCGTCGAGCATGGTCATGCGGCTCATCGAGCAGCCGTGGCAACCGCCACCCATGGTGAGGTACGCGGTGCCTTCGCCGTCGTGGCCCACGTAGGTGACGAAGCCGCCGTGGGCGGCCAGCGCCGGGTTCACCTCGGCAGCGATGACGGCCTCGATCTCGGCGCTCAGCTCGTCGTTGCCCGTGAGGCCCTCGACCATGGGGGCCACAGGCTTGTTGGGGTTGCGGATGACGAGGCCCTGGCTGTCGGTGTGGTCGAGCGTGGCGTCGTTCAGCAGCTCGACGTCCTTGGCCCCGATGATGACCTTGAGCGCCGTGCCGTCGGTGCCGGGGTGCGTGCGGACCTCGTCGGTGAACCCTGCCTTGGTGACGACGTCGAAGCTGAGGTCGTAGCGGAAGTCCTCGCCCGGGGCGCTGACGATCTCGAGCCGGAGCCCGAGGCGCTCGGCATCGGGCTCGGCATCACGCAGCGCGATCAGTTCGGCGTGGGCCGCCGACGTGACCGTGATGATGAGGCTGCTGACGTTCGAATCGGTCTCTGCTGCAAGCGGACTCACGTCGCCATGGTACCGGCGGTGCGCTGCGGACGGTCGGGCGCTTCGATCAGCTGCCGCCACCGTTGCACTCGATGCGCTGGCCGGTGACGTACCCGGACCCGGGGCTGCACAGCCACAGGACGACGTTGGCGACGTCGAGCGGCTGGCACACCCGCCCGAACGGCGACACGGCGTCGAGGGCGCGCAGGTCGGGCATGTCGCGGTTGCCGGTGAACGCCCGGGCGAGGCGCACCCCCATGTCGGTCTCGACGAGGCCCGGCGCCACCACGTTCACATGGATGCCGAACGGGCGCTCCTCCTTCGCGAGCGTCGAGGCGAGGGCCTCCATGGCGGCCTTGCCCATGTTGTACGGCGCACCGTTCGCCTGCATGGTGGACGTGGCGACCGACGAGATCATGACGATGTCGCCGCGGCCGTGCTCGGCCGAACGCGCCCGCAGGTGCGGGATCGCGAGGCGCGACAGGTGGTGCGGGCCGAAGGCGTGCGTGGTGACCACGCGGATCATCTCGTCCGGGTCGGTGTCGGCCACGCCGCGACCCTTCGACGCGATGCCGGCGTTGCACACCAGCAGGTCGAGGCCGCCGAGGTCGGCGACCACGGCGTCGACCATCGTGGCGCACGCAGCGGGGTCGTCGACCGAGGCCTCGTACGCCCGGGCCACACCGCCGGCGGCCTCGATCGCGGCCACCGTGTCATCAGCCGACTCCTTGTCGCGCCGGTAGTTCACGGCCACTGCCGCACCCTCGGCGGCGAGCAGCTCCGAGATCGCCCGGCCGATGCCGCGACCACCCCCCGACACCAGCGCAATGCGCCCCTCGAGCAGTCCCATCGTGTCCCTCCCCCTTCATCTGGCAACCTAGGCCCGTGCAGGACGGCAGCAAGAAGGCAATCATCGCGGCGTTCTTCGCGAACCTCGGCATCGCAGTGTCCAAGTTCGTGGGTTTCGTCATCACCGGCTCGGCCGGTCTGCTGGCCGAGGCAGCGCACTCGCTCGCCGACACCGGCAACCAGGCACTGCTGATGTTCGGCTCGAAGCGGGGGAAGCGCCAGGCCGACCGGATCCACCCGTTCGGGTACGGGCCCGAGCGCTACTTCTGGGCCTTCGTCGTGGCGCTCGTGCTGTTCAGCATGGGTGGCCTCTTCGCGCTGTACGAGGGCATCCACAAGCTGAGCGACCCCCACGAGATCAGCAACGTCGGCGTCGCCTACGGCATCTTGATCTTCGCGATCCTGCTCGAGTCGTACTCGCTGCGCACCGCGATCAAGGAGGCGAACCACATCCGCCCACGCGACAAGGGTTGGTGGTGGTTCATCAAGAACGCCAAGGCGCCGGAGCTGCCGGTGGTGCTGCTCGAGGACGTCGGCGCCGAGATCGGCCTCTTCCTCGCCCTCGGCGGCCTCACGATGGCCCGGATCACCGGTGACCCGCGTTGGGATGCCGTGGGGTCGATCTCGATCGGCATCCTGCTGGTGCTCATCGCGATCGTCCTCGCCATCGAGATGAAGGGCCTCCTCATCGGCGAGTCGACGAGCGAGCAGGTCACCCAGGCGATCGAGCACGCGATCAACGGCGCCGAGCAGGTGAACGGGCTGATCCACCTGCGCTGCATGCACCTGGGGCCCGACGACATCATCGTCGCGGCCAAGATCGACTTCGACCACTCGCTGACGATGGCCGAACTGGCCGCCGCGGTCGACCGCACCGAGGTCGCGATCCGCGCCGCCGCGCCGCTCGACATGACCATCTACATCGAGCCCGACATCCGTCGCGCCACCACTGCGTGAACGGGTCACCCCGGTCACACCGGTCGCCCCGGACCCTCGGCTTCGTCGCGCTCGGGTTCGCGATCGTCTTCTTCAGCCTCGGCTCGACGATCGTGAAGAAGGCCGGCATCCCCGGCCCCACCCTCGCGTTCTGGCGCATGCTGCTGACGTCAATCCTGTGGTCGCTGATCCTGTGGTTCACCGAGCACAGCACGGTCACCCGGGCCGACCTCCGTCGCGCGCTCGTGCCGGGCATCGTGTTCGGGCTGAACATCACGGCGTTCTTCACGGGGGTCACCAAGACCAGCGTCGCCAACGCCGAGTTCATCGGCACGCTCACGCCCCTCGTCCTGGTGCCGGCCGGAGCGATCTTCTTCAAGGAGAAGATCAACGGGCGGGCGCTGTGGTTCGGGCTGATCTCGCTGGCCGGTCTCGTCATCGTGCTGTTCAACGTGCCGTCGAACAGCGTCGCGACGTGGGCGGGCAACATCACGATCTTCGCGGCGATGCTGTTCTGGGCGACCTACCTGCTCACCAGTCGACGCCTGCGCGGCGGCGACATGAGCGTGCAGCGGATCATGGCGTCGATCATGCCGATCGCCGCGCTCACGATCCTGCCGATCACGCTCGTGCAGGGCAACTTCACGCAGGTGACGGCGCACTCGGTGCCGTACATCGTGCTGCTGTCGGTCATGACCGGCACGTTGGCCCACGGCATGATCGTCTACGCGCAGCACACCGTGCCGGTGGGCACGATCGGCATCCTGCAGGTGGCCCAGCCGGCGCTCGCCGTGTGCTGGGCCTACCTGTTGCTCGACCAGACGATCGTGCCGATCCAGATCGTCGGCATGGTGCTCGTCGTGATCGGCCTCGCCGCCGTCGTCACCGTCACCCGCCGCGCCACATCACCCGCCCCGGAGTTCGAGGCCGAGCCACAGGTCGAAGCGCACCGCGAGCAGCGATAGAGTCACGACCACAACCGAAGGGGAGCTCGCAGGACACGGCGGGCTGAGAGGGTGGACGCCGCCACCGACCCACGAACCTGATCTGGGTAATGCCAGCGGAGGGAACTGGATGTCACTGCACATCGCCGTCGTCATCGGCGGCGGACCGATCACACCAGGCACGGCGATCACACCGGGCACGGCGTCGTTCGACCTCGTCGTCGCGGCAGACAGTGGCTACGACGCCGCCGTCGATGCCGGGCTGACGCCCACGCACCTCGTCGGCGACCTCGACAGCATCAGTGCTGCCGGGCTCGCCTCGGCACGGGCGGTCGGCATCCCGATCGAGCCGTACGACCCCGACAAGGACCACACCGACACCACGCTCGCCCTGCGCCGAGCAGTCGCGCTGGGCGCCACCGACGTGACGTTGCTGGGCCCGGCCACGAGCGACCGCCTCGACCACCTGCTCGGCGCGCTCACCGCCTTGGGCGACCCGGTGCTGGCGGGCTGCGAGGTGAGCGGCGAGCTCGGTGGCTCGTCGGTGCGCGTGCTGCACCCGGGCCACACCACGGTGCTGCATCTCGAGGCAGCCGGCGTGTTCTCACTGCTGGCGCTGCACGGCCCCTGCGACGGCGTCACCGTCAGCGGCGCACGGTGGCCGCTGAACGACGCCCGGCTGGTGCCGGGCAGCACCCTCGGCGTCAGCAACGAGTCGCTCGGCGACTCCGTCTCCATCGGCGTCCGCGAGGGCG
>Ga0247833_1002852_pt1 | contig 24358 bp, 23 predicted proteins | sample LaCruzMarch2015__7_FD_187117 | JGI IMG/M metagenome (GOLD analysis project Ga0247833, IMG submission 187117) | Freshwater microbial communities from meromictic Lake La Cruz, Castile-La Mancha, Spain - LaCruzMarch2015_8m | ecosystem: Environmental > Aquatic > Freshwater > Lake | place: Spain... | reverse complement strand
GAGCATCGCCTCCAGAAGATCGAAAGGCGCTGCCGCGCCGATGTCGCGTTCGGCGTCCCCCTTGGTTTCAAATGGAGGGATGGCCGCCGTGTCGTCCCAAGCCTCAGGCGCGAAGCGCCGTCTGCGATGAGCATGCGAATTCGAACGCGCTACCAAACAAGGGCGGCTCCAGCCTATGCGCTGCGCGTCTTCGTCTTGGCAAGCCGCCGCAGAAATGGGACCCCGACGGCGCGGCGTCCCTTCTTTTTTTTTACGAAAGGTGCTGCCGCACCAACCGCTTGGCAGCGCGCTCGTTCCTCCGGGAGGGACATCCTCCGGCATGACCCATTTCTCTCGATCGGCACGGCATCAAAGAAGGGAGCACAGGCGTCCCGCCTGTGAGAGACACTCGCGTGGCAAGCTCATCGATGACCAGCCACGGCCTGGGCCCCGGCGCTCATAGAGACGCCGCTACAGCAATCGCGCGGCAGCGCCCTCTTAAAACTTAAACTCCTTCCTCTCCCTTGGGAAAACCATGTGGAACTCTGCGCCGCCGAGCGGGGAGGGGCCGATTTCCAAGCGGCCGCCGTGGTTTTCCATGGTGGTGTGGACGAGGTAGAGTCCCATGCCGGAGCCTTCGGGCTTGGTGGACTTCAGGAGGAGTTCCTTGGCTTCGGTTTCGGCGAGGCCCGGGCCGCTGTCGGCGACGGCGATTTCGATGGCATCCGCTCTGTCACGGATTTCAACAAGGATGTCGCGCCGGGTGGATGTCGGGGATTGCGCGATCGCCTCGGCGGCGTTGCGGATCAGGTTGCCGAGGGCGATTTGGAGTTGTCCGGCATCTCCCGATATCTCGCAGGTTTTTGCGGAGGGTTGGAATACGATTTCGACGCGGTGTTCCTTGAGCAGCGGTTTGCAATAGAGCAGGGCGTCCTCCACCACATTCACCAGATCGACGGGATGGTGGATGCTCTCCACATTGCGCAGGAGCGATTTCATCTTGGCGATCGTCACCACCACGCGATTCGCCTCGGCTGCGAGTTCCTTGAAGAAGGGGAAAAGCTTGGGGTTGCCCGGCGCCTCGGCCTCCTGCAAGGCGAGTTGGGCCGTGAGGAGGATGCGGCTGAGGGGTTGGTTGATCTCGTGGGCCACAGCGGACGCGGCGAGGCTGGTCTGGAGTTTTTTCTCAATGATCTGGCGCTGAGCCTCCTCGCTTAGCCGCTCTTTCTCCCGTGCTTCGGCCAGGGCTTTCTCGGCTTCTTTTTGTGGCGTGATGTCGTAGTTCACTCCGATTTCCCGGATCAGTTTTCCCTCGATGTCACGCACACCGGTCGAGACGCCGCGCAGGAAATGAACCGAGCCATCGGGGTGGATGATCCGGTATTCGTATTGCCCGTGGTTTTCCGATTCGAGGGCTTGAAAGGTCTCCCTTTGCACCCGCTCCAGATCCTCGGGGTGTATGCAGGGCTCCCAGCGCCCATCGAAATCCTCGGCTCTCAATCCATAGATGCGAAGCATTTGCGCGTCCCATTCCTCCTTTTGGGACTCCAAATCGCGGATCCAGAAGCCGATACCGGCTGCCTCCGCAGCGAGTTGCATTCTTTGGGTGGCTTCGCGGAGGTTTTCCAGGCTCCGGGCGAGATGGTCCTCGGCGAGTTTGCGGTCGGTGATATCGACGAATCCGACCAACAGCAGGTCGTCGAGGATGGCGGCGCTGATGATGACATCGCGGCGGGTGCCGTCTTTCGCGCAGACGCGGAATTCCATGGCTCGCATGGGGTCGCCGCTACGCTGAGCCTCGGCCACGGCATCATCCCAAGCTTGGAAGGTCGCAGTGCGGTAAGCTTCGTCGGGATAAGCCAAGTGCGCCCAGACGCCGACATCGGGGAGGTCTTCTGGCGTGTATCCGAAGATTCGGGTGAACGAGTCGTTGATCAAGACAATACGGCCCCCCGCGACCGCTTCGGAGAACGAGATGGGTATGGGAACATTGTTCAGAATCTTGCGCAAACGCGCCTCGCTGGCCGCAAGTTCGGCTTCGGCGGTCTTGCGGCGGGTAATGTCGGAGAGCACGCCTTCCCACACGATGGAGCCGTCGGGAAGGGGGCGCGGGAGGGATTCGGCCCTGATCCAACGCGTGGTGCCATTGGCGACGACGCGGCATTCCTCGGAGAAGGGGATTTTTTTCTCAAAACACTCCGCATTTTTCCGCACCCACTCGTCGTAGTCCTCGGGGTGCACGCAGGCGAAGGCGTTGAGGGGATTTTCTTCGGCGGCCTTCCGCTCGAGTCCGCATAACTCAAGGAATCGGGTGCTCATGAAGGAAAACTTCGCCATCCCGCCATCGGGCGGCAGGACCATCGTGTAGGTGCCGGCGGGAATGTTCTCTGTGACTTCGTAGGCGGTGCGCTCGAGTTGTTCTTGCGCGGACCGCGCCTCCGCCTCTGCTTTGCGGCGGGCGGTGATGTCCACGAGGCTCACCAGCAGGCGATCCTCCAGCACGGTGGCGCTGATGAGCACGCCCTTTCGAGCCCCATCCTTGCAGACCACCTGGAATTCCATCGATTCCACGGCGCCACGCGTCTCCAAAGCTGTGGCCACGGCAGCATCCCAGATACGGAAGGTCTCCCGGCGATAGGCCTCGTCCGGATACGCCCGCGCCGCCCAATCCGCCACGCGCGGAATGTCCTCAAGCGTATAGCCGAAGAGGCGGGTGAAAGATTCGTTGATGAAAACAATGCGAGGATTCTCTTCGAGGGTTGCGTAGGCGACGGCCAACGGCAGTCCGTTTAGGATTTTTGCGAAATCCTGCCCACTTGGTTTGGGGAGGTCGGAAACCGTTTCGGCCATGGCGTTAGGGAAATCCTATTTGCCGTCCGAAGCCAGCTTGATCGAGCGGCTGTGGATTGCAGCGTGCCGCACGAGCTCCGCACCGCTCACCCCGAGCTTGGCGGCGATGTGCTTGCGGTGGGTGAGCACGGTTTGCACGGAGATGTAGGCCCTCGCCGCGATTTCCTTGTTTGTGAGGCCTTCGCCGATGAGTTCCAGAATCTCGATTTCCCTCGGGCTAAGCGCTTTTTTAGGCTTTTCGTGAGGGCGATTTTGTGCAGGCCCCAGGCTTTCGCGCAAGCCCTCGATCTCCCTCACCACCACAGCCAGCGCCCGCGTTTTATCCACCACGGAGTAAATGAATGGCCGCAGTTTCTTGGGACATTGAAAAGTATCCGCCTCTCCCGAGACGATGATCGTGCGCGCCTCGGGGCGGCATTTTGCCAAGGCCTCCGCCACTACAAGGCCGCTTTTGTCCGGCAGCGCCAAATCCAAAAGCAGGAGGTCCGGCAAGTGCGTCCGGCACGCGGCGATGCCTTCCTTGGCGGTGTGCGCCACCGCCACCACATCCACGCCTCCCACGGACTCGAGTGTGAGTCGGAACAACTGCTCGAACATCACTTGGTCCTCCACGATGACGCAACGAAGCAGCGCCTTGGCGGTCGGCTTGTTTGGAAGAAGCGATGGCATGTGCGGTGGTTTTCCGAAAACACAATTATCATGTCGAAGCCTCCCCCGGTGCAAATACCCACTTTTGGGTATGCCGGAAAAGCTGGGCGATTCGGGACAAAGGCGGCTGTGCTGCGAAAGTGGGACGGCTCGGCGAGGCATCCCTACCATCTCTTTTCGATGGGCGCTGCCGCGCCGAGTGGGCCTTAGACGCCACCTTCGTTCCAAAATGGTAGGGTCGGCTCGCCGTAGCGGACCCAAACTTCAGGCGCGTAGTGCCGTCTCTGGGATGGGGGACGGCTTCGCCGCAGAAATGGGCCCCCTGCGGCGCGGCGTCCCTTGTTTTTTCGATGGGCGCGGAAGCGCCAGTTACCCGCTCGATCTCTTGTTTTGACAAACGCGACCATGCGTGTATTCGTTTTTGTATGACTAAAATTTTAACGGTCCGCCTACCTGCGGGATTGCATGACAAGGCGGAGGCTCGCGCCATGCGGTTGGGGCTGGATCGTGCCAAATATGTCCGTTCCCTCATCGAAGACGATCTTTCCGGGGCCCGTGGTAAAAACCCCCGCGTTTTCGCGTCCGAGGACCTCGTCGGCCTTTACCAAGGCGACACCGGGCCAGCCACAAACGCCTCCGCTCGCGAGCGCCTGCGAGCCCGGGCCGTCACAAGCCGGTGAAGGAAATCGCCGATACCGGACTGATTGTAGCCTTTTTCCATCGCAACGATCCTTTTCACTCCTGGGCGGTCGCGGCCTTTCGCGCGCAGGCACCGTTTTTCACCTGCGACGCGGTTCTCGCCGAGGCGGGCAGTTTTTTTCCTGAACCCACAGGCCTCCTGCGCTTGGTTGCGCGGGGGGATTTGGTGCTCGATCCCGGTTTTGTTCTGGAAAAAGAGTTGCCCGCCATTCTGGCACTCGCCACGAAATATGCCGACCGGCCGATGGACCTTGCAGATGCCTGCCTCGTGCGGATGGCGGAACTCTTTCCCAAGTCCCGCATTTGGACGATCGATCGGAGCGACTTCTCCACCTATCGCCGCAACGGACGCCACATGATCCCCTGCGAATTTCCCGATTCCATAGGACAACGGCAGGAAAAAAATAAGTCCGGTTGAGCAGGCCCCCTGTCGGTTACATGTCATCGGCCATCTCTTTTCAAGGGGCGCAGCGGTGCCATGCGCGAGAAGAGGGGGGAACGGCCGTCCCGGCCGTTTATGGCGATGGCGTGGAAACCTCATCGATGTCGATCCACAAGTTCCCTGGGAGCGCCTCGCGCCCGACTTGTCGGAAATTCCACCGGCCTTCGGCCGCATTTTTTCCGGCACAGCCCCCCGCACTCAATGGCAGGTCATCAACCCCAATTTCCCATATTCCGGCAAGGCGCGGTCCTTGCTGACGAAGACGAGTTTCTCCCGAATCGCCGCCCAGATGAGCATGCGATCGAAGGGATCCTTGTGCCCGGGGACAAGGGGTAGGCCGTGGAACGAGGCGGCTGTCGTGGCGTGGAACTCCAAAACATGCCACCCGGCCCGGGCCACAAAGCCCGGAAGGTCCTCCGGCGCGGCCCCTTCGATCCGGAGCTTGCCGATCGAGGATTTTAAACTGATTTCCCAGAAGGAAACCGGGGAGATATGGATGGAATTCTCCCCGTTCTGCAAGGCCCGCCGCGCCTTGGCTCCGAGCTTCTCCGGAGTTTGGAGCGCCCATAGCATCGAGCAGGTATCCAGCAGCAGTCTCATTCGCCGAGGAATTCCTCCTCTGTGAGTCGCCAATCCTCGGTGATGTGGAACTGCACCTTGCCTGCCAGGATTCCGAGCTTGCGCTTGGCCGGGGCTTGGGGCGGCGACACCAACAAGGCGACCGGCTTTTTCGACCGGCCGTAAGTCACTCCCACCGTGCCCCCACGAGCGACAATCTCGAGGGCTTCGGAAAAGCGCGACTTGAAATCGCCAACCGGGAGCTGAAGAGTTTCCACAGAGTGAAGTTAACTCCGCCTGGATAAACTTGTCAAGTTGTCAATCGGTTTTTGGTTTTTTGGGTTGTGGCAGCTGCAAGCGCCGCGCGCGAGCAGAAGGGGGATCGGCTGTCTCGGCCGTTTGAGGCGGCGGTGTGGAAACCTCGACGGTGGGCGGTCACGCCATGCGCCTGCACGGTCGAGCCCTGTGGAGTAAAATTTCCAAACTCCGCGGGCGAGCAACGGCCATGCCCCTCCCATTCCAGCGCTGCCCGCGCCACGTCTGCAAAATACCCACTTCTGGGTATTGAGGATTTCCGCGCATATCGCCGATTCTTTCACGAAGCAGCGGTTCAAACACCCCGCCGCCATCAACACAAAACCACAAACCTACACGATGAAAAAAATCACCTCACTCCTCGCCATCGGCTTCGCCAGCCTTGGCATTCAGAGCGCTTCGGCGGCGCTGATCTCCCTCTACGAGTTCAATAACTCCACGACCGACTCCGTTCGCGGTGGGGCGGGTGCTGCCTCCGTTTATGGAACGACCACCTACACCGCTGGAGTTTCCGGGAATGCTTTTCGTTTCGATGGATCCACCTACCTCACAGCTCCGCTTGCTGGCGCAGGTCTCAGCGCATACACCATTTCTGCTTGGTTAAAATTCAACACCCAAACTAACTGGGCCACGATTCTAAAAAACTGGGGATCGTCTGCATCAGGCGCCTTTCACTTTGGATTAAATGACAATGATTTCAAAATTTCAAATTACTTGGGAACCACTATGGGGTCTCCCGGTGTGCTCTCCGGAACCTTGACAACTGGGGCTTGGTATAATGCTGCCGTGACCTTTGGCCCAAGTAACACCCAAAAGCTTTATATCAACGGCGTGCAAGTTGATTCCGGTGCTGCATCTGGAACCATCTTAAACAACTACGGCACCATGTCGATGGGGGCCAAACTCAATAACGCCCAAGACGGAGTTGGAGGCCCTCCCGGCTGGCTGGACGGTTGGCTCGACGATGTCACTTTCTTCGACGAGGAACTCTCCGCCTCGGCAATTTCGTCTTTATACGCCGCTGGTCTATCAGGAAACGGCGTTTCCACATTGGGCTATGCCGGATATGTCGGCTCCGCCGCCGTCCCCGAGCCCGGCCAAGTCGCCGCCTCGCTGTTGCTCCTCGGAGGCATCGGCGGGTATGTGTTCCTGAAGCGCCGCAAAGCTGCTAAGACGGCAGTGCCCGTCGCCGCCTGATTCGAGGGAAGCCTCACCAAAAAGCCGGTGCCGGAGCGATCCGCGCCGGCTTCTCTTTTTGACTCATAATGGTGCTCCTTCTCTCTCGCGCGACAGCGTGGTCGTTCTCCAAGGTAGGGATGGCGCGCCGCCGCCGTCCCATTTTTGCGGCAACGCCGCCTCTGAATCCCTCAACGGCGACTGCGTCGCCTGAAACTTGGGACCCCGACGGCGCGGCGTCCCTACCTTTTCTTTACGAAAGGTGCTGCCGCACGAACTGAAAACTCCCCACGCAAAACTTCCCTAATCTTTCCCAGCGTTATAAACACAACTGCAACTTTCCAAATATGATCAAGACCAAAGACCTGAGCATTCGCACGCGGCTTCAAGTCATGCTTCTTGTGGCGAGTCTGGGTTCGATCGTGGTGGTGGGGATGTTCAGCTGGATTCGGGCGAGGGATATCCTCTCGGAGCGAATTTTGAGCCAGTTGACGAGTGAGCGGGCGTCGAAGGCCTACCAGATCGAGGCGTATTTCACGGCGTTGAGCAACCAGATCGAGACGCTCTGCGAAGATCGCATGGTGGTGTCGGCGATGCGGGAGTTTGACGCGGAGTTTGAGAAGCTCAAGGGGCGGAGAATCACTCCGGAGGAGACGGCAGGTCTGGAGGCTTACTACACAAAGGAGTTCCTGCCGAGGCTGGCGAAGAACATCAAGGGCGATCCGGCCTACGAGACCTATCGGCCGACTTCTGAAGAGGCGTTGTATCTTCAGTATCATTACATCGCGAACAATCCGGAGGAGGTGGGCAAGAAGGCGAAACTGGAGAAGGCGGCGAGCGATGCGAGCGGCTACAGTCAGGTGCACGAGAGCTATCAGGAACTCTTCCACAGCTTGGTGACGCGGCTCGGGTATTACGACCTTTTCCTGATCGATCCCGAGACGGGTGAGATCGTTTACAGCGCCCACAAGGAAACGGATTTTGCCACCAATCTCTACAACGGCCCCTACCGCAACAGCAATCTGGCAGAGGTGGTGAAGCGTGTGCGCGATGATCCGGATCGAGGGGCGATCCAGATTGTGGACTATCAATTCTACCGTCCCTCCTACAACGCACCGGCAGGTTTCATCGCCGGGTCGATCTATGACGGGGAGAAGCGCATCGGCGTGTTGGCGGTGCAGTTGCCGATCGATGCCATCAACCGTGTGCTCACGGGCGGCGGGAACTGGGAGAAAAACGGGCTCGGCAAGAGTGGCGAGACCTACATGGTGGGCAGCGACCACCTCTTGCGCTCCGCCTCCCGGGCTTCGATCGAGAACCCGAAGGACTACATCCAGGGCCTGGAGAAAATCAAACTGCGTCCCGATGTGATCAAACTTATCGAGCAGGTTGGCACACCGATCCTGATCCAACCCATCGAGACGAAAGCTGCCAAGGAGGGCGTGCGCGGTGGCTCGGGCACGAAAACCATCGAAGGCTATCAAGGTCACGAGGTGCTCAGCTCGTTTTCCCAACTTCAGATACCGGGTGTGACCTGGGCGATCATCTCCGAGATGGCGACCTCCGAGGCCTACAGCCAGATCCGCGCCTTGGAGTTCTACCTGCTGCTCACCTGTATCTTGCTGATTTGTGCGATCACCCTCTACTCGGGCTTTGCTGCGAAGCGTTTCACGGCACCGATCGAGCGCATGCTGCGGCGCTCCCGCAATCCCGAGGCGCTTGAGGAATCCACTGCCGAGCTGCAAATCGAGCAGAACGAGTTGGGTGAGCTTTCCAGGTCGTTTGACGCCATGGCGCAGCGTGTGCGCGAACGGTCGCTGGAGGCGGTCCGTAAAAATGCAGAGATCGAGTCACTTCTGCTCAATATGCTTCCGCGCTCCGCCGCTGATCGTCGTATGCAGGGCGAGTCAGGTATTCTGGAGTGCCTGCAGCAGGTCACGATGGTGGTGATGACCCTTGGCGACCTCGGCCGTGCCACCGAGAGGCATGGCGTCGAGTGCGTGGTGAATGCCCTGAACGAGTGGGCGCTGGCGCTGGAGGAAAAGGCGGCCCGCTCCGAGGTCGAGCGGGTAAGCTGCTTCAGCGGTCGCTACATCTTCGGCTGCGGGCTGGGCAAACGCCAGATCGCCCATGTGAGGCTGGCTGTCGATTTTGCCCAGGAGGCACTCAAGAGCTTCATGGAAATCAATAACAAGGACTGCCTTGGTCTTGCCTTGAAAATCGGTGTTCAAACCGGCCCGGTTACGACAGCCGTCATCGGGCAAAAAATGTTCCACTACGATGTGTGGGGCGGCGCGATGGATGAGGCGCAGGCGCTCTCGCTGGCAGCTCAGCCTGACACCATTCGGGTCGGTGACCCGGTGTGTGAACGCGTGAAGGATGTCTTCCGCTTCGAGCCAGCCACCTCAGAACCCGGCCAACCCGCTGCTTGGACCTTGGCGGATTCCCGTTCCAAATAACCATGCCCGCAAGCCTCATATCGCCGGATTCCATTCTCTTAGAGGGGGTGGCCGTCATTCTCGGTCTGCCTTTGCTCATGATCGTGCTCGGCGAGTTGATTCATCGCCTGCGCCGCTCTGGAAGCCCTCTGGCTGGTGTCTTCTCGGCTACGCGCACACTCCTCGTGCCATTGCTGGCGGCCTGGTTCATATCCGTGAGATTTTTTGCGGTTCCAAACGATGGTATGCCCCTGCAGGTATTGCGCACCATTTTCTGGATCGCACTCACCTACACGCTACTCCTGCTTTTCCGGAATATCGTAGCTGCGGGTGGAGAGCGTAAAACGAGTTGGCAAGTCATCATGCCAAACCTGCTTTTCCAATTGGTGCGCGCGCTTTTGGTCTTCGGTGCGCTCACCTACCTGCTGGCCTCGGTCTGGAAAATCGATGTATCCAAAATCATGGGAACCCTCGGCATTGGCTCGCTCGTCATAGCACTGGCCCTCCAGGATACCCTCAGCAATCTGGTCTCCGGATTTTTGCTCATCATCGAAAGCCCGTTTAAAGTCGGCGATTGGATCAAGGTTGGAGACATCGAAGGAGAGGTGATCGAAATCAACTGGCGCGCCGTTCGCCTGCGCACCATCGACCGCGATGTGGTAATTATTCCCAACGGCCACCTTGGCAAGGAAAACATCTGCAACTTTCTCCTGCACGACCCGCTCCATGCCGTTCGTCTCAAAATGGATCTCTCCAGTGCCGACCATCCCGACCTCGTGCAAAAGACGCTCCAGCAGGTCATGTTTGGAATTGACGGCATCCTCCACACTCCCGAACCCGAGGTGGATCCAACGGAATACAAGAACACTTCGATCCAGTATGAGATTCGGTTTTTCATCACCGACTATGCGAAGTCCGAACCGATCAGCGACGAGTTCCTCCGCCGCGCCTACTACGCCATGCGCCGGGCGGGTTTGAAATTTCCGTATCCTGATCGCATCGAACAGCACAACGCCCCTGCGGTCCCCGATACCGCCGCAGGCACTGCCCGACTCGAGGCGGCATTGAAAAAACAACCCCTCTTCGCCCATCTCGACGAGACAGCAGTGCGTTCGCTGGCGGACTCCGCAAGCTTCGAGTTGTTCGGTATCGGCGAAAAAATCGTAAATGCCGGCACGCCCGACGAAGCGTTTTTCGTCCTCCTCGCCGGGAAGATCAGCCTCGCTTCCGAATCCACTGCACGCCCCTTCGCACAACTCTTCGAAGGCGACTTCCTCGGCGAAATGGTCCTCCTCTCCGGCGAACCCAGCCCCGTCACCGCCACGGTTGAGGAAACTGCCACCGTCCTCCGCATCGACGGCGCAGCCATCAATCACCTCGTCCACCGCCTGCCCCGCTTTGCTCTCGAAATCAGCCAATTCATTGATGATCGGCGCAAACTGACTCGGGCCGTATGATTTTTTTTAGCGTTCCAGCTTCACCCGCGCGGCAGCGCGCCCGTTCCCCCAAAGGTAGGGATGGCGCGCCGCCGCCGTCCCATATTTGCGGCAACGCCGCCTTTGTATCCAAAAACGGCGCATCCGTGCCTGAAACTTGGGACCCCTACGGCGCGGCGTCACTACCATTTTCTTCACCAAAGGTGCTGCCGCACGGCCCTCTTAAAACTTAATGCTTAAAACTAAAACTCCCAAAATGCCCGACCTCGACCCACCTCGCCGTCCCCTCCTTCGCCGTTTGCTTTTACCCCTTCTCATTCTCGTCGTCCTCTGCGTTGCGGCTTACGCCAGCTACTGGGCCTACGGAAAACTCAAAGGGCGCCAGAGCCGTCATCTCACGAAGATGGCCATGGAGTATTTGCAGAAGAACAAAGTGGCCGAGGCGGAGATGAGTTTGGAGACTGCGGTTCGGCTTGAGCCGAACAATGCGGAGGCCCTGCGCGTGCTGGCGCGCCTGCAGGGGGCGACGGGCAAGGGCGCGCAGTCGCTGGAGACATGGCAGAAGCTCGCCGCGAGCGGTGGGATCACGCTGGATGATCTCGCACAGTATTCCATGGCCGCCTCCCGCGAGGGCGACCAGGCGCTGGCGGAGAGGCTCGCCAATGCGGCAGCCGGTGGCGGCAATACTGCGTTGAAGCATGTATTGCGTGGCAATTTGCTCCTCTCAAAAAACGACATTCCCGGAGCGGAGGCGGAGTTCCGGCAGGCGGTGGAAGTCGATACAACCGGCAACAGCCGCGCCATGCTGGCACGCTTCCTCCTGACGCGCCGCTTGAATGCCGAGACGGCGCCCGAGATTCGGGAAATGCTGCGCGAACTCTCCAAGCGCCCGGATGCCGTGGGTCTCGAGGCTCTCTCCACCGCCATCACGCGCGGGCTCGTGCCGCCCGCCGAGTTGCCGGTGTGGACATCCGCTCTGCGGCAGCATCCGAAGGCCACCGCCCAGGCGCTCCTCCTGGCGGATGCCACCGACATCCAGCTCCAGCCTGAAACCAAGCCCGCTGTCCTGGCAAAGATGCTCGAACGCATGAAGGGGGCTCCGGTGGATGACCGTGCGGCCGGCCTGCAATTTCTGATCCTCATGGGAGAGCCTGCACAGGCGGCGGGGCTCCTGACGCGCGACGAGGCGCTGAATAAACGCGAAACCCTCTCGCTGTGGCTCGATGCGCAATCCCTCACAAAAAATTGGCCAGCCATCCTGGAGGTCCTTGCGCAACCGAATCTGCCGCTGCCGGGTCACTTGGCCAAGCTCTACCGTGGCCGTGCGTTGGCAATGTCGGGCAAAGAAGCCGATGGTCGCGCCGCCTACGCCGAGGCGCTCCAAGAGACAGCAGGCACGAAGGCCGAGTTCCTTGAGACTCTGGCCTACCTTAATCTCGCCCGTGAGGATCAGTTGTTCGACCAAGGGCTTCAGCGCGTGCTCTCGGATCCCGCGACGGCTAAGGAATCCTTCATCCGCATCCTGCCATCGGTGGCCATGCGACAGGATGCCGCGCGCACGCGCCGGGCCTACGAAATCGCTGCCGCCGCCTCGCCGGAACTCGCGAAGGATCTGACCCTGCAAAACGATCTCGCCTATTTGAATCTCCTCCTCGGCCTGCCGGTGGATACCAAAAAAATCGCCTTCCTGAGCGATGCGAATCCCCGCGATTTTTCCTTCCGGGTCACCTACGCGCTCGCCCTGCTCAAGGCGGGAAAAAACCAAGAGGCGATCACTTTGCTGGAAAATTGCGAACCCGATGTCCATGTCGCCACACTGGCTCCGCACCAGAAGGCCATGGTAGCCATCGCTCTGGCCGCCAACGACCGTCGCAACGAGGCGCTCGGCGTCGCCGCCATCCTCCCGCCCCAACAACTTTCCGTGCAGGAAATCGAACTCATGCGAAGCTATCTCGCACAACCCGAGACCACGCCGACTCCAACACCAAGCACGCTGAAAAAAGAAGCACCGAAAAAGAAATGACAGGAAGTTTTCAGGGTTTAGTTTCCAGTTTTCAGTGGAGCGTAAAGCAACATGCGACAGCGTGCTCGTTCACCCAAGGTAGGGATGGCGCGCCGCCGCCGTCCGACTTGCGCGGCCACGCCGCCTTTGCATCCAGAAACGGCGCTCCCGCGCCTGAAGCTTGGGACCCCGACGGCGCGGCGTCCCTACCCATTTTTTCACGAGGTGCTGCCGCACCAACACCCGCGCGGCAGCGCGCTCGTTTCTCCCAAGGTAGGGATGGCGCGCCGCCGCCGTCCCATTTTCGCGGCGAAGCCGCCTTTGCATCCAGAAACGGCGCTCCCGCGCCTGAGACTTGGGACCCCGACGGCGCGGCGTCCCTACCCATTTTTTCACGAGGTGCTGCCGCACCAACACCCGCGCGGTCACGCGCACTTAAAACTTAATTCTTAAAACTTAAAACTTCCTAACCATGTCCAACCACGACTCCGACCGACCACTCACTCCCACGCTTCTTGCGCTGATCGCCCTCGCCGGCTTCGGGCCGCTGATGGCGCAGTTTTTCTATAATCTTTGGCAATTCGACACCTACCAGTTCTTCCCATTGGCGCTGGCTGGCGGGGCGTTTCTGGTTGCGCGGGGCGTGCGGGAGGCGCGGCGTCCGCTCAAGCCGGGGTCTTTGTGGCTAAGGATTCCTTTGTTTCTGGCGGTATTCGCCATGCTGGCCTCGGCGGCGGTGATGTGGTCGCCTTGGCTCGGAGCGGCATCCCTGCTGCTGGCGGTGCTGGCGGCGTCTTGGTGGTTCGGCGGATGGAGGCTTTTGCGGGAGGTTCTTCCCGGTTGGCTGGTCTTGCTCACGGTTCTTCCTCCCCCCCTCAAACTCGACTCCCGCTTTGCGATGCTCCTTCAAGAATGGGCCACGGCAGGCAGCAGCCGGTTGTTGGGATTGCTTGGGATTCCGCACCTGCTCACTGGCCTCATCATCGAAATCCCCGGCCAGCGCCTGCTTGTGGAGGAGGCCTGCAGCGGCATCAACTCCGTGCTTTTCATGACCTCGGCCTGCGTCTTTTACGCCATGTGGCGCCGCCGCTCGCTGATCTTCCTGGGCCTGCTCTACGCATTCACCATCGCCTGCGTGCTGGCTGGCAATCTGGTGCGCATCACCTCGGGGGCATGGGTTTTATTCAACTTTCAGATCGATCTTTTTGTAGGCTGGAAACACGAAGCACTGGGCCTGGTGCTCACGGCTTTTTACCTTGGTTTCATCGTGGTTGCCGATGCTTTGCTGGGCAAGGTCTTCGCATCGAAATCCCTTCATCGAACCACGGAGGTCGATGAGCATCCGGAGCCGGTTCTGGCAGGCTGGTCTTTCGCTGGCGGCATACGCTTCGTCACTGTGCTCCTCGCCATTCTCGGTGCGGTGCAGCTTGTGCGTGGCTGGGATTTTCATTTCCGCAAGGAGAACGCGCGCCGCATCAATCCGGCTTGGATGGATGGCTCGGCGAAGTTCACCCTGCCGCAGGAAATCGATGGCTGGCGCCTCGTCTCGGATGTGAAGCCCATGCCGAAGCGTGCGGCCTTCGAGGACGGTGTTTTCTCGCACATCTGGCAATACCAGAAGGGCAGCACACTCGCGACGATCTCGTTCGATTATCCCTTCTTCGGCTACCACGATGTCACGGTGTGCTACCGCAATGCGGGATGGGAGATCGGCGACACGAAACTCCAGCGCGCCACTACCGACAACGCCATGGTGCCCTGCATGGAAGTCGTCCTCGAGCGCGAAGGCGGCGTGAAAGCCGACCTGCTCTACAGCACGGTGGATGAAACCGGCGTGTGGCTCGAGGAGCCCGGAAAACGCTCGCCTTACGATGAAGAGGGGAAAGCGCTTCAAGAAGGCAATATGGCATCGCGCCTCACCCACCGCATGCGGCAACTGCCCTACGCAAACGAGGCCTACGACGATGCCATCAACTACCGCATCCAAGTCCTCGCTGCCGCCCGTGGGGGCCTTGGCACCGAGCAACGCGCACAGGTCGAAAGCCTCTTCCGCAAGGCCCGTATCCTGGTCGCGGACCAATTTATCGCCCCGAGCGCCACGCCCACGCCAACTCCGAAGGTCGTCCCGACCTACGAAGCACTCCCAAACAGCACGCCCGATGCCACCCGAAGAGCCGTGGAAGAAGCCAAAAAAGACGAAGCCAACAGGATGGAATCCGCTCCCGACGCCACACAAAAAGCCCTTCAAGGCGCCAAAGCCGGAGCCGACCAGGAAACTCCCCGCCCCATCGACCCCACGAAAAAAGCGCTCGAAAGCGCAATCAAGGCAGCCAAGGAGGCGGAAGCAGCCGAGGCCAAGAAGTAACAAAGCACGGTTCCAAACGCATCCGCGCGGCAGCGCGACCCCCCCCAAGGTAGGGATGGCGCGCCGTCGCCGTCCGATTTGCGCGGCAACGCCGCCTTTGCATCCAGAAACGGCACTTCTTCAGACGACCTTTGAGAGAGTCGCAATCTCCTTACGACGAATGTGCCGCCGACCGGCCCGACTCCAGGAAGCACAGCGCCTGAGCCGGGTCGCCGTGGGTGTCGCGCACCACGGCCAGAAAGGCTGGCAGGGTGGCGTTGTATTTTTTTAAAAAGGAGCGGTCTCCCGCGCAGCCATACATGATGTCGTCGCAGAGGCTCCCCTCGAGGAAGCACTGGGCTTTGCGAATGATGCGGAGCAGCCAGGACACGCCTTGGAATTCGGCGGATTTTGGCGGCAACTCGCTTTCCTGAACAATCCGCGATGGCGGGCGACCCTGAAGCGTTGTGTGAAAATAGTCGGACCGTATTTGGGCGAGTTCGACGAAGACCTCCTTATCCGGCTCGCCATAGCGCGCGAGGTCATCCACCGCATCGTAGAGGCACTGCGGCGGAACACCGAGCTTCGCAAGCGTCTGCAAATCCTCCGCAGGCAGGATTTGCGAGGGTTTGCGACAACCGGCGCTGTAGCTGGCGCTTGCCTTGTCGTGGAGTTGATTCAGTGCATTAATCATTGGAAGATTCGGTGGTGCCTTGTTCCAGGAATCGGACACGCTGGTCCACTCTGGGCAGGAGGATGGTAACAGTGAGTCCGCGGCCGGGGGAACTTTCAAGAATGACTTCCCCGCCATGGGCCCGGACGATGCGGCGGACGATCAAGAGACCCAATCCGTTGCCGCCGGATTTTGTTGTGAAATAGGGCTCGAAGATGCGGGTGATGTTGTCGGGCGAGATGCCGCCTCCCGAGTCCATGAAAACGACGCGCACATGTGAGGTATCGACGGCAGTTGTGACGCACAGGATGCCGCCGGAATTCATGGCCTGAAAGGAATTGCGGCAGATGTTGTAGAAGGCCTGCTTGATCTGGTCGCGGTCGATCTGAAGGAGTGGTAGTCCGTGCCCGAGCTGCTTCTCGACGAGCACGTCGCGATCCTGGATTTCCACATGCAGAAAATCAAAGACCTCATCGACGATGCGGTTGATGTCCGTGGGCTCCGGTTGGAGGCTCTGCGGGCGGATGGCGCGGAGAAACTGGGTGATGATATTGTCGAGGCGCGTGACCTCGCTGCGGGCCACCAGCACCGACTCCTCGAGCTTGGACCGCAGCTTGGGCGGCGCCTTGTCCAAGTTCCTCTGCATGAGCTGCAGGTGGATGTTGAGCGAATTGAGGGGGTTCCCGATCTCATGGGCAACACCGGCCGCCAGCATCGTGAGTGCGGAGAATTTCTCGACCTCGATGGCCTCCTGCGTGTCGCGGTGGGTCTGCGTGATGTCACGCAGGATCACCGCGCGGCCGACCGCCTCGGGTTTGTTTCCATCCGACTCGTCGCTGAGCAGTGGAACCACGTAAAAATTCAAAAGCCGGTTCTCGGGGTAGAACACCTCGAGGTCTCGGCTGATGATTTCCGCCTTTGGCCCGCTGAGGGTTTCCCAGTCGATGCCTCGCACGACCTCTGCCAGCGGCTTCCCGAGGCTGGCATCCGATTCAATGCCGAAAAACCCACACGCCGCGCGGTTGAGATAGAGGATGCGGCCCTTGGGATTTGTGACGATAAGGCCTTCAAGAATAGCGTTGAAAATGGTTTCCAAAAAACCCTTCTCACGGGCGATTTCCACGAGGTAGTTCTGCACCTGCCCGGGCTGCACCAGCGGGAGGCGGTCGATGAGTTTGTCGAGGAAGCCGCGTTTCATGAGGAGGTCAAGTTTTCCACTGGATGGCCTGTTCCTGCACGGCAAAACGCACAAAGCCGCGTCCGCCGGGGCGACCGTTCCCCGAAGCACCCCATCCGCCAAAGGGCAGGGTGGACGGAGAAAATGTCGTGGGCAGGTTGTGGTAGAGGTTGCCTACCGAGAGTTTCGAGCCGATGAGCGAAAACCGAGCCGCATCAGCGGTGAAGATGCTTGCGGTCAGGCCAAATTTCCACGCCTCGTGGCGTCGGATCGCGGCATCCTCGTTATCGAAAATCTCGACCACAAGGACAGGAGCAAAAGTTTCCGCCCTGGCCAGAGGCGAGGCGTCGAGAGTGGCGGGGTCATTCGCCAGCACCACGGCGGGCAAAACATAATACCCATGCCTCTCAGGCGGGATTTTTTCGAGAATGCCCCCGGGAACAATCCACTCCCCCACCCTTGCGGAAACGAGGCACTCGTAACGCTCATGCGCGGCGAAATTGATCACCGGACCAAGAAGCGTGTTTTCGTTCATGGGATCGCCCGGCTGGTAGCGGGCGAGCGAAGTCGCGAGGCGCTCCAAAAAAGCCTCCGCCACCTGCCGTTGAACGAGGACGCGGGATGTGGCATTGCAGCGCTGGCCGGCGGTGAGGCACATGCCGTCGGCCACGGCCGTGGCGGCGAGGTCGAGATCGGCATCGGCCAGAACGATTGCCGAATTTTTGCCGCCCAGTTCGAGTGCGAGCGATTTCGAGGTGTCGGAGGCCAATGCGGCGGAGAGTTCGCGCCCGACGGGCACGGAACCTGTGAAACAAACCGAGCGCACGGCATCATCCAGACACAACGCACGACCAGTCCCTCCCCAGCCGGGAACCAGTTGAAAGACATCGGCAGGCAGCACCTCCTGCATGATCTGCGCGTAGGCCAGGCCGACATTCACGGCCAGCGGCGATGGCTTGAACAACACCGTATTGCCGGCCAGCAGGTAGGCGAGCGCGGCGCCATGGCCCAAATGCACGGGAAAATTGAACGGAGCTATCACCGCAGCCGGCCCGCGAGGGCGCTGCCGCACGAGGGCCGGATGCGGGCCATCCTCCACAACCACATCGCGGAGATACTTTTCCCCATCGGCAAATGTGAGGTCAAATTTCGCCACGGCGGCCCCCATCTCAAGCCGGGACTCGCGCAGCGGCTTTCCAGTCTCCTCCGAAATCAGTGTGGCCAGGGATTCCGTGGCGAGGGATAACTTCTCACGGCAGCCAGCGAGAATATCCCAGCGCTCATCCAGCGAACGCGAGGCCCAAAGCGGAAATGCGGACACCGAGCGCGCCACGCACCCGGAGACATCGGCACACGCCACTTGGGGAAACATGAACGAGAGATTTCCGGGGAAAAAATTCTGCCACGCCTGCGGTTCGTTCTCCATACAGTCAGGTTCATCCCATTCGCAGGAAACCTCAATGCGTTTCAAAGCGAAAACGGTTTTTTAGACAGGATGACAGGACCGACAGGAGAGGATTGCGCCATGGATTTCATAAATGAAGCGAGCCCACCCCCTCAATGTCTTTAAGATTCTGGATTTTAATGCAGGCCTCGCAGAGGTTCGGTCTCGGGGAGCGCGCCCGCCCCGGGTGCGGTCGGGTGCGCCTCGCGCCCGACATGGAGCCGATTCACCGGCCTGCGGACCCATTTTTCTAAGCCGCCCCGCGAGGGCGCGTAGCGGAGCGCCCGAGGGCGGGCGCGGTCCCCGAGACCTTTTCGCGGTTGGAACTCCCCGTAACCGCAAAACTCCAAGAACAATGAGATTATTGGATGCCCCCTACATCCGCAGCAGGACTTTTCCTGTGCGTTTTTCTTGAGAGGCCTCCGAAATAGCTTCGAGAGCCTCTTCGAGCGGAAATACCCGATGCACCGGAGTGTGCAGAACTCCTGCCGCAAGGTAGGCAGCCAGCGTTTCGTAGGTCGAGCGCACCTCGGCGAAGGAAGCCGTCTCCTTCCAGCGACGGAGCCAGAAACCACGGAAGGAAATATTTTTAAAAATCAGAAGACCGTTGGGGATTTTCAGCGGCTGCCGCCCCATCGCCCCATAGGTGACATGGGGAGAGCCTACGCCGAGAGCGTTTGCCACATTGAGAGCGCTGGCCCCGCCCACCGCATTGAGGGCGAGCCTCGGCTGCACGCCGCCGCAGAGGGCGCTGGCTTCCGCCCGCAGATTCGCTTCCTCGGTGACGACAACATCCGCTCCCATTTGAAAAAGCTCGCCGACCAACTCCGCACGACGGACGACATTGAGCGTCCGAAGCCCAAGCGCTTTCGCCAACTGAATCACTGACCGGCCCACGCCTGAGTTGGCGGCATTTTGAACGATCCAGTCGCCAGGCTGAAGAGGCACAAAATCATGAAGCATCCGCCAGGCGGTGGCGGGATTCACCGTCAGCATCGCCGCCTGCAGCGGGTCCAACCCCTCGGGCATGGACACCAGCGCCTCGGCAGGCACCATCATTTGCTCCGCCCAGGTTCCAAACGCCAACGGCAGCACAGTCTGCCCGGAAGCGAATCCGACCACCAAGGAGCCAACCCGCTCGACCACACCCACGCCCTCATTTCCAATGGTGCAGGGGAGGGACGGCAACTCGCCGTAGGTTCCCTCAATCACATTCAAATCCGCCGGATTAATCGGAGCGGCAAGCATCCGCACGAGCACTTCATTCGCACCAGGCTCGAGCGCAGGCATTTTTTCCACGCTCAAAGCAGGCGGCTTGGATCCAAATGCAGAAAGACGGCAGGCGCGTGTCACTGAGGTCTCTTGCCCCCGATCCCCTCCGTTCGATTGCTTAATATTGATCTGCTTGTCCATAGCTCGTGCAACCATCGTATCGCCGTAGTTCCAGCCTTCAAACAATACTCAACTCCGATAAGACCATCGCAAACCGAAGCCAGGCGCTTGCCTTCACACATCTTGAGCCTCCATGAAGCCGGATGAGCCGGTCGTGCTCAGATGTCCAAGCGTTAGACATTTGAACCACGAATTTCCCAAATGAACACGAATCATACCGACAATAAAATTCTCCGTCGAAGCCACTCCCCATTCGTAAAAACGCGTGCCTGATTCTTGCGCGGCCTTGCGGTGCTCCTCAAACTGCTTCATCGCTTGCTCCCAGGTCACGGGCGGCTGGTTGAGACGGATTTTTCTTAACTTGATGGCTTCTTGTTGGAGTCGGGTCAGCGGCTTCACAGGGCGCTCGGAGTCCTGATCACAAGCTGGTTGACTTTTGGGATTGGCGAAAGGAATTACCCTTCGCCGCTTCCGGTTCCTCTGCCTTATGCCTGCCCCAGCACCAGGTTGTGGTTGATTCTTCTGGATCCATTTTTTACCCGATCACATCTTGAACTCGGGTAGATTCTCGGCTGGCCTGGGCCTCTCGAGGAGGCGAAAATCTTTAATGATCTCTTCGAATTCTGTAAGGGCTTTTTCATAGCCCATCAATTCCGGCTCTTGCTGCGGCACCGTAAAAACTGGAAGCTCAAAAAAATGGGATGAGTTCATTTCCATACTCCTCATGGTAAGTTTGATCTCCATTTTTTCAACCTCTCAAGCGCCACTTCCCCGCCATAGCGTTTCACGAGACCAGCGAAAGCCTCCTCATCCGGATCGAGCCGATGCCTTTTCACGAGTTGAAAAATATCGCCCCAATCTTTCTCCGGGTCGGAACGCTGACGTCCTCGTCGGCATCAGCAACTCTCAGCGATGACTCTACGGCAACCCCGCCAAAGCCAATGCGTCAAAACGCGGGGCCAATTCGTGCTCTTGCCGGATTCAAACGCTTGATTAGAGTGATTAGATATCAATAATTAATGCCCGACCCCTTTGACACGCATAAAATAGAGTTGCGGCCAGAGCTAATTTTTGGGTATATCGGGAGGATTACTGAGGGCAGACTCAAGAAATGCTGCTTCGACATCTTTCATATCTATTGTGCATAGTGAATCATTATCGCTGTGACCCTCGCTGGCAATACGATTTGCATGTTGTGTAATGATTGATTCAAAAATGTTTCTAACAGTTCGCGCATTAGCGAAATGGGTATCATTAGTTTTCGTTTTTTCTATCCCATCATATATGGAATGAGCAACCTCTTGGTTGTAGTAATACTCTTGATTAACGCTCATCCGTAGATAGATTTCATAAAGCTCTGTCACTGAATAGTCAGCAAAATTGATATATTTATTGAAGCGTGATTGCAGTCCTGGGTTTGACAGAACGAAGGACTTCATTTGCTCTACATAGCCTGCAACAATGACGATGATATCGTCCCTGTTATCTTCCATATATTTAAGCACCGTATCTATTGCCTCTTGACCGAAATTATCCTCTTTCTTTCCAACCAAGGTGTATGCTTCATCTATGAATAAAATTCCTCCGTGAGCTTTCTTCAATGCATCCATAGTTTTGATTGCGGTTTGACCAACATAACCCGCTACCAAACCTGAACGATCAACCTCTACAACATGACCCTTGGCTAAGACGCCCAGAGCCTTGTAGATCGAACCTAAGAGTCTTGCAACGGTTGTCTTGCCAGTGCCGGAACTGCCTGAGAAAACCATGTGGAGCGTTGTATCTGGCATCTTCATGCCCCGTGAAATCCGCAACTGTCTAATCTTCACAAGATTTATGAGTGCAGTAACCTCCTGCTTTACATCGCTTAGTCCGACTAGGTCATTTAATTGTTTTAAGTAGATTTCAAGGTCTTCCCCATTGTTTTTCGAATTGCCGTCTGGTTTTTCTACATAACTACTTTCAGTGCTTAAATCCGAAAATTTCTCTAAAATTTGTGGTGGGGAATCCAAGATGTCAAAAGACCAGCTAAGGTTCTTAGAATCAAGCAGTGCTTGCAACGACTGAAGATACAATCGAACCTCTTTGATTTCAGCGTCTGAGAAATCTTCATCTACGGCTATGATAGTGAGAATAATATGTCGAATATGCCATAGAATCGCCATGGTCTCACAGCCTATATCATGCATGACGACAGATTTTAAAAACAATGGGTGCTTCAACAATATTTCCTCCGCCCATTTGAGCTGATTTCGTTTTGGGAAGTCTATGTCCAGCCCTTGAACGGTTGATAAATAGTTTATAATTAAAGACTCTTCCTCTTTGCTCAGTTCTCCATCTTTATTAGAAAAATACACAGTCAGAGCGCAGACATATTGGGAGATGTTTTGAAGAATGTTAATTCCTAAATCATCGAATGATCGTTTTATATCATTGTTTCCAGCAATTTGTCGCGCTATAGCAAATGTAGAAATCGCAAGTTTGTGGGTGGTTCTGATCGATTTGCTCATCCTTTTAATATGCTTTGCGTAAAAATGCTTACTTATTTTCTTCTCCATCCTCTTCCATTGCCCTTGCTTTGGAAAGTGCTGATGCAACCATTCCAGTAGGCACCGATATAATACCCAATCCGATTAGAAGAATAAAGAATGTAAAAATCTTTCCTCCAGCCGTTACTGGATAGCAGTCACCATAGCCAACAGTCGTTAAGGTAGCAACTGCCCACCATAGACCATCAAAAACAGATGCAAATACTTTTGGCTGTGCCTCATGTTCGCAGTAGTATATCCCAACTCCAGCGAGATAAAGCATGATACAAGCGGAGAAAAAAAAGAGAATAATTTCCTCTTTAGAAATAATAAAAGCCCTGTTAAACCTTTGTAGTGCTTTACTATAGCGAGCCATTTTGAAAAGCCGCAGAAGTCGAACGAAGCGAACTGCGCGAAGTGACCGTAGATCAATTCCTAACCCAATATAGAATGGCAAAAACGCAATTAAGTCAATTATTCCAAAAAAACTAAATATATATGATAACTTTCTTTTTGACAGTATAAGTCTCGTTAAATACTCAATGGTAAAAATACCAATTGTAACAATTTCAGAAATATGCAACCAATGTCTCTCCTTTTCAGAAAGGTTCGGTAAAGTCTCCAATGAAAATGTCAGAAGAGAAAATAAAATTAGACCTTGAATGAAAAGCTCCAATTTTTGTAAAAATTTATCCATAGATATTTTCAGTAATTTTAAGTGGTCTCATTTCAGGCAGGTAACTCTTTGAGCGTAATTATTGTAGGCCTCCTAACCTTACGCCTTGATTCGAAAAGAAATCGTTAAAAACTTCGCGGAGCGTATGTGCATGAAGAAAAAAATGAAACGGCGATTAAGCAGAGTTTTTTTCATGTCTTAATCAAAGGCTTTTAGCTCCTTCGTCTGCGTTGTCTTTTGCCTTCTGCTTGATAATCTCTTTAACTTTTGATTTGACCGAAGAATTTGTATATTTTGCTACTCCGAGAGCTTTGCCACCTAACATAAACCTAGAGGATGTATCGAATTCCAAGCGTGTTTTTGTGCCTGTCCAGATTAGGGTTTCATCGGCTTTATAATTTTTGACTTCAGAAGGTTCTCCAAAAGCTGCTATTAAGGATTCTTTTAATCCCATAATATTTTCCTCACCTTCAACTGCAACACGAATTCCGGTTAAAATATTTTGATTGAAATCTAATGCAACGTATTGAACAGGAGTATTTCCTATTGTTTCCTCCTTATTTTTTACATGAAAACTCTGTTCATCAGTATTTAATGTCATAATTTTACTTGTTTTTACGACTACCGATTCATATTCCGAAAATGGCGATCCAAGCTTAAAATTTCTAAACCCGTTCTTTTCGTCGAGTTTCTCATTGCCCTTTGTAGCATTAACGGTGGTTTTTACCTCTCCACCTAATGCCTTTGATACAAATTCAGTTGTTCGAGTTGTAAAAAAGTATAGTCCTAATATACTTGGGAGAATTATAGTTGTTAAAAGCAAAGCTATTCCTCCGATTATTCTCCTTTGGGCCATCGCAATAATACTGAGAATAAATGCAACTAAGAATAACGGGCCATATATAAAAAATGTCCACATCGAAAAATACATTGTGGCTAACCCGATAGCAAAGCAAAGCCAGCCTCCAATGACTGCTCCTTGCTTCACATTTGTTTGAAGCACTTGTGCATTTCCCATTGATGTGGTGTGTTGAATATTATGCGTTGGTTGTGATGGTTGCCATAAACTACTCAAAGGAACCCACCCAGCCTGACCTTCACTCCATGCCAGATCGTCCATTGTAAACTGCCCATTTGTTATGCCATCCGAAAGCTGCTCCTCGTTGAATGGCCCAAGCTGCTTCTCATTTTTATGGATATAGATGCTCATTAACGGATTATTTCTTGTTGCTTGAAATCGGCGTTTTTTTGCCCGTTTTGATTACAAAATAATATAAAACTGCACCAAGTATATTTGTCAAAAGAATAACAACAGTCCAAGAAATTCTCTTTCAAAGGGGTTGGGAATTAATTATTGACATTTAACAAACTGCCAATCGCTTTTAGCATAAAATATGTGGGAAAGAGTCGGTCCCGCGTATTGTCACATTCAAGTTCATTTCTTAGCGGATTTGCCTTTGTGTTTCAAGAAACGAGACAGACGGAAGGCGGCGGAGCCGCTGTGGCGCGTGTCGGGTGACTGGTGGCGAGAGCAGTAAAACTGAAAGCGAAAAATGGCGCTCGACTCTCGATGCTGGTTCC
>Ga0247833_1002845_pt1 | contig 24403 bp, 18 predicted proteins | sample LaCruzMarch2015__7_FD_187117 | JGI IMG/M metagenome (GOLD analysis project Ga0247833, IMG submission 187117) | Freshwater microbial communities from meromictic Lake La Cruz, Castile-La Mancha, Spain - LaCruzMarch2015_8m | ecosystem: Environmental > Aquatic > Freshwater > Lake | place: Spain... | reverse complement strand
GATTAATTTTTACGTTTTACGGTAGGTTAAAACCCACCGCTACAATATTGGTCGTTCCTTCGGAACTTTTAAGACTTAATGTTTTAGTTAAATGTACAAACTTTAAAAGAGCCGTAGGCTCGAATTATATTGTAGCCACGGATTTTAATCCGTGGAATTAGAGAATCAGAAAAAACAAGAGCCGTAGGCTCGGCACATGTAATTTATTTCATTTTCAATCCATCAAAAATCATTTCCGAAACCCTAAAAACCGTTCCATGACGTAAGCCTTTTGGGAAACTTATTTCTTCTGAAATATCCTCCCAATTTTTCATATCTTTTGAGCGAATCGCACCGTATTTATGGTCACGATATTTATCGAAATAAACATATACGTATTCTCCAATACGAATCGAAGTTGGTCCTTCCGCCCAATATTTACCAGTTATTGGTTCGGAAACCTTATCTGCAGCAAACGAACTTGCCTTGTCTGATTTTATGATGCGAATATTCTTTTGTGGAGGATTCGGATTTTCGTTTTTGATAAACATATAATAGCTTTTTCCATCTTTCAAAATAGTAGCATCAATGGCACTAAAATCTGGATTAAAAAATATCTGTGTTGGACTAAAGGTCTTAAAATCAAGAGTTTGAGTATAATAAATGCGGTGATTTAAGCCTTTTTCTTTTTCAGAATCAGCTACATCTCCATGCCTTCCCGGTATGGTTGTTGCCCAAAAAATGAGGTAGTTTTTCTTTTTATCATCATAAAAAACCTCTGGAGCCCAAGAGTTTTTGGCTGTGGATTCGTGTTCCATTACAGGAATTGCTTTTTGTTCCGACCAATTAATTAAATCTTTTGAAGAAGCATAGCCAATGATTTGGTCGTGCCAACCGCTCGTCCAGACCATCTGAAAAGTACCATCTGGTGATTGAAATATACAAGGGTCACGCATCAATTTATCTTTTCCAATTTCGGGTTTTAAAAAAGATTTTCCATCGTTGAGACTTTCCCATTTCAGGCCATCTTTACTATATGCAAAATGCAAACCATCTTGACCGTTATCGGTAAAGTACGAGAATAGATAAACGTCTTTTGGTGCGAAAACAAAATTTGATAAAAAAAGTAGGAAGAAGCCTACCATTCGTGCTGTGGTCATGCTGTATTTGGTTGAATGCTTTAAAGTATAAAGGTTCTAAAATTACCTCGATTTTTGCAATAAATCAATAAAATTTATGGCTAATTTTATGCAAATGTTTTCGGGAACATTTCCAAAATCATGTAATTAAAAAAGCTTTGATATTTTTTATCAAAGCTTTAAAACTGATATTTTCAGTATGTCGCATTAATTAACAAACAAAGTGCCTTTTTCTCTTGTCATCTGATTGATTTTAATCAAATTATTATCAATGCAGTTTCTCAACTTAATTATTTCTTTATCAACTTCTTGAGTTAATTTGTCTCTTACTTCTTCCCCTTGTTTGGTTGGCCTAAAATCGCCTTGGGCTTGTTCGTACATTAAATGAGCCAGGCGGTTATTAAGCTTTATTCCATAATTGATAGGGTCTTGCACACTGCTATTTTTGGTTTGGTGAATATCATTTTCTATAATTTTGAGTTCACCTTCAAACTTCTTGATAGCTTCATTGATATCCTTGTTTTTGGGGTCTTCGCCCATTTTATTTTTCAGATATGTTAGGTCTTCCTTTATTTTACGGATATTGATAATGCCTTCATTTACTTCCGTTACTTTGTTGCGAACTTTCATCAAGAAATCAAATTGTGCTTGAAAATCTTCCTGTGTTGTTTTCATACGTGGGTCTTTTATAATCTCAAATTCTTGTGTTTGTGATTGCCCATTTACCGTAAGTCTCACTTGATATTTACCAGGAACAGCCTTTGGACCTTGATTTGGCGAGCCATAAAATACCATACCTGGGAAGGTTTTATACCCTGGGTAACGCATATCCCAAACAAAGCGACCGCCGCCAGTTTTTGTTGTTAATAAATTGGCTTTTTCCTTTGCTTTGTTGCTAAACGTGCGAATTGTATCGCCATTACTCTCTAAAATATCAATTTTAACGTCTGTTTTTTCGTCATATTTTTTAATAAAATAATGAATCATTACGCCGTTAGGATGGTTTTGTCCTTCCATATTCGCATCTCTTCGGTTGCTTCCAGCCATGCGATATGTAGTCATGGGTTTGTACAAAATGATTTCTTTTGCTGCGTTATCACTATTAATTTGATGAAAAGGAGTAAGGTCGTCAATGAGCCAAAAACTTCGACCATGTGTAGCAGCAACTAGATTGTCATTTTTTACAGCCAAATCGTGTATCGGAACGGGCGGTAGATTGAGTTGCATTTTTTGCCAGTTTTCACCATCATCAAACGAAATCCAAACACCTTTTTCGGTTCCTGCATAAAGTAAACCTTGACGTTTTGGATCAGCTCTTACTACTCTTACAAACTCTTCTTTGGGAATATTTTTTGTAATAACTGTCCAAGTTTTACCATAATCTAAAGTTTTGTAGATATAAGGCGTATAATCGCCAAATTTATAAGAGGTAGCGGCAATGTAAGCTCCACCTTTCACAAATGGATTTACCTCAACTGCATTCATCATGTTAAATTTAGGCGACATTGGCGGTGTAACATTTTTCCAATTTTTTCCTGCATCTGTACTAACATTTACATAACCATCATCAGAACCCGTCCAAATTTCACCTTCATTGTAGGGAGATTCAGTGGCTGCAAAAATATTGGCATAGTACTCTGCTCCTGTATTATCTTGCGTAATTGGCCCTCCCGAAGATTTAATCGTTTCTGGCTCGCCTCTTGTCAAATCAGGACTAACGACCTCCCAGCTTTCACCACCATTATAACTAACATGAAGATAGTTTGAACAAGCATACAGTTTTTTAGGATTATGTGGACTAAAAAACACTGGATAATTCCAGTTGAATCTGTATTTCATCACTTCTGCACCAGAACCCGCAGGAAGATCTGGATAAACATTTGTCGAGCGTTCTTGTCCAGTGGCTAAATCCTGCATGGTCATATAGCCTTTGTAATCTCCACCAAAAATAACATCATCGTTGAGTGGGTCGGGAGCTAAATGGGCACTTTCACCAATAGATAATGCATCCCAATTTTTCTCTGTAACAGCGTTTCCACCTGTACGATGCGGAATTCGGATGCTCGAATTGTCTTGTTGAGCTCCATAAATACGATAAGGAAAATGATTATCGGTTGATACACGATAAAATTGTGCTGTTGGTTGATTGTGGTAAGTTGTCCAATTATTGCCACCGTCGTTTGATACTTGAGCACCGCCATCATCACCAATTATCATTCGTTGATTATTATCTGGGTCAATCCAAAGGTCGTGGTGGTCGCCGTGCGGAGCATTTTTCAATTCAAAAGTTTTGCCACCGTCCTTTGAGATTCCATAACTAACATTCATTACATACACCAAATCTTCATTTTGAGAATCGGCATAGATGCGGCAATAATACCACGCTCTTTGCAATAAGGCACGGTCTTGGTTGATTTTTGCCCAAGTTTTACCCGCATCGTCTGAGCGATAAACCCCACCTGCTTCTTGATTTTCGATAATTGCCCATATACGATTGGAGTTTTTGGGTGAAATCGTAACCCCAATAATGCCATTGATACCTTTTGGCATGCCATGTTTGTCCGAAAGGTTTTCCCAACTATCGCCACCATCGGTGCTTTTCCAAAGTTTAGAATCAGGCCCGCCGCTATCCATGCGATAGCCATTGCGAGACATATTCCAAGTGCTGGCATACATAATGCGAGGATTATTTGGGTCGAGTATTAAATCGGCTGCACCTGCTTTATCATTAATATATAAAATTTTTTTCCAAGTTTGTCCGCCATCACTGCTACGGAAAATACCTCTGGTTTCGTTAGGTTTCCATAAATTTCCCATGGCAGCCACATAAACCAAGTCTGGATTTTTTGGGTGAATACGAATGCGTGAAATGTGCTTTGAGTCAGCCAAACCAATATTTTTCCAAGTTGTGCCTGCATCAGTTGATTTCCATAAACCTGAACCAGCCGCAACATTATTACGTAAAGTTTGCTCGCCTTCGCCAACAAAAATCACATTTTGGTCACTTTCAGCAACGGCAATTGCACCGATTGTTCCACCAAAATAATTGTCAGAAATGTTTCCCCAAGTTTGGCCTGCATCGTTAGAACGCCAAACCCCACCACCAACTGCACCAAAGTAATAAAGGTTTGGCTTGCCTTTCACACCTGTAACCGTGCAAGAACGTCCGCCACGAAAAGGCCCAAGTTCTCGCCATTTAACTCCTTCATAAAGAGTGGGGTCGAAGGCAGGTTTTGTTTGTTGAGCAATGGTGAGAATACTCAGAAAGAGCAAAGAAAGTAAGTAAGGAAGTGCTTTTTTCATGGGTTTAGGCAGATATATGTAAATTATAAATATTTTTTTCAAAAAGAATTTTGTTTCGCAGCTATGCTGCTTAGAATTTTATGAATTCATTTTACTATAAATGTCAAATGCCTCTAGCATTGCTGCTACTCTTTTGTTTAATGGCTATAAAAGTCCAATAGGGACAAAACGTTTAAGTTTTAAAATGCTACAATCAATTCAAAATGTCACTGCAGGGTAATAACTTCATTATCCAAACTACGGACTAATTAGTTATGTTAATTCTAATTTACTATAAAAGTCCTGTAAGGACAAAACGTTTATAGTAAAAAGATATTGGCAAAAAAGATAACCACGTAGTGGTGAAAGGCTTTCTACTCAAGTATTTTTGTTGAATATTATCAATAGATTATATAAATTTATAAAGAATTTTCGAGTGATTTTTAGAAAAGAAACCACAAATCATATTTTTTAAGGAAAACATAGTTTTCGCTTACCAATAGTTCTACGTTTTTATTTAAAAGTACAAGTTTCATCTTAAAAATATTGTATTATTTCATTAAAAAAGAATCTGAGTAGTAACGTTAAAGGTACTATTCATAAAAATCAAATAAATATTTTTCATCATAGGGAATGGCAAATTTTTCCAAAAAACTTAAATATTCTTCTCTAAAGGTCTTTGTTTTGTGATGTTCTTTTTGATTCATCACATATTTGGCTACAACATCTAATTGTGAATGTGCATAAGTAAAACAACCGTAGCCATCTTGCCAAGCAAACTTACCTCTTAAAAAATGTTCTTCATTAATAAATTTAGATGAATTAGCTTTAATATCTCGCACTAAATTTGCGATTGCAATAGTTGGTTTAAAGCCAATAAATACATGAATGTGGTCGGGCATACCATTTATTGCATTAAGCTTTTGGTCATTATTTTTAATAATTCCTGTAATATATTGATAGATTCGTTCTTCAAAAGAAGGTAGAATGAGATTTTCTCTTCCTTTTGGTGAGAATACTATTTGTGCATAATTTTGATAAAATGTATTTGCCATGTTAGTTTCGCTACTACGCAGCTCCATTTAGCTTATATTATGGTATTTTACTATAAACGTTTTATGCCTAAAGCATTTTTTTGCCCTTATTTCTCCTTGAATTTTAACTAAATTCTTCTATTTTTGTAAGAAACAATAATAATCAAACTGTTTGGCTAATGGGTCTCCATACATATAGAGAAAAGATAATTTAAATTAAACAAATTTTCTTTCAATTACCAATCAAATCTAAAGCAACATTTTTCAAAATCTCGTGTGTTCCCTCAAAAATCGTTATGGTAATCTTTTTGGAAGATTTATGGTACAAAATTGCTCGATTATCAATCTTTTTCAATGGTTTTTTTAATGGAAAACTCTGTGTTTTGAGCATTGTTGAAGCATCATCGGAGGACACATATCTAGCATCATCTGTTTCGTCAATATCTATTAAAAGCTTGTTGTAAAACTTTATAGACTGGGAAATTGGAACTGAACCTGTGTAGCCATCATGAATACCCGCATAAATTTGTAGTACACAGTTTCTTCGCTTTTTAATTGGCGTTTCCCAAAACAAAGGTGAGCGTTCTCTTGCTTTTTGGTCATCAAATATACCGTTTGCATTTGTGCATTGAATTATTTCAGCAGCATATTTATTCTTTCTTTCTACTGATTCTTCATACCAAGTTGCTAAATCAGAAATAGATGACCATGCCGAAAATGCTCTAATATTATGACGAGATCTCATATACATTGCCATAGTTGCATAACCTCCGCCACTGTTGCCAATTATATAAATGTTTGTTTTATCAACCTTCATGTACTTCAACGCCCAATCAATGGCTTCATCGATGTCACTAATTACATATTGGCTACAACAGGCTTTCAGATGATTGTTTACACCTCTAAAATTTGGCAAAATGTAATTCCAGTTTTTAGTATGAGCTTGATCGGCAAGTATCTCTTTTTGAGAATCAGCCGTATTGCTCCAAGAATGTAACTCAACTACTAAAGGTTTTGCTTTAGAAGAAGTAGATTTATCGTAATAAAAAACTTGTGTATTTTTATCTAAAGTCGATTGAATACTATCTTTTTTTAGAAAATTTGGGCGTTGGATTGATTGTGAATAGGTAAACCCAACTAGCATCATTGCGGCAATAACCAAAGGTATTTTTTTGTCATTTTATTTTAATTCTTGATGATTGGTGGCATTCGGTGTTTTGTTCCTTGTTCGTAGGCATAAACCAATTTTATGAGAGTTGGCTCGGCATACATTCTGCCTAGAAATTGAAGTCCTGCGGGTAAGTTACCTGTCGTGTAACCCATTGGAACAGTAAATGCTGGCTGACCTGTGTGAGGGGCAATGATTTGGCTATTATCCCCGTAATATTCAACCCTTTTTAATTCTTCACTATATGTGTTGATTTTGGCGGGTTTATTATTCCAGGTTGGATAAATTATGGCATCCAATTTCAACTCATCCATCTTGTCTTCAATGGCCTTTCGAAACGCAATCCGTCGAGCAGAAGTATAAACATCTGGACAATTGGGGTTTTGGACGGTAAGATTCGCTTTGACTCGGGCTTCGGCTGACTTCGATTTACTTCCTATCCTAACGATATCTTCTAGCGTTTTTATGCTGTCATTTTTGACATATTTAGCCAAATAAGCCTCCAAATCACCTCTAAAATCATAACATATTAAGTCTTTTCGGAGTTTCGAAAAATCAGGAATAATAAGCGTATCAATGATAATAGTTCCCATGGCTTTCATATCTAAAATTGATTTTTCAAATAAGGCTTTGACCTCTTGGTCTGCCTTCCCTGTGCTGCCAGCAGCTAATCCCAGGGTACTTGGGGGATTTTCACAAAGTTCACGTAAAATGCCTATTCTTGCACCTTTTAGTCCATTTTTTTGAAGAAACTGTGTATAGTTTTGAGGAATTTTTCCTTCTGAATACTTAGTGATGGGATCATTTGGGTCATAGCCTACCATGATTTCTAAAACCTTAGTAGCATCTTCGACGCTTCTACACATTGGACCCACAACATCATTTCTGAAATTGAGTGGCACAATGTCAGCACGACTAATTAGGCCTATTGTAGTACGAAAACCCACCAATGAATTATGAGAAGAAGGCCCACGGATAGAATTACCCGTATCAGTGCCAAGCCCAACGGTGGCAAAATTGGCAGCAATAGATGCTCCGGTTCCCCCGCTTGAACCAGCAGGAACATACTCAATATTATAAGGATTAAGTGTTGCCCCATTCGTAGAACTGAATGAATGCCAAGGGGTAAATGCCCATTCGGCCATGTTAGATTTGGCAATGATGATTGCACCCGCTTTCACCAATTTATCAATGACAAAGGCATCGGCATCTGGAACAAAATCTTTCAAAGCCAGTGCTCCCGCAGTGGTGGCGAGTCCTTTGGTATTGATGTTGTCTTTTACAATAATCGGAATGCCATGAAGCGGTCGTAGCACTTTAGTTTTTTTATATTCTTCATCTAATGCTGTGGCAATGTCTAAAGCGTTAGGGTTAATGGTAGAAATGGCATTGATTTGTTTATCAAATTGATGAATACGGTCTAAATAAGCTGCTACCAATTGTTGGCTCGTAAATGTGCCATTTTTATAAGATGTGTGGACTTGGGTAATGGTTAATTCTGTAACATTAATGGGCTTTGTTGCCTTCGTATTCTTTTTAGAATTAATGTTTGGTTGAGAATAGACGCATCCTACAAGCATGATTGCAGCTATAGTTAATAGGCGTGTTTTTATCATTTTATTCATTAAATAGATATTCATATTTAGGTAAGCGTAATTTTGGTTAAACTCCTTATTCCAAACCAATTTAATGCATTTTTATAATAAATTTTTCAAATAACTTTTTTGAGTAATTTTAGCTCAAAAAAGTCACTATTTAATTGTTTAACTTTCGTTTTCTGCTTGGTTGTCAAATATTTTGATTCTTCCAACCTGCGATTGTTTAGGATTACTTTTGCATGCAATCAATTGCCCGAAAAATAAAGCTATTTTAAAAGCATATTTAACTCTTTTTTTCCTACGGTTAGCAATCCAGATTTGGGCAATCGAGGGGTCATTTTTCGCCAATTAGGTTCTTTGGCATAGATGGCCTTGAGCATAAGGGATGCTTTTTGTACATTACCGCTATTGGCCAGAGTAATGGCTGTCCAATATTGCATTTCCAAGTTTTTTGGAAACATTTTCATAGCGGTTCCGTATTCCTGCATTGCCAAGCTCATGTTATTGTTTTCAATAGCCAAATCACCGTTGTTCATGTGTTCGTATGCTCGATGGGTTTTTAATAACCTTTCCATTTCTATCAATGGAGCGGGGTTATCATCCACCCGTAAATCCACTAAGTGGTTTTCATCCCACGGTTTACCTGTAGCTTTCCCATTTACCACCAAAATTGCTGCCGATTGTTTGCCACGAATATCGCCTCCTACCATTTGAGCCGCTTTTAGGGCTTCCAAAACCCGCTCGGCTAAAGGTAAGTCTGCTTTTGCTTCAAATGCCTTTGCCATTGCTGCAGGGACTTTATCGTTGAGCATCATGTTTGATTGTACAGCGTAATTTCTCCCCTTCAAATCGCCAGCAAAATCTACACAATTTTTGCCAGTAAAATTAGCAACATTTCCTTGAGCATCTATAATTCCGACTTGCCGAACTTCTTTACCAGAATCATCCGACAACAGAATATCCAAGGCCTGTTGAGCAGTCTTTCCTTCTTTTAACAAAGCTAATCCTCTAATGCCGAATGACTTGTTTGTAAATGATTGGGTCGCTACTGCCCCAACTCCTGCTTCGGCCCACGAAACTGATGTACCAACACTGAACCAATGACTTTGAACACCGACCGCAATTTCGCCCGTTTTTTCGTCTCGAGCCACAATCGAAAAAGTATGTGCCAAAGCTTTGTCTTGCTTGAAAAATTGTGCATTAACTTGGCAGAAAGTAAATAATAAACAGAAAATAATGTAGTTTTTCATATTAATCAAATAGATGGCTTTTCAAATTCGTGATTTTATTTATGTCCTCACTTCTTATTCTCAGGAATCGCTTCCATTAATAAAGAATATGCTTTGTTTAAAGCAATATCTCCTGCTTTTGAGCCTTTAAAATGTCCAAGGCGAACCACAACTAAATCGTGCGATGGAATAATCGTTACTGATTGTCCACCTGCTCCTAGCATCATATAAGCGTCTTTCGGAATTGGGCGAGCTCCATCGCCATTTATCCAAAACAAACCACCATAAATTGGCCTTCCATCAGCCACCCAAGGATCAGCGAGTGTACTAACAAACTTAGTGAAGCCTTCTGGCAAAATTCGTTCACCATTCCAAATCCCATCTTGTAAATATAAATTACCCAAACGAGACCAATCTCGCCCCGAAGCAAATTCGTATCCTTGTGTCAAAAAGTTACCAGAGGGGTCAGTTTCCATAATCATTGAGCGTACCCCAATTTTATCAAACAAGGCTTGCTGCGGAAAAGTAAGATAGTTTCTTTTTAGTTTCTCTATTCCTAAGCGATTAAGATAATTTGTCAGAACTGGATCTGAGTTTCTATAACGACCAACTGTGTTCGGTAGCCATTGCTGAGGCAAATTAGCTGCATATTCAAATGAATTGCCAGCATCGGTGTATAAATACAAATGGTCAGGATATCCCAAAGCAGGATCAAAGTCGGGGTCTTGTGGGGCTCTGCAGTACAGGCCACTTGCCATGTGCATAATGTCCATGATTCTAATTTTTGCTCGTGCATCACCTTTACCTTGCCATTGTGGAATTGGAGCAGGCTGCTCTAAAGTATAAACGCCTTGATGAATCAGAATACCTAAAATCGTAGCAGAAAGACTTTTTCCCATTGACCAACTTTCTAAGGGAGTATCTTTAGTAATACCCTCTTGGTAACGTTCAGCAATGATTCTTCCTTTATAAGTAACTACGAAGGCTGCTGTTTGAGCTTCTGAAGTTTCATAAGCAGCATTGACTGCTTGTTCAACCTTTTCCATATTAATTTCGGAAGGCATTGGCATGCTTGGCAATACATCTCCCATTGGCCATGGAGTTGTTGTGGCATTAGGCAAATTGCGAGGAACTTTTATGGGCTTATAATTAAGTGAAGTTTGTCCTTCGGGTAAAGTTACGCAACCTTGGTCGCCTGTATAAATAGCAGTGCGAGTAACACCATTGGGAAGGCTAATCGAAACAGTTTTTTGTACATAATCAATCACTGGTTTGCTTACTTTGGCTCGTTCGGCATAAGGGCTTGTAAAATACCCTACATTTTCGGCTGCAAAGTCTGGCTTTAGTCCCGTAATGAAAACTGCCGAACACATAATTTTGGCAAAACCAGATGTATTGTGAGAAAGGGCATCACCTGGCGGTGCGTTGTAGATTGCCTTTTTTAACTCAAGTTCGGTACCTCTTGCAATCAATTTACTGCGAGAGTCTTGAGCATTGACAATGAAATTACCAAAAGAAATAAAGGATAAGAAGATTACAATTGCTATTCGATTCATTTTAATGTTAGTTTAGGGTTAGTTTAATAAAAAAATTTCTTTAAGTAGTGAGACAAAGGACAAGAGACAAGAGAAGCGAGACGGTTCGCCGCAGCTATAAAATTATCGCTATCAGCGATTTATAGTATTTGAATTCAAGTATCGTTTAATATCGTCCTTTTACGTACCTAATTTTAAGTTATAGGATTTTATTAATCGATAAATTTGTAATCAGCTAAGTATTTGTCTATAAGCTTATTATCTTATTGTGGACTTGTCGACTATTTAACGTGGATTAATAAAATGCTGTTTAGTAAATTATTAGCCGTCGCCAATAAATAGAAGCCATTCAATCTAAAGGATTTGAATTTCACATCCTAAAATGGCCTAATGTTTTGATTCTAAATAATGTTGTTTCAGAATATCTTCGCCAAAATCATTGCCTTTTTCACGCAAAATAGCGTGAATATGATTGCCGTCATTTTGAAAACCTACGTTGTCATATTCAATCAAAAAATCAGGACCGTTAATAAGGTAGTAATGTGGTTTATTATTTTCGAGGCTACCCACCCAAGCAAAATACACTTTCTCGATACCCGATTTCATGATTTTATCAAATAATTGATGAGCTTTTTCGTGTTCAAAATTATGGGTATATTCTTGAATCAACATTTTGAAAATTGCTTTTTGAGTTTCGTCAAATTCCTCCGCAGCTATACCATAATAACTTGTAATGCGTTGATTGGCCTGCGGAGTAGTGATAATGTCTTTTGGAACAGTTTGTTTGAGGACAGCCACCGATTTTTGTGCATCGGTAAAAGTATTGATGAGCAGAAAACCATAGTCTTCTTCTTTGCTTAAAACTCTTAAACCTGCATATTTTCCAAACTTTACTTCTGAAGGGTCAGTACCAATAAAGTAGGGCGACATAGAAACATTTTTACCATCAGAAGTAAGACTTAACGCTATATGATGTCCTCCAAAGTTTAACCCCCAAGCGGCTTTTGTGTCAGGTTTTCCCCAAATCGAAATATAATAATTGCCATAAGCCCATTTGAATTTTTGCATTTGGCTTAGCATTTTTTGGTCAATTTTTTTTTCATCAAACATCGACTGATAAAGTGCGTTCAAAATATCGTCTAAAGCCATGATACTGGTAGTTTTCAAATACCCTTGCGAACTGAACATGGCTGAAAGTACCCGATGAAATACCAAACGACTTTGGTCAGAAAGTGAGCCATAAGCAATACCTGGTCGAGGAACTAAACCCACTGGTAAATTTGTCCATTTGAAACGGAGTGGGTCGTTAAAGTCATACAATGTCTTCTTTACTTCCTCAGCATTTAATGTATTGAGAAATGAATTGGTAGAGGCGATAAGTGTTTGATTGGCTTGTGAAAAGACATTGACAGTCCCACAAACGCACAAGAAGAGCATTATTAGTAGTTTTTTCATGGTTTGAGGGTTTATGCGATTGAATTAGATGGATAATCGCTTGTCAAATATAAGTGAGTTTTTAATATTTTGATAAATTTTTATCAAAATGATTTTAATGGAAATCGGTAGTAGAAAGTAGCTATATGCTTCTTTTTTTAACTAACAGCAAGTTGAGTTTTTCTTTGGATTCTTCCATACTGAATTTAACCTAAAAAACGTTTTATATTGTTTGTTAATGTTTGGATACTACAAACACTTATATTAGGTTTAAGCAAGTAATCATCAGCCAAAGGCGTCACTACTAATAAAGGTGGATTGTTTAAATCTTGGAGAGCAATGGTCGTGCCTTTGCTGAGGGCAGGTGAATTACTCAATTTGATTTCGATTGCTAATTTTATTTGTAAGTCTTGTTCAATCACCAAATCTAATTCAGCACCATCGGCTGTTCGGTAGAAAAATGGAATTTGTTGATAATTCAGTAATGAAATAATCTGTTCAATCACGTATCCTTCCCATGAGCCACCTGCTACAATGTGTCCAAGTAAGCCATCATAACTATGAATAGATAGAAAATGATGCACCAGCCCACTATCTCGAATGTAGATTTTAGGACTTTTGGTAAGTCTTTTTCCAATATTTGTAAAATATGGCTGTATTCTACGAATAAGAAATGACTGTTCAAAAAAATCTAAATAAGTGCTTATCAGATTAGTGCGTATTCCTAATGAGTTTGCCAACATGGTTTGATTGAGCAAATTTCCTTGAATACTTGCAATCATCATCATTAATCTACGAAGCTGAATCGGAGATGCTGATAGACCTAATTGTGGCAAATCACGTTCTAAATAGCTACGAACAAAATCTTCAAACCATTTTTGCTGTGGTTCAAAAGTAGGAGCTAAATAAGCACTTGGAAAACCACCCCAAAGCCAATGTTTGGTATAGTCAGAATCGGGAGTGAGTTCTCTAAAAAGTAAAGGTGTCATTTCAAAATATGAAATTCGACCTGTTAGCGATTCAGAGGTATTTTTTAGTAAAACAAAGGAAGCTGAACCCAATAAAATAAAGCGTGCAGGAACTCTATTTTGGTCGATAAGACTTCTAATATCTGGAAAAATTTCAGGTAAACGTTGAATCTCATCCAAAATGACTGTTTGGTCTTGCATTGTTTCTAAAAATGCCAAACGGTCATGTTGGAATTTTGATAAATCGCTGCTACGCTCTAAGTCAAAATAGATAGAAGGTTTAGACAATTTACCCTGTAATTGCTTCACAAATGTAGTTTTTCCTACTTGGTGTGGGCCTAATATTGCTACCAATGGCTGAAAACTCAGACCAAATATAACCTGATTTTCAATAATACGTTGAATCATATATTAAAATTATTCCCGTAATCGTACCAATTTTTTGTAAGATTACGGGAATAAATATTTTATTTCTACCAAATAATCACCATATTTTGACCAGCAGTCAATGAAATCGTTTTTGTTTTATTACCCGAAATCAAAGTAGTTTTTCCACCTTTTTTCGATGAAATTATTAGTTTTTTGAGCGTTTTATCTCCCCATTCCATTGAAACCTCGAATCCGCCTCTTGCACAAATACCTTTTACCGAGCCACTTTCCCAAACATCGGGTAGGGCAGGTAGTAAGCGAATCTCTTGTTCGTCAGACTGCACTAACATTTCAGCTACGGCTGCTGCTCCACCGAAGTTTCCATCAATTTGGAAGGGTGGATGAGCATCAAATAGGTTTGGATAAGTACCGCCACCACGAGCATAATTGGTCTTTACTCCATCGGGTTCTACATAATTTAGGAGTTCTCGATACATTTTGTATGCATGATTTCCGTCCCAAAGCCTTGCCCAAAGATTGATTCTCCATCCTTTACTCCAACCTGTGGTTTCATCGCCTTTTATTTCGAGCGTTTTGCGACAAGCATCGGCCAAAGTAGGTGTTTTTAGAGGCGAAATATGGTTTCCTGGAAAAAGTCCAAATAAATGAGATTGGTGGCGGTGCTTTGGTTCGGCATCTTCCCAATCATAATACCATTCTTGCAGATTTCCCTTTTTACCAATTTGATACGGATAAAGTTTTGCCAAAGCCGTTTCGAGTTTTACTCTAAATTCAGCATCAGTATTTAATATTTTCGATGCCTTGATAGTTTGTTCAAAACATTCACGAATCATTGCTAAATCGGCTGTTCCACCATACATGGTTGCTCCCTTGTAGCCATTTGGAGCGATATAAATATTTTCGGGAGAGGTTGATGGTGAAGTAATTAGCTTTCTATCGGGCGACGCTTCGCTTTTATCTTCAACCAACCATTCTAAACAAAATTGTGCGGCACCTTGCATGAGAGGATATGCTTCATTTTTCAGGAAATTCTTATCTTTCGTAAAAACATAATGCTCCCAAAGATGTGTACTGAGCCACGCACCACCCATATTCCAATTTGCCCAACCTGGATCGCCTTGTCCAAAATCACCAACAGGATTGCTCATCGCCCAAATATCTGAATTATGAGCAACTGCCCAACCATTTACACCATAAAATGTCTTGGCTGTAATTTTGCCAGTAACGGCTAAATTTTTAATGAAACTAAGCAAAGGAGCATGCATTTCGCTCAAATTTGTGTTTTCCGCAAGCCAATAATTTTCTTCGGCGTTAATATTAGTTGTGTAGTTACTACTCCACGGTGGACGCATATATGGATTCCATATACCTTGCAAGTTGGCTGGCACTCCTATCGTGCGAGAGCTACTAATGAGTAAATATCGACCATACTGAAAATATAAAATTTCCAAGTTTTTGTCTTCTTCGCCTTTGGCGTAGCGTCTCAATCTTTCATCGGTTGGCAGATTTGGAGCATCGGTTTTTCCTAAATTTAAACTTACACGATTGAAAAACTTTTGATAGTCAAGTAAATGAGCTTGTTTGATTTGAGCGAAAGTTTTGCCGAAGGCTTTCGTTAGATTTGTGGAAGCATTCGCTTGATTATCAAGCCCATTAGTGGCAGGATTTTTATCGAAACCATTAAAACTTGTGGCAATCGACACATAAATAACGGCTTCAGTTGCATCTTTTACGCCAAGTGTGCTATCTGTACTAACGATTGTACCATTGGTATTTTTAATTTTAGCCAAAGTCGTGAATCGTGTACCTTTGGTTTCATCAAAAATAACTGGATTATCACTTTTTCTATAACTTGGTTCGGCATGAATAGGAGCGTAGCCATTTATTTGTAGCGTTTGCTTAGACGTGTTAATTTTATGTTTCAATAAACTATTAAATTTTACATCGAACGTCAGTCCACCTTTTTTGCTACTTGTTAATTTCACCGCCATGATTTGGTCGGGGTGCGAAACAAAATATTCTCGAGTATATTTAACACCGTTAATTTCGTAAGTTACTTTTGAAATAGCCTTTGAAATATCCAATTCTCGATAATAATTACTGTAGTTAGCCGAGTTTGTATGATTAATAAACATTGTTCCAAGTGGTGCATAAGACTCTGAAAACTTGCCTTGTAATTTGTGTTGAAGCTTATCTGCCAACTTGTAATCTTCATTTTTGAGAGCTTCCCTGATGGCAGGTATATTCTTATAAGCCTGCAGTTCGCCGCCTGCAGGATTCATCAGTGCATTTACCGGCTCACCCGACCAAAGTGTAGCATCATTGAGGTAAATTTTGTCAGATTCAACGCCACCAAATACCGTTGCACCGAGTTTGCCATTGCCCAATACTAGGCTTTCCTCAAAATATTGAGCGGGCTGTCTGTACCAAAGTGTATTGCTTGATTGTGCGAAGGTTTCAAAGGAAAATATCAGCAAAACCAATATTTTTAGATGTATTTTAGACATATTTATTAAGGAGGGTTGATTTTTGTGTAAAGATAGAAAAACACCCTCAAATATTATATTCTATTGAGATTTTGCTGTATTTGTCTAAATTTGTATTAATCTGTTAAAGAATGTTAATATTTAAAATATATCTGTTTAAATCTGCAACTTTAAAATAAGTTTTTGCATCTCATGTATTTAATCCATTTTAAGAGCCATTTATCATTAATTTCGACTAACATTAAGAGATATTGAAAAACAAAAGGTACTATGTATTGCATAATACTAAATTAAACATATATCTTTGTATTGTCAATCAGATAATGAGTTCAGACATACAAAACACAATAACATGAAAAATCTATTATTACTCCTTTCAATTACTTCTTTAAGTTTCGGTTCAATGGCTATGGGCTTTCCGCATAATACCTACGAGCAACAACGAACTTTGAATAAAAACATCAAGAAAAAGAGTTTAGTAAACGAACTCGAAAAATCATTAAAAGTAAATATTGAGAGTATTGCAATAGTAGAGGAAGATACCTACGTAAAATCGTTTGTAGAAATGATAGCTGATTATTTAGTTGAGTTTTTTAAAGAAAAAATATTTGGAAAGAGATTAGGCGAATTAAAAATTTTGAAAGAAGCCAAAGTAGTATATTTAGCAAATAAATAAAATTTTTAATATTATTAGATTTTATAATTGATGAACATAGTTTTTTTCGTTATTAAAACATTAATTATTAGAAATTCACATGTTTAAAACCTGTCATACATAATTTTATATTAGGTTTAGTTAGGGTTTATAAAAAAGGCTTGATTCGATTGAACCAAGCCTTTCTTTGTATAAATAATTTAATATTGAAACAACGGATAATTTTTCATCCAGCTATTGATTTCATCTCGAACATTCGAAATTTTCGTTGCATTATCATGATTCATCAATACGTCATCAATCAAATCTACGATTCTTACCATGTCGACCTCTACCAAACCACGAGTAGTCATGGCCGAAGTTCCTACACGCATACCTGAAGTGGTCATGGCTGATTTATCATCAAACGGAACCATGTTTTTATTTACCGTAATATCGGCCAGAATTAATGAGTTTTCGGCAATTTTACCAGTCAAGTTTTTCGGACGCAAGTCAATCAACATCAAGTGATTATCTGTTCCGCCAGAAATAACTTTATAGCCACGGTTCATAAATTCTTGAGCCATTACTTTTGCATTTTTTTGAACCTGAACTTGATAATTGTAGAAACCTTCGGTTAATGCCTCACCAAAAGAAATTGCTTTGGCAGCAATAATATGCTCCAATGGACCACCTTGTGTTCCTGGGAAAACACCCGAATCAAGCAATGACGACATCATTCTGATTTCGCCTTTTTGGGTCGTAATTCCGAATGGATTTGGGAAATCATTACGCATCATAATTACGCCACCACGAGTACCACGAAGGGTTTTGTGGGTAGTTGTCGTTACGATATGGCAATGGTCGAATGGGTCATTCAACAAGCCTTTGGCAATTAAACCAGATGGGTGAGAAATATCAGCCAACAAGATAGCACCAATCGAATCGGCGATTTGACGAAGACGAGTATAATCCCAATCACGAGAATAAGCCGATGCTCCACAAATAATCATTTTCGGACGCTCTTTGTGAGCAGTTTCTTCCACTTTATTCCAATCGATTAGACCCGTTTCTTGTTCAACACCGTAAAAGAAAGGTTGAAAATATTTTCCAGAAATATTTACTGGCGAACCGTGCGAAAGGTGGCCGCCGTGAGCAAGGTTAAAGCCTAAAATTTTATCTCCAGGTTTCAAACATGCCACAAAAACCGCCAAATTTGCCTGAGCTCCTGAATGCGGCTGAACGTTTGCCCAAGTAAGATTAAATAATTGTTTTAGACGGTCGATAGCGATTTGCTCAACTTGGTCAACTACCTCACAACCACCATAATAGCGTTTTCCTGGTAGACCTTCAGCGTATTTATTTGTCAAAACACTACCTGCCGCTTCCATCACCTGTGGCGACACGAAGTTTTCAGAAGCAATCAATTCGATGCCATGTAATTGGCGATTGTTTTCTTTCGTGATTAAATCAAAGATTTGCGTGTCACGAATGATGGAAGTTTCTACAGACATTTTTGGTTTCAATTATCAATTTCTAATTATTAACTAACAATATTTTAGCTTTTGTGTTTAGGTTTTTGTGCTAAAAATAGATACAAAATTAACTGATAAATAATAGAAGATGAATTTTTGACAAAATAATATTTGGCAGACTTTGAATTATTGAGGAGTTTCTTGGTAAAGTTATATTTTTTAATTACCCAATCCACAGGCTAAAGCCTGTGGCAATTAAAATTGTTAAATTCTGTGAAAATGAATGAAGTTATTCAGTTTCCTCATGGCTTCAGCCTGTGGAACAAAATGAGTTTGGAATTTCTAATGTTTGCTGCTGAAAACTATCTCACTAAGGTACTCTCTTTCAGCATTTTTTCGAGTATATCACAGCTTGAAACATAAGCAAGTTCGCTTTGATAAGTTCCACCATTAATAATGAAAACTCTTGGATAAGCTTTAAAAAATGCTTTTTTGTAGGCATCCGCCAGTATTTCTAAGCCAATATCAAGGCGTTTTTCATTGATTTCGGCTTCGCTGTAAAAAGGAAATTGTTCTTTTTTCCAAAATTTTTTATCTTCTTTTCCTTTTAGAAGTTTGTTTTCGCAGTTGAAGTTTTCATCTAAACGGTATTGCAAAACGTTTACCTTTCCCATTGAATAAAAATTGGGCGTATTTTCTGTATTTTTATTGTTCATTTCTAAAACTGTATTGCCAACTCTGCTGATTTGGTGCGGGGCGAGTTTACCATCTCTGATTGCTTGAATCAAAATCGGCGAAAGGTCTTTGCCGTAAGTATAGGGGGAACTACCCAAAATGCTGATAGCCAAATTCCTATCTAAGATTGATGTATTAAAGCTATGTTGAAAAAAAACTCGATTACGATTCCGTTTTAAATATCCAGTATCAAATCCAGTCAGTCCGACCATAGTTTCATCAGGAAAACCGTATATTTCTATTAAATCAAGTGTTTTCTGAAAAGCCCAACGCATATAATTAGAACCTTTTAAATCATTGATTTTTCGTAGGCTATCTAATTGCTTAATTAGTTTTTCAGGCATTTTTCCGTAATAATAAGTTAAACTGTCTGGAAATATAACTTGGGTGAAAACTTCTTTTTTTCCTGTTTTACCACTTTTAACAACAACTGAATCCTGTATTTTTTTTGTATTTTCTTTGTAAAAACTCCTCAGTTCAGCAGTGAGTGGTGTATAAGGTTCTTTAATAATAAGATAATAATATGTATTCAAACTATCTCGAACTGCCCAGTTGATATTGGGTTTCACCAGCCTCATTTGGCTTTCAAATTTCCCCCATGCTTTGCAAGTATCGGCTACGTAATGAAAGAAAACATCCCTCCGCAAACTATCCGATGGATAACCCTTTTCTACAATTTTCTCCAAATAATCCAAAACAGTGTTTGTTTTTCCAAGCATTGCAGCACAAATGGCGGCATTATAATAATCTTTGGCAAATGGCTTTTTTACGTTATCGAAAGCGGCTTTATAATAATCGAGTGCTTCGTAATAATTGGTATCAACAATTGCCAATTCAGCCGAATTGATGATTGGATGATAGATTCGAGTAAAATCTCCTTGAGCGAAGTCTCTTTGTCCCCAAAGGAGAAATAAAAGTGTAAAAAAAAATAGTTTTTTCATAATAATGTGGTGCGAATCGTTTATTCGTTGATAACAATCGTAGGAACGTCCAATTTGGACGTTCTTACGGGCAAAATCTATTTAAAAATAGAAAACCTGCACAAATATTAGCAGGTTTTAGGAAACATTAATAGAGTTTTAACAATTTCTTATGACAAGAATTTAAGATTCATCGCATAAAGCCCTGAAAATATAGCGGCATTAATCAAAGACATAATTCCTACTCCCCAGCCAATGGCTCCGCCCATGATAGCTATTGGTGCAATAATGCCAATGACATTACCCGCAATATAAACCCAAAAACCTTTTTTACGGAGTCCCCACATCCAAATTGCTCCCAAAATCAATAGAATACTCGAAATTAAAGTCATAACTCCAGATGCAACTAAAGTGTCTTTTTGAATCAGTTTATTGGCTTCTGCTTGTGATTCTTCAATTTTTTCAAGGTCTTTTTCCGACATATATTTTGAAAACATATCCATTACCATTTCATTGGCTTGTTCTTTACTTTCGATTATTTTTTCAGGCGTAAAAATATTCGGAATCGCTCCATAAAATTTGTAGGCATTAAAAACAAGGGTCAAGATACACAAAATCGTCAGAAATGTCGGACGAACGGATGTTTGGTTTTCTTCAAATGGATTTTGCATGATTTTCTATTTTAAATAATGGTTTATGTGTTTTTCGGTAGAAAGTTATTGATAAGCGACAAAACGATGTATAAAAATATAATTAACGGTATAGCCACAAACTGCAGAGCCATGAGTAAAATTACAGAAAAAATCAGAAAAATATACTTAATTTGGTTAGAAACCCAAGAAAAATTTTTGAATTTGAGTGCAAACAATGGTATTTCAGAAATCAGTAAATAACTCATAATGAGCGTGTAAGTAATTAAGAATGTAGAGTTTAGAATTAAGAATTTGTATTCGGGATTGAACTCTAAAATTAGTGGAAATGCCGCCACCACAATAGCATTAGCAGGCGTGGGTACACCAATGAAAGAGTCCGACTGACGGGTATCAATATTAAATTTGGCCAGACGTAAGCAAGAAAAAAGTGCCAGAACAAATGCCACATAAGCCAAAGTAGGCAAATGTGTTTGTGATAAAAGATTTGAGGGAATTACATCTGATAAAACCGTATTTTGTGTTGTTGAAATCTGAATCAATTTGGCAATTATACACGATGGTAAAACGCCAAATGTTACCATATCGGCCAAAGAATCAAGTTGCTTGCCAATTTCAGAATGTTGATTAAGCAATCGTGCCACAAAACCATCCAAAAAATCAAGAATTCCTGCAATAAATATCAAATATGAAGCCCAAAGCAGGTTTCCTTCAAAAACAAAAACAATTCCCAAGCAACCACAAAGTAGATTGCCGAGTGTCATATTATTTGGAATAGTAAATAATTTCATAAAGTTGTAGGACAAGTTTTTAACTTGTCAGATTGCGTAAATAATGTAATATAATGATTTATATTTTACTGCAAAAAAGGATTTGTTTTGCGTTCATAACCAATCGTTGTTGGGTCGCCATGACCTGAATAAACCTTATAATCATCATCGAGCGGCAGAAATTTCGTTGTTATGCTATGAATTAATGCTTCGTGGCTACAAAAAGGAAAATCAGTTCGCCCAACGCTGCCTCTGAAAAGCACATCGCCTCCGATAACAAATTTCTGAGCATGATTAACAAAGGCTAAATGTCCCGGAGCATGACCTGGTACAAACCTGATTTCAAGCTCTGAGTTTCCGAAAAATATTTTGTCATTTTCATCAATAAAACCATCGGCCTCGACTGGTTCGTAGCCTTTTATTCCCCACATTTGGCAGCGATTTTCTACATCGGCCAAAATCGGAACTTCGTTTTTGTGAATCAGCATCTTTATACCAAATCTACGCTTCACATAAGCAGCCCCAAAAACATGGTCGAGGTGACAGTGTGTTTGTAGTAACTGCTTGACTACCAAACGATTATCAGTAATAAAATCGGCCAATTCTTCTTTTTCATATTGAGCTAAACATCCAGGATCAATAATAACAGCTTCGTGAGTTTCGTCCCATAAAATATATGTATTTTCACCAATTGGCGAGAATGTAAAGGAATGTATGTTTATCATGTTAGTTAGTCAACGGTCGGCAGACAACAGTCCACGGATTTAATTCTGTATTTGTTTTTTCTATCGACTATCGTCTGTGGACAGTCGACTCTATCACAAAAGTAAAAAAATAGTGGGCTTTTTGTGTAAATCGGGCTTAGATTTTCGCCAGTCTTTCACTCGAAGTGTTTTTATGAACTCGTCTTCGGCGGTTACGTTACAAGCGATACAGAGTAACGTTTCGGAGTTAAGATTTTGCAAAATATCTTCCAACAGTTGATTATTTCTGAAAGGGGTTTCCATAAAAATCTGTGTTTGTTGTTTTTTCTTGGCTATTTGTTCTAAATCCTTTAAAGATTTGATTCTCAGTTGTTTATCAATTGGTAAGTAGCCATTAAATGTAAAACTTTGACCATTAAAACCCGAAGCCATCAAGGCCATCAGAATCGAACTTGGACCCACCAAAGGCACAACTTTATATCCTAATTGATGAGCAAAGCCTACTGCAACCGCACCAGGGTCGGCCACACCTGGGCAACCTGCTTCGCTGATGATTCCTGCATCGGTTTTTAGTTTTTTTAGTTGGACAAGGGTTTGGTCGTGGGGTGTATCCTTGTTTAATTCATAAAATATAATATCATCAATAACTTTATCCAGTTTTAGGCTACTAATAAACCGTCGAGCGGTGCGGAGTTCTTCAACAAAAAAAACATTCAATTCGCTCACGACTGCTTTTATTTGAGGTGGTAAAACTGTTTCTTGCGTGTCGTGTGCAAGAATGGTTGGTATTAGGAAAAGGGTCATATTTTGTTTAATTCAATTCCGAAACAAGCTATTTCGTTTATATGGTGGTTTATATCACAAATAGAAACTTCTCAGATATTTTTATAATCAAACAAAAATGGTTTGTGAAAATTCAGATAGTTAATCATTTTATTATCAGGACTTTGTACCGAGTGACGGTCGCCTTTGAACCTTTGCAACTATGTGCCTATTGAGTATAAAAACCACTTTTATCAAAACCATTCTACAATATTATGTAATTTTACGACGGTTTAAAAATCATTAATCAGATATGTCAGAAGTAAAGCTTACTCAATATAGTCACGGGTCGGGTTGTGGATGCAAGATTTCGCCCAAAGTTCTAGACCAAATTTTACACACACTTACGCCTCAGAGTGCTTTTTCAAACCTTTTAGTTGGAAACAAAGACAAAGACGACGCCGCAGTTTTTGATTTGGGAAACGGCGAAGCAATCATTAGTACGACCGATTTTTTCATGCCAATCGTTGATGATGCCTTTGATTTTGGGCGAATCGCTTCGACAAATGCACTTAGTGATATTTACGCAATGGGCGGTGAACCAATGATGGCGATTGCTATTTTGGGTTGGCCGATTGATACAATTCCTGCCGAAATCGCACAAAAAGTACTAGATGGAAGCCGTGCCACTTGCACAGCAGCCAATATTCCGTTGGCAGGCGGACATAGCATTGACAGTCCCGAACCGTTTTTTGGTTTGGCCGTAACTGGAAAAGTAAAAATTGAGCATCTAAAACAAAATTCAACAGCAACTGAAGGCTGCTTGTTGTATCTCACAAAACCGCTCGGTGTTGGATTATTAGCAACTGCTCAAAAAATGGGTATTTCAAATCCAGAATATTTGCAGGTTGCTGTAAATCAAATGGCTACACTCAATAAAGTAGGTGCAGATTTAGGGAAACTTTCAGCCGTAAAAGCCATGACCGACGTAACAGGTTTCGGACTTTTAGGGCATTTGGTAGAAATGTGTGAAGGTAGCAACTTGAGTGCCGAAATCAGCTACGAAAAAGTGCCAAAAATGCCAGAAGCCAACGATTATTTATATCCGTTTTGTGCTCCCAAGGGTTGTAATACAAACTGGGAAAGTTATGGCGAAAAAGTATCTGCTATTACCGATACACAAAGAATTTTATTGGCCGACCCACAAACTAGCGGTGGACTTTTGATTGCCGTAGAACCAGCAGGAAAAGAAGAATTAGAAAGAATTTTGCAGGAAAATGGCATTTTGACTGAGTCTTTCGGACAAATGATTGCTAAAACAGAGAAAAGTATCAATGTGATTTAATTATCCAATTTTTTATTCATAGCAAGGTGTTTGCAAATTCTTTGCTATGGAATTTGAGAACAAAACATCGACATTACAAAATGCAAAATATCAACCGTCGTAAATTCATTCAGCAAAGTACATTGGCAGGCATGGGTTTATTGATTCAAACCAAAGGTTTCGCACA
>Ga0247833_1002819_pt1 | contig 24612 bp, 16 predicted proteins | sample LaCruzMarch2015__7_FD_187117 | JGI IMG/M metagenome (GOLD analysis project Ga0247833, IMG submission 187117) | Freshwater microbial communities from meromictic Lake La Cruz, Castile-La Mancha, Spain - LaCruzMarch2015_8m | ecosystem: Environmental > Aquatic > Freshwater > Lake | place: Spain... | reverse complement strand
CCAATTTCATCATCAATCAACCTCATTGCATTGTACACCATTTTTTTCGCAGCAATGAAATCCTCACGAGTAGGGTTCGACACACGAACACCCCCACCACTTTCTTTCTCGACAAGAGCGTATAAATCTTTGACTTCTTCATAATCTTCCTCAGTCAATCCACAGTCTTCGTAATCGTCGGTGTCTTCTGGCTCTTGATTGCCCGCGGAATAGAATACATCAAACTTCTTATTCATATACGCGGCCAAATTTGGAGGCTGATGCATCGCGGCCATCAATTGCGTAACTTCAACCTCTACCTGTGAAATATACGCCTTCCTACGCTCAACCTCCTTTTCCATCACAATGCGATTCGCTCTGCTTGTGGCACCGAAGGAGATGAGGCTCCGAACGCCAAGAAATCGAACGACTTCTTCACCAATGACATCGATGAGCAGCCGATGCCATCCTCCTCCCCAGTCGTTTTCGCCCTCTCCGGACCGTCATCATTCTTCCTTTTGGGTTGCTTTGGTGGCATGTTGTCTCTCGTCTTTGTCATAGTCGGCGGATACGAACTAGATGGTAGATATGGCGGGGCTCCTATTTTTACTCACACCACAAACAACAACCTTCACTCCAACACCCGCGCGGTGTCGTAGGGCTTCAGAGGCATCGTATCTTGTGGAGGAGACATCGTACCTCGCATCATTATTTGCTTTAATAATCACCTCTCGAACGATGGGAGTACCGAAGTTCTTTCGTTGGCTATCAGAGAGGTATCCTCTCATCAATCAACCTATACATTGCCCACCCAACGAGGAAACGAAGAAGTATCACGGGTTTCCTTCAAGGAGCGGCAACGTTGCCGAGGACGCGGACCCGGACAAACAAGGCAGTTATGGCCGTAAAAATACAAAGTGAGTAAACAATATGGTATACCATCATGTACCTCCAAATAATACTTATGCCCCCCAATCAAATCTAACATTTTGTGTTTCTCCCATCCACAGCATTCCTCACATCATGCCTGAATTCGATCGACTTTATTTAGATATGAATGGGATCATTCACTGCTCGTCTCACAACAATTCGGAGGAAGAATTGGAAAAACAACAATTTCAGCAGGTAGATGGGAATGGGGATATAATTGCAGCAACAGTTACCCCCACAGCAACAACATTCGGTGTCCCACCAATTACAGAGGAACAGATATTCCAAAATGTTTGCTACTATGTTGATCGCGTCGTTAGTGACATTGTCCAACCGAAGAAGGTTGTTTTTCTTGCCATTGATGGTGTGGCCCCCCGAGCCAAGCTTAATCAGCAACGCAGTCGACGTTATCGTAGTGGGACGGAGCAGGAAATTGAAAAGCACTTGATGACATTGCAACGTGTTCAAGAGGAGACTGTTGATGGAGAAGAGGATGGTATCAATGATATTAGTAAGGAGTATCTCCTCGAGGCGGATGGGGGAGCATTTGATCGCTACCTGTCACCAATTGTGGGTGATAGTAGCAATCGACGTGGTGCACAGAGATTTTCTGGAACAATCGATACCGCATCTTCCTCAACAACAACATCAATATCTACTAATTTACCAGGAGGATTATCTAATGATGGTGATGGAATCACTGGTTTTCATTCAAATTGTATCACTCCTGGTACGCCATTCCTACATAGATGCTCGCAACATATACTATCATTCCTCCGTAGTAAATTGCAGACAGATCCACGATGGCATGACCTCACAATTGTCTTTAGCGGTCACGATGTACCTGGTGAAGGTGAGCATAAGATTATGGAATTTATCCGTCACGAGAAGCACAAGCCTGGATACGATCCAAATACATCGCATTGTATATTTGGACAGGATGGTGATCTTGTCATGTTGGGTCTTGCCATGCACGAACCACATACGTGTTTGCTACGCGAGGAGGTTGTGTTTGATCCAGCTAGGCGAAAGGCCATTGAAAGGTTGGCAAAGTTGGAAAGTATGCTTAATACTACAAACTCTGCCAATGAAGTAGTACAAAGCCACGATGATAATGACGGTGAAGACGACGGCAACAACGGCGAGGTAGTAGTGACAGATTCTTCAACTACCGAAAGTCATTACCAGCCTCCTCTCAGTGGAGCCGTCCAGTCCTACATACACAATGCAAATTTTGAACTGTTACATATCTCTGTGCTGCGAGAGTACCTGGGTCTAGAATTCGAAACTGCCGAATTCTATCCCAATTCACGATATGAGTTGGAGCCAACCATTGATGACTTTGTATTCATGACGTTCTTCGTGGGCAATGATTTTTTGCCTCATATGCCCGCGCTTGATATTGGAGATGAGGCATTTGACCTACTATTTTACGCATACAAGAGGAATAGGGGCAAATGGCTTAAGGATGGTCTATATAATAGATCGGTGGTGACATCAACTACTGGGAGTAAGGAGGGAACGCCACATTTTAAGTCTGTCAATCACCCCTACCTCACTGATGCAGGGACTATTACTTCAGGGACACGTCTTGAAGGTTTCCTTGAAGATGTTGGACGCTACGAAGATCCCTACTATGACAACAAACGTGAATCGATGGAGGAGGAGAATGAGCGCATGCGTAAGGCCGACCAAAAGGCTGGTCGGGAGTCACTTATTCCATCTCAGGAGATATTAGAACAAGTCGAGTTGGCGGGTAGGGAGAGCTACGTGGACATGTTGCTCAAAAGTACTGATAAGACAGGTGACAAAGACGCTAAGTCTTCGCGATGGGAATACGAGGACGACACTTTTAAGCCTGTTACATCAAGTTCGGACCTTATTAAGAAACTTGGTGCAAATCTTCGAGGATCTTTATCTCCAGAGAAAGGTGGAGTTGCTAGAGTTCACGATAATGTTGACGAAAGCAGTCTTGTTGATTTAAAGGGAAGATACTATTACGAAAAATTTGGTTTCACACCTTTCGACGCTGAGAAGCACTTGCATCTTCGAAAGGCGTACATTGCTGGTTTGGTGTGGAATTTGGAGTATTATTACAAAGGAGTGGTTTCCTGGGAGTGGTATTATCCGTACAATTATGGCCCTATGTTGAGTGATCTTGTGAACATCAATTCCATTTTGTCCGACGTTTCTTTTTTCGATGGTGAACAAGAGAGTGAAAGTTCAATTCGAATCCGCCGAGTTGCAGGGGAGCCGCTGCGCCCTTTTGAGCAATTACTTGGCTGCTTACCTCCATCGTCATCCTACTTGTTGCCCGAGCTATACCGCCCACTAATGACGTCACCTGATTCTCCTCTCATAGAGTAAGTTGTTCTGGTACATTGTGTTGAGATTTCCTTCGTGCGGAGCTTTTAATCTCAACGAACAATCTTGCCACATCTCTCAGCTTTTACCCAGATACTTTCACCGTTGATATGAATGGAAAGCGATGGCCATGGGAGGCAGTGACTCTCCTACCATTTATTGATTCATCAAAATTGATAGAAGCATCTCGATCGTTAGATGACAGCTCGTTGACAGAAGAGGAGAGACAACTGAATGAATTTGGGAAGGCTCATGTATTGACAAGATCCGCTGATCACGACGAGTTGATTGAGGTGCAATCGTTGGAAAATAGCTCATGGGGGAAACTCAACGAGGATCGTGACGTCGCTTTCCGGCCACAACTAAATGAAGGCACTCAGATTCCTGCGAGCAGCTTCCCAACCCTCAGGGATGCTCCCATAAATAGACTAAACCGACGAAAAGTCTTCCTAAATGTATTTGGTCTGCGGAGTCGATACAGGACTGCATTACTTGAGATGGAAGATGAGTTACCAGCATTCCCACCAACATCTTTGCTAGCCCAGGAATTCATCGGAACTACCGTAAACTTCAGATATCCAATTTTGTATGAAGGGCTCGTTTGCTCCGTAACCGACTCTACTATGATGTATCGTGGGAATCAAAAACCTCGTAAGTTTTCTCAAGAGGCCCGAATGAAACGTCCCCAACTAATCGCGAAAATGTTCAGGGAACTCCAAATCGGCGAGGGAATGACGGGTACCGGAGGCTGGATTCTTCCCCAGGTTGACGTCACCCTGACGGTGAGGCCTTTGGAGTCAATTACCACGCTAGCTGATGGATCCCGAGCGAAATTGTATGCCAAAAGAGAAATAGAGATCCCGTTTGCGGCGGCTCTCTTCTCCCCTTCTCGAAAAGACCCACGTTTAGAGATACCCGCAAAGCTTGAAGAGAATCCATTCATTTATGCTGGACAGTCTCGTCTTGACAAGCTGCTTGCCAAGGACCAAGCCCAGTCAGTATCAGTGTATACGAAGGAAAAGGAGAAGGTTAGCTATGTGGATAAAAACTCCAACCAAAGCCGTGGAGCAAAGAGAATATCGGTAGGATCGGCTCGTGGCTTTTCTACGTTCCCAAAAAGTCCGGCGTCGTTTTGTAAATTACCCACGAATCAAGGTCGTCCTCACCACGCATTTCATTCTGCACCACAAATGGCACGAAGAGGCGGCCCTCGTCAAAGAGTTGTTGGCACTGCTGGAGCGATCGTCATGTCGGCAGCGTTCTTTTTCATGACTTGCTTACTGCCAGTGAATGCAACATCCTGGATTCATAGTATTAGACACCTAAACCCAAATGATGCGACAGCTTTGCTTCAACCGCCGATATTGAATGTAAGAGGTGGTGATATAGTTGACATTGGTGACTACATGGAGCAACCTTTAACTCCTCCGATTGAATTCGCACACGGAACGACGACGATCTCATTTCGTTTTAATGGAGGTATCGTCGCTGCCGTCGATTCGCGAGCAAGCATTGGAAACTTCGTCGGTTCGAAAACCGTCCAGAAGGTGCTACCAGTGAGCAGAAATATCTTAGGTACGATGGCTGGAGGTGCAGCGGATTGTAGCTTTTGGATACGATTCTTGCGTTCGGAGGCAAAGCTACATGAATTGCTACACGAAGGCAGAGGAATTAGCGTCGCAAGAGCATCGAGACTCATATCCAATGTTCTATACCAAAATCGTGGATTAGATCTGAGCATCGGGACGATGATTATGGGTTATCATCCCCGTGATGGCTTTAACATTTATTACGTTGACAATACAGGTTTGAGAATCGAAGGAGACATGTTTGCCGTCGGGAGTGGAAGTACATTCGCTCTGGGGATTCTTGACGCTGAAGAAGAGCATCGTTTTGATATGACAGAAGACGAGGCTATTTGTCTTGGAATAAAAGCCATACGGCATGCAACACTTCGAGATGCTGGATCCGGTGGCTTCATTGGGGTATATTTGATAACGAAAGATGGCTGGAGAAAAGTATTCAGCGAAGATTTGGCGTCTCGGTGAAGGATATCCAAGTTCTTGTTGACGACGACGTTCGCGTATACGTTCCAATGTCGAATTAGTCCCACCGACACCGCAGTGTATTGGATTCTGTAGCTTCGTGAAGTATTGTGTACGCTTGAATTCATTTAACAGACTAGATGATTGTAATAATGTTGATTATAATAATGATTGTCAAGGATTGACATAATCGTTGGAGTGTGTAACATCAACGATGCCTGCAGCGCTGCCGCCGCCATCAACCATGAATGATTTTATTATGGCGCTTCTTCCTCCACAATGTCATCTATGACTTCGTTGTAGTTTCCATCGTGCTCCTTCTTGAACTTTCTTACAACCTTAGTGGTTGCGTTGGTATGGGTCAAGATACCAGTGAATGTCCAGGTCCACTTTCCGCTTTTTCCCCTCGGTACACCATTCTTTCTAATCGTGTCAAGTCCTGTTGGCCCTGCATTCACTGTGTCTTGTTCCGTAATCTTCCCTCCGATTTTGTATTTGACATATTTGTCTTTACCGTCACCTCTAGCCCATGTAATTACTGCTGTAACATTGGGAAATTTGTAACTTGTCTCCCCTGGCTGCTGAATAGGTAGTATTCGTACCTCTCGACTACACAATGCAGTGATGCGCTTATTCCGAATCCGATTATGCTGTTGGTCATGATCAATGGCCATCGGCACTGCTAGAAAGACATCAATTGAAGTCTTGGTTGATTTAAAGTTCACGAAAAGTGGGTGTTGATTGACTGCCGGCCGATGTGTATTCCCGGCACTTGTAGCCCCGATATCGATAGTCAATCCTTGCTCCGAGCGCATTTGGGTATTCGATAATATATCATTGGAGATTAGAAGATCTTTCATAGCCTCCTTCTTCGATGTGTACTTTTGAATAATCTCATCGTTTATACTGACAAGGATTTGCATTGGTGCTTTTGCCCTGTTGAGTTGCGCACATAGTCTCAACTCTTCCACCGTCTCTAAACCACCTTATCAACCGCTTGACAATTGACAAATCTGGATTCATCTTCAGCGGTGTATTGAACATTCGCGACAAGGAATGCTCCATCTCGAACGAATTTTGCTCCATCTATATTGGAATACTGATTTTGTCTACCTCCGCATAGCTTATATAAGCTATTGTCTCCTCTCGTTTGCGATAATGCCTTAGCGAGGACGTCAAGATTGCTGAGTAGCTCGGTAATGTGGAGTTTTTCGATTTCGTCAGGTGACAAGCCATCGAAGGCGTCCACTGCGGCCTTGCCAGAGAAAATGTAAAACGGCTTCACGGGAGTCCTTATTCCAAATTGAAGTCGTTCACGTTCGGTCATTGCATTCCACTTCACGATGGCCAGCAGTAGGTATTCGATTTGATTAAAGAGAAGATCACCGTCATTACAATGCTCTGGCACTGGTGTATTACTGAATAATCCGCTTTTGATGTTTGAGGTGCGGTTCCTTTCCGCAGCGTCAGCCAATCGGTCTATCTCATCCTCCGTCAATTGTTCTTTAGCTTGATACTCCTCTTCTTCCTCTTCTTCGGCTTCTTCGTCGAGTAGATTGGAACTGTATACACTATTGTGCGGGACGATCTGAAGAAGTGGATTAGACGTCGTTGGTACAGTAATAGAAGTAGACCGACTCCTAGTTGTTGCAGTAGCGGCAGCTGAAGGGATGTAGTCCCTATCGTCTTTTAAATTGCCCCGAGGTACATTTTCGTCACCTCCCTCTCCTCCAGAAGACGCAACGGTGTGATTGGAATCATCATCAAGGAGGCTAATAATCTCAGTTGCTCCGGAAGACGAAACGTTGTGATTGGAATCATCAAGGAGGCTAATAATCTCAGCAGTGGCCACTCCATCTCCCTCTCCGGAAGGCAAAGTCAACGTCTGGTGAATCGATAGAACAGAGAGGTTTGCATTGTGTTCGAGTTGTAGCAATTCATCATCGTTTTCGACAGGCGTCGTTGGTAAAGTAGAAGTAGACCGACTCCTAGTAGTTGTTGCAGTAGCGGCAGCTGAGGGGATGTAGACCCTATCGTCAGTGGCATTGTAAGCTTGCATACGAGGCTTCTTGGCAGCTAGCTTTTGATCACCGTCCTCCTCCTCTTTGTCCGATTCGCATAAGTGAGACTCCACGAATTGAGACATATTCGACGACTGGTGCGATAGTAAGCTCCCTAACGATTCCAATTGCAGCAATGTCGACGACTGGTGCGTCTGGTGAACCGATAGGACAGATAGGGTCTCCGCTGGCTGCTGTAATGGACGCAATAAAGCTAATTTGTTTCTCTTTGCCAATGCCGCTTGTCTATTCTGTTCTGCTCTCTCCATCTGCGCAGGAGTTGGCAATGTCGACAACGAAACCTGACGCTGCTGCTGTAGTAGCTTCTTCCTTGCCAATGCCGCTTGTCTATTTACTTCTATTTGTTTCAATTGCTCAACCGTTAGGGATGATGCAATGTTCTCTCTATCCATCTGCCGGCCAAGTTGTTGCAATTCATCATCAAACTTGATGGAATCGTCATCGTTTTTCGACATTCTTCCTTGCTCTGAGATTTCAAAATAAAATTTACTCTGTGTCATTTTTTTTCCACTTCGGCCAGCATCGCTTCGGATGCCCCGAGAGTCAAGTAAACAGTAATTATCCTACTTTAATGTAAAATACTGCTACAACATATTTCGCGACACGTAGGCATATGGATTAATAGCACCGCAATCCCTTCGTGTGCCTATCTTCCCTTGCCCATCGGAGCTAGCATACCCAGCAGTGCATTCGCACATGCCTGTCAATTGGTTGCACAACCCACGCCCTGAACACGTGATGTACTCTTTAGTTCCTTGTCGAATTGTCGTAATCGTGAGGGTACCAGAAATTCCGAAAGCGGATGATAACTCGAATTCAGGCACATTGCCAGTCGGACTCAAGAATTCAATGTTGATCAAAGCACCGCTTTGTCTACAAATTTGTAGAGCATCATGTGCTAGCCCTGCTTTGCCAGCATAAATGTTGGGATCGGCGTAAGATACTACCACTCTCTCTAGTGACGACAATCCGTTTATAGCTGTTTCAAGCTGCGCTGCCGTGTCGGTCGCATGGACGCTAACAAATTGATCACGAAAGCCAATCTGAAATGAACCAACATCATTACTGTCCATACACAACAACTGCTGAACTTCGTTGTGCTGATGTTGAGTGTTTGGATCATCTCCCTTTGGACAGCTCTTGAAATTGCACAAGTACCCCTCATAGCCCTCTGAGCAAAGACATCCAAAGACCTGATCGCTATCCCACGTAAGTGCATTGTTAGGATCGCTGCCATAAGTGACGGGACTTGGGTCGCCATTCACTGTATTGCTTCCGGCAAGCGTTGCCATAGATTGGCATTCCCCGTTGCCGTAGCAATCATGAGAACAAGAGAGGTATTGGCACGCGGCGCCTTCGAAGCCATCAGCACATTTGCATGTCCCAGTATTATGATCACAATGGCCCATGCTTGAACATTCGGCGTCGTCTGCATGAGCGACATTGGCTGCGATTGGGAAGGAGAACCAGCTCTTTCCAGTAGGACAATCAAGTAGTGAGCAATCAGGCCCTGATCTTCCATCCTCGCATTCACACCTGTATGAAGGCGGACCAGAACACGTTCCGAATCCTAAACAAGCGGGTTCGCCCGGACACGTTGACGTTGTTCCTGTATAGCGGTAACCGCAATCGCCACGAGTACCAGCATTACCCAGCCCATCGGAAGTCAGCCAATGGTCGAGACAATCGCAAATCCCTTTTCCCTCGTCGCAATGTCCGTGGTTCGAACAAACATCTGATTCCTTCGTTCCCGTTACAACTTCTTGGACTGTCAACAGTGGTGCGCTTCCCGACGTTTGAGTCAGTCTCGTGCCATCGGGGATGAGAAGCGGCAAATCACCAAAATCTTGAAGAAACGTCACCTGGATGTTGTTACCCGACGCGATGCAAGCTTTCGTGACTCCTTCTGTCCAAGAAACTGCGACCTTGGGCTGCTGTCCTCCAAGAGATGGCAGAGCGTTGATTGCCTTTGTTACAGCTGCCGCGTTCGCATCAACAGGGATGTTGATTGTTGTCTCTCGCTTATAACTTAGAGTAAACGTTCCACCATCGGCATGACATTCCAAGAGCTGCACTTCGTTCACTTGTCCGCTCGATAATGGATCATCACCTTTAGGACATGTGCGTACGCTGCAATCGTACCCACTGTATCCCTCATCACAAAGACAACCAAATAAGTGGTCAGCTTCCCATGGAGTCTCATACACGTTCACCTCGGAACAGGCACCATAGTCACGGTCAGTGCAATCGATATCATTGCATATGTCAACGCTAGTACAACTACTTCGCAGCAAGCCGGGATCTTGCATCCGCGCCAAAGCCTTGGCAGAGAGACACCGTCCCTTTCCAGAGCAATCCTTTGGACATTTGAAGCGTTCACAGGCATGCCCTTCAAACTTGACATCACACTCGCAATTGCCTATGTGTTGTGGTGATGGGGGAAAGATGTAAAATGATTAATGACACTTTGAAAGATACCTGACCAACGTGTCTGTGGACACCTGAAATTTGCATTACCTAGTTTTCTATCGCACGTTCCTCTGTTTGAGCACTCTACATTATGATGGGCTACATCGTCAGCATTTGCAATATCACTCCACGCTGGTCCAGATGGGCAAGTTTTTAGCGAGCAGTCGGCGCCCGCGAATCCTGTAAAGCAGGAACAGACACCCCAAGGCGTGGTGCATTTTCCATTACCAGAGCATGAATTCGGGCATGGCGTGTATGCTGCGTATGCCGAGGGTAGTAGTATTTGGGCAACAATGACGAGCGAAAGCACAAAAACCCTCATTTTGCCCAGTCTCAAAAAGTAAGGGAATACCTGCGCGACGTGCAAATTTATTCGTCTTAATTTTGTGAACGAAACTCGTGTAATTGCATCTGCATCGGACTACCACAGGAACTACTTGACTGACAGTTTTGTAGCAATCGTGCCATTTTAGCTTAAAGAATTTACGCCCATCGTCTAGCTTGAGTGAAAACTGCAGACTATCACTTCTTTTTCTGCTTTGCCATCTTTTTCTCAAATGCCTTCAACGCTTTGACTCCCTTTGATGCTGCATCATCGCCCTTGATTACTGTCGAAAGCTTCGTGAGAACATCCACCATCATATTCGATACGGCGGCCTTCAAGTCACCAGGATGGAGTGACCCTGACGCAAAGTCTCGTAGCAGTTCGGCTTTTGCTGTGTATGTGACATCCCCTCCGTTGTCAGGTGATCGAGAGATGGTGACCGTATTCCCATTTTCTAACCCCCCAAAGTAGGCAAACACCTCAATCGGCGGACAAAAACCAACATTACCTGGCTCACAGAATGCTTTCTTCATCTTACTTTTACCATGGACCTTCGGATCGTCCAATATATAGTACTCGTCAGACTCGGTCTTATGCGCGGTCGACTCACGTGGAGGTTGAAGTGCCAACCTGCCCGAACCTCCTCCATCACCAACGTGCGATATCCGAGGCATGGGTAATGCCTCAACGTTTGCTGGATGGGATAATTTAGTCGAGTAGAAACCTCGAATGAGAGTTGCCTCTACAGATTGTGCTATTGTTGCGTCATTCTCCTTGATTGTCATGTTTGCTACAACATTCGTTGTAAGTACCTCAATACTACCGCCATCACCTGTTTCGAACGATTCTTCGCACAATGAAATGCTACTTGGATTGACCGCAAGAATGTCAGCAATCATCATCAATCGACCGATAACCTTCCCCACGCCTTCCGAATCCTTCATCGAAGAACCCATGACTTCATCAAGCGAGAAGTGCCTACCCGCATTAATAACCGATATCCAATAATTTGACGGGTCCTGAAGTATCGCCTCACTCTGTGTCACAACAGTAACAGTCTGCATTATACTTCCACCATACAAATGACCGTCCAAAGCACGTAATGCACAAAGTAGAATGGCATGATACGCCGCTATTAATTTCGAATCGGCATCCAAACTGCCATTCACTCGTGCGGTCCAGTCTAGGAGCAGGAGTACCCGAGGAGTTGTCATCATATCAACATTGGAATCTCCCTTTAACATTGTAAGGACATCCGCGACGCACTGGAGTGTTGGATTGGTCTCAGGTAATGGTGCCATAACAAGATGACATGCCTTCGGAACGACGCCAGCCTTGACTAGATCAAGACGGAACACCTTAGGCGTCTCGCCACTCACCACATGAGAAGCAGCCGAGGCTGTCGTTTCTCTCTTAAACTCACGAACCTGATCCAACAACTCACGAGCAGTATCATCATTTGTAAAGTGATCACGTACCGGCTGGAGTAGTTCATTCAACGCTCTTACAAGACCATCCTTTAATTGATCTACGGATATTTTACCTGCTAAAAAATCAGATTTTACATCATGATACTTGTCGTAAACTACAACAATATCCTCTTCTTCACGGCAGCAGGAACACGTAAAATTTGATCCAGGAGGAGATAGCACAATATGACGAACATAATCAAGTATTGGATTCTTGAGCATACTGTCATCGTCATTTACGAGATGCATAGATTCCTTTCCGGCATCGGCATTTCCCTCATCTCCTCCTGCATGTGGCGCGTTGGCAGCATTGCTTAGCGGTGAAACAACTGAGGTAGGACAGTAAGCAGAACGTATCTTCCGTTCAACGTCCTCGGCAGCATCCTCCATAAATATAGCACTATCTGGATCACTCTTACTCATCTTCTCTTGTCCCTCCTTTAACCCATACAGCATGTGATGACTGAGTATAATAGGCTTACGTTTGCCCTTGACATGATCACAATATTCTCGTGCCAACATATTCACCTTCCGTTGATCTACGCCTAATTGACATATATCCGCCTGTAAGAAGAATACGTCAGTGCATTGCATTAGCGGGTACAATACCTGTGCGGCGGTTAAATTCCCCTCCAATCGGCCCATAATTTGACAACATTTCTTAATCCGCGTGATGTTAAATCGTCGTGCCACGTCAAGCATAATTGGCCAATAGATATGCGCATTGTCGTTAATTTCATTCGATGCCCATCTAAATTCGACATTGGACAAGTCCATCCCCGCCGCCTTCCATACTTCGATGAGATACTTTCCGACGATCGTAATCTTGGCCAAGTCGCCCCCCATCTTGTCATTCATTAACGCGAACCAATCAGCGACCCAAAAAACGAACGTGGCATTCGTGCCGGGAGCGGTACACTTATTAACGTTGACGGACTTCAGCAGGCCCTGTGCAATGTGCATCCGACCGGAGGGTTCGAAGCCATCGTACAGACGAATACGCGACGCATCGGTAGCGTTGTCGTCACTATTGCCACCGCAGCTGCCACGTCCCTTGGCGAGGATTAAGCCTTTCAATTCGCCTTCGCTTATACATTCCTCGCCTATCGACAGTATGCGACGTAGGTCTGCCTCGAGCTATGCAATAGAGAATTGGGGGTGAGATAACGGGGGCAATGATAATGTTGGATATTTTAGGTACAATCGCATGACTACACAGTAGCAATGACGTCCCTGTGGCGGCACTCACCTCATCATTCCATACCCGTGCCTCTGGCGGCGTTGACGCCTCGTGGTTGTCCATGTTTTGAGTTTTGAGGGTGTTTGAGTGAGAGGCTTCTTCTCTCTTTTGCTCTTCTACTTTAGTGCATGGTGCTCCACCGGTCCAAAGGTAAAGTCAATCCGCACTACAGTGTTGCTCCAACCAAAAGAAAACACCATGCCGCTTACCGCTGACCTTACCTTTGTCGCTCCTCCAGCTTCGGACGCGGCTAGTCAAGTATCTAATCCAGTATCCTATCCGACAACTTTGTACCCAGAAATCGAGTCATATGCGTCTGGCTACCTCGACGTGGGCGATGGACACGAATTGTATTACGACGTATCGGGTAATCCACGTGGCATACCGGCGGTATTTTTACATGGCGGTCCCGGTGCCGGGTGTTCGCCACGATGTCGACGTTTCTTCGACCCGTCTACCTTTCGTATTGTAATATTCGATCAACGTGGTTCGGGCAAATCCCGGCCTAATGCAGCGGATGACCTCGAGGGGTCGTTGGTCGAGAATACCACGACCAAGATTGTCGAGGATATTGAGAAATTGCGAGTGCATTTAAATGTAGACAAGTGGGGATTAGTCCTCGGCGGGTCATGGGGGTCGACGTTGGCTTTGGCATATGCACAATCACATCCATCGCGCTGTCGTGCACTACTCCTACGTGGCGTCTTCCTCTTTGGATTGGATGAGGTTGATTATCTCTTTTCGAATGGTGGGACATATGGTCAGAATCCACAGGCATGGGAAATGTACAAGGAGTACATCCGAACTACGTCTACTGATTGGGAAACAGAGTCGATGAATTTACTCAGTGCATACTGGAAGAGATTGACAAGTAACGACTCATCAGTCCGAGCGGCAGCGGCTGCAGCATTTGTTGGATATGAATTATCGATATCCAAAACATTCATTGATCCGACAATTTTGCAAACCTACTTGGGTGATCCACATTTATTTGTGCCTTTTGCTGTTATGGAGGTGAGCTACATGCTTAATAGTGGGTTCATGCGCAGGGGGCAGTTACTTGATGGCGTGAACGTTATGGTGGAGCATGGGCACATTGTTGCGATAGTTCATGGTCGTGCGGATTACGTCTGTCAACCACACGCTGCCTGGCGTCTTGCACAGGCATTGCGTGCCAAGGGGTCAACGTTTGTTGACTTAGAATTTGTTGCGGGTGCTGGACACTCGGACAGTGAGCCAGGTCTTGTCGATGCAATGGTGCGTGCAAGTGATAAGGTAAGGGACATTCTCCAGACCGAGACGAAGTCGTAACTTGCTTTGGGAATGAAGATTACGGCATAGCTGGCTTGGCAAGAAGAAGAGTTTAAACATGTAAATATGTTATATCAACTCGCAATCCCCCCAGCTGTTATGGAATATGGATACACACACTCATTCTCCGGATATTTACCATTCATATTGTTCAAAATGGCAACAAATTCAAATCCTGCTTGGTCTTCCGGTGTCCCCTCCACAGCATGATGAAGAGACACACGGTGCGAGACCATCTTATCCCATAGACTTCCACTACTGCTGCTTGTCCTACCATTGACAGTGGTATAAGTTTTAGCGGCAGCAAGAATGGTAACATCATGAGCCTCTCTAAGTCGCATTAGTTGTCGGTAGAATGAATTCCTATCAGATAGTCCACTGCCACTGGAGCTTCGACAGGTATTCCCAGAAGCAGTCATCGTAGTCGTGGGAAGACCTTCAAGGTAGCGTGTCGTTTCATCTAGTGTCGTGAGAGAATCGATAAGTACCAATGTAGGTGCAACTGCTGGTGGTTGAGTAGTAGTAGCATTCGTGAATGAGGATGAACTACTCTTCTTAACACGAAAGTCAAATTGGTGTGAACTCGAAGGAGGCTTCGATGTGGCATTTACTATGCCACTACTGCTCGTCGTCACTGTCTCCTTCTTCGTGACGTCTGCCTTTTCTTTATCCAATGCCTGTCGTAGCAATTCGATTGTCGCGACAAGACTGAGATAAGTAAAGTCTCGCGGTTGTACAATGTTTATCCGTCCTAAGCATGATGCGATTGCTAATTCAATTTGTCGTTGTTCGATGATTGTATTTTGATATTCATCCCCACCAACACCATCATCATCAACATCCCACTTCTTATCGTGCTCACTCTTCCATCGCCGAGCAGGTGCAGTTTCCTCCCACCGTCGTAGTACGGCCTCCTTTACACAATTTACAAGTTTTTCAATATGCAATCCCAACTCGATATCCAATATAACAACCTTTGGTTCAGTTACCAATAATCCTGATTCATTGTTGTTGTTGTTGTTGTTGTCATTCTGCTTCCAACGTTTGACGGATGTAGGTTGATGACAATCATCTTCTTCCATCTCGGAGACGAATAATTGCGATGTCGAGACTACATACCTAGCAGCCACAGCGAGCATTATTGATGTCATTCCTGATCCAGATGGACCATTAATTTCCAATACTATTCCCGATGATGACGATGATGTAGACGTCTGTTGATGTCGTTGGCGGGTATGTAGTAGAGACTCCCTGCCAAGGACTGCATCGATGAATGAAATACCCGTACCCTGGGGGAGGAAGGAATAGATTGCAGTATGGTCAACATCCTCTGATGCTTGCTCTTTCATATTATTTAGAGGATCTACTGCCGTCTCACAAGAGTATTTATTACTGGTAGTGGCTTTGCTTCGTTGCTGCACGTCTGTCGATGTCGATGTCTTATTTCCAAATTTGACCCGAAACTCCATTTCCTTACGACGCAATCGTCGCAATATCCGACGTAGTCTTTTTGTCTCTTCTACCCTCGGTAGAACTGATGGTTGTGGTGGGGTTGTTGTGAGATTTGGTAATCGTGATGCCCCCCTTCCTCCGACAGAACCGTCCGTTGCGGCCACGTCGACAACAACGGGCACTGATGATAGACACGATCGAGCAGCCACGAGAGGGTAGGACGATAGCCATTTCTTCAGTGGCCGTTCTGCCGATCGAATCGCTCTTTCCATTGCCCTTTTCCTCTTCCTCGTCTCGGATGATGATTCCTCATTCTTCTTGCGACTGCCAATGTTTAACGAACGATCCTTGTCGGCATTGTCGTCGCCGTCCAAAGTGCTAATGCTACCATCATCGTCATCGTCACTACTACAGCTGCTGCTGCTGCTATCGTCGCTGCTGCTAATCCCCGCCAACCGACGTGCACGACGTCGAGTGTGGCGAGTATACAAGTCCAATGCTGTTTCATGATATGGATTATCATAGTCGGTCGAGGATGAGTCCGAGTCAGCTATATCATCATCGTGTACATCATGGTCATCGTTGTCATTGGCAGTGTTTGAGTCACTTTTATCGTCGCGTTTCTTACCGTCGTTGACGACGATGCTGGTGTTACCATTGACCCTGCCCACCCTAACCCTGCCCGCTGCGGGGGTGAAGCCAGCCATTCTAATGTTGAATTGCAAGCACTTCAATAGAGCACAATACTAGATCTCCTCTTCTCCGACGACTACCTAAGGGCGGGAACGAATGGAACGAGGTGTTCCATATGCTATGCGGTTGCCCCGTCCACTTCTGTGCCTGATAATTGTGGTTGCGAAGGCGTACAGTAACAACTGCGTCCACACGGTGTAGAAAGGAGGCGTTGGTAGGCGATTGTAATAGTCTCGCGTCCAATCATGGCCGATGCGGAACGCTCGGCTATTGAAATCAAGGTCCTGCTGAAAAATCTTGACCCAACGAAGTCATCAATTAAGCACAAGGATCGGTTACGTCGATTAAACAAATTCCGGAATTATGTAACGACGAATCCCCCTCCTGAATTCTACGATGATGATCACTGTCTTTTACTCCTAGGATCAGAGTGTCCAACGGCATTGGACGATGAAGAGTTGGAGGGGATGAATTTGGTGGGTTTGTTACGTGCCACGGGTTGTCCGAGTACGGATCATAAGGATTCGCTTAAGCGCAGTGCACGACCAACGATATCACTATTGCGATACCTATGTCTTGACTTTGGGGTATCCCAACCGTCGCTTCACAGCAGTAGTAGTAAGAGTGGTGGTGGTGGAAAGAATGCTGCCAAATTTGATTTTGTTACTGAAGAATTAAACGGCTTCGCGTCGGCACTTTGTGCATTGAACATCCCACAACTCCGGACAATGCGTCTTGATATACACATTGGCAAGGGAGATGATAGCAGTAGTGGTAGTGGTGCTGGTGGTAATGCTATCATGGAAAGTCTTGTCATGAATTCATTATCATCACGGGGTGGATCGAAAGACGATGCATGTGCATTACTAGCACTCATCCTTACACGACATACCGATACCGATTGTGAAACACCCAAGCCGTTGAAAATGCAAGACTTTTTACCAGAGAAGTTAACACAGGCCGAATTTGAGGCATGGTTGGGAGAGAATGCTAGTCCAGATGTCCGACGGGTTATTCATTCGAATGAGAAGGAGAGTATTTCTGGAGGAAGTGGGGGAGGGCCAGTAGTAATTAATAAAGCATTGACAGGAGCAGTTGTGGGCAAGTCTGTATCAAAATTGGGTGTATCGGTGGTGGCAGCGAAAGGGAGCAGTGGGGGGAACAGTCGCAATCCATTCACGAATGATAATGATGACGACGATGTCGAGGACGACGTGCGTGGTCTCCCAAACTTTGACAAAGGGTTGGGATCAAAATCTAAGAATGTGAATGAAGTGACATCGTGGGATGAATTCGTGACACTGGTAACAGGCGAGAAACCGACGAGGTGGGCCGAAACTCAAATGGCAACCGAAACTAGTCGAGCATCGGGTGCCATGTTTTTGGAAGAGGAGCGTGCCAAGGCAATTGCCGAACGTCAAAAGGCTGACGAAGAAAAACGACGTGTCCTTGGACGTGATCCTCTAGGTATTCATAGCACTGAAGGGTTCGATTTACAGGAATTAGAGAACAATCGCGAACAGTTGATATATCAAACGTTGGAAGAGATCGAAGCAGAAATCGAAAAAGAGATGTCATTGTCAGTCAAGGCTGGCGTGGAAAAGGTGAACTGGTTAGAGGCACAAAGGCAATCACTCCTTTCTATCATTGAGGAAAAGAAGAAGAGGACCGACACCAGCGAATCAAAGGGGGGTGTAGGGTTTCCATCAATCTTGCCAACATCTCCAGACTTCGACCCCATCCTATTCCTAACGCTCGCACATCGACATGCAACGTATCAGGAACTTCAGGACAGTATATCACGATTGAGTCGTAAGACGGACAATCAGGTTGAAAGGTTACAAAACTTCGTACGTGATCATTTTGCACTCTTTATTAAATGTTCCGAGGGCGTTGATATATTCGGGTCTGATCAACGTGACTCTGAGAAAGGCAAGAGACAGGTGCAGAATCAATTTGGGACGTTGGACAACATTGCCCAATCATGTGCCGAACAAGCACGGAAGAGCTTTAAGCCATTACTCGACAATACGAATGAGGTTCGTAAGGTCCAATCTGCTCTATCCGTGCTTCAGAGAGTCGCACCGCTTTTGCAGGTCCCGAGTCTTATGCGACAGCACATTGAGAATGCCAATTTTTCAGCCATGGTCAAAGCTTATCGTAAGGTATTGGTCATCGATAAAGACCATCGAGACGTTGATTTGTTGCGATTTGTTAGGGTGAAGGCAGGGGAAGCGGCACAAGATGCACGACAGGATCTGGAGTTAATACTTGCCGACGAGACTTCACCCGCAAGCAGTCTACTTGATGCAATTAGGGATCTGGGAGCATTGCTGGAGCTGCTTGACGAAGACGGTGGCTCAGTCGAAAGTGATTCTAAGGCTGGTACCTTCACGGTTGATGGACGTGTTATTCGCTTTTGTGATCATCCTCCGGCTCTTGCCTGCCTTCTCGTCCAAACTTCACATTTTCTATCTCTTGTTGGTAAAGCCGTAGCGAGTACTGAAGCCACTGCTGAGCGGTGTTGGCAGGTTGAAGGATCGGATAGCGTGTCGCATCAATCTGGCGGCACTGACGAAGTCTCATCTGAACAACGCAGTCGTGACAAACGATGGAAGTTTGATGTACTTGAGGCCAGAGTCGACGCAACTCTTCGTGCAGTAACCCTTGCCAAGAATTGGTTACCCCGATTGCTTCAGATTGGTTTTGCTACACATGAAGCGGAGAAGAGACAGACTGCTAGAAAACTTCGAGCAACCTTCAAGAACAAATCATCAGCTGGAAGTGACAAGGACATGAAGGGTAAAGGTACCAACATGATGACTGCTCACAAAGTGTTCGAAACTATTGTTAATCCTGCACTAACACTTCTTGTGGAGCACGTGGCATTTTGCTCATTGGGGTGTGCCAATCAAGCATCTGAGTACAAGATTACTCCTACGTATGGCAATGAATCACCGGAACGCCTCCGGTCCATCTTAAAGTCTCCCCTCCCACCAACACAGACTGCAAAGTGTGCACAGGACCTAACCGATCTAGCAGAATTGATTGGGGAGTCTAAAGAGACTATATTTACGAGTAATGATGGCGAGGGAAACAAAGCTACGCAAAATTCTCCTCTAGAACGATGCTATCAAATGATAAATGAGGCCGTGGGCATGATTGAGCAGCGTGTTTGTATCTACTCCTTCGATGCATGTGCTCGCAAGTGTTCAATTAGTGCTACGGGCAGTGGAACCTTTGAAGGTGACGCTCTCCTTCAGTGTGTTCAGAAACTTTCGGATGATCTCACTCGATCGGATGAATGCTACAAGGAGATTGAAAAGGGATGCTTATTGGTCACGCAGAAGTGTTGTGAGGGAATGACAAATTACGTGAAAGATAGAAGCGATGCGGCAAGACTGCGTGTCGTTGCCGAATGTGCAGATGCACTCAACACAACGATTGTGGATGTTGGTCGTGAGGTGTCTTACCTTACCAATGGCCGGTCAGAGAGTTTGCAGTCTACTCTATCGACAGTAATCTCGGCATTGGAGAAAGAAATGTTTGACGTGTTCTTAGAAAGTGTGAAGAGGGCTGTTTCCTCTTCAGCAAAACTTGGTCTCATTGACAATCCATCGGATAATGCTCAGAAATCAAACAAGGCAGAAGACTTTGGTCCTTTTCCTCCATATCTTGCAGCCTCCTTCTTAACCATCGTTCGTTGTCGAGCACAAGTCGAACGTGCGCTGCGGGATCTACGCCGTTCGGACGGTGCCACGTATCAGCTCCTTACTCTACAAACAGTGTCCGATGGAGTAGTCGAGAGTATTTGCATTGATATCAAGTCCAAAATCAATAAAGTCCGACCTCGAGCAGAGGTTTATGCAATCCATATACAATTTTTGATTAGCACGCTTAAAAAGTATTTGAGTGACGATGTGTTGTCGTTGGCTTCGGACACACGGAGAATGTTGGGATCGGCAAGTCCTAGGGGGATCGGTGTAGGAATTGGAATGGGCAATGGACCCGAAGGCCTTGCGGCGTTGGAGAATCTCGAAAGATTGGGAAGGGTATATGTGATGTGTTTGGGGGACTGAGGATCAAGAGTGATTTACGATTTGCCGTGTAAATGAAGTCTATAGTCTTACTTTCCATCTTGCATTTGCTTCATTGCCTTCTCCAAATCTTCATTACTCATGTTGGCCATTTGTGTTTGAGCCTGCTGACTGGCCTTGAGCATCTGGTCTGGGGACATATTCTTCATCATCATCTGTGCAGCCTTTCGCATCATTGGATTGGACTTCATCATTTCGGCTGCCTTCTTCATCATCGCGGGATCGGCCCCCATTGCTTTCATTCTTGCTTCTTCTTCTGGCCCAATATTTGTCATTCCATCAAGCATTTGTTGCATATCATCGTCAGTCATTGTTTTCACCTGCTGAGAAACAACCTTCATCTGATCTTCTGACAGATTACCACCAACACGCGGCGATCCCGATCCCACAACTTCAGCCTCAACTGTCCTAGATTTCTTGGCCTTTGGATGGCAGGTAGCTCGAGCCTCCTCCATAACATCATCCTCGAAATATTCCTGTATCTCATTCCAAACACGTTGAAAGCCGGCCCGATCTACACGAGTTGCACCCCGCGCCCCCGCAGCCCATGAATCAGCAAGCTCTGACTTAGACAAGTCCTGCTCCCGTTCTCCAGATAAAACAGTAATAGGTGGTAAGGTCGAGAACGCCTCAAATGTAACACCTCCCGTATTTGGTTTAGACATGAGCTCTCCAACTTTGTACATGGCGTCAATTACATTTCGATCCATGGAACTTCCTGGCATACCCACGCCTGTGACGGGATTATTCTCCTTCATTGCATTAATTGCTTCATCTACTAGCTCAGGAGAGAGATTCTCCATTTGCTTACGTGCCATTTCGGCCGCCTGCTCTAGTTCTTCCTTGGACATTTTAGACATTTTCTCTTGTGCCAATCTACTCTGTTCTAACATTTGTTCGGGTGTCATATTGCTCATTAATTTTTGTGCAGTTGCCATCATCTGTGGATTATCTTTCATCATCTTCATACTAACAAGCATCGTATCTGGATCCATTCCCATGTCTTTTAATTGCTGCTTTTGGATATCGGGCATGCTTTCCATTTCAGCAATCAATTTGGACATATCTTGTGGAGTCATACTTTTCATGGCAGCTGCCGATGCGGCCAGTGTTTCGGGGTTCGTTGCTTCCTCTTCCATGATGCGCCGCATTTCTTCAGGGGACGGGGTTGAGAATAAGGGTTTGACAACATGTACCACAGTGCGGCGGCTGCAAGGAGCTACTGTTTGGAAGGCATTACAGCCGCCAGCGATTAAGATTGCAGTAACGATGAATCGCATGATGGTTCGATGCTTCCTGTGATGAGGGTTTACTTTCATTGTGACTGTGCTGACACGGGGAGACTTCCCGCTCAACAAGTACAATAGTGAACGATTGTATTAGGTATGATCTCGGATCGGATATCATCCCAACGATGTCGTTTCTTGCGTCGCTACTTTGCCAGCTGGTTCTACTCTTTTTCTTCTACGACAATGTCGCGTCGTCATTCACCTGTCCTATCATACATCATCATCAGAGTCGATCGACCTCATCGGTGCTCTTAGTCTTAGCGAACGCGGCTGCAAAGATACCTACATCTCCAACGGATCGGGACAATGCTGCAATTGCATCTATACGAACAGCGATATCGAAACCTCGAGTGCCATCATTACCACTTATCGAGTGTGAATTTCCAAGCTTGGCGTCATTAAACAAACTGGGGGATGGATCACTCCGTTCATCGCTAGAGGCCGAGGAGGCCAACATCGCTTTTGTTGTCAAGCTAGTACGTGGAATCTCGTCACCCATTCCACTATTAGGACCAAAAGTAGCGGTGGTTATAAGTTCATCGGCAGCGGTATCTTTGACAGAAAAGATTCGTGAGAGGGTAGGTGGTGCTGCCTCCGTGTATTCGTTAAAGATGGGCGGCGGTATCCCAAACGAGGACGGTGGGGGTGTGAAGAAGAAGGGTAGCGTTTGCTACATTTTCATCACTCCAAGTTCCAAGTCGGACTATCGCACTGCTATTGACCAAGCAGAATTGGGATATCCCACAATCCTCGTTAATGGATCCTTTAAAGACTTGAAAACAATTCCAGGATCTGCAACAATGGCATACTTCAACAAACCACTAACATACAACTCTGCAGTTGCCGGATACTTAATCCGATCATACCCAGGCCCGTGGACTGTGCTGGATGCACAAACGAAAGCTGCACTTGGATCATTTACGGACGAAGAAATATTGGTCGAGGGCACAAATACACCTGATCTTAGAGAGTCTGGTCGAATGGTGCAAAAGTCTGTCGATAATCGAGCAATTGAGGCCAGGTCGGTTGCCAGGAAGTAAGTGCCAAAGCCAGAATGTGGCAAATGAAGTGAGAAAGTTTCAACTGCCTGATGAGCCTGTATTAAAATAAACCACACTTAGCTTAATCTTGTTGACAGCAATTCAACGTATTAAGTTCTTTACTACATACTCATCAATGACGACACGACTGAGGAAAGAAAATAATGGTCAAACCCAACAACATCATTTTTCCGCGTTCCCGCCCAAATTTAGGAATGGTGGAGAGGGTGTGAGAGGACGCCATCGTTTATGTAATGCTCGTTGCGAAGAGTGGGAAGCTGATCCCTCTGTTGCTCGCATCAACAATCCCGAGAAATTTGCCTGCTTTTGTTGCGACCACATCTTATACGAGAAATTCAGCACATTCTATTGGCAGAAAGCAATTGAAATTATTCAGTTCGAGTGACAAAAGAATGACAGACGAGGTAACCGAAGCAAAAGCCGCCGCGGCAAGCTATGTGTCATCCGATGAAGATGGTGTGGGTCCGGCTACTGTTTTTGACAACATCTTGAGTGGAAAGTGGCCGTCAGATAAAGTCCATGAAGATGATCTCTCACTTGCCTTTCGTGAGTAACTATTCGTAGTATATCCACTCGCCCAACACAACTTAATGTACAATGTATAATTTTTACCTTCAACTTGCATTTAATTCAGGGGACATCAACCCTCAGGCACCTGTTCACATTCTAGTCATCCCGAAGAATCGCGACGGACTTACCAAATTAAGTAATGCCAGAGAGAATCAAAAGGATATCTTAGGGCATCTTATGTATGTCGCACAAGGCTTGGGCAAGAAGGAATGTCCTGATGGATTTCGCATCGTCATCAATGATGGTGAGCACGGAGCTCAGAGTGTTTATCACCTCCATCTTCACGTATTGGGGGGACGTCAAATGGAGTGGCCTCCGGGATGATTTAGCTACGGTATTGTTATGGTGAACGTAACATTAAGCGTTTGCTAAAGATTCTGAATTGGGACGACAGTGATCAACCAATACTTATGAGAAACATTACAAAATCTCTAAATTGCCATCTGCTATTTGTCTGCCATGTAAGTTTGAGCACTTAACGAATCTCCCAATTCTGTACGAATAATTCTATGAGAACCACTCATTCGCTCCGCCAGCATAATCGATGATATTACTATATCCAGCCATTTTGGCAAGCTGACTAGCCTGCTGGCTACGACTACCAGCCTTGCAGGTAAATACTAATGTCTCATCCATTCCTGGCTTCTCAAAACCAAACGCTTCTTTAAAGTCCTCCTCTTCCATTGCGAATGCTCCCTGTGCAATATATGGCAAAGGTAGAGTTTCAACGACATCGCTCAATTTTCCTGTTTGTTGAATCTCATCATGCCCACGAACGTCGATGATAATGTACCCACTCTCATCACGACTGCTATTTACGACATCCTCAATAATCTCCGTCATGGCAGCTCGATCAATACGTTGGATTCCTTCAGTTTGACCACCGAAGAAACTCATTTGTTGTTGGGTTATGGGATTTCTTGGGACTATAAGTCCATGAACCTGAATCAGAGGACGTGACGATAATCGACCGTAGACAGATGACGACGGCGATGATGTAAATGCCACCGCCGCCCTCGTCCTTTTCGTCGATGATGCAAGCAACGCGAGGGAGGTACCGCCGAAGCGGCGACTCCACATAGTGTCTAGTTCGTGTACTAGAGTTCCCGCCCTTCTATTATTGAAAAGGACGTGAACGTACCTGCATCTTACTCTTCTTGTAATGCATCGTCCCGGGGATGCATGTGAGCGTAGTGAATTCATACTCTGCGGCCTCACTCTCTGTCCCGGTAAGTTG